>Ga0134128_10005503_pt1 | contig 15348 bp, 15 predicted proteins | sample KB31754_FD_96462 | JGI IMG/M metagenome (GOLD analysis project Ga0134128, IMG submission 96462) | Terrestrial soil microbial communities with excess Nitrogen fertilizer from Kellogg Biological Station, Michigan, USA - KB3-175-4 | ecosystem: Environmental > Terrestrial > Soil > Unclassified ... | reverse complement strand
GCTGCTCGGCGCGACGGCTGACCCAGGAAAATTCCATCGAAGCCTGCGGCAATGATTCCTCGGGCGAGGTCGAGTTCGTCCTGATCGGCTGGCAGGGCCGCATCTTCGTGGGTCTCGGCTCCGACCACACCGACCGCAAGGTGGAAAGCTACAGCGTCACCGTCTCCAAGCAGATGTGCGACAAGCCGATTGCTTCCACGTTGTGGGAGCTCGAAGACGTCATCGGCCATTGGGACCGGATGGTGCTGCGCTCCTGGGCCTGGATCAAAGGCAAGCGCGAGCTCTACCAGGAGGGCACGCTGGATGCGATGCTGCCGGTCGATGTGCTGGTCGGCAAGGGATTTGAGGGCGGCAAACTGCCGGATGGCTGTGCGATGTTCGGCGGCACCTTTGCGGCCAAGGGCGGCATCCGCCCCGCCGACCGTTTCGAGTTCGAGCTGGAAGACCCCGTACTAAAACGCACCATACGCCACGCCTATGATGTGATTACATTGCCGGTGCGCGGATGAACCCACTCCGTCGTCATGCCCGGCCATGACGAAGGGGTTGGTAGTGTTTCGTCGGAAATCGGGTGGCGCAAATCGCCCCGCTGCCCCAAATCAAGAGCATGAAAACCAACACCATCATTCGTCCGGTTCCCCCGACGGATATCCTCGCGCGCGTCAATGGGATCGATTGGACGCAGGCCGAAAGCGATCTGGACACCCAGGGCTGCGCCGTGCTCAAGGGCCTGCTCGCGCCGGACCAATGCCGGGCCCTCGCATCGCTTTATGGCGATGATGTCCATTTCCGCAGCCGCATCGTGATGGGAAGCCACGGTTTTGGTCGCGGCGAATACAAGTACTTCTCCTACCCCTTCCCCGACCTGATTTCCGCGCTGCGGCCTGCGCTCTATGCGCGGCTGCAAGGCATCGCCAATCGCTGGAACGAGGCGATGGGGATCGATATTCGCTATCCCGGGCGCCACGAGGCCTTCCTGAAGCGCTGTCATGACGCGGGCCAAGCGCGGCCGACGCCGTTGCTGCTGCAGTATGAAGCTGGCGACTACAACTGTCTGCACCAGGACCTCTACGGCGAGCATGTGTTTCCGCTGCAGGTCGCGATCCTGCTGTCGGAGCCGGGACGCGATTTCGAGGGCGGCGAGTTCGTGCTGACTGAGCAACGGCCGCGGATGCAGTCGCGAGTCGAAGTGGTCGCGCTGCGGCAGGGCGACGCCGTTGCCTTTGCCGTTCACCATCGTCCAGTGCAGGGGACGCGCGGCACCTATCGCGTCAATCTGCGCCATGGCGTGAGCCGGCTGCGGTCCGGCCGGCGCCACACCGTCGGCGTGATCTTTCATGATGCCAAATGACCGCGGATTTGTTTGACGGCGTTGACGAGGTTCGCCCGGCGCGCGAGGCCATCGCCGCCGGCGCGATACTACTGCGCGGTTTCGCGCAGCCGATCCAGCACGACCTGCTTCACGCGATTGGCTGCGTCGTCGAGCAAGCGCCGTTTCGCCACTTGGTAACGCCTGGCGGTCACACCATGTCGGTCGCCATGACTAATTGCGGGCGTCTTGGCTGGGTCTCCGATCGTGCCGGTTATCGCTACGACGCGATCGATCCGGATTCGAAAAGACCCTGGCCCGACATGCCGCCGATCTTTCGCGAACTCGCTGGCCAAGCGGCGGCGCAAGCCGGTTTCCCGGACTTCCGGCCGGAAGCCTGCCTCGTCAACAGCTATGAGCCGGGCACCAAGCTGTCGCTGCACCAGGACCGCGACGAAGAGAATTATGACGCACCGATTGTCTCGGTTTCGCTGGGCCTGCCCGCGATCTTCCTCTGGGGCGGCCTGAAACGCGCCGACAAGACGGCACGCTACCGGCTGGAGCATGGCGACGTCGTAGTCTGGGGCGGACGCTCGCGGCTGGTCTTCCATGGTGTGGCGCCGCTCGCCGACGGCGAGCATGCGCTGCTTGGCCGCCGGCGCATCAACCTGACCTTCCGCAAGGCGCGCTAAGGGTCGAGCGGGCGGGATTCTCGCATTCTCGCCCGAGCCCATCTTATCTATGATGGGCCCATGGCCTCGACGAAGCTCACCGCAGATACCAGCGCCAGCCGCAACCGCGCCGGTATTTATCTGGCGTTCCTGCAGCTCATCTTCACGCTGGGCTGGACCACCTACGTGATCTACCTGCCAAAGCTCGCGAAGGAGGTCGGCATCGCGCCGGCAGCCGTGGTCCTTGTCCTGATGCTAGATCAGGCGATCTTCACGATCACCGATACCGCGATGGGGATTGCCGCGGACCGGATCGCTACCCTGGTTGGGCGGCTTGGCCTCCTCGTCGCACTGCTCACGGCCCTGTCCTGTGCGGCCTTTGTCGCACTGCCTTTCGTCGCGAGGGCAGGGGCTCACGCAAAGAGCTATTTCATCGCCTTGATCGTGATCTGGGCGGTGACCTCTTCGGCGCTGCGCGCGCCGCCGCTGATGCTGCTCGGTAAATATGCGGCGCGGCCAAGCATTCCATTTCTCGCGACGCTTGCGATGCTCGGCTATGGGCTTGCAGGCGCGGTATCGCCTTATCTCGGAGTCGTGCTGCGCGACATCGATCCGCGGTTGCCCTTTGTCATCTCCAGCGTGGTGCTGCTGCTCACGACGCTCGCATTGTCGTCGGTCGAGGGCGATCTTGCGGCAGAGGCTGCGCCCGCAAAGGCGTCCGCACCGCCAAAACCCCTTGGCACCGTGCCTGCCATCTTCATCGCGGCGATGGTGCTGCTCGCGCTCGGCTATCAATTTCATTTCGCCATCAACAGCGCGCCGATGTATCGGCGTTTCGCCAAGCCGATGGATCTGCAGTGGCTGCTGCCGGTGTTCTGGATCGGCTTCAACATTGCGATGTTCCCGGCGAGCCGGATCGTCAAGCATCGCGGCGGGCTGGTCGTGATCGGCTCGGCAGGGCTGCTCGGCGCGGTCGCGGTCATTGTCGCGGAGCTTGCAGGAGATCTCTCGACCCTCGTCATCGCGCAATTCCTGGCGGGCTCCGCCTGGGGCTGCATGCTGATGAGCGCCATCTCGGCAGCGCTCGCGATCGGCCGCACCGGCGCTGAGGGCAAGATGACGGGCTTTGTCTTCTCGGCGCTGGCGCTTGCGACCTTTGCGCGGATGGCGGCGGTTGCCGGCGGGTTGCAAAAGCTGCCGGACTACGCATCGCTCCTGCATTGGACGCCGGTCGCGTGCTGGTCGGTCGCCGGCGCCGGGTTGCTGGTACTCGCGGCCACGAGGCTGAAGCCGGGCGGGGAGTAGTCGAGCAGAGCCTAAGCCTCCTGAGTCATTCCGGGGCGATGCGAAGCATCGAACCCGAAATCTCGAGGTTCCGGGTTCACCACTTCGTGGCGCTCCGGAACGACATCAATTCCGCGCCGGGTGAATGAACGTCCAGGGTGTCACCTCGGAATCCCGGGGTACTTCCACCGCGATCAGATACGGCCCGCCGTGTGCGAGCGCCTTCTCCAGCGCGGGCTTGAAATGATCGGGCGCAGTGACGCGGCTTGCCGCGACGCCAAAGGATTCCGCCAGCTTGACGAAATCCGGATTGACCAGGTCGGCCGCGACCACGCGGCCGTCGAAGCGATTGCGCTGGTCGCGCCGGACATTGCCATACGCGTTGTTGTTGAACACCAGCGTCACCACGCCGATGTTGAACTGCACGGCGGTCGAAAGCTCGGCTGCGGCGAACATGAAGCCGCCGTCGCCGGTGATCGCGACCACCGGCGTGTCCGGATTGGCGACCTTGGCGCCGAGCGCGGTCGGAAAGCCCGAGCCGAGCGTGCCCTGATAGCCCGAGGTGATGAAAGTCCGCGGCTCGTAAATGGGAAAGCCGTACCAGGAGGCGAAGCCGACCTGGGACAGCTCATCGGTAACGATCGCATTCGAAGGCAGCACCTCGCGCAGGATGTTGAGGTACGCCATCTGCGGCTGTACCTTCTGGATGTCCTGCTGTGCCGCCGCCGTCGCTTCGCGGATCGCCGCGCGGCGCCCGCTGGTCTTGCGGTAGCCGGCCTTGCGGACGGCAGCGAGCAAGTCGCGCGCACCCGCCCGGGAGTCCGAAATCACGCCGACATCGGGCGTGAAGCGCCGCATCTCGACCGGATCGATATCGATGCGCACCGATTTCAACCCGTCGGGCCGGTAGGGCCAGCGCGACATGGTCGGTAACTCAAGCCGCGTGCCGATGCCGATCATGAGATCGACAGTCGGCCAGAGCCGGTAGCCCGCGGCCATGGTGAGGCCAAGCTCATGCGCGTTGGAGACGATGCCGCGGCCGGAGCGGAAAGCGACGACCGGTGCGTCGATCATCTCCGCCAGCTCGAGGATCTCCTCGCGGGCATGGATCGCGCCCGAGCCGACAAAGATCATCGGCGTCTTGCTCGCGGCAATCAGCGCAGCCGCGTCCTTGATACGATCGGGGTCCGGCTGCGGCGCCGGGAAGGGATCGAACGGTTTCGTTGACGCGACATCGGCGCGCTGGGTGAAGACATCCCAGGGCATTTCGAGCGAGACCGGGCCGCGGCGGCCGGACAGCATTTCCTGGAACGCGCGCGAGACCATGCTCGGCGCAATATCGGGATACTCGATGCGGTCGGCCCATTTCACGACGGTGCGGAGGGTCGCAAGCTGATCCGGCATTTCGTGCAGATGGCCGCGACCTTTCCCAAGAAATTGCGTCGGCACCTGGCCGGTGAGGCACAAGACCGGCTCGTTCGCGCCGAACGCAGTCAGCAACGCGGCGCCGGCGTTCATCAGGCCGGGGCCGGGCACCACGCTGAATACGCCAGGCCCACCGGTCGAACGCGCATAGCCATAGGCCATGTAGCCACAGGCCTGCTCGTGCCGCGCGCCGATCACCTTGAGTTGTTGCGCCTGGTGAAAGGCGTCAAACAGCCCGTAAGTCTGCGCGCCGGGCAGGCCGAAAACGGTGTTGACGCCGTGGGCGACGAGAGAGCTTACGATCGCTTCGCCACCGGTCATGGAAGTCATGGTGTGATCCTTACAGGGTTTCGTCGGCGACAGTGTTGCGCAGCAGCCCGATGCCGTCGGCTTCGATCTCGACGATGTCGCCCGGCTTGAGATAACGCGGCGGGTCGAACCGCGCGCCGGCTCCCGTCGGTGTGCCCGTGACGATGATGTCGCCGGGCACGAGCGTCGTGAAGGTCGAAATGTAGCTGAGGAGATAGCGGAAGCCGAAGATCAGCCGCGAGGTGCGGTCGTCCTGCCTGGTCTCGCCATTGACACGCGTCGTCAGGCGGATGTCGGCGATCTGCGATTCATCGGTATAGGGCACGATCCATGGGCCGAGGCTGCCCGTGGAATCGAAATTCTTGCCCTGCGTCACGTTGAATTTCGCATGCCGCACCCAGTCGCGGATGGTGCCCTCGTTGCACAGTGTGATCGCCGCGATGTGATCGAGCGCGGCGCTCTCCTTGATGTGGCGGCCGGCCTTGCCGATCACGAGCGCAACTTCGCCCTCGTAATCAAGCTGGGCTGAAGCGCGAGGACGCACCAGCGGGTTATCGTGGCCGACAAAGGAGCGCGGCGTGCGCATGAACATGCTCGGGAATTTCGGCGAGTCCGAGCCGTCCTTGTATTCGGCATTGCGAGCGGGATAGTTGACGCCAATGCAGATGATCTTTTCCGGCGCGGGGATCGGCGGCTGGAAACGGATGGCATCGAGCGGGACATCCGGCGTGCGCCGGTCGGCGTCCTCGGCGAGTTTCATCAGGGCGCCTGCGGCGATGACTTCGCGCAGCGTAGGATAGTCCTTGCCGAAGCGCGCGGAGAGATCGACGATGCCCTTGTCGGTGACGGCGCCGTAAGCGGTCTTGCCGCCGGCGGAATAAGTCGCAATACGATGGTCGGCCATGAGATGTCCCGTCAGGCTGGCGTCATGCCGGCGGCCTTGATCGCGGCAACAGCGGCAGGTGTTTTCAGAAAATCGATCAGCGCTTTGGCCGCCGCCGCTTCTTTGGCGCCGGTCGCAACCGCCGCCGGAAATATCAGCTCCTGCTGCAGATCGGCGGGAAAGAGACCGGCGAGCGCGACGCCCGGCGCGTTGAACACATTGGTCAGGAAGATGCCGAGGTCAGCCTCGCCTTTGGCAACGGCCGGCGCGATCAAGGTCGGCATCGCCTGTGCCCTGGTCTTGGCCTTCATCTCCTTGGCTATGCCGAGGCGCTGATAGACCTTGGCGATATAGGCGCCGGCCGCGCTCTCCGGCGTGGAAGCAACCGAGGAAGCCGCGAGCAATGCCTTCTTGAAAGCGTCAGTCGTGGAGAGATCAGGCTTCGGCGCGCCGTCGCGAACGATAAGGCCAAAGCCGACACGGGCAATGTCGACGACAGGATCAGCAAGATGGCGCTTTGCGCTCGCGTCCTTGAAGACATCGGCCGGTACGACCACGACGTCGAACGCCGTGCCCGCATTGATACGGCTGATGATATTCGGCGTGGAATCGAAATGGATCGAGAGCGTGTGCCCGCTCGCCTTTTCGAATTGCGGCCCGAGCGCCTTGAAAAGCCCGGCGAGCGAGCCGCCGGCAATGAGCTTGAGTTCCGAAGCCTTGACGGAGGTCATTGCCGCCACTTCAATCCGCAACCGTGACCTGGGCGACGAAGGCGGGCTCGCGCACCTTGGTGGTGGGGAAGGGGGATCCCTCCTCGAACCAGGAGCGCGGCGCCGGCGCGCCCCACAGCGTCTGGCGGCGCGGGTCGTTCAACGACCAGCGCAGCGGCTCATGGTCGTGGTCCATGGTGAAGTAATCGCTGGTGTAGAGCTCGAGGCGGTGGCCGTCGGGATCCCGAACGTAGAGGAAGAACGCATTGGAGATGCCGTGGCGGCCGGGCCCACGCTCGAGGCTCTCCAGGTAGCCGCTTGAGGCCATCACGTCGCAAAGATGCAGCACGTTCATCGCGGTCGGCACCCAATAGCAGAAATGGTGCAGGCGAGGGCCTTTGCCGTTGGTGATGGCGAGGTCGTGCACATTGCCCTTGCGATGCAGCCAGGCGGCGGCGATGCGCCCGTTCGGGCCATCCTCCTCGGCATATTCGGTGAGGCGGAAGCCGAGCCGGGCATAGAAATCCATGGTGTCCTGCACCTCGGCGGCGAACACGTTGAAATGGTCGAGCCGCTGTGGATGACAGCCCTTGTAGAGGTCGTAGCGGCGCAACAGATGCGGCCGCTTGTCCATCGTCGCGTAGAGCTCGACCTGGAAGCCGAAGGGATCGGTGAATTGCAGCGTGCGGCCCTGGAAAGGCGGCTCGGCGAATTTGTGCTGGATGCCGTTCTCGGAGAAGAAGCTGGCCGCCTTGTCGAGGTCGCTCTCGTTGCCGACCTTGAAGCCGATGCGGTTGCAGGCGGCGACCGGCGCTTTGCGCAGCACCAGCGAGTGATGCTGATGCTCCTCGACGCCACGCAGATAGACGGCGTTATCGTCGGCGTCCTCGACATGAAGGCCAACCGTCGTCTCGTAGAAATAGCGGCTAGCCTTCAGGTCCGTCACGTCGAGAGTAACGTGGCTCGAGCGGATGATGTTGAAGGGCGGATCGAAGACGTGTTTCGGAATGGGCATGGGCTGTCCTTGTCGATGTCATTCCGGGGCGATGCAAAGCATCGAACCCGGAATCTCGAAGTTCCGGGCTCGCGACTTCGTCGCGCTCGGAACGACGCTGCTAATCAAATTCCCAATCTCTGAATCCTGTGCGTGCCCCGTGCCAGCGAGACGTGCTTGGTTTCCATATAGAAGTCGAAGGAGTAATCGCCGCCGTCGCGGCCGATGCCGGATGCCTTCATACCGCCGAAGGGTGTCGGCAGATGGCGGACGTTCTCCGAATTGAGCCAGATCATGCCGGCTTCCAGCGCGTCGGCGACGCGCAACGCGCGGCCCATATCGCCGGTCCAGACATAGCCGGTCAGGCCGTAGTTCACGTCGTTGGCGATCTCGACCGCGTGCTCCTCGTCGCGGAAGGGGATCACGGTCAGAAACGGCCCGAACACTTCCTCCTGCGCCACGCGCATCTTCGCGCGCGCGCCGGTCACCAGGGTCGGCTGCACATAATGCCCGCCGCCGGGACCGTCATGCGGCCTGCCGCCGACGGCAATCACCGCGCCGTCCTTCCGCGCCACGTCGAAATAGGCGCAGACTTTTGCCAGATGCCGCTCGTGGATCAGCGGTCCTATTTCGGTGACGGGATCGAGGGGATGACCGACCTTCAGCGCCTTGACCCGCGCCGTCAGCTTCTCGATGAATTGTTCCGAGATGCTCTCCTGCACCAGCAGCCGGCTTGAGGAGGTGCAGCGCTCGCCGTTCAGTGAGTAGATCATGAACACGACCGCATCGAGTGCGCGGTCGAGATCGGCATCGTCGAACACGATCACGGGATTCTTGCCGCCGAGTTCGAAATGGACGCGCTTCAGGGTCTTCGCACCCTGTGCCATGATCGCAGATCCCGTGGCGCTCTCGCCGACGAAGCCGATCGCCTTGATCGCCGGATGCTCGGTCAGCGCCTTGCCGGCTTCCTCGCCGAAGCCATGCACGGTGTTGAGCACGCCGTCCGGTACGCCCGCTTCCTTCACCAGCTTCGTCAGCAGATCGGCCGTGACCGGCGACCATTCCGCGGGCTTGTGCACGACCGTGCAGCCGGCGGCCAGCGCCGGCGCGATCTTCCAGGTCGAGAGCATGAACGGTGTATTCCAGGGCGTAATCACGCCGACCGGGCCGATCGGTACGCGCGTCGAAATATTCCAGTGCTCGGCGCTCGGCGTATTGAGGCCATCGCGCGCCTCGGCGCATTTGTCGGCAAAGAAGCGGAAGTTCTTCGCCGCGCGAATCGCAGCCTTGGCCATAAACCGGTGCGCCTGGCCGGTATCGATGCATTCGAGCACGGCGATGTCGTCGGCGCGGTTCTCGATTGCATCCGCCACGCGATGCAAGAGCTTGCGCCGCATCGAGGCCGGCATGTCCCGCCAGGATTTGAAGGCGAGCGCTGCGGCGGTCGCGGCGCGGTCGATGTCTTCGGCATTGCCACGAGTCACCGACGCCAGCACCGAGCCGTCGATCGGGGATTTGGTCTCGAACGTGTCGCCCGAGATCGAGGGTACGGCCTTGCCGTCGATCATATGGCAGATACCGTCGGCGCGGAGCTGCTTCAAGAGCGGCGCGGCTCGATCCTTGTTGGCCTGGAACAGATCGGATTTCGGCGTGACCTTATCCATGGACGGCCTCGACCTTCAGCGCTTCGTGGATATTGTTGCGCTTGAAGCTGGTTTCCTTGTCGTTGATCTGCATGTCGAACGACAATGCGAATTTGGTTTGCGCAAACACGGGATCCAGGTGCGCCGACAGCACATTGAAGATATGCTCGCCGGCCTTCTTGCGGGTGGCGAGGTCGCGGCCTTCGCCGAGCCGCAGCACCATGTCGAGAAAGGCGAGGTTCGGATTGCCGTCTGCGATCGCGTAATGCTCGCATCTGATGGCGCGAACGCGGATGCCGCCGAGCGGGAAGACGCCGGTCTCGACGGCGGCCTTGCGGACGACCGCGACGACCGTGCCGATGTCGACGCGGCCGTCGAGATTGGCGGAATATTCGATCGTGAAATGCGGCATGGCGGTTTCACTCCCAATGGGTTCAGGCGAAATAGCAGCTCACCGAGCCGTAGACTCCATAGTCCGCCTGGATTGTGTCGCCCTTGCGGGCCTCGATCGGACGGATGAAGGAGCCGGCGAGCACGACCTGGCCGGGCTCAAGTGCCAGCCCATGCGGCGCAATCTTGTTGGCGAGCCACGCGACTGCGGTAGCGGGATGATTGAGCACGCCGGCGGCAAGCCCGGTCTCTTCCAACTGGCCGTTCTTGAAGCACAGCGCGCCGATCCAGCGCAGATCAGCATCCAGCGGCTTGATCGGACGCCCGCCGAGCACAATACCGGCATTCGCGGCATTATCGGCGATGGTGTCGAAGATTTTTCGTGTCGCTTTGGTTGCGGGATCGACGCGCTCGATGCGCGTATCCAGGATCTCCAGCGCCGGCACGACGAAGTCGGTCGCGTTGAGCACGTCGATCATCGTGCAATCCGGTCCTTCGAGCCGCTTGCCCATGATGAAGGCAAGCTCGGCCTCCACGCGCGTGGCGATGAAGCGGGCGGTCGGCACCAGCCCGCCATCGGCAAAGAACATGTCGTCGAGCAGCACGCCGGAGTCCGGCTCATCGATGTTGAGCGCGCTTTGCATCGCTTTCGAGGTCAGGCCGATCTTGTGGCCCTTGACCGCGCGGCCAGCGGCGACCTTGATCGCGACCCAGGCTTTTTGGATCGCGTAGGCGTCGTCGAGGGTGATGGACGGGAATTCCTGCGAGAGCTGGCGGATTTGCGTGCGCGTCTTCTCGGCGCGGTCGAGGCGCTCGGCGGCGGCACGGATTTCTGCGGGCGAAAGGGCCATGGAAACTTCGCGAAAAAGGGTGCGTTCAAGTACTTAACATGTTAAGTGTTGCGGATCAAACCCCCTCGTTTCATGTTGCATTGCAATCCCGGTATTCCCAAGAAGCAGATGACGCAGCAGATGACGCGGAAGAAGCCAGCCAACGGATCGCAAGCGGCGAAGCCGCCCGACCGGCGCGTGCCCATGCGCGAGTTCTCCCGCTCGCTGCCGATGTCGCTCTTGCGCGCGCGCGAAGCGGTGATGCGGCAATTCCGCCCGTCGCTGCGCCGTCACGATCTCACCGAGCAGCAATGGCGCATCCTGCGGGCGCTGGCGGCGATCGACGCCATCGAGGTGACTGAGCTTGCGCGGACCGCCTTCCTGCTGGGACCGAGCCTTTCACGAATTTTACGCGATCTCGACGCGCGCGGCCTGATCGAGCGCACGACCGCGAAGACGGATCTGCGCCGCGGCGTGGTCTCGATCTCGGAGAAGGGGATCAAGCTGATGGAAGTCGTCGCACCCTCGTCGGAAGCGATCTATGCCGCCATCACCCGCCGCTATGGCGCCCGGAAGCTTGCGGAGCTGCAGGACATGCTCGGCGCGCTGGAGGCGAGCCTGGCCGGGCTGGGGCCCGGCGGCCAGATCGAGGCGCAAGCGGAAGGATGAATGCAATTTTTGCATTTCTGCATGATGCGCATCCCCGCCCAAGCCATGGACATCCCCGCGATTTTTCGCTCAAAGTGCGGCCAAGCCGCGTCCAAGATCGGCGCGGGAAACGCCGCGCGAGGTCGGCCTCAGCCAGATCAGCATCCGGGGCGACGGTTAGCCCTTGAATTTTGAAGAAACCAAAGGAAACGCGATCAAATGCCAAACAAAGTCAGACAGGTCTGGGCCTCGGGCAAAGCGGTGGTGAACGCCTGGCTTGCGATCCCCTCCGGCTTCACCGCCGAGATGATCGCGCAGTGCGGCTTCGACAGCGTCACCGTGGATATGCAGCACGGCGTGCAGGACTACATCTCCATGGTGCAGTGCTTCCAGTCGATGCACGGGCATCCGGTGACCCCGATGGTGCGCGTGCCCTGGAACGAGCCGGGCATTGTCGGCAAGGTTCTGGACGGTGGCGCCTATGGCGTGATCTGCCCGATGATCAACACGCCGCAGGAGGCGAGGAACCTCGTTGCCTATTCCAAATATCCGCCACAGGGCGTGCGCTCCAATGGCCCGATCCGCGCCGGTATGTACGGCACCGCGGGCACCTACCAGAAGACCGCGAACGACGAGATCGTGTTGCTGCCGATGATGGAAACCAAGACCGCGGTCGAGAACATGGAGGAGATCCTCGACGTGCAGGGCATCGACGGCGTCTATATCGGTCCGTCCGATCTCGGCTTCTCCTATGGACTGGAGCCGAAGCTCGACCGCACCGAGCCGGAAATCCTGAAGATCTACGAGAAGATCGTGAAGGAGTGCGACAAGCGCAAGCTCCACCCGGGCATCCACTGCAGCGGCGCCGAAGGCGCAACGCGCGCAATCAACATGGGTTTCAAGCTCGTGACGCTGTCGAACGAGGTGGGCTTGATGTCGACCTACGCCAAGATGCAGGTCAACCAGACCCGCAAGGATGCGGGCGGAAAGGCTTAGAGGCGAATGGCGAATAGGGGGTAGCGAATAGGGGCAATTCTATTCGCTATTCGCCACTCGCTATTCGCCCCCTCAACGCCACTCGCGTTTAAGAAAGGAGACTCCCATGGCCCCAGCACCCGTCATCCGCCTGCATCCCGACGACGGCGTGCTGATCGCGCGCTCGAGTCTGCCGCCCGGCATGGTCGTAGCCGAGGGAGTCACGACCGTCGAGCGCATTCCCGCCGGCCACAAGGTCGCGATCAAGCCGATCGCCTCAGGCGAGCCGATCATTCGCTATGGCCAGATCATCGGCTTTGCCACCCGGCCCATCGCGCCCGGCCAGCATGTGCATACGCAAAACTGCGGCATGGGCGATTTCGACAAGGATTACGCCTATGGCGTCGACGTCAAGCCAGTGCCGAACTTCGATCTGTCGGCGACGTTCGACGGCATCCGCCGCCCTGATGGCCGGGTCGCCACCCGCAACTATATCGGCATCCTCACCTCCGTGAATTGCAGCGCCCATGTCGCGGGCCTTGTCGCCGACGTCTTCAAGAAGAACCCGTTCACCGGCGACAATCCGCTCGCTGACTTTCCCAACGTCGACGGCGTGGTGGCGCTGACCCACAAGACCGGTTGCGGCATGACGCAGGACGAGCCGCTAAAACTGCTTCGCCGCACGCTCGGCGGCTACGCACGGCATGTGAACTTTTCGGCCGTGGTCGTGCTGGGCCTGGGCTGCGAGGTCAACCAGATCGGCGGGCTGATGGAGGAGCAGAAGCTTGCGGGGCGCCTGCGCTCGATGGACATCCAGGAGAAGGGTGGCACGCGCAAGACGACGGAAGCCGGCATTGCCTTTGTGAAGGAGGCGCTGGCGGATGCGAACAAGGTCAAGCGTGAGACGGTAGCCGCGAGCGAGCTGACCGTCGCGCTCCAGTGCGGCGGCTCCGATGGCTATTCCGGCGTCTCTGCCAACCCGGCGCTGGGTGCAGCCAGCGATCTTCTGGTGCGGCACGGCGGCACGGTGATCCTCTCCGAGACGCCCGAAACCTACGGCGCCGAGCATCTTCTGACCCGCCGCGCCGTCAGCCGTGAGGTCGGCGAGAAACTGGTCGGCCTGATGCGCTGGTGGGAGGAGTACACCCGGCGCGAGGGCGCGGAGATGAACGCCAATCCCAGTCCCGGCAACAAGGCGGGTGGCCTTACGACGATCCTCGAAAAATCGCTCGGCGCGATGGCCAAGGCCGGAAGCACCAATCTCGTCGACGTGCTGCACTACGCCGAGCCCGTCACCAAGAAGGGCTTTGTGTTCATGGACACACCCGGCTACGACCCGGTCGCAGCGACCGGGCAGGTGGCAGGCGGCGCCAACATGGTCTGCTTCACCACGGGGCGCGGCAGCGTGTTCGGCTGCAAGCCCGCGCCCTCGATCAAGCTCGCCACCAACACGCCCATGTACAAGCGCATGGAAGACGACATGGACGTCAACTGCGGCACCATCCTCGACGGCGAGGAGACCGTGCAGCAATGCGGCCGGCGCATCTTCGACCTCATGCTGAAGACCGCCTCCGGCCAGCCGACCAAGAGCGAGAGCTTCGATTTCGGCGGCGCTGAGTTTGCGCCCTGGGTGCTTGGGGCGACGATGTGAGTGGCGAGCGATGCTGCTCGTCTTCGTCATAGCCAGATTTGTGCGAGCATTCACGTCTTCACAACCTCGCGCAGAGGGGACACGTGGGTGGCCGGGACAAGCCCGGCCCTGAAGGGCGGAAGGAGACGAATGCTCATGCATCCGCATTCCCGCGGCAGGAAAATGCCCGGGTGATGCATCGGTGGTCGCCCTCGAGATCGGAGAGGGCGCAGGGAATGCCGGATGCAGGCCGCACCCGTGAGCCTTGCGTGCAAAGAAAAGTGCACTTCGCGCACGCAAGCAACAACAGGGCAGCCAGAACAACCGGCATTCCCTGCGCGATGGTTTACGGCTTATACGTGGTCTCCTCGGAGTGCCGGGCTTGTTAGCCTCCGTCCCCCCGGGCTCGTGACCCGGGGGTTGATCCCAGCGTCGGGGGATCGGGACCGCACGATTTCGCTCGTCCGCCTTCGCCTCGCTCGTCCGGCGACACAAACGCGTCCATCGCATCCCCGCCTCGCGTTCGTGACGATCGCGATCCGCCCCTCTTGCTTGAGGCGGGATGCCGTCAACAAATCATATATTTCCGAAAAACGAAAGAAGAATATTTTTCGCGGAGCGGCTTGACATGCTTCGGATAAAGGGAAGTCAGATGATTTGCCCGTCGTGCCGACAATGCAACAGTCCGACAACAAGGCCAGCCAGCGCACCGGCCAAAGTATCAGCACGTAGGGCGGATCAGCGTCAGCGTAATCCGCCATGCCGGCTCACCGCAGATCATTGCCGGTTGCCGAATTCTCCGCTCGTGTTGACCTCGCCACCTCAGTCGAGTGGGACCAAGCCCGCACGGCGATAATTGGGCATGAAGCGCGGCGTAGCACAGGCGCCGCTTGTGTCGCAGCATGGCGGCGGATTACGCTGACGCTAATCCGCCCTACGGGCTCTGGTGCGGCGTTCGAGCAAGCCGTCGGAGCGAATTTGGAACAAAGCGGCCTAACCGTTGGTCAGCAAATTACGATTGAGGCCCAAAGCGGTGTGCGTACCCGCTTGGATTTTCTCACTCAGGACCCGTTGACGGGTGATATTGGCTGTATTGAATGCAAGGCTTCCTCCACCGCACCTTTGACGCCAAATCAGACGCTGGCCTTCCCAGAGATCGGCCAGAGTGGCGGTACAATCGTTGGCGCGGGCAAGCCCGGCTTCCCTGGCGGGTTGCAGCTTCCCCCTACAGCCGTTCAAATTCTTCGAGGGCCGTGATCATGTCGATCGATCAGACGGACGCTATCGACTTCGCCACCATTGACAAGGCTTCGGGTGATCTATGGCTTGCGATCAGCGATCATCTGTCATGGGAGGAGAACGAAGGTAACCATCTCATTCTCCTCCAGAGTAAGCTCAACGCGTATCTACGCTTCATCGAGAGTGGCGAAGTATTCAAAAAAGTGCCCGATGCCAAGGGACGCGGCATCGTCATAAATCTCGTCGGGAAATTCCCGCTGAGCCAAAAGGCTGATCTTTTCTTTGGGAAAGCACGAGCGGCCGTAGAAGGTGCTGGCTTTCGGCTGGAGTTCAGCCTCGTACGCCCCAATTTTTTGCAGTGTGCGGGGGTGCCGAAGCGGCACTTATTACGGTGACAGTGCTGGACTG
>Ga0134128_10005502_pt1 | contig 15349 bp, 13 predicted proteins | sample KB31754_FD_96462 | JGI IMG/M metagenome (GOLD analysis project Ga0134128, IMG submission 96462) | Terrestrial soil microbial communities with excess Nitrogen fertilizer from Kellogg Biological Station, Michigan, USA - KB3-175-4 | ecosystem: Environmental > Terrestrial > Soil > Unclassified ... | reverse complement strand
GGGTTGAGGCGTTCGCTCCGGCTGCGTTCCCCACCATTGGCCTTGCCATGCCGGACGCTCGCGATGCAGCGGCGCGATCGCAGCAATCGCCTCTGCTCGTGCCTCGGTCGAGCGATTGGTATCGCCGACAAAGTCAGCCAATGCTTTCACCAGGGCCGGGTCGTAATTCTCGCGAACGGCAAACATTGTCCCCTGGCGGATGGCCGAATCGGCGCTGGCAAAGCCTTCGAGAATGGCCGGCCAAGCCTTGGGATTTTCGTTTCCAATCCGCTTGAGGGCATAGAAGATCGAATAGTGCGTGAAGAAATCCTTCTCAGTCAGATGAGAAAGTAGCGCGGGCACTGCTGCTTCATTTCCGATCCGGCCCAGCGCCGTCGCCGCGCGGAATCGCATCGGCGCTGATTTGGAATCGAGCAACGCGATGCAGGCTTTCGTCGCTTCGGCGGCTTTACGGGTGCCAAGCTGGCGAACCGCCTGCAGGCGCACGCTCATGTCAGCGCGATCATCGCTTGCGACTGCGAGAATTTGCTGCCGGGCGGTTTTACCGCCATCGATGCGATCGAGGGTCCAGATGGCGTGCCAGCGGGCGTAGGCCGGTGCAGTAGCATCGTTCATCAAAGCAATCAGCGGCGCGATGGCAGAATCGCCGCGCTCAGCAATGCGGCGCTGCGCGACAAGCCGCACCGATTCGGCGGGATGCCGAAGCCCAGCAAGCAATTGCTCCAGCGTCGCTTTAAATACTTTTCCCTCGGCCGCTGGGATATACCAATCCGGCTTCGGCGTCGCATGACTGGGGCCGGTGTAGGTGAGCTTATAGAGCCGGCCTCTTTCTACCTTCTTGGCCCAGCCGCCTTCCTGCCAGTCGGTGACGTAGAAGCCCATGCCGTCGGCCGTCACTGCGATGCCCAGTGGCCGGATGCTGCTGCCCGCCAGCCAGCTATCGCGTTCGGCAATCTTGTAGGTCGCCGTCTCCGGATCGCGATTAAAAACAAATCGCTCGACATCGCCCTTGCCCCATTCACACCAGAAGCCGTTGCCGACAAACTCCGGCGGCAGCGCATCTTCGTTGTAGGACATTCCTCCCGTTGGCGAGCCGCCGCCAAATTCATCCATCCGCCAGAGCGTGTAAGGCTTGTAGGGCTTATCTGAATGCTTGCGGAACTCGGCCAGAGCCAGCGGCTCCGATTCCGGCGGCCGGTAATCGAAGGGGTAGCCGTAGTATCCGCCATCCACCATATGCGTGACGCGCGTCCACCAGCCCAGGCCATCATCGGTATTGTCGTAGGTGAAGATTTCGTCTTCGGGATTGATGACCAGATCGAGATGGTTTCGGGTGCCGTTGGAATAGATTTCAAGGTCGGTGCCATCGGGGCGAATGCGCGCCACACCGCCGCCACGCAGGTCGATCATCTTGCCATCGACGTTGCTCTTGGCGTGGAACATCCCCTTGTCGCCGGTGCTCAGGTAAAGGTAATTATCCATTCCCACGCGCAAGTTGGATGGGATGTGATCATTCAGACTGCCCGCTCCCCAAGGCTTGAGGCAATCGCTATCCCAGATGTCTTTCGGATCGGTGCCGATGCCGTCGTTGTCGGTGATGACGGTGAATTTTGGCGTCTGGTGGACGTAAAGCTTGCCGTCGATGTAGCGCAGGCCGAAGACGGCATAGAGGTGATCCGCAAAGACGGTCATGTGGCCATCGGGAAAGATGCACAAAATCCGGTCGGACGGCTTGTTGCCCGGGCCGGTCATGTCCATGGGGTCCTCGGCCACGAACACGCGTCCATCCGGTGCGACTTCAATCACCGAAGGAAAGTGCAGCTTGGGGGGTTGCGCGATCAACTCGACTTTCCAATCTTTTGGCGCGCGAGGCAACGACTTGTCCGATTGGGCGACGAGCGGCACGACGTTCTGCTTCAAATCGCCGTGGTCGTCGGCTCCAAGGGCGCGAAAACCAATTGAGACAGCGGCAGCAAAACATAACGCAAGAGTTTTGGCATTCTTCATGGTGTGATTCTTCAAAGAGAACTAAGCCCGGCATGGACGCCAACCGGCGTCAGTGGAAATTCACAAAGCATTTCTCCGCCGGTGGTGCGCTTTCTACTACCTTCAGGTCAACCAGTTGTTGGCCCAGCGCCTTCCATCGCTCGGCCGTCATACTCCCAAGACCATCCACTTTGGTTTCAGAAGTTTCGATCAGCGGCTTCTGGGCTTCCGCGGCGGCGGCAAACGTCTCGGGATCCATTTCCGAATTAAGCTCGTGCATGTGCTGATTGGCGGCCGACGGATCATCCAGATACTTCCGCCAGCCGATCCGGCAGGCATCAACCACCGCCTTCACCTGCGAGGCATTGTCTTCCAGCATTTTCCGGCGCGTGATCAGAACGGTCGTGTAGGGATTGAAGCCGGCATCGGCAATGAGGAACGTTTGCGGATCCCCGCCTTTCTTTTTGGCTTCAATCGGCTCGCTGGTGATGAAGCATTGCTGCGAGTAATCGGGCTTTGCGAGAAAAGTCGCGACGCCGCCGCTGTATCCGGTGATTTGCACGGCTGGCGAAGGATATTTCTTCAGCAGAGATTTCAGCCACGCGTTGTCCTCCGCGGCCAATACACCCGGATGCGTAAAAACATCTTCGATGTTTTTGAAGTTGCGCGCCGTGTGAACCATGATCCCCTGCGGGAACGTCTGGTAGACGGCAAACAGGGCCACCACATCGGCGCCGCGCTGCTGGGCGATGATGACCTGATCAGCGGCGGTCGTCGCATAATCGGCCTGACCATTGGCAACGAGTTGCCAGGTCGGCGCGCCTTCACCGGCGCTTTTTAATTCGACGTGGAGCTTGCGACGCGTAAATTCGCCTGTGATATCCGCCTCATAGAAACCGCCAAACTCCGGCTCCGGCTTCCAATCCAGCATGATGCGGATGGTTGATGGCTTGTTGGTCGGCGTCGATTGATGCCGATCGCAACCCGCAACCATCATCAAGCCAAGGACAAAAAGACCCAGGCTCCAGCCCGCCAAAGAGCGGCGCATAGCGTCCTCCAAATCCCGAGGGCGGAATCTTACAGGCGAATACTTTTCATTGCGAATAAAAAGATTTGTCGCGAGCTTTTATTGCGATGCATGCCATCGGCGCAGCGAGAGAAATGCGATGATGTTGATGACCGTAAACATCGCCAGTCCCAGAAATGAGGCCAGCAAAACGGCAGCAAAAACGCGATCCGGATAAGCGTATTTTGTATTTTCCACGATGCGGACGCCCAGCCCTTCATGCTCGCCCAGCGTCCCGACGAGAAATTCCGCAACGACCGCCCCGATGACCGCGAGCCCCGCCGCGATGCGCAGGCCAATGAAGATGTTGGGCAGCGCCGCCGGTAGGCGGAGTTTCCAGAGGGCGGCAAAGCGCGATGCGCCGTACAAACGAAACAAATCAACCAATGCCGGCTCCGTGGAAACCATGCCACTGAGCGTGTTGGCGATGACCGGAAAGACCGACACGACAAACGCGCAGGTCGCCACCGGAACGATGCCCACGCCCATCCAGAAAACCAGCAGCGGCGCGATCGCCACGATCGGGACGGTCTGGAAAAACAATGTGTACGGATAGACCGCCCGGCGGACCCATTTCGAGCCAGCCAATAGAATAGCTGCAAAAATTCCAAAGATTGTACTTGCAGCAAATCCCGCCAGCGATGAAACTGCGGTCCAGAGCAGCGCGTTCCATAGCCCTGTTCCACCGGGCCCCAAAGCCAGGAAGATCGCCGACGGGCGCGGTACCAGATAAGCCGGCTGATGGCTCCATCGCGCCCAGGCTTCTATTGCCGCGAGCACAACGATTAATGCCACGGCCGGTGGCAGAACCGTCGCCAGGAATGTGGTGGGGCGGTGCTTCATACTTCGTTTCGCTCCAGCGCCTGATAAAGCACCCGAGTTTCCCGCGCAAAGGCCGGTGAAGAGCGGATCGAGCCGGTCCGATTGGCGGGCAGATTCAGAACGTAATCTTCGACGATGCGTGCCGGGCGAGAAGACAGGACAATCGCTCGCTGGGCCAGAAAGGCCGCTTCGATCGTAGAATGCGTGACAAAAATGACCGTCATATTCAGCGTCACCCACAGCGTCCGAAGCTGATCGTCCAGCCGTTGGCGGGTTATTTCATCGAGCGCTGCGAAAGGCTCATCCATCAGCAGCAGGCGCGGCTCAGTGACGAGGGCCCGAGCCAGTGAAGCGCGCATTCGCATACCGCCCGAAAGCTGATTGGGATATCGATGGGATGCATCACTTAGTCCCACCTGTTCGATGGCCCGTTGAGCCGACTCTTCGCGGACTTTCCGCGCGATGCCCATCAGTTCCAGAGGGAGCGCAACGTTTGTCAGCACGTTCCGCCATGGAAGCAGATGCGCATCCTGGAAAACGTATGCGATGTCCGCGCGCGTCCCCAGGCCGTGCCGATCGGCCTTCCCGTGCGAGGCTTCCATGGTGAAGACGTTGCCGCCCTGGGGCTTATCGAGTCCCGCGATCAGGCGGAGCAACGTGGATTTGCCGCAACCGGAGGGGCCGAGGATCGCCAGGAATTCGCCCGAGGCAACATCCAGATCAATCCCATCAAGTGCAACCACTCCATTTTCGAACTGTCGGCGGACGCCCTCAATGCGCACGCCCAGCCCCGATTCGCGGTGATGGGATGGAGTGTGGAGCATGGGTAACATTGTAGGAGCCGGCGCATGATCTTAAATGGAGAATGGGCTTGCGCGCGACATTGGGCGACAAAAAATCCGCTGACACCGGAGGCGTCAAGGCATCCTATGGTCTGGATGCGCCATTTTGGCCGCTGTTCCTTGGGCTCATCAGCGCATTTTACATCGTCTTTGGGATCGTCACGCATTCGCCCTGGCCGATCGTGGGTGCGGCGCTGATTCTTGCTTGTGCCATGTTTGGCTTGCATGCCTCATTGCGCGGCAAATTCGTCGTTTGGGAGGAACTGCTCGATGGGCTGGCGCTTCGCGGCGACGAGCAGCTTCTGGACATCGGCTGCGGCCGAGGGGCAGTTTTGCTCGCGGTGGCCAAGCGCCTTCCGCATGGAAAAGCGGTCGGCATCGACATTTGGCGTAAGGCCGATCAATCCGGAAATTCAATCGAAGCCACGCGACGCAATGCGTTGGCCGAAGGCGTTGCGGATCGCATCGAGTTGCATACTGCAGATATGACGTCGCTGCCTTTTGAAGATGCCAGCTTCGATCTCGTGGTCTCGAGCCTGGCGATTCACAACGTGAAGGGGAAAGAGAATCGGCGAAAAGCGGTTGCCGAAGCGGTGCGCGTGCTGCGACCGGACGGGCGATTGCTGATTGCCGACATCTGGAGCACGGCTCTCTATTGCGCGGAGCTTGAAGCGATCGGGATGCGCGACGTTACGCGCCGCAGGCTTGGCTGGCGCATGTCCTGGAGCGGCCCCTTCCTCGGCACTCGCGCAGTCAGCGCGGTCAAACCGTCCGCGCAAGCTGACGCGCCCTCCAGCCGATAGCCGCCGTACACTCGCTTGCGCATTCGCGGACGGGTGGTGGACATGCGATTTTCAGAAGGTCGTGAATTTGCTTCGCCGTCCGCGAAAGCGCAAGCGACGTGGCAACGGGCACGGCGAAATGATGTCGCGCTCTTACCTGTCGCGAATCCTACTCCTCATCCACGCGCTGATACCGGTAAATCGCCCGATACAGACCCGCCACATTTTCCGAAGGCACCGTCTGCGGGCGATACTTTTCATTGCGCGGCTGAAGGCGCAGGACCGATTTCCCGCCATCCGATTCGAAGAAGACGCGCTTGAAGGTGGTATTTCCGTCCGCGAAGCGCACGAAGCAATCGTCGCCCTCGCGCGGGCTGGCGGCGGGGGAGAAGATCACGATGTCGCCCTGGTGATACTTGGGAACCATGCTGTCGCCATGCACGCGCGCGGCAAAGGCATCGCGGTCGTTCACGTCCGGGCAGCTCACATAATCATCCGCCACGCGAGGCGGATAACCCAGATCGGAAAAATCGCGCGGGTATCCCGCCGACACGCGATTGATCACCGGCACCGCATTGGCGGTGACGCGCTCAACATTGCCGACCGATTTGTCCACCAGCTCCTGAAGCACGCCGCTCATGTATGCCGCGTCCAGGTCGAGTGGGATGCCGGGCGTCGAAGTCGAGTTGGCCGGGCGTGGGGTGACAGCTTGCGCTGTTTTGGTCTTAGCGCCATCCGCTTTGGCTGCCGTGCCCGCGGCTGGCTGGTCGCCCAGCGACTGTTTTCCGGCCATTAATTTTTGCAGCATGGCCTGAACATCACGAGGCGTCCGCTGAATATGCGCCTGCGTCACCAGTTCGCCAGGTGTAAAGGCCAGGGCCTGCTCGAGCCGGCGGAGCTTTTCATCGCTGGGCGGATTGGTCACCCGCCCGGTCTCAATGAGCGACAGATAAGGCTTGGAAATGCTGGTTCGGCCAGCCAGTTCATCGAGCGTCAGCCCCAGCCGACGCCGATACTTACGAATTTTTGGTCCAAGGGCTTCCATGGGAGAGTCTCACTGCATCGGGTTTGGCTAATTGGACAGCGCAAAACACCGACGCATGTCATGTTGGCCACTCCCTGGCAACCGGCGGTTCGATGCTTCCGTCATCACCCGCGTTTAACTTTGCGACTACGCCTATCACTGATAGCGAACCGCAAATCAAAAAGCAAGAAATTTATCGTACATCGTCCTAACAAATCGGATGCCGCAAGCGAATGTTTAATCGGTGGAAAACAAGTATCGTGAAGCTTTGGCTTTGAGATGCGATGTCCGAATCAATGGCGGCGTTGGTGCAGCAGAAGCAGTGTGGAGGGCGATTATGTTTGTCGGCGATCGCCGCCCCGGGGCCTACGGGATCGAAGCCGGCGCGACTCCAGTAGCTTTCGATTCCTTTCTAATTCTTCGGCGAGGAGCTTTTCATCGGGAAGTGCGGTCTTATAGCGCGCGACCATGATCTTGTTGGGTAGACCTTCGAGAGAATAACGGGCAACCGCATCGTTGCGATCCGTACAGAGAATCAGACCGACCGGCGGGTTCTCATCGGCATGTGTCCAATGTTCCTTGGCGTAATTGCAATATAAGTGCATTTGCCCTGCATCGCCGTGGGTGAATTTCCCGGTTTTCAAGTCGATCAGAACCAGGCAGCGCAGACGGCGATGAAATAGCAGCAGATCGATTCGATACCACGTGTCACCGACACGCAAGCGACGTTGGCGCCCGATGAAGGTGAAATCGTTGCCGAGCTCTAACAGAAATGTTTCCAGCTTGAGAATCAGCGATTCTTCAAGCTGGTTCTCGGAATACTCATCTTTGAGTCCAAGAAATTCGAGCAGGAACGGGTCCTTCACTTCCTCCTCGACAGTGACCACATCCTCGGGCTGGCGGCGATTGTGTTTGGTGAGCATCGCGGCCTTGTTACGCGAAAGAGCCGTGCGCTCATAAAACTGCGAATCGATCTGACGATCGAGTTGCCTTACGGTCCAACCACCACGCAGAGCTTCGGTTTCATAGAATTGGCGAGCATGAGGATTTTCAACGGATAACAAGCGAACATAGTGGGACCAGGGCAATGGGAATTGTGCAATAGGCATTTGCACGATTTGTCGCCGGATATTTCTGTGCTTCCTTTGAATTATGGCGGTGGGAGATTCGGCAGACGATGTCTGCCGAATTGGCGATGAGTTGAATTCGGCAGACATCGTCTGCCGAATTGGCCATCCCAAGTAAAAAGCCCGGAAACTTCGCAAATTCCGGAGCGAAAAGCCGCGATCAAAGCGCTTGGTCAGATCTTCGGAAAGGCGTTCAAGCAAACGTTCGCCATACACTGCACGGCTTGCCCCGCCTTGTTCGCTTTCCACAATTCGTCGGCCCACTTGCCAATATGCAGCAGTCATTACAGCGTTAATGGCGCGGGCAGACGTGCGACGTGCGGATTCGAGTAATTCCACCACCTCCGCTAAAATTGACGCATATTGATCCTGACGCCTGACAACAGCATTAGATTTGCGAGAGTTCTTTGCCATTTGCTCTATCGCAGTCTGCTGCACTGGTGACGGATATTATTCTAACGGAGTGGTATGATCCACCTTCACAATACACGCTGGATTGGCGCGGCAATACTCTCACTCCTCCTGACGGAGTCGATCCAGGCTCGCGCCGGCATTTCACCCACCACGCAGCGCGCAATGGCCGTTCGTTACGACCTGCCTTCGTTCTTCATGGTCGTCAAGCCCATGCAGCATTCGCTGGGGGATCGCATGCCGCTGCTAATCTGGGATTTGCCGATGCCGACCGAGGCTCAGTCGATCTGGGCCCGGCAAAGCGGATCATTACGAAAAACGATTGACGAACTGGCCAAGCGCGGAATCGCGCCGACGGTGCTCGTGCCGGGGGGAAGCGGGGCGATAGCGCTGGCGCGAACGATCAGCGAGGCGCATCAGCCGATCTTCCTGCTCAATGCCGGCCCGGTCATTGAGAACACCGCCTGGCGCGATTGCGGCGTCTGGGTGGTCGGCAAAGACGCGACGCATCCCGGCCATGAACGGCGCTGGCCTTGCCTGGCCCTCGCGAACGCGCAGGCCGGCGCGGATTGGGTTCGGCAAGCAATTGAGCCATTCAAAAATGCCGGGCTGACCGTTCAAGGCATGTTCTACGACGACGAGGGACTTCCTCATTCGGAGAACGGCATCTATGAAGCCCAGGCGCAATCGCCTCAGATGCGCGAGCATTATCCGCCCGGCACGTTCAAGAGCCGGGAGACATTCAATGAGTACGTTCGCTCGCTGCATATGGAACTGATGCGTGAGGTGCTGGTGGATCCGGTGCATGCCGTCTTTCCGGGCGCATCGGTTGGAGAGTTTGGCGAGCTTTCTTCGACAAAAGAGCATCCCGTCATGCTGGCCAATGGCCAGCCTATTCCGCCCATCGTGTGTCAGGGCGACATCTCAATGCCCGCACTTTACGCCAACAACAATCTTCTCGTGCCTTTCCTGGCGCCGGGCCAACCGATGACGCAGGAGCGCGCCGACCAGATCTATCTGTCTTCGATGCTCTCAATGTTTAGTTCCAGCGCCGCAAATGCCAAAGCCGAGCATAAGAAGATCGTGCCCTATGTGGGCCAGACCGTTCCTGACAACCCCAGCCCCGCGGTGCGCTTTGGAATGAACAACGCCCTCTGGCGCGAATTGCAATTCCACCTCTGGCTGCGCGGAGCCGACGGCATGTACATCTTCGATCTTGGTATGCCCGGCGGCTTCGTTACCGCCGACATGTCATTCCATTCTGTGGAAACCGTCCGCAGCGTTTACGACCAGATACTCGACTACCGCGATTTTCTCGATCATGGTCAGCCGATGAATTTCCAGGTGCCGCGCATGTTCAGCGATGAGCCGATCTGGTCGGGGCTTCGGTTGAAGGATCGCTGCCTGATCCGCGCTTTTACGATGGGTAAAAAAAGAACGACCGTTCGAGTTGATCCGTTTCCAAGGGTGACAACGTTGCTTGATGTGCCGCCCGAGGGCGCGACCTACATCCTCCACGACGACGGAAAGATCGAGAAGCTTCCGTTTTGACCGCGGAGAAACTCCATCTCATTCCTCCCTCGGTATTCCGGGGGAGTGCTGGGTGGGGGTTCTTCTATCGCGCGCTTATCACTTGCGGATCTGATTCAGCAAATGCTTCAACTCCGGAAGAATCAGCTTCTTCATCCCCAACTCGACAGCCGCCGTTGAACCAGGAAGTGCAAACAACAATTTATCCCGCGCAATCCCACCCTCCGCCCGGCTCAACATCGCGCCGCTTCCGATTTCTTCCCAGCTCAGCATCCGAAACAGCTCGCCAAAACCCGGCAGCACGCGATCGAGCAGGCCATCAATCACGTCCATCGTCTGATCGCGACGGCTGACGCCCGTTCCCCCATTGGTCAGGATCGCGTCGATATCGGATCGACCCAGCCATCGCTTGATCAGCTCCTGAATCTTCAGCGGCTCATCGGGGAGGATTTGCGAATCGACAACCTGGTGCTTGCCTTCAACCAGAAGCTCGCGCATCCGCCGGCCGCTGGTGTCCGTTTCCGGCGTGCGCGTGTCGCTGATCGTCAGCACCGCGCAACGCACCGGCTCGCTCGAAGATTCCTCAATGTGCTTTCGGTAGCTCATCGTTCAATGAACCGTTTCAATATTCAGCCCCTGACCACTCTGCCGGACGATGAATTTGTTGGTTCCGTCCGTCAGCGGCAGATCAAACCGATTCACGCCCGTCTTGGCATTGAGCATTTCTGACAACGTCATCGCCCCAGGATAGACCCGCAGCACCGGCTCACTGTTCTTATCAAATCGCCCGCTCACGGTACTGTTGACCGTCTTTGAAGGCTGGATCACCGTCATGCCCGAAGTCTGATCCGGGCTTACGCGCCGCGCCACCACGTCTTCCGGCGACGCCCACTATGCTTCCAAAGGCGGCCCGCTTTTGGTCAGCGCGATCGTCAGCGGGTTTGGCGTGTCATTGGTCAGCGAGATCTGAAAACTCCGCACGCTTCCCGCGCATCCCGCCACGCACAAAAGCACCAGCAGCACCAGAGTTTGCTTGAGCATGCGGCCGATCCTATCCGGCCATCCGCTATCTGACCACCCATAGCGAAATCGACTCAAGCTTCGCCGCGCGATAGTGCGTCTGATAATCCGCCTCGCTCGCATAGGTCTGGGCAGGAATCGCGCGAAAGGGGATCTGCATCTCAAGTTGATCCACATCAAACAGCCACGGCTTGATCCGCAGCGTCCACTCGGCTACGCATTCCAGTTGCAGCTCGATCGCCTCCGCTCCCGGCCGCGGATAGATATTGTCAATCGAATTGAAGGGCTGCGACTCACACAGCAAACACAGGCTGATGCGATCGGTCGCCTTGAGAAGCTGATAGTTGAACAGCAGCAAATCCTCTTCCTTGCTCGTGCCCCTGGGCGCAAGGCCATACTTCAGCGGCACATCCACGCGCAGCCCCAGCTTCGCTCGAAGCGTCTCCTGAATCTCAATCTGATTCTGCTGGAATCGATTGATCTCAAACAGCTCGCGGGCAAATTCCAGCCGCTTGCTTTGATCCGCATAATGCGATTGCGCGATCGCCGACAAGGCCATCACATGCAGGCTCACCAGCAGGCCGCTGTAAGCATCCTTCTGCACGGCCCGCTTCACCGATTCCGTCCACACCCCGCACGACAGATCCACCGGCGTCTCAAACACATGCAAAGGCAACCCCTGCCCATTGAGCGTCGGCTCCTCATCATGCACCGGCCAGCCGCTGTCATGCATGCCGATGCCCGCAACGACTGCATCGAACGGCTCCGGCCGCGCAAACCGCTCATTGCCGATATGGCTCGCCATCACCCCCGAAAGCCGGGCGTGATCATCCTGCGTGAACAAAAGAAATTGGTCGCCGCGGCGGTGCCTGATCATCCTGGCGACAATTCAACGCCGCCGCGCGGAATTTGCAATGCGTCGGCTGTCATTTCGCGACAGTTGCTCCAGTCTGAAGCTGAGTCGCGGGCAGTTTAAAGCCGATATACGTGCCTCCGACGATTCCCATCAGCCCCACCAGGGTCGCGTCGAGGTCCGGCATCGCAAAGGTCGTCACAACGCCGTGCACAAAGACCAGCCCAAGCACAAGCGTCCAAACCATCATTTGAAACCGGTGAAAGCTCACCTCCCCATGTTCGCTTAAGAGATCGGTAATCACCCCTCGCCAGGCAGGCACTTTGAAATATCCGATCTGTTTTTCCACTGTTTTGGCGCGCTCCTCCAGTGCTACAAGTTCTTCCGACAGATTGGCGCATCCCGGCTCGGTAGCCTGCTCCTGCTTCTTTGCCTGGACAAGTTGCAGAAGCTGATCCAGCTCGGCCTCCAAATCCCTGGCGATTTTTGACCGCTTCTGATTCAGATTTACGGTAGGAAGGTTTTCAAATGGAGAGGCTGAGTTTCCTTTCGGGGCATCCACAGCCGCGGCCGCGAATCCAGTTACGGCGCTGATCCCAAGCAGTGCCAGCACTTTCGCATTGATGGCGGTTATGCCACCACCCGTTGCGATCCAGAGAAACAAAAATGCAGAGACCACGATAAACAGCCAGAAGGCCATCTGCGCACGAGCCAGGCTGTAAGGCAGTCGCCTGTCAGGCCGCAGGGGTGCAGTCTCGTCGCGAAGGATATTCGTGTTGTGTGCCAGATACAGAAAGATGGCCAGCACGATCATGACGATCACAAAGCCACACAACACTTGAAACCATTGCATCGGGCTGAATTTGAACGAGCCGCTCGCAGCCGTTACGTGCGACTCCATCTTTTTGCCGCCTTCGATGCATAACGATATTTCTGCGTTCCTCTTCCATCCAAGATGAAGCAGATGGAGCCAGGCTGTGCTGGATTCCGGCTTGAACTCCAGCACATATTGCAACTTCACAACGCGATATCCGTCTTTGGTTGGTTGTTGTTCCTGGATGAGGATGGGATACGTGCCCGTTAGCTCATTGCCATCAATCTTGGGGACCAGGTGATGCGCCCTGGTATGATTAGCAGTAATCCACTCGCGGAGACCGACAACATAGATGTCGATGGTATCGCCCACGCCAGCCGAATCAGTCGCCGTCTCAAAAATATAGGGCTCGCGGCGAACGGATTGAACGTACTGATCGTCCGCGGTCGCTTCTTTGATCGGTACGGCTGTGGTGGTATTTCGTGTTGTTTGAGGCGCGGCCTGCCAGTGCCTGTCTCCAAGCCACAATCCTAAGAGAAACCCGAGGCAAAGTAGGATAATCCCAAGGATCACCCATTTCATGGGTCTGGGCTTCGAGCTGACATTGATTGCGGCAAAACCTTGCCCCGGTAATGCTCCACGCGAGCCCGCCGCAGTTTGAACTGTCGCTGCCATTGGGAACCCAATTCTTCGTTGGAAGCATCACGCTACAGCCGCACCCACCAACTTGGCGGTATCAATTGCTTTATCAACAAGAACAAGAAAGCCGGTCATGGTTTTGACCACATCCGTTGCGGAGGAGATTTGCGAAATATCTTTTTCCACATCCGATGTCGCGTCTGTCACACTTTTTACTTTGGTCGTGATTCTTGCGCTCTGCTGGGTGAAGAGAAGATTTCCCACGAGATTTACCCGGTGGTTTACTTCCGATATCTCGGTAGTAATGGCATCTACCGTGTCGGAATCCGGCGCCGTTCCAATGGCATCAGCCAGTTGTGCCACCAGAGCAATCAAAGAGTCGTGCAAAGTTTGCAGGTCGGGATTGGCTTGAGGGTCGGTTGCCGCCGTGGTTGCCGCGGAAGTGGTATTAGTCATTGTTGTTCCCCGTTGCAGATGAATTGGTGGGTCGAGTCGTTGACGTGGATTTGCCGGTGAACTGCTGCACGAGCGTCTTTGTTTCGTCCAGTTGCTGACTGATCATTCCGATGATTTGCGCAGCGTCTGCAGCCGATCCGTTGGCGGCCGATGTATGGGCCGCAGCCAGCAGCAGTATGGATTGTCGCAGGCTGGCCAGGCTTGCCAGTTGGGCATCGCGCTCATCGAGCATGGTCAGGAAGGAATCGATCGCAGCGCGTTTCTGCTGCATGTTGTTGCCATTCCTGACTGCATTGGCGTATGCGCGAATCGGCTGTTCAGCCAGTTTGGCCTCCCAATTCGCCCACACCGTGCCCCTTACGCCCGTTCGATCATTTCCACCTATAGCGTCGGCCATCGAGTTCAAGACCGACTGCACGCCGGGATCGGCCTTACGCATGGCGGCCTGCGCATCCGATTCGGCTTTGAGGGTAATCAGTATCTGCCCGAATTGAGTGAAAGCTGCCGCCACGCCAGGGCTGATCTGTGCTCCGACACTTCTCGATTTCAATTCGGATCCCAGATTCACCGCCGCATCGCCGAATTGAGTCGCCTGATCCGGAGACAGCAATCGCTCGAGCGATGATGCGTAGGACTGAAGCGCAGAAAATGCAGAGTCCCATTCAGCGATTGCATCGGAGCTTAAGGCCGGCGTGAAATCCTTTTCCGTGATGCCAGGGCGCGTTGTTGAAAGCACATATTGAATTGACTCATCTCGCGCCAGCGCATTGGCGTCATGAAATGCGATTCTCGCCTGCTTTTGTGTTTGTGCAACGCCCTCGCGGAACTTGGTGACACTGTCGCTCCGAATGGTCGGCGCGCAGCCGGCGGCTAAGAGAAGAGACGCTGCGACGATAAAAAAAATGACCCGGCTGGAACAATCTGTCCCCCTCACACCGCAGGGGCGCCCACAGATGGTCTGATGATCTTTCAAGAAAACTCCCTGTTTTTGCGGCGATCGAAAGCCCTGACGGCACGCTGGCCAGACTTGGATGGACATGCAGCCTAACCATCCAAGCCGCAGCAGGCCAGAAAAAAGGTAGCTCATAACAGGGGTGCTTTTACCGCGGGAGATGGGAGCAGCCCGCACGGAGACGGGGCTTTTGATCGAAAAGCTATTTTGTTTAATTTCGGAAAGGTGGCGGCGCGTGCGAGACCAACGTTCTTCGCATCGCGGTGCATCATGCAGATCCCAAGGCAGTTAAGAATTTCAGATGCGGGCACCGAGAATTGACACCGATTCAATTCATTTCTGTTCGCAGTTAATCAGCGTCCATCGGCGTCTCGTGGTCAATCAAATCTTCTGTCATCGGTGCCCAGTCGGTGGCAAATGCTTTTTGCTTGACCGAAGAAAAGGGTCACCGTTGATGATGATTGGCCCGAGCGATGATCTGCAGCTGGTTCGGTAGCTCATGCGCCGCGTGGCCTTTGGCGGGCCAAAGCGAGCGCGCTTCGTATCGGCTGTCGCGCAGCGTCTTTTTCACTTTTAGTCGCCACCGCCTGCGGAAGGTGTCCAACGTGCGCTGTCTGCAGGAGCCGTTGGCGAATCAAAGGGGTTTTGATGTGGAGCGGCACGAACGCACTTACATGACCGCTTGTGTTCATGTCAACTCTGCAGGTTTGACCGGACATGCTTCAACGTTTTGTCGCGGTCAATGAACGACTAGGTGGGGCGATTGGCCTGACTTCATTTTCCAAATCGCTGCGCGCTGAGGCTTACCCGCGCTCCGGCCACCCCTTACGCCTCGCGCGCGGATCGGAGGGAAACAAGACCCGACAAATTTCATTGTTCGGAATGTGTATGGTATGCCGCTTGGGTGCTGGTATATTTTGAATTTCGGCCGTCCGGCAGAATGTCGCATCTCGTTTGAGCCGAAAACCGCGCTTACAATCGCGCCATGAGCAAGCCGAAACAGGACGCGGTTCAAAATGCGGTGC
>Ga0134128_10005501_pt1 | contig 15349 bp, 15 predicted proteins | sample KB31754_FD_96462 | JGI IMG/M metagenome (GOLD analysis project Ga0134128, IMG submission 96462) | Terrestrial soil microbial communities with excess Nitrogen fertilizer from Kellogg Biological Station, Michigan, USA - KB3-175-4 | ecosystem: Environmental > Terrestrial > Soil > Unclassified ... | reverse complement strand
GGCTTGCGGGTGAACTGGAAAGTGCGCGGGTCGAGCAGCCGCATGGTTTCGAACTCTGGCCAAGCCCTGCCGGTATGCTGGATTTCCGCCACGTAAGAGGCGTGCGCGACCTCGTCGAAGCCCCGCGTGATGTCCTTGCGCTCGGCGCTGACCAGGGCCGCCACAACGAACAAAGCGAAGATGACGACGCCGATGAAAAAGTTTGCCGTGGCGCGATCGGCCAGTGCGGGGGGCGCATAGGCGGGAGTCATCGTCATGGATGGCGAAAATGCGCGCCCAGGGGTTAAATATTCGCTAGGTAACGGGCATATTCAGCGACCGTAGCCCGGGTGAGCGAAGCGATACCCGGGATGCAGCGGTGAAGGCCGCAAGTTCGTTCCCAATTTCGCTCCGCTCATTCCGGGCTACAAAAGGGCTTGTCATGATTGACGTACACTACTGGACTACGCCGAACGGCCACAAGATCACGATTTTTCTCGAGGAGGCCGGACTGGAGTACAAGATTTTTCCGGTCAACATCGGCAAGGGCGAGCAGTTCAAGGCCGAATTTCTGACGGTCTCGCCGAACAACCGCATTCCGGCGATTGTCGACCATGCTCCCGCCGACGGCGGCAAGCCGATTTCGGTGTTCGAGTCGGGCGCCATCCTGCTCTATCTGGCCGACAAGACCGGCAAGTTCATTGCAAAGGATTTGCGTGGCCGCACCGCGACGGTCGAATGGCTGTTCTGGCAGATGGGCAATCTCGGCCCGATGTCGGGTCAGAACAATCATTTCAGCAATTACGCCCAGGACAAGATTCAGTATGCGATGGACCGCTACCGCAATGAGGTGAACCGGCTGTACGGCGTGATGAACAAGCGGCTCGCCGATCATCAGTATCTCGCCGGCGATTATTCGATCGCCGACATGGCGTCCTATCCGTGGGTGACGATCTGGGAACGTCAGCACCAGAACATCGAGGACTTTCCGCACATCAAGCGCTGGCTCGCCGCCATCAAGGCGCGACCCGCGGTGGTCAAGGCCTACGAGTGGACGCCGAAGATCAATCCGGGCCAGGGCGGCATCCGCACCGCGGAGGAGCGCGCGATCCTGTTTGGACAAAGCGCCCAATCGGTTGCCGCTGCGGCGCAGCGCGCGCGCTAGGGCTTGACCCCGAAAAGTGGATGCCGGTTTTCGGATAAGATCATGCTCCAACAATAAGCCGCTACGACCGCTACGCGCAGAACGCGAAGCGGCTGACCACAATGCCGGCACGACCGGTGAGAAAATCAGGGGAGGTGGCGATGAGATGGTGGACAGCATCGGCTGTGTTCGCTGCGCTTACGCTTGCAGCGGCCATGTCGGCTGCGCACGCGCAGGATTATCCGACGCGGCCGGTGACGCTGGTGGTGCCGTACACGCCGGGCGGCAGCACGGAAATTCTTGCCCGCATCGTCGGCGACAAACTCGGCAGGCGCCTCGGCAAACCGGTGGTGGTCGAGATGCGGCCGGGCGCCGGCACGGTCATCGGCGCCGCCGCGGTCGCCCAGGCGCCGCCCGACGGCTATACGCTCCTGATGGCGACGCCGACGCCGATGGCGATCAACGTCACCGTGCACAAGAAGCTGCCCTACGATCCAGCGACCGACTTCGTGCCGCTCGGCATGGTGGCGTCCGCGCCGTTTTTGTTGCTCGTCGATCCGGCGCTGCCGGTGCACTCGGTCAAGGAGCTGATTGCCTACGCCAAGGCCAATCCGGGAAAATTGTCATATGGCTCCGGCGGCGTCGGCTCACCGCACAATCTCTATATGGAGCTGTTCAAGAGCATGACGGGCACGCAGATGACGCACGTGCCCTACAAAGGCAGCCTGCCTGCACTCACCGACGTGGTCGGCGGCCATATCCAGCTCATGTTCTGCGATATTCCGCCGGCGGCCGGCATGATATCCGCCGGCAAGGTCCGCGTGCTCGCCGTCTCGACCGAAAAGCGCGTGCCGTCCTATCCAAACGTGCCGACGGTGGCGGAAGCCGGGGTACCGGGCTTCGCAGTGGCCGGATGGTTCATGATCGTCGCGCCGATAAAAACGCCGCGCGACGTCGTTGCCAAGCTGCACGAGAACCTGATCGCCGTAGCGGCGGACCCGGACGTGAAGGCGCGCATCGCCCAGCTCAGCCTGGTGGAGCTGCCGACACCGCCGATCGCCGAGATGCAAGCCTTCGTCAAAAGCGAAATCGCGCGCTGGGGCAAGATCGTCCAGGCGGCCGGAATCGCGGGGACGGAGTAGGAGCGCAGATAAACGTTGCGCTCCTGATGGCTACGGGCTGACGCCGCCGATGTAGCCCATGATCTTCCAGGCGCCTTCGGACTTGCTGTAGCAGATCTTGTCGGTGGCGAGCGGCATCAGCGCGTCGATCGGGATGAAGCCGGTCTTGCCGTCAGGCAGTGCCAGATGCAGGAACTGCGTCTCGCCCGGGTTCGCCTTTGGGCTGTCCGGCAGTACGCGCACGAAAGACAAACCGAGCTTCTCGACCACGGCGGCGCTCGGCTGCGCCGCGGCGCGTGCTTCGACGCCGTCGCGGGCCGGATAACCCCAGTCTTCAGGATCGGTATCGGTCTGCTGCACCAGCGTCTCGAACGCCTTGGCGTCGAAATCCGGCGGCGCTGGAGCGCAGAAGATGCCCTTGTTGTCCGGCAGCTCCCCCAAGGTCGCCTCGCCGGCATCCATCGCCAGCACGCGCCAGCCCGCGCCGTTTGGATTATCCAGGCCGATCGCCCTGCTGAGATTGTCGATGCCGGGCTTGCTGGCGTCGGCGAGATTCTTGTCCTGTATCCAGAAGAAGTCCTGCGTCACGACCAGTTTGGCGAGGGCAGCGCGATCCTTTTTATCGGCCGCCGCGCCGAGCTCCTTGCGAAACGCCGCAAAGCTCGGATCGTTGTACGGACCGGCGAGTTTCACGGCCACCGTGCTGTATGGTTTGATCGGCGTCGGGGGTGGAGGTGGCGGCGGCTTAAAGCCGACCGGCGGCTGCGGCAGGTCCTGCGCCAAGGCGCCGGCTGCGGCGAGTGCGCAAAGCGCAACCGCAGTCAGGATCGAGGCGGCAACAACAAACGGGCGGCGCATCAAGCAATCTCCACTTTCCAACACCAGGTTCCACGATCCATTTTGCCTCAGACCCATGAGGCGGCAACGATCCTACAGCAGCGCCGCCGCGATGGCGAACACCAGCGCCGGCGGCATCACGATCGCGCCCCATTTCAAGAAGCGGCCTGCGCCGACGCTAACGCGCTCACGGCGCAGTGCGGCGAGCCAAAGGATCGTGGCGAGCGAACCGGTGACGGAAAGATTGGGGCCGAGATCGACGCCGATCAAGATAGCGCGCGTGACCTGATCCGAGATGTGATCACTTTGCAGGACGCTGCCGCCGATCAATCCGACCGGCAGATTGTTGGCGAGGTTGCTGCCCAGGGCGACGGCGATGCCGGCGGCCCACGCCGCTCCGGCCGCCGAATGCGCCGCGGTCTCGCGCAGCAACGAACCGATGATTGCCACCAGGCCGGTCTCATTCAATGCCTCGACCAGTACGAACAAGCCGGCGACCAGGGGCAACACACCCCAGGAAACGTCCTTGACGATGACCCATGCTTTCCGCGGCTGGAACGCGAGGACGATGACAGCGGTGGCCACACCGGCGACGCAGGTCGGCAAGCCGAGCTGCATGTCCATGGCGGACGCGCCGAGCAGAAGGAGCGCAGTCACCGCGATGCCGGCCGCCGCGATCCTGCCGCCGAAAGGCAGCGCGGGCACCGGAACGTCTGCGGCGATGCTCTGATGCAGCGCCTGCCGCTGCGTCCATCGCAGCAGCACGTAAGTCACGGCGATCGACACCACGGACGGCAAGAGGTAGCGCGGCAGCCATTGCAACAGCGGCGGCATGTGACTGCCATAGATCACGAGGTTGGCCGGATTTGAGATCGGCAGCACGAACGACGCCGCGTTGGCGATGAATGCGCAGATCAAAAGGTAGGGCAGCGGCTGCTCGGCCTTCGCAGTCCGCACCGCGGCCGCCACGGCGGGCGTGAGCACGACCGCGGTCGCGTCATTTGACAGGAAGATCGTGACCACCGTGCCGACAAGATAGATCAGCAGGAACAGCCGCCGCGGCGAGCCGCCGGCATGCCGCGTCGCGCGCGCCGCGAGCCAGTCGAACAAGCCTTCACTGCGCGCAACCTCGGCCAGCAGCATCATGCCGGTCAGGAACAGATAAACGTCGGTGCCCTTGGCGATTCCCGCGAGCGCGGTCGTGGGCGTAATGAGCCGCAGCGCCACAAGCAGCACGGTGCCACCGACGGCCCATAGCGCCTCGACGCTGTTGAACGGCCGGATGATAACGCCGGCGATCGCCAATGCGGCAATGATCCAGATGGCGAGATGCGATGACATCAATAATCTGAAAGCATCAAAACAGGCTCATCCCGCAGTGCGGTGCGTTTCGCGCGCGATTAACCCGAATTCCCGCGATTCTTCGCCTTCGTCCGCCGGCATTGCCGCGGCGGCGCTGACGGCGCCGCGAAATCCGATCCACAGCGCAACAGAGCCAAGCGCAAAACTGCCCAGGACGATGAAGGTCGCGCTGTAGCCAAACTGCTGCGACATCCACCCGCCGATAGCCGGGCTCAATGATGCCCCGATGCCTTGCGCCGTCATGACCGCTCCCTGCCCGACATTAATGCGGCCGGTGCCGTTAAGAATCCGGGCCACCAGCGTGGGGACCGCTACGCTTTGCAGGCCTGCACCGATGCCGTCAAGAAATTGCATCGGATAGACGCCCCAGCGGCCGATCAGGAACGCCGCGATCAGCCCCCTGATCGGCAGCGCCGCGAAGGAAATCAAAAGCACAATCCAAAGCCCGCGCCGCTCGCCCAATTGCATGGCGGCGAGCGCCGTCAGGATCATCACGCCCTGTGCCACCACGATGGTGATGGCGACAAAGCCCGGGCCGTTAGCGTGATCGCCGCACGCGTTCCGAAACGGTTCGCTTTCCTCACGCGTCAGAAATCGTCTTACTCGCCACCGCTCCACGGGCGGCGGGACGTGTGCCTGATGTGAACAATTCGGATGCGGTCGTCGAACACCCGATAGAAGATCTTGAATGGATAACGAATCAGGGTCGCGACGCGCAGCCCCGGTCGCTGCTCGACCGCCGGCGCGCTCAGCGGTTCCCTGCTGATGAGGTCGATGACCGCTCGAATGCGCCCTTCGAGGGCCTGCGTAGTCCGATCGCCGAATGTACGGCGGCTGTCAGCGGATATCTTGTGGAGATTGGCAACAGCGCGGCTGGAATACTCGACCTTCATGATCGACGAAACGATCGAAAGGCCGCCTCGACTTCTTCGCCCGTTGCGATGCCGCTCCGCTCCGCCTCGTCGATTGCCTCAAGTTCTTCCGGCGTCGCTTGGTAAAAGCCGCTGCGGCGCGCCTCGATGTCGCGCGCGTATTCGGCAAGCTCCTCCTGATCCTCGGTGGGCCAGGATTTCACCCGCTCAAGCAGCAATTTCGTGTTCGGACTCATGGTTGCAATATATCATATGCGATTTTGGTGTACCACGCGCCCCTTAGGGCCGGGTGAAGTCGTTGACTTACTCCGCCGCCTGCATGTCGGCGGCGTCCAGAAAGCCGCCGGCCTGGCGGCGCCACAGCGCGGCGTAATCGCCGTCCTGCGCGATCAGTTCGCGGTGGCTGCCCTGCTCGACGACGCGGCCGTGTTCGAGCACGATCAGGCGGTCCATCTGCGCGATGGTGGAGAGCCGGTGCGCGATGGCGATTACGGTCTTGCCGGCCATCAGCGTGCCGAGACTCGACTGGATCGCGGCTTCGACTTCGCTGTCGAGCGCCGAGGTCGCCTCGTCGAATACCAGGATCGGCGCGTCTTTCAGAATGACGCGGGCGATGGCGATGCGCTGGCGCTGGCCGCCGGACAGCTTGACGCCGCGTTCGCCGACATGAGCGTCGTAGCCGCGCCGGCCGTTCCAATCTTCCAGATCGAGGACGAAGTCGTGCGCGTGCGCGAGCTTCGCGGCACGCAGGATGTCTTCCTCGCTCGCCTGCGGCCGGCCGTAGCGGATGTTCTCGCGGATCGAGCGGTGCAGGAGTGAAGTGTCCTGCGTCACCACGGAGATTTGCGCGCGCAGCGATTCCTGCGTCAGGCCGGAAATGTCCTCGCCGTCGATCAGGATGGCGCCGCCTTCGAGATGGAAGAAGCGCAGCAACAGATTGACCACGGTCGACTTGCCGGCGCCGGAGCGGCCGACCAGGCCGATCTTTTCGCCCGGATGAATCGTCAGGTTGAAATTCTGCAGCACGCCGGCGTCGCGGCCGTAGCCGAAATTGACATTCTTGAAGTCGATGCGGCCGGCGCGCACCGTCAGCGGCCGCGCATTGGCCGGGTCGGGCAGCTGCAACGGCTGTGCGATGGTGATCATGCCCTCCTGCACCACGCCGACATCCTCGAAGATTTCGGTGATGCGCATGGCGATCTGGCGCGACATGTTGGTGAGCTGCAAGGTCAGCGGCAGCACCATGGCGATGGCGCCGACCTCGATGGCGCCGTAGCGCCACAGCGTGACCGCGAGCGCGCCGGCGCCGGCAATCAGCAGCACATTGAGCACGTCAAGGAGCGACACGAACGCGGTGAGCAGGCGCTGCGCCGACTTGAACAGGTCGACATGGCTTTCGACCGCGTCGCGCACATAATCGTCCTCTTCGCGCGCGCGAGCGAACAATTTCACCGTGAGGATGTTGGTGTAGCTGTCGACGATGCGGCCCATCAGGGTCGAGCGCGCGATCGACGACACCTTCGAGCGCTCGCGCATGCGCGGCACGAAATAAACGAGCAGCGCCGCGTAGCCGCAAAACCACAGCACCAGCGGCACGGCGAGCCAGCGATCCGCCGCCGCGGCCAGCGCAATCGCCGACGCGCCGTACACGGAGATGTACCACACCGTGGTGATGGTCGCGGTCAGCGTCGAGCGCACCGACGGGCCGGTCTGCATCACGCGGTTGGAAATGCGGCCGGCGAAATCGTTCTGAAAGAACGCCCAGCTCTGCCGCACCACGTGCCAGTGCGACTGCCAGCGAATGAGGCCGGTAAACGGCGCCGCGATCGCCTGATTGGAGATCAGGTAGCGAATAAGCGTCACCGCCGGCCGCACGATGACGATGAACGCCACGATGCCGGCGAGCAGCGGCCAGTGCTCGGCGAACAGCCGGTCGGGCGGCGTCTTTGTCACCAGCGTGACGACGCGGCCCATGAACCACGGCACGGCGCTGTCGGTCAGCGCCGACATCAGTTCGACCACGAACAGGGCCGCGAACAGCCATTTCGCCTGCCGGGCAAAGTGCCACAGGAAGGCGACCAGCGTGCCCGGCGGCTCCGGGTTCTCCGGCGTCGCCGTCGGGGTCAGGATTCGTTCAAAAAATTCAAACATTTCCGGATGGTTACAGGGGCCGCGGGGGCAGCGTCAATCGGCCGCCGAAAGCCCGGCCGGCTGGTGAATATAGGCATCGTGGCGCGTCGCGACAGGGCTGCTGACCTATTAGATCGGCATGCGTCGTGTCATCGTGCGGCTCATCGTTGTGCAAAGCGCCGAGAAACAAGAGCGCATGCCAAAGGGGAGGACGATGCAGAAGCTCACGCTTGTTATCGCGGCGTTGGCCGCGCTTTTCTGTGCGGCGGCCGCACAAGCCGACAATTTTCCCTCGCATCCGATCACGCTGTTGGTCGGCTTCCCGCCCGGCGGCCCGACCGATGCGCTGGCGCGGCTCCTCGCCAAGGGCATAGAGGAAAAGCTCGGCCAGACCGTCGTGGTCGAGACCGTGAGCGGCGCCAGCGGCACGATCGCCACCGGGCGCGTCGTGCACGCCGCGCCGGACGGCTACACCATCGGCATCGGCAACTGGACCAGTCATGTCGGCTCGCCGCAAATCTACAAGCTCGATTACGACATCCAGGCCGATCTGGCGCCGATTTCGCTGCTCGCCTATTCGCCGCTGTTGATTCTCGGCAAGAATGATATCCCGCCCAACAATGCCAAGGAGCTGGTCGCCTGGCTGAAAGGCAAGCAGTCGCCAGCCACGTTCGGCACCGTTGGCACCGGCAGTGCCGCGCAGCTCGGAGCGGTTTCGTTTGCCAACGCCATCGGCGTGAAGTTCGACTACGTGCCGTATCGCGGCGCCGGACCGGCGATCACGGACCTGGTGGGCGGCCATATCGATCTGTCGTGTCTCGAGGCCTCGGCGTCGCTGCCGTATATAACGGCGCACAAGTTCAAGGCGTTCGCCGTGCTCGACGCCAAGCGCTGGCCGAAACTGCCCGACATCCCGACCACGATTGAAGCCGGCGCCTCCGGCGTCAGCCTGCCGTTCTGGCACGGGCTGTGGACCACCAAAGGAACGCCGCCCGACATCGTCGCCCGGCTCGACGGCGCTGTACAGGCCGCGCTGGCTAATCCGACGATCAAGGGCAGGCTGACGCAGCTCGGTCAGGTCATCTTTCCTGCCGATCAGCAAAATCCCGCGGCGTTGGCGGCGTACGAGAAGGCCGAACTCGTCAAATGGGCTGCGATCATCAAGGCGGCGGGCATCAAGACGCAGTAGGCGACGCGCTCACAAATCTGTCATGTCCGCTGTTCCCCGTTAGCGATCGCGCGGCGGACATTCAAAACTGTCGCGATGTGTCATTCTCGACCTGAGCATATGCAGTAATTCGCCAGCAGACGACGGGCATTTGGCCTCCTATATGTTGGGCATGACAGAGGGCTGCGCACCGCCGCCATTGATCCTGCCGCCGGGGCCTGATCGGTTGCCGCTGATCCGTGAAGCATTCAGGCTCGAAGAGAGAGAGATAGCAATGGCTAAAAGGATACAATTGTTGCTTCAACTGATGGCAGCTATGGGGTTCTCATTTGCACTGGGGAGCGCCGTTGCGGTCGGCCAGACCGCGCAAGAACATATTCACGAGATGGGGCAAACCGTTATGCCCTTTGATCTTAAAAAGACAACGCATGTTTTTAGAATGACTGATAAGGGCGGGGTTCAAAGCGTCCTTGTTAAGGACGCACAAGACAAGGACCAGATTGGGCTTATTCGACAGCATCTCCGACATGAAGCACAAGCCTTTCAACGAGGCGACTATGCCGACCCCATGGCTCTTCATGGTGCAGCGATGCCGGGTGTGTCAGAACTCGCGCGCCATCATGCAGAGATCGCCGTCTCTTATTCAGAAGTGCCGCTCGGCGCGGCACTCACTTTCACGGCACGTAATCAGCATCTGGTGACGCAGATTCACCGCTGGTTTGGTGCCCAATTGTCCGAGCACGGAGCGGACGCGCGAGCCGAGTAATGGCAGCACGGCGGGCGCGTTAAATCCTGCAAGTCGAGAACTGTCTTTAAACTACATCATGCCCATCGGCCCCCAGAAGAGCTGGTCGGCCGTTTGCTTTTGAGTGTCGCTAAGCGTGGCGTAGAGCGGCTTCAAGGCATTGGTCGTGGACCGCAGCGCATCGAGTTGGGCAGTCAAATATCGCTCGTCTTGATCGAGCCGATCCGGCAGACTGACGGTGGTCCCGCCTCTCCGGCCCGCCATCTCGGTGCAGCGCGCGAGCATTGCTTTCGTCCTGTCACGCGCAGCCGCTGCGTAGGTGTTCCAAAGTGTTTCTTGGTCCGAGGTGATTTTCAATTCCGCTTTGATGTAGGCGAGCCGACCATCGATTTGGCCGAGCATTGCCGAGCAAAATCCTTGGCCGCCATCGCGCGGTCCCGACGCCCACGGCCCGCCATAACCCATCATGCCTCGTCCATGCCCGGACCCCATCATACCGGGTCCATATCCCCAGCCCATCATGCCGGGTCCCCACGGACCTTGCCTGTCCTGGGCTAAGGCGCTGCCCGCCATCGTGATCGCAAGTCCCAAAGCCGCGGCTGCGGCATACATTTTGACTGGGCGCATGACTCGTCCTCCTGTCATCCGGTGAACGGTCACATCATTGATCCCAAGACAGGCGCGCACCTTGATCTACGTCAAGCACCACATCCCATTCATGCATCCGATGAACGTCGTTCGGGCTGTATCAGGTTATGTCGGGTCCACCGCCGATAGCGACCGGATCGCGACGGTGACGTCAAACCCTGAGCACGGCGCGGTCAGGCCGGCTTGGAACGCCGCTGCCGCAGCAATCCTTCCTGCGCCACCGAAGCGACCAGCGTGCCGTCGCGCGTGAAGATCGAGCCGCGGGAGAAGCCGCGCGAGCCTGACAGGTTCGGTGAGTCCTGCGCGTAGAGCAGCCACTCGTCGGCGCGGAACGGGCGGTGAAACCACAGTGCGTGGTCGAGGCTTGCCGCCATGATGTCTTCGCTGAACACGCTCTTGCCGTGCGGAATGAGCGCGGCGTCGAGCAGCATCATGTCGGACGCGTAAGCCAGCACGCATTGATGGATCGCCGGCGAGTCCGGCAATCGTCCCGTCGCGCGAATCCAGACATCGAAACGGCCTTCCGGATTCTTCTCGCCCAGATAACGGCCCATCTCGACCGGCCGCAGCTCGATCGGCCGCTCGCGCTCATAATAGCGGCGCACCGGCTCGGGCATCATCGGCCAGATGCGCTCTTTCAGCTCGGCTTCGGTCGGCAGCGCCTCGGGCGCCGGCACGTCCGGCATCTTGGCGGCGTGCGAGAGGCCCGGCTCGTTCAGATGAAACGACACCATCATGGTGAAAATGGCGTGCCCATGCTGGATCGCGACCACGCGGCGGGTGGTGAAACTCTTGCCGTCGCGGATGCGATCGACTTCGTAGATGATCGGCACCTTTGGATCGCCGCCGAGCATGAAATAGGCGTGCAGCGAATGCGGCGGGCGCTCCGCCACGTCGTCGACCGTGCGGCAGGCCGCAACCAGCGCCTGGCCGATCACCTGGCCGCCGAACACCCGCTGCCAGCGCGATTGCGGCGAGCGGCCGCGGAACAAATTGACTTCCAGCGGTTCGAGATCGAGGGTTTCAATCAATTCCTGTACGGCGGACATGACCTGTTGCCTTGCTCTCGTTTCCCGGGCGCAGCGCAGCACGCCGTGAAACGGAGTGGTGCGCTGCAGACCCGGGATCGTTCAAAACCCTGCCCAAGTTAAACTCTACGAAAGATACCGAGTCTGTGACGGTCCCGGATCAGCGGTGCACCGTTTCACGCTGCACCGCATCCGGGAAACCATGTCATCGTTCTTTGCATACGGGAACGCCCGCGGGGTCAAGCCCGGCGCGCTCAATCGTGCTAGACTTGCGGCATGACAATTGGGACCACGCATAACGACACCGATGTATTGATTGCCGGCGGCGGCTTTGCCGGCCTGACGCTGGCGATCGCGCTGCGGCAGGCGCTCGGCCCCTCGTTTGGCGTGATCGTCGCCGATCCGGCGCTGGGCAGAAGCCACGACACCGACGAGCGGGCCTCCGCGATCGTCGCCGCCGCGCGCCGGCTGTTCGAGGCGATCGGCGTGTGGGACGCCGTCGCCGCGCAGGCGCAGCCGATCCTCGACATGGTGGTCACCGACAGCCGGCTCGCCGACGCCACGCGGCCGGTGTTTCTGACTTTCGGCGGCGACATCGAGCCCGGCGAGCAATTCGCCCACATGATCGAGAACCGTCACCTGGTCGCGGCGCTGGAAGACAAGGCGCGCGATTGTGGCGTTGAACTCCTGACCGGGGCGGTGAAAGAAACTGGCGGAGGGGAGAACCCCGGCCGAATTGTCGCGACCCTCGCCGACGGCGGTACGATCGCGGCGCGTCTCCTTGTCGCCGCCGACGGCGCGCGCTCCACCATCCGACAGGCCGCCGGCATCGCGACGCACGGCTGGAATTACGGCCAGTCCGCCATCGTCATCAACGTCGCGCACGAGCGCGATCACAACGGCCGCGCCGAGGAGCATTTTCTGCCCGCTGGGCCGTTCGCCATCCTGCCGCTTACGGGCCGCCGCTCCTCGATCGTTTGGACCGAGCGCACCGACGAGGCCCAGCGCATCGTGGCGCTGTCCGACGAGGACTTTCACGCCGAACTGGAACAGCGCTTCAAACTGCATCTCGGCGAGCTCAAGGTGATCGGCGCGCGGCGTGTGCATCCGCTCGGATTTTTCGTCGCGCGCTCGTTCATCGCCGATCGCATCGCCCTGGCCGGCGATGCCGCGCATGTCATTCACCCGATCGCCGGCCAGGGTCTCAACATGGGGCTCAAGGACGTCGCCGCGCTCGCCGAAGTGATCGTCGACGCGGCGCGGCTCGGGCTCGATCCCGGGTCGCAAAATGTGCTTGAGCAGTACCAGCGCTGGCGCCGCTTCGACACCATGGCGATGGGCTTTGCCACCGACGGGCTGAACCGGCTGTTCTCCAACCGCTCCGATGTGCTCCGCCTCGCCCGCGATGTCGGCCTCGGCATGGTCGAGCGCCTGCCGGGACTGAAGCGCCTGTTCATCCGCGAAGCCGCCGGGCTGGTCGGCGACGTGCCGAAACTGCTGCGCGGCGAGGCGCTATGAGAAGTCGTCATGGCCGGGCTTGTCCCGGCCATCCACGTCTTTAGACTCAGTGCGTTCCAAGACGTGGATGCCCGCGACAAGCGCCGGCATGACGAGTGAGACATGGCCTTCAACGACATCGCGGTGATCGGTGGCGGCGCCTGGGGAACGGCGCTGGCGCTCACCTGCGCGCGCGCCGGGCGCAATGTTACGCTGTGGGAGCACGACGCCGCCAACGCGGCCAATCTGAAACACAAGCGCGAGAGCCTGTTTCTGCCCGGCGTGCGCCTCGACGATCGCATCGCCGTCGCGGACGATCTGCGGGCGGCGGCGCGCGCGCAGGCGATTTTGCTCGTCGTACCGACGCAGGCGGTGCGCAGCGCCGCCACCGCGCTGTCGCCGCTGCTCGCGGCACACACGCCGGTCGTGGTCTGCGCCAAGGGCATCGAGCGCGGCAGCCAGCAATTCGTCACCGACATCGTCGCCGCCTGCGCGCCGCAGGCGGAGCCCGCGATCCTGTCAGGACCGAGTTTTGCCGCCGACGTGGCGCGCGGCCTGCCGACCGCCGTGACGCTCGCCGCGCGCGACGACACGCTCGCCGCGGACCTCGCGCGCGCCATCGGCTCGGCGAGCTTCCGCCCGTATCATTCCACCGACGTGCGCGGCGTCGAGATCGGCGGCGCCGCCAAGAACGTGCTCGCCATCGCGGCCGGCGTGGTGGCGGGCCGCGCGCTCGGCGCCAGCGCCGCCGCGGCGCTGACCACGCGCGGCTTCGCCGAACTCGCCCGCTTCGGCCGCGCCTACGGCGCCAGGTCGGAAACCATGATGGGCCTGTCCGGGCTGGGCGATCTGCTGCTCACCTGTTCGAGCCCGCAGTCGCGCAATTTCTCGTTCGGCGCAGCGCTCGGCCGCGGCCAGCGGCCGTCCGAGATTCACGGCGGCCTCGCCGAAGGCGTGTTCACGGCGCCGGTGCTCCTTGAAATGGCGCGCGCGCGCGGCGTCGACATGCCGATTTCGGCTGCGGTGGCGGCGCTGCTGGACGAGCAGATGAGCGTTGGGGAAGCGATCGAATCGCTGCTGACGCGTCCGTTGCGGGCGGAGCAGTGATCCGGCCGTCATAGTCGTGCCGTATCGGGAGAGATCTTCGTGTCCCGGGCGCAGCGCAGCGTGGAGCGAAGCGAAATGGTGCGCTGCAGACCCGGGATCGTCACAAACGCGGAGTGCGATACGATCCCGGATCAGCGGTGCACCGCTGCGCGCTGCACCGCATCCGGGAAACGTGGCTCAGAGCCAGTCCGATGAACCCGCCGCTCGACATCACCCCCGGCGCCTGGACGGTGTTTGCGCCTTACGGCTGGCTGCACGGCGTCACGCTTCTGGTGTGCCTGGTGCTGATCGCGGCGCCGAGTCTGCTGGGCCGCACGCTGTCAAAAAATGCGGAACGCGCGCTGCGCCACGGCCTCGCCACGTTCGCGGTGGCCGTCTGGCTCGCCTATAACATCTGGTGGAACTGGCGCGGCATCGACTGGCGGAGCGGCCTGCCGCTGCAGCTTTGCGACATCAACGGCCTGATGGCGCCGTTCGCGCTTGTCACCGGCAAACGCTTCGCGCGCGCCACGCTCTATTTCTGGACCGCGGCGCTGACCGCGCAGGCCTTCATCCAGCCGTCGCTGATCGACGGCCCGGCCTTCGTGCTGTTCTGGGCGTTCTGGCTATCTCACACCGTCATCGCCGCCTGCGCGGTCTACGATGTCGTGGTGCGCGGCTTTCGCCCCCGCTGGCGCGATCTCGGCATCGCGGTGATCGCAAGCCTCGTCTATGTGGCGCTGATCCTGCCGATCGATCTTCATCTCGGCGCCGATTACGGCTTCGTCGGCAACCCGCCGGCGGGCATCGTCATTCCACCCTTCGTCCTGGCGCTCGGCCCCTGGCCGCAGCGCGCGATTGTTCTGGTGTGTTTGGTACCGATCGGGTTCGTGATTGTGCTGTTGCCGTGGGTGGCGGCGAGGGTGTTTGTTGCGCAGCAGAGCGCCGGGGCGGCGCCGCCTTTACGATCCGCGTGCCAAGATGGCGATGTGCGGCGCCGGTAGACACTGTAGGAGATCGAGGACTGCGAGGGGAGAACGATAGCCGTAAAAAGGCCTTTACGCCGTCGAACGGGAGTCAGCTCTCTGCTTGCGCTCCCACTTGGCTTTCTAACCAGCCAGAAATATCCTCAAGTAAAGCTAATTGATCCTCCGTGATTGGCAAACTCTGTCCCTTTGAGGCATGCATCACTCGCTTTCGGAGGTCATTCACCTCCACAATCCATTTCGTTCGATTTTCCTTGTTGCCCTTTCCACGAGTCAGCGTTGGCTCGAACAAACTCCAATTCTGTTCTATAATAGGACGATAATCAATCAGATCGAAATTCTGTTCTCGGCCACCACTTTTGCCAGCCTCCTCATTAATTCGATCGGATCTTTTTTCTCACCCCCTTCGGCACGCCCGAAAACCACCAGTCTTCCTCGTTTTCTCCGAATTCATTTTTTAGTTCGGTAAGAACGGTCGTTTGCAATACCTGCTCAATCAATTTTATGACGTTATATGCCCTGTCGGTGGTCTGAGCCTTCTCACGTTCAAGAAATTCCCTTAGGCCCGGTGGGTCAAAATCCAGACGTACCTTATGAACCGCCTCCTCAAGTCGGCGCGTTCCCGTAGTTTGGCCTTGAATGCCGCGAAGTGCACGAAACACAATCATTTGCTCGGGTGTCATGCTTGAAAAATACTTCCCCACGATCCTCGCCCACGGCTCGATCACCTCGACCAATTCCTTGTT
>Ga0134128_10005498_pt1 | contig 15352 bp, 20 predicted proteins | sample KB31754_FD_96462 | JGI IMG/M metagenome (GOLD analysis project Ga0134128, IMG submission 96462) | Terrestrial soil microbial communities with excess Nitrogen fertilizer from Kellogg Biological Station, Michigan, USA - KB3-175-4 | ecosystem: Environmental > Terrestrial > Soil > Unclassified ... | reverse complement strand
CTCGAGGGATCCGACCAGCCGCCCGAACTCCTCAGGTGCGAAGTTCGAGACCTTCGGCCGAGCGCCCCGGGTCCCGGTCGTTCGTCAGGAGTATCCAATGCCTGACCGGATGGAGTCGCTCCTTTTGGCTGCGTTCCACGGTGGCTCCTCGGCCGTGAGGGCTCCTGCGGCGAAAATGGCGGCAGCCACCGATAGCCTGCGGGCACAGCCCAGGCGACGATCCAATCGCTCGGGCGAGTAGCCGCGAGGTTGGAGGATCAGCGATGAAGGTTTTGGTACGGCCGACTCCGGTGCGGGAGAACCGACTTGCGCGGCGTCGCTCACAATCAGGTGGTGCTTGGCCGGGGGGCGACCTTGATCGCGTCGCGCACTGGCTACAAGAGGCGGCACCGGTCGCCGGCTACGTTCGGGTTCGCGATCGGGCGGACCATACTGGCTCGACGCCCTGCGGGAGTACGTCGCCGGGCGGCTCGAACAAGACGCGACGATCGAACAGATCGCCGCCAGCTACCGCCAGATGATCGACGTATAATTCCACCGCCGAGGAGGCGAATCGGTGACCGGTAGGACTCAGAGATCGACCAAGCTCCGTCCAGTCCGGGGACAGCCGCGCCACCGGCTCATTTCTGGCCAAGGGATCGAACTCCGGTGTCGGTAGCCGTGGGCGGCGCCGGGCCCGGCACGGTTGGATTGCCGGAAGCCGTGAGGGCATGTCTGTTTGATCTGGACGGTGTGTTGACCCAGACCGCGACGGTGCACGCTGCTGCTTGGAAGGAGATGTTCGACTGCGATCTACGCGAGCGGGCTGCCGATAGTGGCGAGCGGTTCGTCGCATTCGACCCGGTTGCTGACTATGACCGGTACGTCGACGGAAAGCCGCGCGCGGAGGGCGTGCGCAGCTTCCTGGCTTCTCGGGGCATCGAGCTCCCGCTCGGCGATCCAAGCGATTCGGCCACGGCCGAGACGATCATCGGACTCGGGAACCGCAAAAACGCAATCGTCCTGCGGATGATCCGAGATCAGGGCGTGAAGGCGTACGACGGCTCGGTTCGTTACGTGCGCGCGGCACGAGAGGCTGGGCTCCGAAGCGCCGTCGTGTCTTCGAGCAGCAACTGTCGCGAGGTCTTGAGCGCTGCGGGCATAGCTGCTCTATTTGAGCGGCAGATCGACGGGGTTGTTGCCGATCGCGAGCATCTGAAAGGCAAGCCTGCCCCCGACACGTTCCTGGCAGGGGCGCGGGCGCTGGGCGTCGAGCCAGGCCAAGCAGCCGTCTTCGAAGACGCACTGGCGGGTGTCGAGGCCGGACGCGCTGGCGGCTTTGGGTTTGTCGTAGGGGTCGACCGCGTCGGCCAGGCCGACGCCTTGCGAGCGCACGGCGCGGACGTCGTCGTCTCGGACCTCGCCGACCTGCTGGAGGATGCATGATTCAACACCCTGCCTATGCGATTGAGCCGTGGTCCGTCTGTGAAACCGAGCTGGATCTCGACGTGGTCGATCAAGCGGGATCGGTTTTCGCGTTAGCTAATGGGCACATCGGGCTACGTGGCAATCTCGACGAGGGGGAGCCACCGGGCCTGCCCGGTAGCTATCTCAACGGCTTCTACGAACAGCACTCCTTGCCCTACGCCGAGGCTGGCTACGGCTACCCCGAAGCGGGCCAGACGATGGTCAACGTCACCAACGGCAAGATCATCCGCCTGCTGGTCGACGACGAGCCGTTCGACGTGCGCTTCGGCGAGCTGCGCAGCCACGAGCGGGTGCTGGATTTCCGAGCTGGTTTGCTTCGACGCCGCGTCCAGTGGTTGTCCCCAGCCGGCAAGCAGGTTCGAGTCTCTTCCGTGCGGCTAGTCTCGTTCGTGCAACGAGCGGTCGCCGCAGTGCTCTACGAGGTCGAACCGCTGGACGCGCCGGCCCGACTCGTGGTGCAATCTGAGCTCGTTGCCAACGAACCCATGCCGGTCCACGAACGCGATCCGCGTGCCGCGGCGGCCATCGGCGCGGTTCTTCAGCCCGAGCAGCATTCCGACCATGACGTGAGAGTGGTGCTGGTGCATTGCACGATGGCAAGCCGGCTTCGGGTAGCGGCTGCGATGGATCACGTCGTCACGGGCCCGTCTGGGACAGAGACGGCTACCGAGAGCAGCGAAGATCTCGGGCGCGTAACGATCACCGCCGATGTTGAACCCGGCCAGCGATTGCGGGTGGTCAAGCTGCTGGCGTATGGCTGGTCGAGCCAGCGCTCGAAGGCGGCTCTACGAGACCAGGTTGCCGCAGCGTTGGCCGAGGCACGCCACACCGGTTGGGACGGCCTACTCGCCGGCCAGCGCCGCTACCTCGATGACTTCTGGGAGCGCGCGGACGTCGAGTTGGAGGGAGATGCTGGGCTCCAGCAGGCGGTGCGTTTCGCGCTCTTTCACACGCTGCAGGCCAGCGCCAGAGGCGAGCGACGCGCGATCGCTGCGAAGGGGCTCACCGGCCCAGGGTATGACGGCCATTCCTTCTGGGATACGGAGACGTTCGTGCTGCCCGTGCTGACCTACACGGCGCCGCAGGCTGCTCGCGACGCCTTGCGGTGGCGTCACGCGACGCTGGATATGGCCCGCGTTCGTGCTGAGCTCTTAGGCTTCGACGGCGCGGCATTTCCTTGGCGGACAATCGACGGACGCGAGTGCTCCGGATACTGGCCGGCAGGGACAGCCGCGTTTCACATCGGTGCGGACATCGCCGACGCCGTGGGTCGCTACCAGGCCGCAACCAACGACACCGCCTTTGAGCGCGAAGCGGGACTCGAACTGCTCGTCGAAACGGCTCGTTTCTGGCGGTCGCTCGGACACCACGACATCCATGGACGCTTTCGCATCGACGGAGTCACCGGTCCGGATGAGTACAGCGCCGTCGCCGACAACAACGTCTACACGAACCTGATGGCGCAGCGAAACCTGCGCCTTGCCGCTGACGCCGCTGAACGCCACCCGGAGTGGGCCGTCGAGTTCGGCGTCGACCCTGAGGAGGCTGCGGCTTGGCGTGACGCCGCACAGGCGATGTTCATCCCGTTCGACACCGAACTACAAATCCACCCCCAGGCAGCCGGCTTCACCGACCATCAGGTGTGGGACTTCGAGAACACTGCTCCTGATCAATACCCGCTGCTGCTGCACTTCCCCTACGTCGATCTATACCGCAAACAGGTGGTCAAGCAGCCCGATCTCGTGTTAGCCCTGCATCTGCGGGGAGATGCGTTCAGCGCCGATGCCAAGGCCCGAGACTTCGCCTACTACGAGGCGCTAACCGTGCGCGACTCATCTCTCTCTGCCTGCACCCAGGCGGTCATCGCAGCGGAAGTGGGACACCTCGATCTCGCCTACGACTACTTCGCCGAAGCCACCCTCATCGATCTCGACAACGTGGCGCACAATACCCGCGACGGTTTGCACATCGCTTCGTTGGCAGGTGCCTGGATCGCCGCCGTCGCGGGCTTCGGCGGGATGCGAGACCATGGTGGCGTCCTGAGCTTCGCACCGCGGCTACCAGGACGACTGACGCGACTGGCGTTTGGGATGTGCTTTCGCGACAGTCGGCTCAGGGTCGAGGTCACCCACGACCATGCTCGATACTCGCTACCACAAGGGGCCCCGCTCCAGATCACCCATCACGGCCAGGCGATCACGGTCACCGCAGACAAATCGGTGACCCGGCGGATCCCGGAGATCGCTGCGGGTGCAGCGCCAAAGCAACCCTCAGGACGCGCCCCCGCACAGCGCCAGGCACCAAACTGAGGCGACGCCGGCAGCTTCTACCGCACGTGCCGAGTATTGATCGAGTCAGTTTGGCGATCCGCGTCAACTGTGTGAGGTCCAAGCTGGTCGATCACATCCCTTGCCGTGGCATCGGTGAAAGGCCGACGGCTTTGCTTTCGATGCAGTTCAGAAGCTCTTCGTAGGGCCGTCTTGGTGGTGAATCTTACGACACGGCGGGCTGCCGGGCTAGTGCTCTCAGTATTCGAGTTGCGCTTGCCAGCTCATGTCGACATTGCTTTTCAGCGCTCTGGAGACTGGGCAGAGTTCGGCGGCCCGTTGGACAGCCTTTTCGAAGCGGCGCGGATCAATCCCTGAGACGTGGCCGGACACGTCAAGATCGACGCTGGTGATTCGGAACCCATCGTGCCTTTGTTCAAGAGCACAGGTCGCGTTGACAGTTAGCTGCTCGGGTGGCGTTCCGGCCTCGTCCAGGACGAGCGACAGTGCCATCGAAAAGCAACTAGCGTGAGCTGCGGCGAGCAACTCTTCAGGGCTGGTCACGCCGTCTGCATTACCGGTACGCGATGCCCAAGTGATCGGCAGCTTCGTAAATGCCTGGCTTTCGACCGACACGTTCCCGAGCCCCTCAAAGAGGCTTCCCGTCCACGCGGCGTCCGCGCGACGCTCCACTCGGTTCCTTCCGATAGTCCCCGGATTCGGTGTCCGTGATTGGGTCATTCGGTTAGAGCTCCCTTCTGAATCGATCGCTGGTGGCTATCTTGATAGGTAATGCATCGATCTGCATGCTAAGGGCCGGTGCTCCGCGGGACAATGGACTCGCCCCACCATGTCGCGTGCAGGATGACCCGCTCCTTGGGTCCTGTTCCTGAGGTGCGCTCACCGGTTCCGTGGCACTGCTACGGGCTCGTTCGGGAGGCGCCGCGTTGGGGGGCGGCGGCGGCGCCTCCCGATGGTTTCGCTCTAGAGTCGGCGGCGAATGGTCAGTCCGGGGGGATCGAAGCGGGACGCCAAGCGTGCCAACGCGAGCGCGGCCAGCATGAGGCCGAAGTCTCGTAGGGCGATGTCGTAGTAGCCCGAATAGGTGAGCAGGTTCACGACGATGCCGGCCAGCCAGGCGGCGACGAGATAGGCGCCGTACCGGGGCTTGAGCGCAACGGCAAGACCGGCGACGATTTCGACCACACCAACCACATACATGAGGTCAGATGCGGTGCCGGGGATAAGTCGGTTGACCCAAGGGGCGAGGTACTGCTCCCAATTAACCAGGACGTTGAAGAATTTGTCCAGTCCAAACAGCATTGGGGCTAGGGTGAATCCGACCCGCAGGAGCACATAACACTGGTAGGCTGGATCGCTCCACCGTACCTCGCTGATTGATAGGCCCTTCTCACGAATGACCGTTCCTAGCGAGAACATTGACATCGTCTCCTCCTTTGCTGTTGGATGCAGTTGCAATCCTGCGAGCGGCTAAATCACCGCGACTCCCTAACGCGTCGAGGTCACTCGCCGACTGAAGCGTTAGAGGATCGCGTCTGAGCGTCAGGCGTCTGGTCGAGGGATCTGCGGCGATCACCTCCTCGGGGGGCACGACGATCACGGTCCGATGAAACAAGCCGACTCGGACCTCGATCGCGTCGGGCCGGCGTGTCCCGCTCCCGTAGGCCATGCCAATCACGGTTCCAAAGCGACCGTTCGGACCGTCGACCTGGAAACCCAAACACATCGTCAGATTGCGATCCCGTGGTGGCATATCAGCCTGTCTCATCGGTGCATCCGAGCGAACACGTGCGGATCCGCGATTTAGGATCGACTGCCCCATTCCATCCTTTCGCCGTGTGGCTATGCTGGGACAAGACGGTCCGAGCATCTACAGAGGAGTGTCGGGGCACGTCGCAATCCTCCGCCATCGGGGCTAGGCCGCATCAAGTTCCGTTATCACCCCCATGACGCTGCGCGCGGAAGGGGCGTCTGGTCGCCGGACGAACCTGGATCGGGCGGCGAACGATCAAGGCGCCGCAACCTGGTTGAAGCCAGCCACCTGTGGGCGGAGAGCACCCCTGGTCCTAACCGCCCGGGGCCGTGGGTGGTCGACCCTACAGATGGCCTGATGTCAGAAAGTAAGGGTACTGGCTTCGACGTTGAAACTGCCGTTTGGGGCTTTTGCCACGAACGATGTCACCAACCGAAAAGCCAGGTTTCGCGTTAGGGCGATAGGAGTAGCTCCGGATTGTCGTCCAAAGTGCCCTCCCACCGGGCCTGTAGGAGCTGCTCATCCATCTCCTGACGGTGCTCCGCGCACACTCGCCGCAGCTCCTGGCAGAGCCGTTCATAACCACGCGCTGTGACCAGTATTGTGTCGTCCTTGATCGGCGACTCAGTGGCTGGATTCATGATGATTCCTTTCAGTCGACCTCATCGACATGCTCGTTGCTGATCGTCGTCCACACGGCACCCGCGAGCCATACGGCCATGGCCTCATTTGGGCACCCGATCAAGCCGACACTGTGCCCCGTAGCTTCAGGGCGGCGTCCGCAACGAGATGGGGTCTAGCCCTGATTACGCGTAGCTGTGTGCCGTGCCAAGCTACCCGTTAGATCTATGGGAAGGTTGTGGTTGGTGTCAGGAACACTGGTATGCCTGGTGAGCGACACGGGCGCTGGCCTCGGGGCGCTGGACGTAGCAGCCGAGCTCAGCAACCGGCTGGGCTTGCGTCTTGTGCTGGTCTCCGCCTTCAAGGAGGGCGGCGATCCGGAAGCCGCAGCTGCTTATGAGCGCGGCGCCCCGTTGCTTCTTGGGCGACTGGCCGCTGAGCGGGGCCTGACGGGTGAGGTCGCCTTTCGCGCGGCCGGCGGGACGTCGGCTGTCCATCTGGGATGGATCGTCGCCGAGGAGGCGGCTGACCTGATCGTCGTCGGTTCGACGCGGCGCGGTTGGCCTCGCCGCGACCTCGGGTGCGAGCTAGCGGAAAGGCTCGCCTATGAGACGCAGGTGCCGATCGTGATCGCATTGCCGCGCCGTCGACACTCGCGACCGGGCGACAGTCTGGAAGTGGTCGGTTCGCGCTAGTGTCGGGGAATGGAGAACCCGCGCATGCCGTTGTTTTGGCGTCTCTTCGCCTTCAATGCGTCGATCCTGGTCCTGATCGCAGTACTGCTGATTGTGTCTCCCGTCACGATCAGTGCCCCGATTCATCTCACCGAGGCCGCCATCGTGTGGGCTGGTTTGATCGTCACGCTGGCTGCAAACTTCGTCCTGCTGCGTCGGGCCCTTGTCCCGCTCGATCGGCTGGCCGAGCGAATGGAGATCGTCGATCTGCTCCGACCCGGACAGCGGCTGCCGGCCCGGAGCGGCGTTGTGGGGCGCGTGATTCACTCCTTCAATCGCATGCTCGACCGACTTGAGGCAGAACGCCAATTGACTGCCCGGCGAACGTTGGCTGCGCAGGAGATGGAACGGATCGGGATCGCACGCAACCTGCATGACGAGGTGGGACAGCTGTTGACCGGCGTCTTGCTGCAACTCGATTCGCTCGCCGAGGATGTGCCAGCGCATGGCGAGGAGATCGGCGAGACGAAACAGGTCGTTCGCCAGGCTCTCGAAGAGGTGCGCCGTATCTCGTCCGAGTTACGGCCTGAGATGCTCGAGCACCTCGGCCTGATCAGTGCTCTCATTGAGCTGGCGACTTCGTTCCAGAGGCGGTCAGGGATCCGGGTTGATCGGACACTCGACTCAGACGTTACGGGTCTTTCGCCGGAGACTGAGCTTGCCATCTATAGAATCGCACAAGAGGCGCTAACCAACGTGGCCAGACACTCGCAGGCAAGCAGCGTCTCGATTTCGCTGCATCAGGCTTCCGGGAGAGTCGTCCTGCGAGTCGTTGATGACGGCCTGGGTCTTCCGGACATAGCCGAGGAGCATGGGGGGCTACGAAGCATGCGCGAGCGTGCCATCTTGCTTGAGGGGGCGCTGGCAGTCAAGCCAGCGCCTGGTGGCGGGGTAGACGTCCGCCTGGAAGTTCCGACTGGAGCCGAAGTGCTGCTTGAGGAGAAGTGATGCCCATACCGCTAGTAACCCAGATCTTGATTGCCGACGACCACCCGATAGTCCGTTCCGGGCTGCGGCAGGTGATCGACGCCAAGGCCGATTTACGGGTCGTCGCCGAGGCTGCTGACGGCCACGAGGCAGTGAAGAAGGCGCTCAGCGAACCGGTGCATTTGGTCATTCTCGACGTGTCGATGCCAAAGTTGACGGGGATTCAAGCAGCAGCTGAGCTTCATAAACGTAAGCCGGAACTGAAACTACTGATGCTTTCAATGTACGACAGCGAACAGTTTCTGTTCGAGTCACTCAAGGCCGGCGCGTCTGGTTATGTACTGAAGTCGAGCGCCGACGAAAATATCGTGGAAGCCTGCCGCGCGGCAATGCGTGGACAATCATTCTTATATCCGTCTGCAGTGACCACTCTGATCCAAGACTACGTCGCTCGCGGCGGAGTAGGACAGGCGCAGTTCGATGTCTTGACAGCACGGGAACTTGAGGTGTTAAAGCTGATCGCCGAGGCCAACACGTCGAAACAGATCGCCGAGCAACTCGTCATCAGCATCAAGACGGTCGAGCGCCACCGACAGAACATTCTGGAGAAGCTCGGCATGCGAGACCGAGTCGAGTTGACTCGCTACGCCATCCGCCGCGGCCTTATCCAGCCATAGGTGATAGGAAGCGTCCGTGACACCATGCGGTCTGCCGCCGAGGGAGCGTTGACCGTCGGTCCTAATCCAGTCTCTTGCTATGACGCTAGCCGGCGCACGAGAGCACGGAGTGGGTCTTCAGGTAGTCGAGTCGGAGGCGCTCGCCGGCCGCTCGCAGTCGACGCCGCGAAGCTAGCTGATGCAGACTGAGCCGTTCCCGGCGACGATGACTTCTGTAAGCCGACCGGCGTAGCGTTGGCGGACCTGGGCCGCCAAACCTCGCTCGTGCCAGGTGTGCCGATCGTCGTCGTGCATGATCATTATCAATTGATCAGCAGGAAATTCAACGAGTGCGTCCTCGATCGCTGTAAGGGGAGATTCGTCACCCAGTGAGCCGGACGCCCAAATGCCTTGGTCGACTCTCATTCGGTGAAGAACTGAGTTCAGCCGATCGGTCGCCGTTCGCCTTGCATCGACGTCGTCGTTCGTTAGCCAGCTCGTGCGGCTCGTGAGCACCGGTGCGATAACCCGCACCTGATCAGCCCACGCTTCCGCTTGAAGCACCGCCTCTGGAACTGAGGCAACGTCGATAATCGCCCGGTCTATCACGACCAGTACACGCCGCGTCTTGCGTCTACGCATCATGGGGTCACCGCCGGGCGCCCAGTCGCTTCATTCGTCGGCGCCTCGGCCAGGCTGGTCCTGCGGCGCGTGCTAGGCCTCGCAGACGGCTCAGGGCGTCGCGCGTAGGATGCAACTGTGCTCATGTTCCCTCCTTCGTCTTGGGTTGAACTGACGCGCGTTTGCACACCTCAAGGCGTGCCGATCGCCGGGTAAGCCGCCATCAGGCACAGAGACCATTCCGACGGCGCGAAGGCCTCATCCTCCAAGCGGCGGCCGGTCACGGCTCGCGCGCTGACTAGAAGGGCAGTCGAAGAGCGCTGCGCCGACGTGGACGATAAAGCGTCTGGACTTGCGGCCACGCCTCTCAACGATCGCTCATCGGACGCATTAGCTTGGACTGTCGTCCGAGCGCGTATGAGACGCCGAGCGCGAGGGGTGCACCGACCAGCGGCCCGAGCATGGTCATCGGGCCTGGCGGGTTCCCGCTCGGAATGCCAGGGAGGGGAAGCAGCACGCCACCGATTGTGGCCCCCACTAACGAAGCGGTTAGCGCCCCGCCAATGCCGCCGACAAACTTGTCCGGCATGAGCACGCAGAAGTGCCAGAAAGCAAAGCCAAGCGAGAGCCAGACGAGGATGCTGATCTCTCCGCCGGTCATCGACGAGGCTCCAAGCGAGGATCGCGAATCGGCGTGCACCAGAGAGTATTCGCGAGCTTCGGGACGATAAGAGCGATACCGCGCATGAACAGAACACCTCCGGGTAGGAATCACTCTTGCTCACGTTAGGCGGCCTGCGACGTGATGGCCATCGGGCTTGACCCCCAATCGGCGGGGATCGGCAACTGAGGCCGATGGCTGGCGCGGCGCGTACCAGACCGACATGGAGGGAGCACCCCATTGCCGAATCGAGCCGGAACGGGGAGAGTACAGCTTCCGAGAAAGGAGAGAACCGTGTTCAAGACAGTAGTGTGGGCCAGTGATGGCTCTAAAGATGCGCAGGCAGCTCTCGAGGTCGCAAAGACCATGGCGAACGTAAGTGGAGGGCGACTGATCGCCGTCTATGTGCGACAGCTGGTCGTATCGCGAGGTGGCGGGGTTTCCATCCAGTACAACGACGCTGAGGTGCAGGCCGACCTGCGCCGCACCGTCGATGAGTTGCGCGAGGATGGACTGGACGCGTCACTGACAGTGGTACGCACGACGCGGTCAAACCCCGCGCGATCGATCGCCAACGTGGCTCTGGAGGCGCAGGCAGATCTCATCGTCCTAGGCTCGCGTGACCATTCGCCGACGGTGTCGCTGCTGCTCGGAAGCGTCGGCCAGCGGCTGGTGAAGCTCGCGCCCTGCCCAGTCATGTCAGTGCCCAACCCGGCGATCGCGCGTGAGACGAATCAGGAAGCAAAGCGATCGCTCGCAGCGTAGATGGTCATACCCCATCGGAAATAAGCAGGCCGCAAGCAGCAATCTGGCGTTCGTAGGCACGCTGTGGATGGGTCGGATCCGCTACGAGCCGCCGATGCTGTTTGCGGTCGGCTTCATCCTGCTGTTCATGATGGGCGGGCTGTCGGGCGTATGAGACGAACGACTCAGCGCTCACCTTCTGGGCCCAGCGCCAGATTCCAGGGCCGGCACGACATCACGATCGAACGCGTCACCCGCAGGCTTGAACGAGCATCGCGTCACGCCCGCAGCACGGCGCTACGTCAACCTGGCGGGGATGGGTGGTTGCGTCGCTCAACATGGGGACGTTTCCCGATGGTCTGAGAGCCCTTCCGCCACGACGCTTCGAAGACCGGTAGGCGACCCAAAAGGAGCGATCGTCTCTCACCCATCGAACATCCGCAGAGGTCCGCTAGGCAGTCTCACTCTCTTGGCAGCGACCGTCGTGCACATGACACACGATCACTGATCCGCAAGAGGAACGGACCAAGGCCGGGTAGCGGGCTTTGAGTCGATCGACCGCCCACGTTCAGGCCGGCATCACAGGGATGAAAACAGCCAACACCTGCGCAGGCAGGGGAGGAGATGTGTCATGAGCGAGAGTCCAACAGCCAGTGGGGTGCCCTGCGTCGTGGTTGGCGTTGATGGCTCTGCTGGCGCAAAGCAGGCGCTCGACTGGGCTATCGATGAAGCGCGCTTGCGCAAGACCCCACTTCGAATCGTCCACGCCTGGATGTTCGGCTACATCGGCGGCTCAGCCAACACCTATCCGACCTGGGGACGATCGATTGGTGTCTATACCTCAGTCGGCGAAGACCTCCAAGACGTCCGCAGTGCCGCAGAAGATCTCGTGGAGCAGGCGATCAGCAATGCTCGTGCCGACCGCAGCGGCGTAGAGATCGAGCGGAGCGTGGTGCAGGGGGCGGCCGCGAAGGTTCTGATCGACGCCGCCAGCGCTGATGACTTGTTGGTCGTTGGGTCGCGGGGACATGGCGAGCTCGCTGGGCTGCTTCTCGGGTCGGTCAGCCAGCAATGTGTCCATCATGCCGTTTGCCCGGTGGTTGTTGTTCGGGCCACGAACGGATCTAAGGGTTGATTGAGCCGTGAACCGCTGGGACCTCCTCTCCATCCCACCTTCGTCGAAGAAGCGAACGTCAGGCGAGCCGAGAGGCGCTCCCCGCAAGGCAAGCGGTGGCCGGCCGATGCCGCGGGTGTTGTTCTCCGCGCCTGAATGCCGCGCTATCGTCATCGATCTTCAAACCGGAGAGGCAATGGGCAACCATCACGTTCGCGAACGAGCGGTCGTCCAGGTCGAAACGCCTCAAGGCATCCGCGAATCTGCCCCGGGAAGGTACGAGACCGCTGCAGCGGCGCTGCCGCAGGTCGTCAGCGGTCGCGCTTTCCTCGGCCTCGGTGAGCGATACTCCCTCTGTTGACACGCTCGAAAGGGGCGGCGAATGGGCAGGAACGTGCTGCTAGAGACGGCGGTGGAGTTGGTCGCTGACGGCAAGGGGGTTCTTGCCGCCGACGAGAGCGACGGCACCATCAGGAAGCGGTTCGACGCGATCGGCGTGGAGTCGACGGAGGACAGCCGGCGTGGCTACCGAGAGATGTTGTTTACCACCCGGGGCGCTGAGGAGTACATCAGCGGCGTCATCCTGTTCGACGAGACGATCCGCCAGAAGAGCTCGGACGGGACGCCGTTCCCGGAGCTCCTAGCCTCGAAGGGCATAATCCCGGGGATCAAAGTGGACACGGGCGCGAAGCCGCTCGCCCACGCGCAGGGCGAGACGATCACGGAGGGGCTCGACGGGCTGCGCGAGCGGCTCGAACAGTACCGCGGGCTGGGGGCCCGGTTCGCCAAGTGGCGGGCAACCTACTCGATCGCCGAGGAGCGGCCCAGCGAATACTGCGTTCGGACGAACGCACACGCGCTCGCTCGCTACGCTGCGCTGTGCCAGGAGGCGGGGCTGGTGCCGATCGTCGAGCCGGAGGTGCTGATGGATGGCCCGCACACGATCGATCGTTCCTACCACGTCACCGCCCACGTCCTGAACGCCGTCTATACCGAGCTGTTCGACCAGCGGGTGGACGTGTCTGGCATGCTGCTCAAGCCCAACATGGTGCTGTCTGGCTACGACGCGCCCGACCGCGCGGGCGCGGACGAGGTCGCCGAGTGGACGGTGCGCTGCTTCCTGCGGCATGTGCCGGCCGCGGTGCCGGGGATCGTGTTCCTGTCCGGCGGGCAATCCGACCTGGAGGCGACCGCCAATCTGAACGCCATGAACGCTCGCGGGCCGCACCCGTGGCAGCTCTCGTTTTCCTACGGCCGGGCGCTCCAGGCACCCGCCCTGAAGGCGTGGAGCGGCAAGGCCGAGAATGTGGAGGCGGCCCAGCGCGCGTACTTCCATCGCGCGAGGATGAACGGCGCCGCCCGTACAGGACGATACGTCTCGGACATGGAACACGAACCTGCGGCCGTCTGACAAGCGAGCCCGTCGAATGTGGAAGACCGTCCGGGGGAACGGCTGCAGCGGTACCACGAGCTGGTTTGCTCGGATCTGGGGCGGCTCGGCGGGACGGTGGTGAAGTTCGTCGGCGACGCGGTGATGGTGCTGCCACTGGTTGGGAATGAGCGTCGCCAACCGACGAAGATGTACGTGCGTCATCCCAACTGCCGAACACGGATCGCGCCTCGAAAGGAGACTCGGCGACATCCCACTGGGACTGCGAGCCTGCAATCGGACCGGCAGATCCTCCTGTCTCGGCGTAGCGTGCTCAGTGAAGCGGGCGACCCTTCTCGGCGGTACACCTCCAGCGGGCTGATCCCGTGTCGGAACACCCAGCCAGATGGGGGTCGCGGCGGGTGCCTGATGGGGCGTCCGCCCGATACCGCCCCGACCGCACTCCGGCGAGACTGACGGAACAAGGGTAACGCCCCGATCCCACCACAGCCGAGAGAAGGCGAGGAACCGATGCGCACGCTCATCCAGCTTCCGACGCCAACGGACTCCGAATGGGAGCCCAGTGGCACGTTCGACGCCGTCGATCTTGACGCGCTCGGTGATTGCCTGGGATACCGGGTCGACGATCCGAACGGTCGTGTCGGCACGGTCGCCGGCATCGTCTCCGGCACCTGGACCGATCGACCAGACGCCATCGAGATACGCGTCGGGCTGTTCCGGCCAGCCATCCTCATGGTCCCGGCTGACGCCGTCGCGAGGGTACATTGGGCGCGCAGGCGGCTGATCCTTCGCGACAGCGTCGACCTCGCCGACGCCTACATCCCATGAGGCGGCCGGACACCGCAATCAACGACGCCAAACGGTCCGGCACGCATGTCACCGAGCCGCACTCCAGCACAACCCGATCGGGGCCAGCCCTGCGATGTGCGACGTGCGGCTACGCCATCGCGAGCTATGGCAGCGTCCCAAACTGCCCCATGTGTCACACCCGCAGATGGATCATGGATCGCCACGCGAGCCACCCCGGCCGACGGCTGACGTGAACGAGGAATCCATCACGCTGCTAGGAATGAGGGGGCCGAGCTCCGGCGAAGGCGGTGGGCCCCCACGACGGCGGCCCGACGCCGCGAGCTCGAGGATGACGTGCCACCCCACCCGTACATGCAGAGATGGCGGACTGCCGGTGACGCGGCTGTGGTGCCGCGCGGCGGGAGTCTTTCCTATGTGGACAGTCGAAGATCGTAGAGCGCGATGATCGAACTGATACCAGGCCTTCCCGACTACGTGCTGGGCATTCAGGCGAACGGCGAGGTCACCAACGACGACTACGCACACCTACTGATCCCGGCAATCGAGCAGCACCTGGAGAAGCGCTCGAAGATCCGTCTCTTGTACGTGGTCGGCGATGGATTCAGCGGCTACTCAACAGCGGCCATGTGGGACGATGCCAAGGTCGGTCTGACGCACACGTTCTCATGGGAACGGGTGGCGGTCGTGACCGACCACGACGGTTTCCGAATCCTCGTCCGAGGATTCGGATTCCTGATCCCAGGCGAAGTCCGCGTGTTCGACGTCGCAGACTTCAACGCCGCCGAAGCGTGGATCATCGACCCTGATTGATCCTAGACGCCCGTCACCGGCGGCACCTATGCTGGGCGAGTGGAGTCTCTCCATTGCACCCAGGAGGTCTTGTGAAGATGCGCCGCTGCGCAAACTCGTGCCGACGGGAGCATGCGCGTGAGTCTCCGACGGAGGCGACGCAGGGCGAGCGTTGGGACCTTGTCGAGGGTCAGCTTGCCGCCGGCGATCCTGTGTCCCTGTTAGGGCGTCGCCGGTCAAGTCCTGGATGGCTCGACCTCCGAGGCGTCGCCGGCGCGCTCGGCGGGGGCTCCGACCAGCGGCCCGACGCAGAAGTACTGCATGTGCTGCTCGGCGAGCCGGCTGTGGTACTCGCCGAACTCCGCCGTGGCGTCCTTGCCGCCGTACATGCGCGCGACGAAGGGCCCGCCCGGGTGGTGGTCCTTCCACTCGGTGAAGTCGTAGACTTTGCCGCGGATGACGACCCAGCAGTCGTCGAAGGTCGCGTGCTGCGCGAGCTCCTCGCGCGTGACGGGCCGGTCGCCGGTCCATGGCTTTGCCGGTTTCCAGAGGCTGGTGGCGACCTCCCTGCGGGCGCTTTTCAGCGCTTCGTTCCGCGAGCGGAAGTGCCAGGGCCCGAGCTTCCTGATCGGCAGCTTGTCGCCGATCGCGCGCGCGTCGAACGCGTAGATCCACGAGTCGTCGCTGCCCGCACGCTCCGTGTGATCGAAGACGGGGTAGTCCCGCTCGTTGACCGCAGCGAGGATCTTCCGGCGCTGAGGTGAGTCCTCCGGCTCG
>Ga0134128_10005497_pt1 | contig 15355 bp, 13 predicted proteins | sample KB31754_FD_96462 | JGI IMG/M metagenome (GOLD analysis project Ga0134128, IMG submission 96462) | Terrestrial soil microbial communities with excess Nitrogen fertilizer from Kellogg Biological Station, Michigan, USA - KB3-175-4 | ecosystem: Environmental > Terrestrial > Soil > Unclassified ... | reverse complement strand
GAGCTGTCCGGGCTGGATCCCGACCGGGTGCGCCCGACCTCCAGCGACAAGTTCCCACGGCCCGCTGCGCGCCCCTCCTACAGCGTGCTCGGCCACGAGCGGTGGGCCGCCGCCGGGCTGCCGCCGCTGCCGGACTGGCACCTGTCGCTCGCCGAGTTCCTGCTCGGCACGAGTTTCTGACCTCAGGCAGCCTTCTGCGACAATGGAATAAGGACTCTTAGATGCCGAGCATCGACATCATGATGCCGTACTACGGCGATGTCGCGATGATGCAAGCCGCGGTGCGCAGCGTCCTGGCGCAGGACGACCCGGACTGGCATCTGACGGTGGTCGACGACGGCGAGGCGGCCGGGGTCCCGGAGTGGTTCGCGGCGCTCGGCGACGGCCGGGTCAGCTACCAGCGCAACCCGGTGAACCTCGGGGTGACCGGCAACTTCCGCAAGTGCGTGGAGCTGGCGAAGCGGGACCGGATGGTCATGATGGGCAGCGACGACCTGATGCTGCCCGACTACGTGGCCACCGTCCGGCGGCTCGAGGCGCTGGCGCCCGGCGCCGGGATCGTGCAGCCCGGCGTGGAGGTCATCGACGAGAGCGGCCGGGTGGTCGGCGGTGGGCTGGTGGATTCGGCCAAACGGCGGATCTACAAGCCCAAGGGACCGGGCCCGCACCACCTGCGCGGCCAGGAGCTCGCGGTGAACCTGCTGCGCGGCAACTGGCTCTACTTCCCCTCGATCTGCTGGCGCACGGACGCGGTCGCGGCGGTCGGCTTCCGTGCGGACCTGGAGGTGATTCAGGACCTCGACATGATCATCAAGCTGGTGGAGCGCGGCGAGGAGCTGATCGCCGGGGACCATGTGTGCTTCCAGTACCGGCGGCACCTGTCCAGCGAATCGGCGAAGCAGGCGATCGACGGGCGCCGGTTCGCCGAGGCCCGCGCCTTCTTCCTGGAAACCGCCGCTCACCTGGACTCGATCGGCTGGACCGAGGCGGCGACGGTCTCACGCCGCCACCGCTCGGCCCGCCTGCACGCGCTGAGCCTGGTGCCCTCGGCGCTAAGGCAGAGCCGGATGGACTCAGCGCGCCAACTGCTGCGTTACGCGGCCTCTCCGAGTAAGCGGCTCAGCGCGTAGCGGAGTGCGGCCGCGTCACGGCCGCACTCGTTGTCTATCGCCTGACAAGAGCCAGACGGTGTCATCGCCTGACGAGAGCCAGACGGTGTCATCGCCTGACGAGAGCCAGGAAGAGCGTCAGGAAGGCCCGGCCGAGGTAAAGCATCGCCTTGGCCGGAGAGTGGCTCGGTGTGCCGAGTTGCCGCTGTCGCATCGCCACCGGGATCTGGCTGACCCGGTAACCGAGCCGCAGCGCGCGTACCAGCGTCTCGACCGTGTCACCCAGATACTCGACCGGGTACCAGTCCGCGAACAGCGCGATCAGTTCGCGATTGCAGGCCCGGAAGCCCGAGGTGGTGTCGGTGAGCTTCGTGCGCGCCAGTCGGGAGAGCACCCAGGAGAGCATGGTCATCGCCCACCGGCGCGGGCCGCGGACCCGATAGTCGCCCTCGCCGGCGAAACGCGCCCCGATCACCAGCGCGGATCCCGACAGCGCGTCGATGAGTTTCGGGACATAGGCCGGGTCGTGCTGGCCGTCCGCGTCGACCTGGATGGCGATGTCGTAGCCGTGATCGCGGGCGTACTTATAGCCGAGGCGCATCGCCCCGCCGACGCCGAGGTTGTACGGCAGCCGGACCGCCACCGCGCCCGCGCTGCGGGCTACCGCCGCGGTGTCGTCCGTGGAGCCGTCGTCCACGACCAACACGTCCACGAAAGGCAGCGCGCCCTCGATCTCGGCGATGACGCCGCCAATCGACGCGGCCTCATTCCAGGCCGGCACGATGATCAGCACCCGCTGGGTCCGGCGCGCGGCCTCGCCCGTCGCGGCTTCGGCCGCGGTGTCAGGCGCCGCGGTGTCAGGCTCCGCGGCGTGCAGGGTATCGGTCACGACGCCGAACGCTCCTCGGTCCGCTCGCTCTGTTCGTCCATGCGCAGCCGCAGCAGCGCCACTTCCTCGGCCAGCACCCGCGTCTCGTCCTCAAGACGGCTGGCCTCCCAGCTCAGGTGCAGGCACACCAGCAGCAGGAACATCACGCCGAAGAACAGCACCAGGCTCACGCCGTTGGCCACGCCGAACGCGATCGCGACGTGGTTGAGCGCGGTCGGGAACAGGCCGAGGCCGAGCACGATGACACCGACGAAGATCCAGAGCACCGCGTACTTCTCGCGCAGTCTGCGCCGCCGGACCAGTTCGAAGATGAAGCCGAGGAACAGGAGCGCCGTCGCCCCGGTAAGGATCGTCAGATTCATCGCTCCTCCTCTCTGACGCCGGATTGTGTCACGAGGGCGGGCCGGGTTTCGAGCCGCGGCCACCCCACAGTAAGGCGACGATGGGCCGCCCGCCGGTTGCGCACGCCCCGCGCGGCCTCGAAGCATGAACCCGCCCTGAGCCCGGACATGCCCCGAAGCGACAGCGAGGGGGAGTCTGGATGAACCAGACCCGCGAACACGCCTAAACTGTCGCAGCCGACCAAAGGGGGTGGGCGACGGATTCCGACACGAGGTGCCACCTATGGGATCACAAGTGCTGGTCCGCTGGGCCCGCTCGCTGCCAGGCCAACTGCCCAAGCAGCGCGCGGCCGCGGATGAGGCACCCAGCGCCACCGCGCGCTTATCCGGCCGCGACCCCAGGTTGGTCGGCGGCCTGCTCGCGGGCGCCTGGGCGCTTCCGGTGATCACGCACCTCCTACACGTCGACGCGCTGCTGATCGTCGTCATCGTGTACGTCACCGGCGGCCTCATCCGGATGGGCGGCACCTCCTGGACCGGCTGATGGTCACGCTCGGCCTGCTGGCCGGCACCGCGATGGCCGCCGGCATCCCGTTCTCGTTCTGGCCCTTCGGGCTCAATCCGGTGGCGGTCGGCGGCACCGCGCTCACCGTGCTGCTGGCGATCGCGGTCGCGCTGCGGCGCCGTCCGCGCTGGCCGCGCCGAGTCCTCGGCAGCGACCTGCCGCTGCTGGCCGCGATGGGCATCGCCTCGGCCGTGGCGTACGGGCCGCTGTGGTTCATGAGCGCCGGGCACCGGCTCGCCTTCTCCGCGCTGACCGGCGACCGGACCCGGCACTTCAGCCTGTTCGACTCGATCCACCGGCTCGGCGGCTACACCTACCTCATGCAGGGCAAGGCGCGCGGCGTCGTGGACCCCGGCATGCTCGCCGTCTATCCGCCCGGCCAGCACTTCACCTACGCCTTGCTGGACATCTTCGTCACCTCGCACACGGATCCGGGCAGCCCGACCGCCGAACTGATGCGGTACGAGGTGTACACCTGCCTCGGCTATGGCTTCTTCGTGTTGTGCGTCGCCTGGGGAGCGCGCTGGGTGGCGGGTCCGGCGCTGGCCGGATGGCGGCGCACCTTCATGGTCGCGGCGATCGCTTCGTTCCTGTCCACCGGCGTGATGACCACGTCGATCTGGTGCGGCTGGGATCCGCAGATCTTCGGGATGGGGCTGCTGGCGCTGATCACCGCGTGCGCGCTGCGTCCGCCGTCCAGCGGCCGGCTGCACATCATCCTGATGGCCGCGCTGACCATCGCGATCTGCTTGACCTATGAGCTGTTCGCGCCGTTCGCCGCGCTGATCATCGTGGTGTCGGCGGTGCTGTACCGCAAGCGCTGGCTGCCGCACTGGAAACTGGCTGTCGGCGCGGCGATCGTGGCGCTGCCGGTCTCGCTTTCGGAGGTGCTGTCCGCGAAACAGAGCGGCTTGCAGTCCTCACAGGCCGCGCTGGCCATCGGCTTCACGGTGCCGATGACGCAGCGGAGCCTCGCGATCATCGCGGTGCTCTCAGTGATCGGATTCGCCGCCCACGCCGCGCGGCGCCGGCCGACCGCGCTGGCCGCGCTGGTGAGTACCGCATTCTGCGGCGCGGCGGTGCTCGCGTTCTGGGCGTATCAGCACGCGACGATCCACACCACCTCGTACTACTTCCAGAAAGCCGTGCAGGCGTGGGTCATCATCGCGCTGGTCGGCGTCGGAACCGCCGGTCATCTGCTGCGCCGGCCGAAGCTGCCGAGCCGCGGCGTGGTCGGCGCGGCGATCGGCTGCGTCGCGATCCTGGCCGGGTTCGTGGCGACGGACAGCTTCTACTACGGCCCGCTCAAGTTCAGCTACCTGAAGATGAAGCCGGGCCGGCACACCACCTGGGCCCGGGTCTGGGGCAGCGGTGAGCACATCTTCCCGGCCAACCGAGATGCGATGGACACCCTGCTGGCGCGTGGTTTGCTCGGCGACGGAGTGCCTACGCTGACCGTCTGGCAGGACCACACCCTGGAGAACATCAACCTCTCGCTGGTGATGGCGACGCTCAACCACGACGACGGTTCGATCTCGCCGCAGATTTACCAGCTGAACGCGGCGCCGAACCTGGGGGCGACCGCGGATTCGGCTACGGGATGGACCGCGGACCAGGACAAGAGCGTGACCGCGCTGGAGGGCATCCTCGCCCAGTCGTCGACGCCGCTGCGGCTCATCGTCGGTAGCAGCACCCTGGCGGACAAGCTGGAGCAGTGGAAGGCGCAGCATCCTGACAGCGGCCTGAAGGACGTGCTGCTGATTCAGAACCTTGGCAACGGCTAGGCCCTGCAACTCGCCCCGGCCCGCCGAGGCATTAGCTCCAAGGTGCCACAAAACACAGGCCGCGCCGCTCAAGTTGAGCGGCGCGGCCTGTGTGCGTTAGCTGTTTACTCGCCAAGCTGAGTTACACGCCGACGGTCTCGTACACGCCCGCGAACAGGTCGTCCTCCGGAAGCGTGGTGTCCACCAGCGAACGCGCCAATTCATAGTCCTCGGTCGGCCAGGCGGCGCGCTGCACGTCCATCGGAACGCCGAACCACGGGCCGTCCGGATCGATCTGGGTGGCGTGCGCGAGCAGCGCCTTGTCCCGGATCTCGAAATAATCGCCGCACGGTACGCGGGTGGTGATGTGGCGCTCCGGACGGTCGCCCCACCTGTCGATCCAGCCTTCGTACGGGGACTGAAGGCCGCGCTCGATCATCGCGTTGTGCAGCGCGAGCACCCGTGCCTTGGAAAAAGACTGGTTGTAGTAAAGCTTGAGCGGCTGCCAGGGTTCGCCGGCCTCCGGGTAGCGGTCGGGATCGCCGGCCGCGTCGAAGGCTTCGACGGAGACCCGGTGGCACTGAATGTGATCCGGGTGCGGGTAACCGCCGTCCTCGTCGTATGTGGTCACGACGTGCGGACGAAATTCACGCATCAGCCGCACCAGAGGCTCGGCCGCGGTCGTGACGTCTTGTAGGGCGAAGCAACCGTCCGGCAACGGCGGCAGCGGGTCGCCTTCCGGCAGGCCGGAGTCGATGAAACCAAGCCAGGCCTGGTCAACGCCCAGAATGCTGCGCGCAGCCTCCATCTCCGCGCGACGCACGGCGTGGATATTCGCAGCAATGTTCGGATCATCCTTAAGGCGCGGGTTGAGAACGTCCCCGCGTTCTCCGCCAGTACATGTCACCACCAGCACATTTACGCCTTCTGCAACGTAGCGTGCCATGGTCGCCGCGCCTTTTGATGACTCATCGTCAGGATGTGCGTGTACTGCCATCAGCCGGAGCCGCTGATCCACGGGCCGGTCTCCTCGTCTGAACGGTTCCTGTCGTTCGCCGTGGTAATAGTCACGGCAGCCTCTATAGTGGCGGACGAGTGTGTTTGGCGCCGCAACATATGGCGTTCGACACCCGTCGGTAACACAGCACCGCCCGGTCGCGCATAATTCCCGATTCCCGGCACCCCGAGGGAACAATGACGGACACCATCAGTTCAACGCCCGAGCCGCCCCGGCCACAGCCGGGCTCGGAGCCGTTGCGCCAGCAACAGCGCTTCCGGCTGACCGACCCGCAGTCCACCACGACCGGTAACACCGGGGACCGGCCCGCGGCTCAATCCAACAACCCCCAAACCCCATTCGCACGATCCGGCCCTGCGGCAAGCGGTGGCGGCCCGGCCTCAGCAGGCCGGCCCGGCGCGGCCGGATCCCCGCGCCCGGGCAGTTCACAGGCGGGCGGTTCGCAGGCACAAGGTTCTCGCACAGCGATGACGCCACCGGAGGGCCGCTACGGCGAGAAGCGCGGTATGTCGAGACCGCGCAAGGTCGGCCTCGGTGTCGTCGGTCTCGCCATTCTCGGCGGCGTCGGCGGCTATATCGCCTGGCAGATGTCGCATCCGGCCGTCCAGGGCACCGTGACCAGCTTCAACGCCACCACGGCCACCTCGGTCATCGTGACCTTCGAAGTGGACAAGCCCTCCGACAAGACCGCCACCTGCACCTTGGTTGCGGTGGACGGGCACGGCACGGTGGTCGGCGCTGCCTCGGTCCCGATCCTGTCCGGACGCGCGAAAAACGTGCAGACCTACACGCTGCAGACCACGACCACGGCGAACACCGTCGAGGTCCAGACCTGCAAACTGACGGACTGAGGCGGTCGGCGGAATAACAGTTCGCTGCGTATTGTCGGCGGCGCTTGGTAGCCTCGTAGTTTCGCGGGTATCCGATCCGACGGCTACCCGACTATCCGCTTGACGCTACGAGGAGCATCCGTGACCCAGACCAGCGACAACGCCACCTGGCTCACCCAGGAGGCGTACGACCGGCTGAAGGCCGAGCTGGAGTACCTCCAGGGTCCGGGCCGTACCGACATCGCGAAGAAGATCGAGGCCGCCCGCGAGGAGGGCGACCTGCGGGAGAACGGTGGCTACCACGCCGCCAAGGAGGAGCAGGGCAAGCAGGAGGCCCGCATTCTCCAGCTGCGCCAGCTGCTGGAGAACGCTCAGGTCGGCGTCGCGCCCTCGGTCTCCGGCGTGGCCGCCCCGGGCATGGTGGTCAAGGTGGCCTTTGACGGGGACGACGACGACACGCTGGAGTTCCTGCTCGGGTCACGCGAGGACGCCGGCGCCGCGATCGAGGTCTACTCGCCGCAGTCGCCGCTCGGCTCGGCCATCAACGGTCGCAAGATCGGCGAGACCACCGAGTACGAGCTGCCGAACGGCAAGACCATGGCGGTCAAGCTGCTGACCGCCGAACCGTACGTCGCGTAGCGGTAGTCGAACGCAGTGACCGGCTCCGGTCCTACGCCCCGCGAGGGCGCTGGACCGGAGCCGGTCAGCGCTACTTCCTACCTACGGCCTACAGCCAGCCCTTTTCCTGTGCGATGCGAACGGCTTCGGCGCGGTTACGGGCGCCGGTCTTCTGAATGCACGCGGACAGGTAATTGCGCACCGTGCCCTCGGAGAGGCTCAGTTTCACGGCGATCTCCGCGTTGACGGACCCGTCCGCGGAGGCGGCGAGCACGTCACGCTCCCGGCTCGTCAGTGGGTTGATGCCATCGGCCAGCGCCGCGGCGGCGAGGTCGGGATCGATCACCCGCTCCCCCGCCAGCACCCTGCGCACCGCCTCGGCCAGCCGCGCCGCCGGGGCGTCCTTGACCATGAAGGCCGCCGCGCCCGCCTCCATCGCGCGGCGCAGAAAGCCTGGTCGGCCGAAGGTGGTGAGCACCACGACCTTCGTCTCCGGGTGCCGGCTGCGCAGCTGCGCCGCGGCGGTCAGGCCGTCGAGGCCCGGCATCTCGATGTCGAGCAGCGCCACGTCCACGCCGCCGAGCGCGTCCACCGCGGCGACCACCTCGTCGCCGCGGCCGACCTGCCCGACAACGGTCATGTCCGGCTCCAGGTTCAGCAGCGTCGCCAACGCTTCACGGATCATCGCCTGGTCCTCAGCCAGCAGGACTCTGATGCGTTTTTCCTGGTCGCTCCCCGGATTCACGGGCCAACCCTAGCCGACAGTCACCGCACCGGGAGGGTAGCGCTGAGCCGGAATCCGTGCGGCGGGGTCGGCCCGGCGCTCAGCGTCGCCGAGAAAGGGGCCAGCCGCTCGCGCAGGCCGGTCAGTCCGTTGCCCCAGTGCTCGGCCTGTTCAGCCGGTTCGGTGGAGTTGGCGGAGTCGGGGAGCGCGGAAGCGCCGAGCGTACCGGCGGCGTCCACGGAGTCGGCGGTCGCATCAGGGCACGGCCTGGCTTGACCGTCATCGACGACTTCGAGCGTGAGCGTGGTCTCTCCGTCGACCCGCGCCTCGATCAGCCGGGCCCGGCACCAGGTGGCTCCGGAGTGCCGCACCACGTTCGTCACCGCCTCGCGCAGACACCAGGCGAGCGCGGCCTCGGCCTCCTGATCGAAGGTGCCGGAGCGGCGCAGCAGCGCGGGATCGGCCTCGAACGAGATCTGCGCGGCCTCAAGCGCGGTGCGCGCGGAAACCGTCTCGACCACGAGCGTGGCCCGCCGGTAGCCGGAGACCGCCTCGCGGATGTCGGCCAGTGCCTGCCGCGAGACCTGCTCGATGTCGGCGACCTGTTTCTCCGCGGCCGCGGCGTCCAGCGGAATTAGCCGCCTGGCGAGTTCGGCCTTGAGCGTGATGGTCGCCATCGAATGCCCGGCCAGGTCGTGCAGGTCGCGGGCCAAGCGCAGCCGCTCCTCGTTGACCGCGAGGTGCTTGACCTCCTCGCGGGCCTGGTGCAGCTCGCCGATCAGGCCACGCATCCGCCGCACGCCCATGACCGCGACGCAGGAGAAGAAGCCGGGCAGCACCATCCAGCCCCAGGTTCCGGCGTCTACGCCCAGCAGCACGCCTTCGACGACCATGATGCCGGTGGCCGTCAAGGCGCCGATCGGCGCCCAGCGCCGTTCCCCGTCCAGTGGCAGCACCGAACCGCAGGCTGAGGAAACGTAGATCCACAGTGCGATCCAGGTCGGCGTGCACAGGATCGGGAGCACGAGGGCCAGCGCCGCCAGCACCGCGAGATAGCGGAACAACCTGCGGTTCGAGGTTCCGAGTAGGTGGCTGTACTCCCACTCGGCGCGGCTCTGCATGGTCAGCCGGGTGTAGACGTAGCAGAACACCCAGAACCCGGTGATGCCCGTGATCTGCTGCCAGACCGCGTACTGCTTGCTGAAGTTGTCGACCAGGGGGATCAGCAGGTAGACCAGCCAGATCCCAGCCCACAGCCATCCGGTCCGGGACGGTGCCCGGAGCCGGATGGCTGCGTCGTCGCGGTCCTCACCGCTCATGTGCGCCGGCCGCCCCTGCTCAGCCGGCGTCCACGCCGCGGCGGTACATGCGGGCCGCCAGGACGCTGGCGCCGACCGTCCACGCGATCAGGATCGCGATCCCGCTGCTCGGTACGTGCGCCCCAGTGATCACGTCCTGAGCCAGCTGCCGCACCTGGTAGGTCGGCAGCGCCTTGCCGACGTTCTCCAGCGCCCCGCCGCCGAGCGGGAAGAACTGCCCGCCCAGGAAGGAGCCGCCGACGTACACCAGGATCGTGACGATCTGCACGGAGTCCTGCGGCACGCCGTAACCGATCGCGATGCCCAGCGCGGTGAAGGCCAGCGCACCGGCCCACAGCACCAGGAACGCGGCGAGCCATTTGGCCGCGCTCAGGTGCACACCCATCGAGCCGCCGACAATGAACACGATCGCGATAGCCGGGATGGTGATCAGCGTCGCCGAGGCGATCTTGCTGATCACGTAGCCGTTACCGGGCAGGGCGGTCAGACGCAGTTGCCTGATCCAGCCCTCCTTGCGCTCAGTCGCGATCTTCTGCGCGTTGGTGGTGAGCGCGGCGCCCAAGGCGCCGAACGATGCGTAGGCGATCAGGAAGTAAGTACGCAGGCTGAGGTGCGTACCGTCCACCATCTTGCTGGCGGGCGCGGTACCCGCGGTCAGCAAGAACAGCACGGTCGGGTAGAGGATGGTGAAGAACATGACGCGGCGGTTGCGCAGCGCGCGCAGGATCTCCAGCCGGGTCAGCGCGATCACGCCGGTCATCGAGCGTCCTCCACTACTGCCGCCGGCGCGTCCGCGCCGTTGTCCTGCTGGGTGATCGCGACGAAGGCCTGCTCAAGGCCGAGCGCGGTGATCTCGATGTCCTCGGGCCGGTAGCCGGCGTCCAGGATCGAGTAGAAGGTCTTGTCCGAGTCAGAGGTCTGGATCTGCACCCGGTCGCTGATGATCTCCAGGGAGACCACGTTCGGCAGCATCACCAGGTGGTCGCGGGTGACCCCGGGCAGCCGGAAGGAGATCTTCTGGAAGCCGGCCTGCGCCTTGATGTCCGCGACGGTGCCGTTGGCCAGCAGCCGGCCCTTGTTTATCACGATCACCTGGTCGGCGATCTGGTCCGCCTCCTCCAGGTAGTGGGTGGCGAACAGGATCGTCTTGCCGCGCTCGGCCTGGGCCTTCATCGCTTGCCAGAAGATCTGCCGGTTCTCCACGTCCATGCCCGTGGTCGGCTCGTCGAGCACGATCAGGTCGCTGTCGCCGGCGATGGCGATGGCGAACCTGACCCGCTGGGTCTGGCCGCCGGAGAGCTTGTCCGCCTTCCGCTCGGCGATGTCCGCGATGTTCGCCCGCTTGAGCACCTCGTCGACCGGCAGCGGCCGCGGGTGCAGCTTCGTCATGAGGGTGAGCAGTTCGCGCACGGTCACATCGCTGATCAATCCGCCGGACTGCAACATGGCACCCACGTGCCCGGCGGTGATCGCGTCGTGCGGCCCCTTGCCGAACACCCGGATCGTCCCGGATGACGGCTTGCGCAGGCCGAGCAGCATGTCGATGGAGGTGGACTTGCCCGCCCCGTTCGGCCCGAGGAACGCCACCGCGCGGCCCTGCGGGATCTCGAGGCTCAGCTCGTTGACCGCCTTGACCTGCCCGTAGCGCTTCGAGACGTTCTCGAACGTCACCGCGGCGGACCCCGGCCCGCCGCGTACTCCCGTAGTCATCTTCAGTCCCGTCGTCGAATCCCCTGGGCGTCCGGCCTATTCCGCACGCCCTGGCAACCAGTGACTCGGCGGGGCGAATCCAACCCGCCGAGTCACTAGGGATATCGAACCGGATCTCGTAGCGGCGCGTCAGTGTGCGGCGTCGTGAACCTCACATGACAACTGTCATGCCAGATCCGTGCAGCACAGGCAGCGCCCTGTGTCAGGGCGGCGCGGCGCGGCGCGTCAGTGCAGCAGGCCGCCGAGGATGCCGGTCGGGGAGGGACTAGGCGCGGAGGAAGGCGGCGAGCCCGCACCGCTGCCGCCGCCGGATCCGCCGCCCGACTTCGTGCCGCCGCTCGACCCGCTCGGCTGGGCACCGGTCCCCGAGCCCGAGGTCGACCCGCCGCTGGAGCAGCCCTGGCCGCTTTGCGGAACGTACGTGACGTGGAACTGCTCGGTGCCCGCCTGGCTGCCGCCGCGTAGCAGCGTCCGGGTCACGTCCACCTGGAAGCCCGGCTGAGCACCCTGCGCGCAGGCACCGCGTGTCGCAGTGGGTTGAACGACGGCAGTGCGCTGCGATACATCGACCTTGACGTCGTCGTATGCCTTCTCGCCGAGCAGCGCGACGGTGAGCGAGTTGTTCGCGTAGGAAGCGTAAATGTAGACCGGGTGACCGCTGGTGTTCGTCCACTGAAGGTCGGTGCCCGGCGCGACCACGGCCGCGTCAAGGCCGACCGGATAGCGGTCGACGTACGAGGCGTGCGGGTGGTGCACGGCATCACCCATGCCGCCGGAGAATGCGGCATCGAATACCGCCGTGGCGACCGTGTCGATGCCGCCGGACGGATCGACTCCCGCGCGCTGCGCCGCCGCGCTGAGCGCGAAGCCGTTCGCGGTGGTCGGCGCACCGACGGTGCTGAGGAAGGACCAGGTGGTGCCGGGCTGCACGACGCCGCCGGCCACGAGCGCGGTGGCCCGCTGCACGTTGGTGAAGCGGTTCGGGGCGTCCGCGACCGGCAGGGTGCTGCTGCCGAGAACGTCGGTCACATCGAGCGCCTGTGCCTGCGCGGTGGTGAAGGTCGCCGGGAGTGGGCCGATCGGCACGGTCGCGGTGCGCGGAGCGGACTCGGTCAGCGCGGGCAGGAGGGCAGTGGCGAGCGCGGCGGGGGCGAAGCCGTGTCCGTCGCGCGCCGGGACGAGTTCGGGTTGGTTGCCGGTGATGGAGAAGGTGGCGTTGACGGCGGGCTGCTCCTGAGCCAGCACGTTCTGGCCGAGGTAGCCGCGCAACCGGGCGCCGTCGAGATGTGGTGTCATCTGGCCGGTCGCGTCGGGGGTGATGGCGAGCGCGTCGCCGATCTGAGTCGGGGTCAGTTTGGTGGTGATGTTCCCGGTGATCAGCGAGATCGGCGCCGAGACTGCCGGACGGGCGATCGTCTCCAACGCGTTTTGCAGCGCCGACGGCGTGGCCTTCGGACTCAGCGGTTGCACCGGGATCTGCAGCGGCCCGCTGACCCGAAGGTAGCCGTTGCGGATCGCGGTGATCGCGCCGTCCACGCTGAATCCGCGGCCCTCCTTGGGCGCGGTGACCACGGGCACGCCGGACCGGAAGGTGATGGCGCCCTCGACCATCGGGCTGTTGTAGGCCGCCGCGATCTTGTCGAGCGCGCCGCCGAGCGCGGCGGCGTCCACGCTCGGAATGGGAGCGATCTGGTGGGTGGCACCGAACAGGGCCGGGATGATGACCAGCGGGTTGGTGCGGTTCTGCTGCGCCGCCTGCACGGTGTCCGCGACGTCGAGGGTGAGCCCTGATTTCGCGGGGTCGAGGTTGACCGGGGTCTGACCGACCAGCAGCGGCAGCGGAGCGCGGGCCGCGGCGCCGAGCCGGTCGCTGAGCACCTGCTCGGCCGCGGCCGAGCTCAATCCGCCGATCGGGACGCCGGCAACGACGGTGCCGCGCGGCACGCTGCCGCCGAAGACGCCGCTCGCCACTGCCAACGCGACGCCGTAGAGCAGGGCGAACGCGGCGGCCACGACGGCCGCGATCGTCAGGAGCCTGCTACCGCCGCGGCGCTCGGTCTCCTCGGTGGCCGCCTCGTTCGCGGCCTGCCGGTGCCGGTCCGCACGCGACTTGTCGGCGCGGGATTTCGCGACGCGACCGGCTGCCGGTTCGTCTCCGGCGGCGCCGCCATGGCGTGGTCGCGGCTGCGCGGTTGTGGATCCCCTGGTTCCTGCGCCGCCGGATGCAGAGCCAGCGCTCGCTGGGGCGGCGGTCGCCAAGGCAGTGCGGGCTGGGTTGAGTGCGGGCGCGGCTGCCTGCGCGGGGATCTTGGTGAGTTGCTGGGTCGGCGCGTCGGGAGCCGCGAAGGGTCCGGGAGCAAACGGCGCGGCAGGGCCGCGCAGCGCGCGGGCGGCCGGTGAGCCAGGATCCAGATATGCGGACTCGCCGGACGAGTTGTGGAAGATGCCGCCGAGGTACCGCAAGGCGAGGGCATGCCGGGACGGATCGTGGCCCTCGGGAGAGTTCGCGCCGAAGCCAGGAAACACCGCGGGCTGAGTGGGGACGCCGTAGGGGCCGCCGAACGTGGACGCCGGAACGGCGCCGGGCACGTATTCGTAAGGACGCTGACCCGCATCGGCGAATTCGCCCTCGACGATCTCAGCATCACCGAGTTCAGCCGATTCGCGCGATGCCACCGCGCCCGCGCTCGCGGCCGCCGGCTCGTCGCGGAACCACTGGCCCGGCAGATCGTCGTCGGCCGCCGCGGTCGGATCAGCCCGGCGGTCGAGGCCGACATCCGCCGCGGAGACATTTTCAAGGTCGAGCCCGAAGACCTGCTCCAGGGTGTCGTGGAAGGCGTCGGCGAGCTGCGCGGCGTTCTGCAGCGCGCCGGTGGACGGCGGCAGCGTCGTGGTCAGCAACGCCGGAGTCGGCCGGGTATCGCGCGGCAGCGGCACCACCAGCGTGGCGGTGGTAAGCGCCGCCAGCTCGGAGGGCAGCGCGCTGGGCCGCGCCGGCGACGCGGCGACCTGTGCGAACGGAGCGGCCTGCGCAGCATTGCGGCGCGGGCCCGGGGCGCCTTCCGGCAGGGCGTCGTCGCCGCGGTCCTCCCAGGCGGCGTGCGGGCGCAGCGTCGTCGAGGGCTGAGGCGGCGCGTCAGGCAGCTTGATGAGCAGACGCGCGGTCGCCTCGGAGGTGGAAGAGACGCGCAGACCGGACTGCGGCGACTCGGGAGACGGCTGGGACCCCGGGGGATGCGGCTGCGGGTATCGCGGGTCCGGATACTCGGCTTCCGAATACGCCGCGACGCCCGGATCAGGCATCGAGTATGAGTCGCCGACGCCCGGCGCGACGTCGCCGGCGTCGCTCAAGTACTCCGGCAGCGGCGGGAACTCGAGCAGGTCGGTCGCCCCGGAGGCCCCGGTCTCGTAACTACCGGATTCATGCAGGCCGGTTGCGAACTGCGGGTCGTAAGGATCACGGCGGTACGGATCCGTGCCCCGCCCTGGGTAATCCGAAGACTCTGGAGTATTCACAGCGCCGTTCCGGCCTTCCAGATCGCAGATCGAAGTCCGCGCCGCCGAATCGGCCCGATCACGGACAGTGCCTTGCCGATCACCATACTGTGATCGTCGTCGGCCGGAGGCCCGATGGCTGATATTCCACCGTCGCGAGTGATGCCGTGGGAACACGCGTCGGCGCCGCTTCGGCGCATCGAACACGGTGAAAGGGATACGGCGTAACTGAACGCTGATCGCAGCGTCCGCGGAATTCACCCTCGCGGGTGAACGCTTCCCGAGCCGCCGGGGCGCTGCGCGAGACGCGCGTTGAGCGAGGCGAGCCACGCGCGGTACGCCGCCGTGACGATCAAAGCCATGCCGCCGAGCAGATACGTGATCGATTTCCAGTCGTTGGGCAGGATCACGTCGCCCTTGCGCGCGAAGGTGAAGGGCGGGCCGAGGTAGGTGAGCCAAATGAGGGCGAGCAGCCATCCGGCCGAGGCGCAGCTGACCGCGGACAGGCGAGTGGGTCGCCAGGAATCCGGCGCGCCGGGCGCGAGTTCGCTGAGGCCGAGCAGCAGGCCGACCAGACCGCCGAGGCACAGCACCAAGCCAGTCGGGACGTTGGCTGCGGTCGCCCGGTGCCCGAAGGAGCCGAGGCCGCCGACGACGACGCCGGCCGCCGCCGCGGCGAGGAGCAAGAACCAGCGCGAGACCTTCTCCGGGGACGTGGTGCCGGCCGCAGTCGTCACATTGCGCGGCGGTTCGGTCGGAATCGTGCGCTTGGTCGGCTCGGACGCGCTCTTCTGCGGTACCGCGTCCCAGGTGCGCATCGCGTCGCCGGGCTGCGCGGTGTTACTCGACGGCGCAGCGTCTGTGGAGGACGCGGTGCCTTTGGAAGGCGCTGCGGAATCCTGCCGGCGGGTCGGCTTCGGTCGGGTCACGCAGCCATTCTGCGGGTTAGACGGCTAACCCGGCGAATAGGTCCG
>Ga0134128_10005496_pt1 | contig 15360 bp, 14 predicted proteins | sample KB31754_FD_96462 | JGI IMG/M metagenome (GOLD analysis project Ga0134128, IMG submission 96462) | Terrestrial soil microbial communities with excess Nitrogen fertilizer from Kellogg Biological Station, Michigan, USA - KB3-175-4 | ecosystem: Environmental > Terrestrial > Soil > Unclassified ... | reverse complement strand
TCGATCTGGTTGATTCCAGCGATCGGGTCCGCGGTGATCTTCGTGATATTCCTGTTCTGGTTCAAGCCGAGTGTAGCGGTAAAGCCGCCGGCGGATGAGATGGAGATGCCGCTCGCGGCGTAGGGAGTCCTGGGGCTCTGCGGTCCTCCGGAAATCGTCATTCCCGCTTTCACGGGAATGACGACGGGCAGATGGATTCCCGCTTTCGCGGGAATGACGAGCCGGGTGGGCTTTCGCGGGAATGACGAACTGTTGTGACGTCTACCAGGTTCCGTTTACCCCTTCCACTTGCCGCGTGCAACCGCGGGTCGGAAGTCCTCGATTCCTTTCGCGGGCAGCTCGATCGTTCTTCCTTCCTCGGCGCTGCGATAGGCGGCCATCAACAGCTTGACCACTTCGAGTCCGTCCTTGAATGTCAGCAACGGCGTCTCGCCGCGGAGAAATGCGCGCGTGAAGTGACGGTTCTCGCCTTCGTAACCGTACGCGGCGGCTTCGCTCGCCACTACTGGCATCAATCCCATCTCGGCGTTCTGCTTCTCGATCAGATCTTCGCCGGCCTTGCCGCTCACCTCGCGGCTGAAGAACAGATTGAGCCCGCTGTCGAGCGTGTTCCACGACATGGAATATTCGGGGCCGAGTAATTCGGCGGAGAGACGGAGCCCCGCTCCAACGAAACTCCATGAGGTACTCGCCTCGCCGATCACGCGCGTTCCGTCGCTGGCTTCGAACTCTATCGTCGCACCGGCGAAGTCCTCGGATGGATGCTTGCTGTAATCCACTTCCTTGCCCATCGTCCTGCGCAGACGCTCGGCGTACTCCGGCCTGCTCCACTTGAGGCTTGCGATGCGGCCATTGATGGATACCGGCGTAAGCGAGCTACGCGGATCACCCGGTTTGGTGAGCAGATAACGCACAAGCTCGACCGAGTGACACATCATGTCGTTGAGCACACCGCCGCCCTGCATGTCGCCACGCCAGAACCACGGCATGTGTGGTCCGTTGTGCTCTTCGGCCGCGCGTGCCAGATACGGACGGCCCGTAGTAGCGGCACCGCGGGACCAGATGAGAGAACGTCCGGTCTCGATCTGCGGCGAGAATAACTGGTTTTCCAGATAACCGTGCATCAACCCAACGCGCTCGACGAGCTCGAGGACCTTCGTGGCTTCGGCGACGTTGCGAGCCAGCGGCTTTTCGCATGCGATCGCCTTGAGCGTTCCCTTGCCACTCTCGATCGCATCAACTATTTCCCTGACGTTCTCTACGCGAGCGAAATTGGGACCGAGCAGCCAGATCGCATCGATCGCAGGATCGGCGACCATGTCGGCGATGGAATCGCACGCTCGCGCATTCCCAACGTCGAGAGTGCGAGCGAATGCCGCAGTCGCGGCCGCATTTTCACGGTTCGGGCTCCAGATTCCGAGCACGTCCGCGTCGCGCACTCCGACAAACGACTGGAGATGGAACCGGGCGATGAAGCCGCTGCCAATGAAACCGATGCCGAGTTTGCTGCTGCTCATTGATTCCTCTAACTATCGTAGCTGACGCCAAGCTGATGCAGGACTTCGGACGGGCAGCCGTTCCAGTTCGGATTGAACACATTCCCGATGTATCGGACGTCCTTCCATCCCATCTGCGATGAGAAGAAGCCCGATGCGGTAAGATCACGGAAGCTGTTGAAGAAAGCGACGCCGTGACTGAATTCCGGTCGTGCTTTCTCCGGCCATGAGATGTCATCCAGCACCTGGCGCCGTTGCGCATCGGTGCATTTGGCAAAGTCTGCATTGAAGCGCGTGCGACATTCGGAATCGAGCCACGCGAGTCCGCCGCGCATCTCCACGCGATTCATCTCGGTTGCCTCGGCGAGCATGTAATCCATGAATTCGGGCACGCGTGCATCGGTGGCGCTGCCGGACCGCTCGTCACGCGGAATGATCAGATCCACGAGGATTCGCACGGTGGCGGTCTCGTGCGGGGTGAAGAATTTGTGCTTCGTATCCGGCGCTTCTGCATCATCCTGCTGTAGCATGTGCGTTGCGCGACTGATCGCGTCCGGCGTCCAGTGCAAAGCACCTGTAAGAGGGACAGCACCGAGCAGCTTGAGAGCATCCCGGCGGCTCATGCCATTGTTCTTCTCGTCGCTCATAGTGCCCCCGCCTTGCGTTGTTGCGTTATGTAGTCGCTCGTGCGCCATGCGAGCGCGAGAATCGTCCATGTGGGGTTCTTGTCCGCCTGCGATACGAACGGGCCGCCATCGGCGACGAAGAGATTCTTCACGTCGTGCGCCTGACAGTTCCTGTTGAGCACCGACTTGGTGGGGTCGTTGCCCATGCGCGTGGCACCCAGCTCGTGGATGATCGTGCCGCCGGCCGCGAGACCGTATTCCCTCTCACGTGTCGGCATTGGCGAGAAGACCTCGCCGCCCATCTCGGCGACGATCGAGCGGAAGGTGTCCTGCATGTGCTTTGCCTGGTTGATCTCGTGGTCGCTCCACTTCCAGTGAAACCGCAGCACCGGAATGCCGTACTTGTCGACGACTTTCGGATCCACCTCGCAGTAGCAGTCGTCGTTAGGAATCATCTCGCCGCGTCCCGCGAATCCTACGCTGGCGCCGAAGTAGCGGCGATAGTCGTCCTTGAGTGACTTACCGTAGCCGCCGGCGTTGGGATAGCGCTGAATTCCTCCCATGAATCCGTATGACGGTGCGTCGAACCCGCCGCCGACCTCGATGTGATATCCACGCGGAAAGTCGAGCTTCTTGTTGTCCTTGGTCCACGGCATGTAGATGTGATTGCCACCTGATCCATCCTCGTTGTGTGGCATGCGATTCACCATCTTCGGAATGAAGCCGTTGAGGCCGGCGCCGGTGGTGTCGGTGATGTACTTGCCGATGATGCCGCTGGAGTTCGCGAGGCCGTGCGGAAAGAGCGCCGATTTGGAGTTGAGCATGAGTCGCGCCGACTCGAATGCGCTCGCCGCGAGCACAACCACACGCGCGCGAACGTGCTGCTCGGTTCCATCTTTGGTCTGGATGTACGTGACGCCGGTTGCTACTCCGTTCCTGTCGATGGTTACTTCGCGCGCCATCGCGCCCGTGATGAGTGTGAGCTTGCCAGTGTCGAGCGCTGGCTTGATCAGAACTCCGGGACTCGAGAAGTTGGAGTTGGTCTGGCAGCCGCGGCCGCACTGTCCGCAATAGTGGCATGCCATTCGGCCGTTGAGCGGGCGCGTCAGAATGGAAAGCCGTCCGGGGATGCAGGTGATGTCGAGCTTGTCGCATGCCTGCTTGATCATCAGCTCGTAACAGCGCGGCCTGGGTGCTGGCTGAAAGATCCCATCGGGATTGTTGCGCAACCCTTCGTTGCTGCCAAAGATGCCGATGAGCTTGTCGACCTCGTCATAGTACGGCTTGATGTCCTCGTAACCGATGGGCCAGTCGTCGCCGAGCCCGTCGATGCTCTTGCCGCGAAAGTCGTCCGGGCCGAAGCGGAGCGAAATACGGCCCCAGTGATTGGTGCGGCCGCCGAGCATCCGGGCGCGCCACCAGGAGAATTTCGTGCCCGGAGCCGTGGTGTAGGGCTCGCCCTCGATGTCCCACCCACCGATGCAGCCGTCGAACTCGCCAAATGGCTTCTCGCGCGAGCCGGCTCCCCGGCGGGGCGAGGCGTAGGCTGGCACGAGCATCTTGGAGTCGCGAGTGCTGTACCACTCGGGTCCCGCTTCCAGCAGCGCCACGTTTGCGCCTGCCTTGGTGAGAACGTAGGCGGCCATTCCACCGCCAGCGCCCGAGCCTACTATACATACGTCGTACTCGGGCCGCTGTGAGAGCTGAGACATCCATTCCTCCAACTGAAAATCGTGCGAGATTCTTGCGAGCGACAGTGTGCGGGCGCGAAGATAGTGCGCGCGCGCGGCGCTCGCAACGCTGCGGGATCGTACGGACCACTGGCGCGACAGTTGCCCGGAGCGAACCTTTCCATGCTGACGATAACTCTACCGACATGTCATTCGATATAGCGACGGAATTTCCCTGGGCCGATGGGGGCACCACATATCTCAACGCCGCCGCGACCGGGCCGCTGCCCGCGCGCACTGTTCGCGAGCTGGACCACTGGACCCGGCTCCGAGCGGAGCCATGGAAGATCGCGCTGGACGAGCAGTTCAAGGCGTTGGCGAAAGCCCGAGAGCTATGCGCTGCCCTGGTCGGCGCGAACAGGGATGAGATCGCGTTGGTTCCCAATACGAGCACAGGGCTGAACATCGCCGCGCAGGTGCTTCCAATCGCGCGGGACAAGGTGATCCTCGGATACGACGGAGAGTTCCCCGCCAACGTGTATCCATGGATGGCGATCCAGCGCAGAGGCGGAGCACGGTACGAGCAGTTGTGTCTGTTGCCGAATGGACTCCCGGATTGGGATGCGTTGCCAGCCAGGCTCGATCGTGGAGACGTCGCCGTCGTTGCGATATCGTGGGTGTCTTTCGTGTCCGGCGATCGCGCCGACCTTGCGGCAATCGGAGCGATGTGCCGTGACCGCAAGATATGGTTCGTGGTGGACGCCATTCAGGGCGTGGGAACCACCTTGCTGGACGTACACGCATGCCATGTCGACATTCTTTCGTGCGGTGCGCAGAAGTGGCTGTTGTCTCCCTGGGGGTCCGGCTTCTGCTACGTGCGGCGAGAGCTGATTCAGATGCTGGAGCCGCGTACCGTGGGCTGGCTCAGTGTGCGTGGTGCGGAGGATTTTTCCCACATGCTGGAATATGACCTCACATACGCGGACGACGCACGTCGATTCGAGGTAGCGACCATCCCATATCAGGACATGGTTGGAATGGATTCGAGTCTGGAGCTGTTGCACGAGATCGGACTCGGCGCTGTCGCAGCACGCATCCACTCGCTCGCGGGGCGGCTTGTCGAGGGGATAGCGGCGATATCCACCCTCTCGCTCGTGACGCCCCGTGAGCCGAGCCGCCGAGCGGGGATCGTGTCGTTCAAGGTGAAGGACGCGGGAGTCGTATCCGCGAGACTGAACGAAAACGACGTGTCACACTCCATCCGCGGCGGGGGTGTGATCCGTCTTGCTCCGCACATTTACAACACTGATCAGCAGATCGATAAAGTGCTGGCGCTGTTGAATGGGTAGCGGACCGACGGGTACCGTGATGCAGGGTCGGTCCATTCCAAAGCTCGGAGTGTTCGACGCGACCATGCTCGTCATGGGCGGGATCGTCGGTGCCGGAATCTTCAGCAATCCTGCCGTCGTCGCGAACATGGTGCACAGTGGCGTGCTCATGATGGTGGTGTGGTCGATTGGAGGAGTCATAGCTCTGGCCGGTGCGTTCGTTTACGCCGAGCTTGCGGCTCGGCACCCGGCACGTGGCGGGCACTATGCGTACATGCGCGACGCGTTTCATCCCGCGGTAGCGTTCATGTTTGGATGGGCGATACTGCTCGTCGTGCAGACCGGCGGGATTGCGGCCGTGTCGGTGATATTCGCGCGTTATTTTCTCGCTGTCGTTCCGCTGCCGATATCCGAAACGGTGGTTGCGGTGCTCGCGCTCGCGCTGTTGACCGGAATCAATTGCGCCAATCTGCGTGCCGGCAACAAGACGCAGAGCCTGTTCATGGTTTTGAAGGTTATCGCGATAGTTGCGATAATCGGTTGCGGCGTCGCGATAATGGCGCATGGGACCGGGTCGAATTCCATGAGCGGAACGATGCCCGCGCATCCATTCAGCGCACTTGCGGCCGCGTTCACGCCGGTGATGTTCGCGTACGGCGGATGGCAGACTGCGAGTTTCGCCGCGGCTGACATGCGCGATCCCGCGCGTGACCTTTCACGCGCGATGCTGTACGGCGTGCTGGGTGTAGTGGCGCTGTATCTGGCGGTGAATGCAGTATTTCTGCTCGCGCTCGGCGCTGACGGACTGGCGGCTACGGTGACGCCGGCGGCGGCCGTGGTGGACCACGTGTCGAATCGCATGCACGTCGGCGCCGCGGTGATGGCTGGCTGTATAGCGCTGTCGACGTTCGGATTTCTGAGCCAGGGGATGTTCGCCACGCCGCGCGTGTATCAGGCCATGGCGGCCGATGGGTTGTTCTTCAAGGCAATCGCGCGCATCTCACCACGATCGCACACGCCGACGGTCGCGATAGCGCTTCAGGGAACGCTGTGCGCGATAGTTGCCGCGTCGGGAAGTTACGAATCGATCATGAGCTATGTAACGTCGGTCGACTTCATCTTCTACGGACTGGCCGCGCTCGCGTTGTTCGTCTTTCGGGCGCGGGATCGCGAGCGTACGAGCGTGGTTGGATACACCGTACCGGGACACCCATGGACTACGGGGTTCTTCATGGTCGCGAGCTGGATCGTGGTGGGCACGACGATCTACAGCGATCCCAGGCACAGCCTCATCGGGATCGCCGCGTTGTCTCTGGGTGTGCCGACGTACTTTGTGTGGATGCGATTGAGGAAGGCCGATCCGTCGATCGCGGTCGAGGCGCTGGATTAGACAGGCGCGGGACTACCAAATCCGGTCACACCGGGTTGTCGCGCTCGAACTTCGCCAGCATCGGCTCAGTTTCCCTGGTGTAGCACGACGGACAGATGCTGTGGCTGAAGCGGGTGTTCATCCGCTTCGATATGTAGCTCTCCACGGTCTGCCAGTAGTAATCGTCATCGCGAATCTTCTTGCAGTACGAGCAGATCGGGACAATGCCCTGCAGTGTTCGGATCTCCGCGAGTGCCGCCTGGAGCTCGGTCACGAGACGGTCGCGCTCTTCATCCGCCTGCTTCTTGGCCGTAACGTCGCGAGCCATTGAATAGATCGATCGACTTCCGGCATGCGCTGCGGCGTTCCATAGCAGCCATCGATAGCTGCCGTCCTTGCACACGTAGCGATTTTCGAATGCCAGCGCATGGCCACCGGCGCGAACCCTCGCGTTCTGTTCCAGTGTGCGCGCGCGGTCGTCCGGGTGCACGAACTCGATGAACGGACGCGACATCAGCTCAGCGCACGTAAATCCAAGCGTGCGCTCCCAGGCCGGGTTGAGTTTCTTGAAGTGGCCGTTGAAGTCGAGGCAGCAGAGCATGTCGATGGAAACTTCGAAAAAACCCTCTTCGAAGTCACCATCGGCTGGCCGTTCTGTATCGTAGTCCTGGTGCAAGTTCGGCGCGACTTGCTCGATCAACTCGCCATCTCCTATCTGGTTCGACTTTGCAGCCCTGGCCGGGCGTGGGATCGAAATCTAGCCAGTGGTACATCGCCGCTGTACAGGAATATGACGAGCGCTGCACCGTATAGTCTCGCCGGAGCTAGTGTGCTCGGTAAACAACTGTTTACCGGGCACACTGTGGCTATCGAACGGTGATTTCCTGAAGGGCCTCGCGTGCGCGCGGGTCCTGGGTACGTGAAAGCGACGCAATCGCAAGGCGGCGCAGCGTGTAATTGCTGTCGCTCTTCGCGATCGAGATGAGCTTGTCCACGGATGCGCGATCGTTGCTCTGGCCGTAGATGCGGATCAAAGCCTGCTTGAGTGCCGGATCTTCCATGCTGTCGTAAAGCGCGATCGCCTGGGCTCGGCCGCTGGTGCTCCGCGCGGCGAGGTCAAGTGCGCGACGGCGTGTTTCCGGGGACATCTGCGGGTTGCGTGCGACGCCGAGCAACCATTGAGTATCGGTGGTGGTTCCACGCTGGCCGATCACATCCAGCACCGCAGCGCGCGCGCGGTCGCTCGGCATCGCGGCGAAAGAGCTACGCAGCAGGTCGATGTCCTTGCCGGTCGCTTCGCTACCGCCAAGCCCGCGTACGGCCGCCGCGAGTGTTGCATCGGACACGTCGTTGCGCTGCACTTCCTTGCGCAGAAACTCACGTGCACGAGGGTCGCCGGACTGTGATAGCGCTCTCACGCTCTCCTCAGCCATCCATGACGTCGAGTTATCCGATCCCAACTGAATGAGCGCCGGAATGCCGGCACCGTGCCCGACTCGTCCCAGCATGTTCAGCGCGGAACGGCGCAATGACTGCGTTTCGTTCTCGTCGCGTGATATGCGCAGCAGCAAATCCGTCGCCTGTGCAGTTTGCGCTCTGGAGTCGCTTCCGTCGTCGCGCGCGAGCCACGACAATGCCGCGCGCCGCGTATCCAGCGGCCGATTCTGGTCGCGCGCGATGGTGACCAGAGCAGGCGTGATGTCGACCCCATTGGCGATGGCTGCCGGGAGGATCGCCTGCCGGCTGGCACGGCCGTCGGTGCTGGTTGCGAGCGACATCAGGTAATCGGAAGCTTCGCGGCCGGAAACTGTACCGAGATCGGTGGCGCCGTCCGCCGTGTGCAATGGCCCGGCAACTGTCTGGATGTTGGTAACGACCCCGTCCGCGCGGTCGACCACCACACGAACCGGACCGGCGGTGCATGGCTGACTCGTGACGCCGTCGATGACGTTCACCTGGCCATAGTATGACGACCCACCGCCGGTCGAGAGAAACGCCTGACCGTCACCGCACACGTCAGGGCGCCCGGCAAACTCGAACTGCACGCGTGCGGCCGAGCTCGAATTGATACGTGACGCGAGCGCCTGTGCATCCAGCGTGTTCGGCGCGCCAGTGAACGAGACTGCGAGCGCGAGCGCGCCAGCCCCGATGAGAAATCGCTGAGTTTTCATTTATTGAGAATGTCGAGGAGGAGTTTGGTGACGCGCGGGTCCTTCTTTCGTGAGAGAGCAGATATTGCCTCCCGCCGCATGCTGGGATCGGTGCTCGTGCGTGCGATCTCGACGAGTTTGTCCGCAGCCTGCGGCTCAGGCCGCTGCGCGAGCAGCGAGATGATTTCCTGACGCGTGGATCTGTCGGCCGACGCATCGTACATCTTCGTCAGGTCGCCGATCTGAAGATCGTTCTTGCCCGCATAATGCAGCGCGGTGATGCGCACGTCGTCCGATACGTCGGTGCGCGCCATGAGGCTGCGGAGTGCCTGGGCAGATGCTGGCGACTGCTGTGCGGCGAGCGAGCGCACGGCAATGCGTTGAAGGGGTGCCTTGTCCGTCGACGTCGCAAAACCCACGAGCGCCGCGGTCGCGCGATCGTCCGGCGCGCGGCCGAGCAGGCGGATCGCTTCGGCGCGGACCTCGAGCGACGGATCGGCTTTCGCCGTGCCGATCAACAGATCCGTGCTGTGCGCGTCACTCGAACGCGCGATCAGCGCAAGTGCGCCGCGGCGAAGTGGCGCCGAGCAGGTGTCGCGGCGCGCGAGCACCTTTGCGATCGCGGGGTCGGCATTCTTGGGATCCATCTGGACGAGAGCGTTCAACGCTTCCACACGCAACTGCGCATCCTCGTCGTCGCAAGATGTCGCGCTCGAATCAGCGGTACGCGCGATCTGGGCCGCGGCAGTTGCATCACCGCGTGCCGCGAGCGCTCCACGGATTCGGGTTGCGAGCACCGCCGATTCCCGGTCGGACGATTTTCCCCAGTCCACATAGAACGTCGTCGCTCGCGTGGCGCCGGGACCGGCCGCCGGAGCGACCATCGTCATCTTCATTTCGCTCGTCCTGGCACGGGCCTTTTTTGCCGATGCGCTGGTACTGTCCATTCCAGCGGAGTCGAGTGCCTGGAGCGCCTCGTGCAGATCGGCAATTCCACCTATGCGATAGAGCGCGAATGCACGCCAGTAGGCGGCATCCGCGCGGTATTGCGACGTTGGGTACTGCCTCGTAATCTGCGCGAACAGCTGAGCAGCTCTGCGATACTCGCCCGAGTTGAGAGTCTGGCGCGCGAGCCGATAGAGTGAATCGGCCGGGTCGTCCGTGGCCCATGCTGCGCGGGGGGACTCGCTCAGTCCGGCGAACGCGCGTGGCGCATAGTCAAAATCGAAGTCGAAGTCGGAAGATGGCAACGCGAGCCTTGCAGCCATGGGGGCAAGTTTCGCAGTGGCCTTCCACGCATCGTCCGCCGCGATGCGAGCAGCCGAGGCCGCGAGTGGGAGCTCGGAATCGATCCACTCGAGATCGTCTAGCCGAGGGATCGGTGCAATGGCGTCCGGCGAAACAGGGGCGATTGTCGGCGCCGGTGTCTGTGCCGGAGCGACCGATGCCAGAAGCGACACGGCCGACGTGATGGAGATGAGTGCGGCAAGGCGCGAAGTATAGGTACGCATGTTCGGTCAATCCTCAGTCAGTGATGCTGGCTTCGATCGTCGCGTCGTGGACGCGCGGAAGTACGTCGTGGGCGGTGAGCGTCTGATGAATCAATTGGAGATCCGTTCCATTGCGCTGGCCGCGTAGCCGCGCGACCTGCGCCAGCACCAGCTCGAGATCTTCGAGCAGCCGGTGAAGCGTTGGATCACTGCCGGCCCTCGAGTCGAGAAGCAGATGGGTCTGCGTAAGCAACTCGCCGGCACGCGTCGCTACGGCAGTGTCGGCTGCAGTCGCTGCGTGATCGGATGGAAGCGAAGCGAGCAGCACGGTGGTCTGTGCGAGGTAGCGGCTCATTTCGGATCCGCTGCCGGCATCATTGAACTGGGATGCGAGTCGTGCGGCGGCCGGATCGGGCGTGCCAGCTGTAGCGATAGAACGCGTATCCCGTGCCGGCTCCGCTACTCGAGATGGACGCGTACTCGTGACTGTCTTCGCGTTTTCCGTGTTCGACGGGATCGATTCCGCGGACGCAGTGCGCTGTGGTGTTGCAGCTGTCGGGGCGGGTAATGTTACGATGGGCGTTACGACATTGCGCGGTGCGGCGTACCAGCCGAGGCCAACGCCAAACACGAGAGCGGCAGCCGCGGCGAGCGTCGGGGTGAGCCAGCGTGATGTACGAGTGTGCAGAACGAGCGGTGGTTTCGCGTCACCGAAAACCCGTTCCTCTATCCGGGCCCACATCGCGTCGAGCGGTGGCTCAGGTGGTCGCCGTGACGCGGCAAGCGTCTGCCGGATTGTCTCATCCATGCGTTCCTCTTCCATCGATGTCCTCTCTCCATCCCTGGACGTCATTGGTCCCTCAAAGCCGTCAGCGTGTCACGCAACTTTGCGCGTGCGTGAGCGACGCGTGTCTTGGACGTTCCTTCCGCAATCGACAACGCATCAGCGATTGCAGCGTGCGTGTAACCTTCCAGATCATGCATGATGAGCGCAGTGCGATATATCTCCGGCAGCTCATCCACCGCGCGTTCAAGGCGACTTGCCAATTCGGCGTCATGTGTCCCGTCTCCAGTCGCGACGTCGTGCGCTGCTTCTATATCCACGAAGCGAGCCGATCGTCGGCGTTGGCTTCTCAAAGCCTGCAGCACGACGGACAGCGCGATTCGATGAACCCACGTTCCGAACGCCGCTTCCTGCCGGAATCCGTTCAGTTTCGAGAACGCACGGACGAACGTGTCCTGGGTGCATTCCCGAGCCATGTCCTCGTCACACGTCATGCGATACGCCAACCGATAAACCCTTGGGGCATGAGCGTCGTACAGCTCGCGGCCGGCCAGCCGGTCGCCTTCCAGCACCCGTGCGATCAGGTGCGCTTCACTCATGCGCCGCTACCGCCGGATGGTGGTACTGGAAAGCTCCCAGGGTTTCAGTGTTCGTCGCCCCTCGATCTCACGGGGTACTGAGGGTTGGATGCCGGCTGTCGAAAAAGCGTTCACTGGAGGCGAATCGGGGTTGGCGCTGTATCTTACTCGCACTCCGATCGTGCCGCCAAAACCCCTCGTACTCGCACTTTCTGCCGTCGCACTCTGCGGCGTCGTCTATGCCGGCCTGCGTCCGGTTGGACCGCTCCCTCCGTTGGGACGGTTGCTCGATCCTGTGAGCGGAGTCTGGGGCGCGGCAGGTAATGCGCTCCTGCCACGCAACGCGACGGTCGGAATTCCCGGCTTGCAAGGGGCGGTCGAGGTCCGGTACGACGACAGGGGCGTTCCCCATATATTCGCGACCACCGAAGAGGACGCCTATCGCGCGCTTGGCTACGTCGTGGCGCGCGACCGTCTGTTCCAGCTCGACATTCAAACTCGTGCGGCATCGGGACGGCTCACCGAGCTGGTCGGAGCGCGTGCGCTGGAGCTGGACGAATCTCCACGTTTGCTCGGAATGCCGCGTGCGGCTGAGCGCAAGTTCGCGGCGCTGGATTCGAATAGCGAATCGCGCAGAATCCTGGACGCTTACGCTGGGGGAGTGAACGCATACATCGATTCGCTCAAACCGCGCGACTATCCAATAGAGTACAAGCTGCTCGACGCAAAGCCGGAGCGCTGGCAGCCGATCAATTCGATTCACCTGCTCAACAGAATGGGATGGACGCTCGCAGCGGGCGATCCGGACCACATGCTCGTGCGTGCAGCGGCGCTGGTCGGGGACAGCGCCGCGAGATCCGTATTTCCACTGCACACGCCGATAGAAGAACCGATTCAGCCTCAACCGGGTTGGACCGGGCCACACGATCATTTCGAGAAGATCGCGGCTCCAGGGATGCCCGACAGCAATGCCATCACGGTGTCGTCACTGTATCGGGATTTTCGTGCCTACGATCCGGCGGTCGAGCCGCAACAGGCATTCGCGAGCAACAACTGGGCGGTGTCGCCGGCGCGTACTAGAGATGGATACGCGCTACTTGCGGGTGATCCGCATCTGGAGCTGACGCTTCCAAGTATCTGGTATGAAGTTCATCTCGTGGTGCCAGGAAAACTCGACGTGTACGGGGTGACGATCCCCGGCGCGCCGGCTGTCGTGATTGGATTCAATCGCGATATCTCCTGGACCTTCACGAACACCAGCGCGGATGTGATGGATTTCTATCGCGAGACCGTCGATGACTCCGTCAATCCCGCGCGATACAAACTGGACGGCCAGTGGCGTCCGCTCTCGCGACGTATCGAGCAGTATCGCGATCAGTCGGGCCGCGTGATTCACACAGACACGGTGCGCTACACACATCGCGGACCGATGACAAAGGAGCACGGCCACTGGGTATCGATGCGCTGGACGGTGCTCGAGCCGTCCAGCGAGCTGCAGGCGCTGTACGACGCGTCACACGCGCATGATACGCGCGAATTTCAGGACGTGGTATCGCGCAGCTTCTTTGCGCCCGCGCAGAATATGCTCGTCGCCGATCGCAACGGATCGATCGCCATCCGCTCGACGGGTCACTTCCCGATTCGCGCCGGTGATGGAGATGGCGAGACGGTTCGCGATGGCTCGACCAGCGCGAGCGACTGGAAGGGGTTCTGGCCAGTCGACAAGTATCCACAGTCGTTCGATCCGACGCAGGGATTTCTCGCGTCTGCGAATCAGGAGCCGGAAGCTCCTGGAGCAGAATTCGGATATCTCGGCACCGACCACGGTTACGAGGTGTGGCGGGCACTTCGCATCAATCAGCTGCTGCGTGCGAACGCACGGGTGACGCCGGGCGAGATGATGCGCTGGCAGACCGATCCCGGCAGCACACGCGCCGATCGCTTCGTTCCGTATTTCATCGCCGCGGCGAAGGCACAGCATGATCGCGGAAGAAGCAGCACGGTGCTCGATTCCGCGGCGACGCTGCTGGCGCAGTGGGATCGTACCTACACGCTGGACAATCAGCGCGCTGTATTGTTCGAAGCCGCGATGCGTGAGCTGTCCAACCGCACGTGGGACGAGCTGGATCGAAACGGTGTACGTGTCGCGACACCAAGTACCGCCGTGCTTGCGGAGCTGATGACGCAACCGGACAACGCGTGGTGGGATGATCGGCGCACGAGGGGTGTGGTGGAGGATCGGGACGACGTTGTAGCGCAGAGTCTCGTTGCGGCGTACGACAGTGTCACCAGAGACTACGGAGCTCCGAACGCAGGTGGCTGGCGCTGGGACAAAATTCGATTCACCAACATCTATCATCTACTTCACATTCCTGCGTTCTCGGCGCTTCGTATTCCCGTTCCGGGTGGAACCGGCACCCTGACTCCATCAACCGGGACAGGGCATTATGGTCCGAGCTGGAGAATGGTCGTGGAGATGGGACCGGAGGTGCATGCGTGGGGAACGTTCCCGGGCGGTCAGAGTGGCAATCCGTTGAGTCCGAGATACAGCGATCATCTCGCCTTCTGGGAACGCGGTAAGCTTCAGCCGCTGATATTTCCGCGTTCGAGTGCGGACCTTCCGGCCAACGCGACCAGTGCGACGCTCAACCTTAGGCCGGTGAAATGATCGCGCTGCGATACGTGTCGCGCGTTGCAATCGTCGGCTCGATCTGCGCACTTGCAACGGTGTGGCTGGGTTGGATGAGTCTGCCTGTCGTTGGTTTCATCTACAGCGTCATCGACCAGCGTGTACGCGCGCGCGGTTCCATCGCCGCGCTCGGTGCGGCACTCGGCTGGCTCGCCATACTTGGCGCCGAGGCGGCGCGCGGGGCGGACATTCGCATGGCGGCGGTAACGGTAGGCGCGGTGATGCAACTGCCCGCGTTCGCACTCGTGCTCGTCACGCTCGGGTTCGCGGCGCTGTTGTGCGGGACAGCGGCGGTACTGGGCTCCAGTTTCGATCGCAGGTAAAGGGCACGACGTCCGATGAGGCTGGCGGGGGCGTATTATTGTTGAGACAGTAACCTTCAACCGGTTGAAATCACATGACCAAATCATCTTCTGAAAGCGTTGCTGATTCCCTCTTCACCGATCTGGAAATCGAGCTCGCCACGACGCGCCGCATGCTCGAGCGCTTTCCTTCCGGCAAGGGCGACTGGCGTCCGCACGAGAAGTCGATGACGCTCAGTAGCCTGGCATCACACGTGGCGGAGATACCGCAGTACGGCATCACGATCCTCGCCAGCGACGAGCTGGACTTCGCGAAGGGACCACACGAACGGAATACGTACGATACCGCTCAGGACCTGCTTGGTGTGTTCGATGACAAGGTGAGCCAGCTCCGGCCGGCTCTCGCAACTCTCGACGCGACTACCGCAGCCACGCCGTGGACCATGCGCAATGGTGAGTACATCATCTTCACGCAACCCAAGGGCGCTGCCCTTCGTCGGGTGATGCTCAACCATCTCGTGCACCACCGCGCGCAGCTAGGCGTTTACTACCGCCTGCTCGGCGTCCCGGTACCCGGATGCTACGGACCGTCCGCAGACGAGCCGATGTAGGTCGGTATCCGATGTACGACTGACCGCAAGCTCTGCGCGTGGAGCTACACGCGCATTCCGCGTCCGGTAAGGAAGTGCCAGAGCACCGCGATGATCGCGAGCACCAGCAGAATGTGGATCAACACGCCGACAGCGGGGAAGATAAAAAACCCCACAGCCCACAAGAGCAACAGGACGAGCGCGAGCAGCAGAAACATTCATCCCCCGTGTGTCACGAAAAGCAGGGGAGAATGTAAGACCGACCAGCCGGGAAGGCGCGTTAAGGAC
>Ga0134128_10005494_pt1 | contig 15361 bp, 17 predicted proteins | sample KB31754_FD_96462 | JGI IMG/M metagenome (GOLD analysis project Ga0134128, IMG submission 96462) | Terrestrial soil microbial communities with excess Nitrogen fertilizer from Kellogg Biological Station, Michigan, USA - KB3-175-4 | ecosystem: Environmental > Terrestrial > Soil > Unclassified ... | reverse complement strand
TGGTGCGCGCCCCAATTCGTGATCATGCCGAGGCCGAAATCCTCGGTCGTGATCCAGCCGGGCCGGCCGAAACCTTCCTGCGGATGTACACGGCCTTCCATGTAAGGTTGCTGCGGCGCGGGTCCGAGCCAGTGTTCGTAATCGAGATTCGGGGGAACGGGCATGGGTTCCGGCCGTTTGCCACTAGGTTTATCCAAGCCAATGCCGATTTCGATTTTCGTCAATTTGCCGAGTCGGCCATTCCGGGCGGCTTCGGATGCCGGGCGAAAGGCGGGGAACGGATGTTCCGAACGTTGCTGCGAGCCGGCTTGCAAGATCACTTTTTTCGCGCGCACGGCGGCACACAGCGCGATGGATTCCGCGATGGAATACGTGAGGGGTTTTTGAACGTAGAGATGCTTGCGAGCAATCGCCGCACTCGCGGCCACGAGCGCGTGCTGGTGGTCCGGCACGCTCACGATGACGGCGTCCACCTCCGAATGCGACAGCACGTCGTGATAATTACGATAGGTCGAGACACTGGCTTCGGACTCGCCTTTTTTCTCGTAGTATTCCGAAACCAGCTTCTGCGCGGAAGCGAGGCGTTTGCTGTCGAGGTCGCAGACGCCGATCACTCGGACGAGTGGATGAGCCATGACGCCTTCGACATCCACGCGGCCTTCGCGGCCGCAGCCGATTTGCACAACGTTGATGCGCTTGCTGGGCGCATCGGCGGCGAAGAGCGAGCGTGGCATGATGTTCGGCAACACGGCGAGTCCCGCGGTGCCGGCGATGGAGGTCTTGAGAAAACTGCGGCGATTCTGGCGTTTCATAGGGATAAAACGTGAATTTTTTCAGGTCAATTATTTCGCGTCGAGCACGAGAATTTTGACGTTGCGGAAGGCAACCTTGCTGCCGTGTTCCTGCAGGAGGATGTTGCCATCGGGCCATTCGCCGAAATTTTTGACGTTGTGAAATTTGCTTTCGGCAACGAGCTTGCGGAATTCGTCCGAGCCGCGATCGTATTCGAGAATTTTTTCACCGTTCAACCAATGTTCGACATGCTTGCCTTTGGCGATGATGAGCGCGTGATTCCATTCGCCGATGTAATTCGGCTTTTTGTTCTTCGAGGCGGGAATCAAATCGTAAAGCGAGCCGAGCGTGCGATCACCGTTGCGGCCGAGCTTGGCGTCGGGATGGCGCGCGTCGTCAAGAATCTGATATTCCGGTCCAAGAGCGGAGCCGATTGGGGCCTTGGCGCCGGTGCCGGTGATAGCGCCGAGATTCGGCTGCACGAAATATTTAATGCCGCTGTTGCAGCCGGGCGTGCATTTGAAATCCACCTTCAATTCGAAATTCGAGAAACGCTCCTTGGTGATGATATCGCCGCCGCGTTGGGATTCCGCGCCGTTGTCGTTCGTCACCATCAATTCACCGTTCTGAATCTCCCAGCCTTCGTCGGGGAAGCCCGGCGCAATCGCGCTCTGCCAGCCTTCGGTGGTCTTGCCGTCCCACAACAAACGCCAGCCTTCTTTTTTCTCTTCGTCAGTCAACACATTCGCGGGCGGTTCCGGCGGATCATCCGCGGCGGTGGCGTTCATCATGCGAATGTTTTTGAAACGGACTTGCGCGCCGTTGGCGCTGATGTCTTTGCTATTGTGAACTTGCAGGCCGAAGAAACCACTTGAGGTCATGGAGTCATGCAGGTCGGCGCGGAGCACGCCGTTCAGGTACGTCTTAATGTGATCGCCGACGGCCATCACGCGAATATGATTCCAATCATCGGGCTTGGTGATTTTGCGGTTCACCGCGGTAAACGCTTTTCCGTGCGGGCCATTCGCGCCATCACTCGGATCCAGATAAAACCCGCGGCGATGCTCATCGTAGATGCCGCCCGTGAATGTTTTTCCCTTCAGATCGGTGTCAATTTCCACCTGGTAGCCGTAAACATATCCTTCGGGCACGGTGAAAGTCTTGTCCTTGCCCTGAAAAGACTCCTTCTTGTCCGCGTATGCGCTGCGAATTTGCAGGCCGGTGTTCACGCGCGGGTCGGCTTTGAAATCCATCTCGAGAATGAAATTGTCGTAATTCTTTTTCGTGAACAAAAAGCTGTTGGTGCCGTTGCCGGGAGTGTGCATGGTGCCGACGATGCAGCCGTCTTCGACCGCGTAAGTGGCGTTGCCGGTTTTTTGCGTCCAGCCGGTGAGATCTTTTCCGTTGAACAAATCCGTCCAGGTTTCGCCGGCGATGAGTTGTTGCGTGGCGAGGAGGGAAACAGCGAGTAGGGTCGTGTTGATGGTGCGCATAATTTTGAAATCAAGCGTGTGCTGAAAGGACGTTGTCATTACGTCAAAGGTTTCATGGTGGCGCAAGCTTTTTGGCCGTGAGCGGCCTCATAGAATTTTACGAGTTGCACGACAAACATTTTCTTTCCTTGCGCCGCAGCATGGTTTAATTAGACAGAAATTAAATGAGATGAAAACCCCAGCCGCCGCTGCCTTGATCGTTGCGCTCGCCGGAAGCATCTTGTCCGCGACCGCACAAACCACCAATAACGAAATGCCATCCGTCGTCGAACCGGGCGCCAAAGTGGAAAAGCTTGCCGGTGATTTCGCGTTCACCGAAGGACCGACCTGCGATGCGCACGGAAATGTTTTTTTCACCGATCAACCGAACGACCGCATCCTCGAATGGAGCACGGACGGGAAGTTGTCCACGTTCAAGCACCCGGCGGGACGCGCGAACGGAATGTATTTTGACGCGAAGGGAAATCTCATCGCGTGCGCGGATGAAAAAACAGCGCTGTGGTCGATTGCGCCGGATGGGAAGGAGACGGTGATTCTGGATTCTTTCGAGGGCAAAAAATTGTGCGGTCCGAATGACGTGTGGGTCGCGCCCAACGGCAGCATGTATTTGACGGACCCGTTTTACGCGCGCGAGTGGTGGGATTACAATACGCAACCGCAGGATGTGCAGGCGGTGTATTATCTCTCGCCGGATCGCAAAACGTTCAAGCGCGTCATCACGGATTATCAAAAGCCGAACGGCATCATCGGCACGCCGGACGGAAAGACGTTGTTCGTGGCGGACATTCAGGCGCGTAAAACCTACGGCTACGATATTCAAGCTGATGGTTCGCTCACGAACAAACGGCTCGCGGCCAACGCCGGCTCGGATGGGATGACGATTGATGACCAGGGAAATTTGTACCTGACCAACGACCGACGGGGTGTGCGTGTGTTTGACAAGACGGCGAAGGAGCTCGGCCTTATTCCCGTGCCCGAAATGCCGGCGAACGTTTCGTTCGGCGGCAAGGACCACAAGACGCTCTTCATCTGCGCGCGCAAGGGATTTTATTCCGTGCGTATTAGATATCCGGGCGCGAATCCGGCGAAGTAATGGCATTGACAAAACCGACTGGTGAGACAAATGTATCACCATGAAAACCGCCACCGTACGCGAGTTGCGAAATGATTTTGGGCGCCTTTCGAAATGGCTGGCAAAAGGCGAAACCATTGAGATTTTGAAGCGCGGCAAACCGGTCGCCGAACTTGTGCCAAAATCCAGTGGAAAGGCAAAAGTATTATTAGGGGCGACGCCGAGTCCCTATCCTTTGCCACCGGATATCGATGACCCAGTCGAGGCCGACTGGGAGGCGCTGAAATGAATTATCTGCTGGATACCAGTGCCTGGCTGCGAAGCGCATTACATCCAGAGACGTTGCCCGCATCCGTCACGGAACTAATCGCCAATCCCACCGAAACTTTCGGTGTCAGTATCTTTACCCTTTGGGAAATTGCGAAGAAAAACCAAAAGGGGAAATTACCCTTGCCAATGGAGTTAACGGCATGGTTCAAGGCAGCAGTGCCGGACAACGTTCAGATTATTGCATTAACCCCGGAGATCATCGTCGAGGCGGCGCGGTTGCCGGAATTCCCTACAAACGATCCAGCCCATGAACTCATCGTCGCTACGGCTCGCGTTTTTAAGCTGTCGCTTTTGACTTCAGACACCAAGCTCAAAAACTATCGCCACGCCCGCATCCGCTATTTCAAACCGATTGAACCAAAAACCTGATGCAAGACCTGATTGCCAAGGCCGAGACGCTGCTCGAAGCACTGCCATACGTCCAGAAATTCAGCGGCGCCACGTTCATCGTGAAATACGGCGGCAGTTTCATGGATTCGCCGGATCCGAATGTCCGCAACAGCGTGGCGCGCGACATCGTTTTTTTGGAGGCGGTGGAAATCAATCCCGTCGTGGTGCATGGCGGCGGCAAAGCCATCACGCGCGCAATGGAAAAAGCCGGGCTTGCGGCGAATTTTATTCAAGGGCAACGCGTCACGGATGAAGCCACGGTGAAAATTGTGGATGACGTGCTCTCGCGCGAGATCAATCCCGAGGTGGTTGCCACGATCAATTCGCTCGGCGGCGCGGCGCAAGGATTTGCCGGCACGGATATTTTCAAGTGCCGCAAAATGTGGCTCGACGATAAGGAAAATCCCGGCGCGAAAATTGATATTGGTTTTGTGGGCGAAGTTATTGGCGTGAACACCGCGCCGTTGTTGGAATGCATCGAGCAAGGCATCACGCCGGTGATCAGCCCGACGGCGCGCGGCGAGGATGGGCATGTTTACAATTGCAACGCGGATGTTGCGGCGGCGCAGGTGGCCATCGCGCTCAGAGCGAAGCGGCTCGTGTTCATGAGCGATGTTCCGGGCCTGCTGAGCGATCCGAAGAATCCCGATTCGATTATTTCCAATCTTAAAACGGAAACCGTGGCTGAGCTGAAAAAGGCGGGCATCATCGACAAGGGAATGATTCCAAAAGTGGACAGCGCGGTGGCAGCCATCAAGACAGGCGTGGAAAAAGTTTCATTTGTGGACGGTCGCGTGCCGCACTCGGTGCTGCTGGAAATTTTTACGGACGAAGGTGTCGGAACTGAAGTGGTATTGTAATCGGCGGGGGAGGCGCTTAAACTCGTGCATCCTATGAAAAACTCTGTTACTCCGGAGCGCGTCATGCAATTCGCGTGGGGCTACGCGCCAACTCTCATCATTCAAGCGGCGGTGCAGCATCGTGTTTTTGACCTGCTGGACGAATCGCCGAAAACCATCAAGGAACTCGCGAAAAAATCCGGCGCGTCGGAACGCGGTCTCACGGCGATCGCGAACGCGCTGGTCGGGCTCAATTTTCTTTCGCGCAAAGGCGAGCGGTATGCATTGACTCCCGAGAGCGCGGCGTTTCTGGTTTCAACCAAGCCGGCGTTTCTCGGCGCGCTCTACAAGCACATGTCGACACAGATTCTTCCGCGCTGGATGGAACTCGATCGAGTGGTGCGAACCGGCAAACCGGCCATTGCGGTGAATAGCGCGAAATCTGGCGCAAAATTTTTCGCGAATTTTGTCGAGGCATTATTTCCGATGGGCTACCACGCCGCGCAATTGCTCGGCGAGCACCTGAAGATTTCTCAAAGCAAAAGACCGGTGAGCGTGCTGGACATCGCGGCGGGCTCGGGCGTGTGGGGCATCGCGCTCGCGCAACAATCGCCGTTCGTGCGCATCTCGGCGGTCGACTGGCCGGATGTTTTGAAGGTGACGAAAAAAGTCGCGAAGCGCTGCGGTGTCGGAAACCGACTCACCGGCATCCCTGGCGATATTCTCAAAGCTGATTTCGGGAGGAATCACCAAGTCGCGACGCTCGGCCACATTTTGCACAGCGAAGGCCGCGAGCGCAGCCAGCGGTTGATTCGCAAAGTTTTCAAAGCGCTGGCTCCAGGCGGAACGACGATGATCTCGGACTGCGTTCCCACCGACACGCGAACCGGGCCGCCCGCTCCCCTGCTCTTCGCGGTCATCCTGCGCGTGCACACCACCGAGGGCGACACGTTTACCTTCGCGGAAATGAGCCAATGGCTGCGTGCTGCTGGTTTCAAAAACCCGCGCGCGCTGGATGTGCAAAGCCATTCGCCCTTGATACTGGCAAAGAAGCCGTAATGGCGCCGTGCCAGCGCCCGAATTCATCGTGCCGGCTGCTCAATTAAAGCCCCAGGCTGACTTTGGTCGAAAAAGGCACTTCGATTGATTTCAAATCCGTCCAGACCGCCGCGCGAACGGTGGCCTGGTCCGCCTGCTTTTTGAGGGTGAAATCCCAACTGATCGATGTGCTTCCCGCGGAGCTCCATGAGCTTGAGCTGTACTTATGGGATTCGATTTTTGTCCCGTTCGCATCGTAAAAATCGAGGTGCGAGACGGCGGCCAAATCCTGGTCGGCTTGCAAGGTCAGGACGAAATCCTTGCCTTGCAGGCGCACGCCGGAAATGGTGAATTTTATCTGGCCAATGTTGAATTGCGAGCCGACTTTCAATGCCACATTTTCCACGGCAATATTCGTAAGCTGGCTCGCCGTTTCCACCAGAAACTTTCCCGCAAGATTGAATTGCGCCGCGCCTTTTGCCGGCTGGCTGGAAACTTTTGCCTCAACGGAAACTGATTTGCCGGCGGCGCTGTCCGAATTCAACCATGAGGAATAATCAATTGTGCCGGGCTCGGCCGCGAGCAAATCGGTGCTTTTGTCATCGGTGAAGGAAGTGATCTTTGATTTGTCTTTAGCCACGCTGATGATGTTTTTTTCCGGCGAGGTTAACAGCAGCGCCACCGTGATTCCCGGCGACCAATTAAAAGCACGCAAATTGCTTCTGCCCTCCGGCGCGGGCGCGACCACGCGCACTCCAGTAATCTGCACCTTCCATCCAGGCGGAGTCTGCGCCGCCAAATGCGGCGTCACGACAAACAGAAACATAATTGACAGGCCCGCTCCCAGAAACTTCAGCACGGAAGAATTCTTCATGCGACAGGATTTCCATTCAGCGCGGCCCCGTCCAGAGCAAAAGAATCGCGGAATTGAGACAAACATTCCTCTTTCCTCTGCGAAAACTCGTGCTACATATTGCACCACTGTCTCGCAAAACATGAAAGAAATTGTTTCATCCGTGCCGCCCATCGTGCGAAACGATGTCGCGAGCGTGCAGGCGTTGTTCCAAAAAAACGTGGTGCCGAGCTATGGGCGCTTTGACATTGCGCTCAGCCATGGCTCTGGCAGCTATGTTTTCGACGTCACCGGCAAGCGCTATCTGGATTTCGGCGGCGGCATCGCGGTGACGGCGCTCGGCCATGCGCACCCGGCCATCACCGAGGCGCTCATCGAGCAATCGCGCAAGCTCGTTCACATTTCGAATCTTTATTATCACGAACCGCAGGGCCGCCTCGCCGAGGCGATCGTGAATCTCATCGCGCCCGGCAAGGTATTTTTCTGCAATAGCGGCGCGGAAGCGAATGAAGGGTTGTTCAAGCTGGCGCGGAAATTCGGCCATGATGAAGGCCGTTACGAAATTTTAACGGCCATTAATTCCTTCCATGGCCGGACGCTCGCGGGAATTGCCGCGACGGGCCAGGACAAAGTGAAAAAAGGTTTCGAGCCGATGATGCCGGGCTTCCGGCACGTGCCTTACAACGACCTCGCCGCCGTGCGCGCGGCGATTTCGCCGTCGACCATCGCCATTTTAATTGAAGGCATCCAGGGCGAAGGTGGTTTGACGATGGCCAGCCCGGAGTTTTTGCTGGGCTTGCGACAATTGTGCGATGAAAAACGGATGCTGCTGATGATGGACGGCGTGCAGGACGGTTATTTCCGCACGGGACGGTTTCAATCGTTCCAGCGTCTTCTGGAAAACACGCCGGGCGCGGATAAGTTTTTGCCCGACGCCATTTCGATGGCGAAATCGCTGGGCGGCGGTTTCCCGATCGGCGCGTTTTGGGCGCGCGCGCCCTACGGCGATCTCCTCGGACTCGGCACGCACGCGTCCACCTTCGGCGGCACGCCGCTCGGCTGCGCGGTGGCATTGAAAATTCTCGAAGTCGTGCGCAATGAAAAACTCGCGGATCATACCCGGGCGATGGGTGAATTTCTCAAAAGCCAATTGCAAGCGCTCGCGAAGAAATATCCGCAGGTGATTCACGAGACGCGCGGTGTCGGTTTGATGATCGGCATTGAGCTGGCGGAGAACATCAGGAACCTGTCGGGCGACGCGACGAAAACGCAAGCGGTGCGATTTGTGAATTTGCTGCACGCGGCTGGATTGCTCACGATTCCGGCGGGCGCGAATGTCATTCGCCTGTTGCCGGCGTTAAATTTGACCAAGAGCGAGGCCGAGGAAGGGTTGAAAATTATCGAGTCGGTTGCCGCAAAATTGGCTGGTTAATTTCCCGCCGCTCCGGCAAACTCTGCGTTTTTCCCGGCATGAAAAATTTGCTGAGCATTGAGACGTTGTCCCGCGCGGACATGGACAAAATCCTGTCGGCCACGACCGCGATGAAGCGCGAGCGCGGCCACCACCAGGCGCAACCGCTCGCGGGCCAGACCTGGGCGCTGATTTTCGCCAAGGCGTCCACGCGCACGCGTGTGTCGTTCGAAGTCGGCATTCGCGAACTCGGGGGCAACGTGATGTTTCTCAGCGCGAACGATATTCAGCTTGGCCGCGGCGAACCCATCAAGGACACCGCGCGCGTGATGGGCCGCATGATTCACGGCGCGGTCATCCGCACGTTCAACCAGAGCGACGTGGAGGATTTTGCGAGCTATTCCAAAATCCCGACCATCAACGCGCTCACGGACGACGAGCATCCCTGCCAGATTCTCGCGGACATTTTTACGTACGAGGAAAAACACGGCTCCATCGCCGGCAAAACGATCGCGTTCATCGGCGACGGCGCGTGCAACGTGGCGAACTCTTGGATTTTTGCGGCGGCGAAATTTGGGTTCAACCTGCGCATCGCGTCGCCGAAGGAATTTCAGCCGTCGAAGGACATTTTGAAACGTGCGGGCGGAAAGATTTCCGTCTCAGCCGATATCAAAGCCGTCGCGAAAGACGCGGATTTGCTCTACACGGATGTTTGGATTTCGATGGGCAAGGAGGCCGAAGCAGCCGAGCGCGTGAAAATTTTGAAGGGTTATCAGATCAACAAAGCGTTGGCGAAGCTTGCGAAAAAGAACGCGCTCGTGATGCACTGCCTGCCCGCGTATCGCGGCAAGGAAATCGATGAGGAGACGTTCGAAGCGAATGCGCAGACCATTTTCGACGAAGCCGAAAACCGGCTGCACGTGCAGAAAGCTATTTTAAGCTGGGCGACGACTTAAAATGCTTTCGGCATCTTGCCGGAAAACTGCCAGCGAGACGCCGGCAGCACGTTAATCGCCTTCCGCCGAAAGTTGGTCGTCCTCCATCATCGGAACTCTGGCTCCCGGTCCGGCAAACTGCCGCAAATATTTCACGGCCACGGTCAGATCCTTCGGCCAGGGCGCGGTGATGGAAACCACCTCGCCGGTGGCGGGATGTTTCAATTCTAATTGTTCCGCATGCAATGCAACACGCGAAATCAACGGGCGCTCTTCCCTGCCCGGCTTCAGGCGGTAGCCCGGTTTCAGGCGCGAAAGCCATAGTGGTTTGCCGCCGTAGAGTTGATCGCCCACGATGGGCACGCCCGCGTGGCGGAGGTGAATGCGGATCTGGTGCGTGCGGCCGGTCAACGGTTCGCAGCGTATCAATGTCCAACGCGAATATTTTTCCAGCACGGTGAATTTTGTGCGCGATTTTTTTCCGTTCTTCGGGTCCACGCGCATCATGCCGAGCCGCGTCGGGTGTGGCGCGAGCTTGGCGTCGATTTCAAATTCGTCCTCAATCGGCGCGCCTTGCACGAGCGCGACGTATTTCTTCACCGGCTTTTCCGCGCCGAACAAATCCGCCAGTTGCACGAGCATTTCTTTGTTCTTGGCGAGCAGAATGATGCCGCTGGTCTCGAAATCCAGCCGGTGCGCGTTGGATAGGTAGGTTAATCCACGCTCGCGCGCCCAGGGTTTGCCGTCGGCGATCCCGGCGTGCAGCAGCTTCATCAGGTTCGGCCGGTTGGGATCATAGCGGTCGGGCGAGGTCAGCAGACCCGCTGGTTTGTCGAGTGCGAGCAGGTGTTCGTCCTCGAACACGACGGGGATTTCCCAATATTCGTGAGTGGCCGGCGACGACAATTTAATGACTGGATTCACTGATTTCATCAACGGAGATAATTTGCCTGTAATCTCCCCATTTGGTCAAACGTCGGTTCGGTGTAAATTGGGGCGTCCATGGATCGCGAGCGTATTCTTATCCAGGTGAAGAATCGGCAGGACCGGCATTTGCTGGAAGATTGGCTCGCGCCTGCGTATGACATCATTTCCGCGCACACGAACGAACTGCTCGAAGAACGGTTCGACCTCGCCATCGTGGACGGGCCTACCCTCAAAACATTTCAGCCGAAAATTCGCGAGCGCCGGAAGGCAGAAGAACCCGTTCTGCTGCCGTTTTTGCTGGTGGCGTATTCAAGAAGGAACAGCACCCCGACGCGGCACCTGGGCAAACTCGTGGATGATTTGATTGTGCGGCCGATGGACGAAACGGAATTGCGCGCGCGCGTCGCCAACCTGCTGCGGCTGCATCGGCTTTCGCTCGATTTGAAAAAAGAACACGATCGCGTGCTAAAACTTTCCGTCACGGACGACGTTTCCGGATTCAACAACACGCGTTACCTGCATCGTTATCTCGATCGTTTCATGAGTGCGCCGGATGCGCACGACCAGGAGCTTTCGCTGGTGTTTTTTGACTTGGACAATTTCAAGCGCGTGGTGGACACGCACGGGCATTTGCTCGGCAGCAAAATTTTGAAGGAGGTCGCACAGGCCATCAGCAAGGAATTGGATGAAGACGACCGCATTGTGCGCTACGGCGGAGATGAATTCGTGGTGATCCTGCCGCGGCAAGGCAAGAGCCAGGCGCTCGCCCGGGTCCAGCGAATGCGCCATGCCATCGTGATCACGCCGTTTCTGCAGAAGGAAAAAATCGATGCGCACGTCACCGCCTCCTTCGGCCTGGCCACGTTCCCGCATGACGCGCAGGACAAGCGCGAATTGCTGGCGGCGGCGGATGATTGCCTGTTTCGCAGCAAGGCGGATGGGAAAAATCGCATTTCGGTTTATGGCGCGGCGCGAAAGACGACGCCGGAAGAGGGCGAATGGGTGTTGGCGGAATAGTTTGTAGTTCGTAGCGCCGCGTTGTGGTTCCGCCTTCAGGCGTGAGGCGACCTAATTTTCCGCTTTGCTCCCCTGCCCCGAAATGTTTCAGTCAGGTGTGCTTGGAACCATTCTGGGAACACTTTTGAACGTGGGCGCCATCCTGCTGGGCGGGCTCGCCGGCCTGCTGATCCGCAAGCAGCCTTCCGCGGGCACGCAATCGTTCTTCAAAGTCGCCCTCGGCGCGGCCACGGTCTATTTCGGGTTGCGCCTTACCTGGGTCAACATGAACGGCTCGTTCGGCCATGTGCTCAAGCAACTCGGCATCGTCCTGCTGTCGCTCTCGCTCGGCAATTTAATCGGCAAATTGTTGCGCCTGCAAAAAGCGTCCAATCGCATCGGCACGCTCACGCGGGAGCGCATGGCGCGCGCCACACCGGAAAATCGCGAACGCTTCACTGACGGCTTCATCGTTTGCTCGCTATTGTTTTGCGCCGCCCCACTGGGGATTCTCGGTTCCATCGAAAACGGCCTGGACCGCGAATACTTTTTTCCGCTCGCCATCAAAGCCGTGATGGACGGGCTCGCCACACTCAGTTTCGCTGCGATGTTCGGGTGGGGTGTGATTTTATCCACGGTGCCGGTGCTGATTTTTCAAGGCACGATCACGTTTTTGTGCGCGAATTCACTCGCGCCATTTTTGCAAGCGCATAGCCTGACGGGATCGATTAACGCCACGGGCGGGCTGCTGATTTTTTGCGTGGCGCTGCTGATTTTTGAAGTGCGCAAAGTGCCGGTCACGGATTATCTGCCGAGCCTCATTGTCGCGCCTCTTCTGGCCGCGTACCTGCATTGGTGATCGTCACGTAGGGTTAGCACCCCATTGTTGCATTTTGTACAGAGTAGCACTCTAACCGCCATGCAATCGCTCAGCTTTCCTTCTTTCGGGTCTTCTGACAGGGACATTAATTCCGCGCTCAACGTGGTCATCGCCTATGAGGATTTGGAAACCGGCAAGCGCGCGATGAGAACCTACGAGTACATGGTCCAACAATTGGGCGAGCAATGCCTGTTTGCCAACCAGATGTGGAAGTTCGACGTGCTGGCGGTGCCGAAACTGAAGGAAATCGCCGCCAAAGACGCCGCCGCCGCCGAAATCATCATCATCTCCGCGCATGACGGCCGCGAGCTGCCCGCCGAAGTCAAATCGTGGATTGAAATCTGGCTCGGCTACAAAACCGAAGCGAGCGCGCTGGTGGGATTGTTTGATGGCCAGAGCGAATTCAATCCCGCGCGCGCTTATCTGGCCGAGATTGCGAGCCGCGCTCAAATCGAATTTTTCTGCCAACCCACCCAATGGCAGGGCGCCCCGCACACACGCAGCACCACCACCCTGGCGCATCCGCGAAGCGAAAAAACCATCGCCTTCCTCGCGAGCGCCACGCAGGACGTGCCTTCGTTCCCCCACTGGGGCATCAATGAATGATTTATGGCTCGAACACTGAACATCGACGAAGCCGAAGTGTTCAAGAATGCAATTTCCCCCGAGCGGAAATTCACTCAGGAATACGGCTCGTTCGAAGGGTTGGTGGAGCGCCGCGATGAGGAGTTGGAATTGACCATGAACTCAGCCTTCTGGCTGAGCGGTCATCTTCCCGGCGCCACAAATTCCTGAGGATGACCGGCAACGTCACGAAGCGCGATAACGTATGGCTGTAAGTCGCGCCAAGAAAACGCCCCCCGCCCGGCGCTCCGCCGCGGCGAAACCGGCCCGCCGCGCCGGCGAAACCCTCAGCATCGGCGGATACCAGGTCCCCGTTTCCAATCTCGGCAAGATTTTTTATCCGAAGGTCGGTTTCACCAAGGCGCAGGTGATCGATTATTACATCCGCATTTCGCCTGTGCTGCTGCCGCATTTGAAAGACCGGCCGCTCACCTTGAAACGTTATCCCGATGGCGTCGAAGGCGGATTTTTCTACGAAAAACGCTGCCCGCCTTATCGTCCGGATTGGGTCGAGATCGCGCCTGTGTGGAGCGATCGCAACGAAACGGAAATTCATTACTGCCTCGCGAATAATCTGCCGTCGATCGTCTGGGCCGCGAATCTCGGCGATCTGGAATTGCACACGTTTCTCGCGAAGGCGAATGCCGTGGATCGTCCGACGATGATGGTGTTCGACCTCGATCCCGGCGCGCCGGCGGACATCATCGCGTGCGCGCAGGTCGGTTTGTGGCTCAAGGAGAAGCTGGAGGAGCGCAAGCTGGAGAGCTTCGCGAAAACTTCCGGCTCGAAAGGGCTGCAACTATACGTGCCGCTGAATACGCCGGTGACTTACGACCAGACCAAAACGCTCTCGCACCAACTGGCGGAAGAATTGGAGCGCGAACATCCGGAATTGGTGCTGTCGAAAATGGCGAAGGAGTTGCGCAAAGGAAAAGTGTTCGTGGATTGGAGCCAAAACGATCGGCACAAAACCACGGTCTGCGCCTACTCGCTGCGCGCGAAGGAACGACCAACCGTTTCCACGCCGGTGGAATGGGATGAGGTGAAATCTGCGTTGAAGAAAAAAGATGCAGCGCGACTGACGTTCACTTCTGATGAAGTGCTAAAACGCGTGGAAAAAGATGGGGATCTTTTTGCGCCGCTGTTGAAGTTGAAGCAGAAGCTTCCGTAGTGGCACGGGCGTCCCGCCCGTGCGAACAAAGTGCTGCCGGCATCTTTCCGGCATATCAAACTTCCAGGTCCGCATCCCCGGCAAAATGCCTGTAGCGCCGTTTGGAAACGCACGGGCAAGATGCCCGTGCCACTAAACCGCAATATCCGAGAAAACCTTCGTGCGCTCCCGTAATTTGAGCACACGCGCAAACGATGTTTTCCCATTCGGCGCCAAGGAGTCGCGAAACGCCTGTTCTTTACCGGTACCCGATGCGAGCATCCAAACCTGCCGCGCGGCGGCGATGGTTTGGTAACCGATGGTGATGCGCTCGGGCGGCGGCTTGGCGAAACCATGCACGCCGCGATAAACAGCCTTGTCCTGCATCATGCTTTCCGGTTCATCCGGTGAGAGCGATGCCGTGTGACCGTCTTCGCCGAGCCCGAGAAAAATCAAATCCAACACTGGCTGGCCGTGCGCATTCGGACCGACGATTTTGCGAATTTTGGCTTCCGCTTTTTTGGCGCCCTCTTCCGGCCCGTCTTCGCCGCGCAAACGATGAATTTTTTCCGGCGCAATTTTCAACGGCACGAACAGACCATCGTTCACCAGCTTGAAATTGCTTTGCGCATCGGTCGGCGGGACGCAGCGTTCATCCGCCCAAAAGAAATTCACCTGGCTCAGCGAGATTTTCCGGGTCTTTAATTGCTCGATGACCGCAGCGAGAAATTTCGTCGTGATGCGCCCGCCCGAGAGCGCCACATCGTGCGAGGACGTCACGCGGTTCGCGCGTTCGATTTCATTCAGCCACTCCTTCGCTGCCAACGCAGCCAATTCGTCCGCATGGGCGCACCGAATCAATTCGAAGTTTTGCATGCGCAGTGAGAATACGCCGAAATTTCAAAAATGCCAAAACTCATCTCGCGGATGACAATCTAAAGGGTACGATTAAAAGAGGTTGAAGAATGCAAATGGAGCGGCAAAACGGTTCAACACTTTTGACGACATCGATCCCGCGCAATTTTCTCGACATCACGATGGGTAGTGAATAAAATTTTCCTATGCCATTTGCCGCTCTTCAAATGGCATAGGACTGTTTTCGAACATGTTTCCAGTGTGTTGAATGATGGGAGACGAGTAAACCGATAAGTAACGTTTACCGTTCATCACGGTGGCAAAACTCACAGAAAGATCGCGAGCAATCGATATATGTCCGCCGAATCCAAAATCACCTGGTTGCGCAAACCCGAGGAACACGGCTACCCGGCGACACAATCGTATTTGTCGTTGATCTACGATGAAAAAACCGCGGCCGGGCTGGTGAAAAAATTGCGCCAGGCGAAGATGTCGCAATTCAAAGCCAAGGATATTTTCCGAGCGTCCGGCCTGTCACTGCTCGGCATCAGCAATTCCCACGTCAAAGCGGACCAGAAGAAAATCAGCTCCGGGCGAGAAGTTTCGCCGCTGCTCCTAGTGAGGGACGCCGCAAACGGCAAAGTCGTTATTGCCGATGGATACCACCGGCTTTGCGCGGTTTATTCTTTTGATGAAGACGCGGTGATTCCGTGCCAGGTCGTTTGACCTTTTTGATCGGTTAACTTGACCATACCCCAATTGTACTAATTCTTTTG
>Ga0134128_10005493_pt1 | contig 15365 bp, 13 predicted proteins | sample KB31754_FD_96462 | JGI IMG/M metagenome (GOLD analysis project Ga0134128, IMG submission 96462) | Terrestrial soil microbial communities with excess Nitrogen fertilizer from Kellogg Biological Station, Michigan, USA - KB3-175-4 | ecosystem: Environmental > Terrestrial > Soil > Unclassified ... | reverse complement strand
GCCTCTTCAACTGCGGCACGGGAAAAGCACGTACATGGAAAGATCTGGTCACAGCGGTATATTCCGCGATGAATTTGCCAGCGAAAATTGAATTCATTGCGATGCCGGAACATTTGCAGGGGAAATATCAATATTTCACCCAGGCCGATATATCCAAGCTCCGCGATGCTGGATATATGGCGGATTTCTACAGCCTGGAAGACGCTGTGGCGGATTACATCCAGAACTATTTCATGAAATAGAAAGCACTGGCGAAAGACTCGCGTGGCCTTCATTATGGCTTCACTTTCTGCTATTCGGATGCTTTCATCTCTTTCAACTTTTCTTCCATCACAGCATTTTTTCCTTCTGGGATAGCTGCGGGAACAGGAACGCGAGCTGGGCCCGCACGCCCCAGGACGAAGCATTTTGCGGATAGACCGCATTTCCGTAAAACTGTGCAGTGATGTTCACTGGTTGGAAGCCGAGCTTCGTGATTCTTCTCACGCCCCCGCCGAAGGGTACAGTCCAGACGTTGCCGCTGCTGGCGTTCCAATTCGCCGTTTGATCGGCGAAAGTGAGACGAACCAACCTTTTTTCATGTTGTAGTTCAGAAAGTATTGCAGCAACATCTGGTTCACAGCCGGCCGGCTGCCGGAACCCGCCACCGACCAGACATTGTTCACCAGCACGCCGATGGTCCAGTGGCCGGGTTGGGAGAGGGCGACCACGGAAGGCCCGATGCTGAACTTCCCTTGTCCCAAAATGCTATTTGTCGCTGTAGGAATTACAAACGCCGGCCCTACGCCCCAGATAATTTTTCCTGGTTTGCCCGGAGACAGAAAAAACGTCGGGTTCATATCTCCCAGGCCATATTCGCCGCCCGTCGCTGCTGTGGAATACGGCTGCCAGACGATCGGCTGAATGATGCGCGAGATCAGGTTCCATTGTTCGTTCAATTTGGTTGGAATCACCGGCTGAGTGTTCAAAACATCCTGGGTGCGGCTATAGGAGCCGACACCAAGATTGAAATTGTTCTGGATGGGAACGCTGATCAGGTTCGCCACCGGATTCTGCGTCGCCTTCTGTAGCGACTGTGTGGAATTGGTTTCCGGCGGCGGAGCTTGCTGCGCAGCGAGATTGCTCAACGAGCACATCGTGAACAGAATCGCAACGAGAAAAAGCTGCTTTGATTTCTTCATTTTGGTCAGCCCGGCTTTTTCATTCCCGATAAAACGGCATTTGCTTGCGTACTCTGGATGCAACGCAACTGGTATATCAATCAGGATTGCCCCGAATGCTTGCGGCTTCATGTCTCGATTCGCTAACAATTAACCGATGTTCCAACCCGCAGTACGACAAAACACCTGTCAAAGTTGACGGGGGCAGGCCGCCTTCGACGATTCATGGAAACCGGGCGACTCTGAAAGGGTGAACTAGCGACGGCAGTCAGTCGCTATTCAAGGCGGGCAATGAGTTGTCGATTTCAAATCGGAGGTGCTTGCCCGCATGGTTTGCGCGATACGCGTCGATCGCCGGCGCATATTCGCTGCGGACTTCCGATAGCGGCTCCGACTTTTTCGAGGCAGAGCGAGCATCGAGAATCGTGAGCCTGCGCGGCGCGATGGCGGCGGCAAGGTCGGGAAGATCAAAGTCCTTCAGCACTCCCGGCACAATGACTGGAAACAAACTCTGGCTGTAGAGTTGCGTCCGGGCCAGATCGAGATAAGAGATCAGCGCATCCTCGCTGATTACATTCTGGATGCGCGGATCCATCGTGGCTGCAAACAGCGCAACCACGCCGCCATTTCCTTTGCCAATCACAGTGATCTTTCGCGGATTCACGCCGGGTAGCGATGCCAGATAGTTGAGCGTGCCGGCCAGGTCGATCGACTGTCCTCCCACCATGGTCCTGCCGACAATAAAGGCGCGCATCGTGGTTTCGTACTGGCCTGTGTGCGGGGGCCGTCCTCCCAGGCTTGCAGTTTCGCCCCATCCGCGCAAATCGGGCGCGAGAACGATATTGCCGCTTCGCACGAGCGATTCCATTTTTCCGCCCGGACCTGCATCGGCGGATTTGCCCGCTGCGTCCGCATATAAAATCGCGCGGCGCTTTTTCTTCCGTCCGGATGGCACAAACAGCAGCGCAGGCACCGTGATTCCCGGCTCTGTCGCCAGAGTGAGCTTTTCGACGCTGTATCCATTGCGCTGAATTTTTCCAACCTCGACGGCGGCGGGGATTTTTGCGTTCACGACCTCTGCCAGCGAAATCCCCAGGCGCGCGGCAATCGCGGCCTGCAATTGTGTTTGATCCAGGCGCGGACGTTTTGCCGCCAGTTCTTCCGCCTTTTCCCTTGTCAGGTCGGGAACAGTTTTGCCATGCAGGGAAGTGGCCACCTGTCCCGTTCGTGTGGCGATCAGGCTGGAATTCGGCTCGACCGTGATTGCGGGCTCTGCGCCATTATCGGTGCGGTGCAGTAGCCACTCATCCAGCCAGCGATAGGTCGCCTCCCGGCGAGGCTTCGACCATCCATGCGTATCGTTGTATTCGAAGAAAGCAACCTGGTCTGGACGGCCCATGACCGTATAAACGCGCCTGGCTTCCTGGAACGTGGCGTGCGCGCCCGCGATCGGGAAGAAGTCCTGCGTGGCGGTGAGAAACAGAAACGGCTTAGGCGCGAAAGCAAGCGAAAAATCTCCGTAATCCAATCCGCTACTTAGGAATCCGCTGACATTCTGTTCTGCGTCCTGGGGAACAAACTGCTCCCATAATGCTTTCGAAGATGTCATCCAGCAGGAAGGCGCCGCAACCGCAAGACGAGGGTCCACCAATGCCATCACCGCGGATTGATTGCCGCCGCCGGAGTTTCCAATCACGGCAATTCGGCTCGGATCCACATCGTTGCGGCTAGCCAGATAATCGATGCCGCGAACGCCGTCCCATGCTGTGTACATACCCAGGTTGATTCCCACCAGCAGGCTTTGCATCCCCATCACGGTATGTTCCGCCGATGCGATGCCGATGCTGGAGCCTCCCAACTTCGCATTCCAATATTGGACGCGTTCTCCCAAGCTAACCTCGTCGAGTGCGAGGACCAGATATCCTCGCTCCGCCAGAGAAATCCAGGCGCGTTGATAGCGCGGCTCCGCTTTGCCGTCGGCGGAATGTCCAGCGGTCCCCAAAACCGCTGGATAGGGCGGTTTTCCACCGGTGGGAACATATACATCGGCGGTGACATAAAAGCCGGGCTGGCTTTCAAAGATCAACTTTTCAATCCGGTAGCCCTTGCCTGCGAGAGTTCCTGTGATGCGCGCATGGAGCGGCGCTCGCACCGGAAATCCTCCCAGCAGCTCAATATATTTTGCGCGGACGTGCTTCTGTCGCGCTTCGATTTCCGCCCGTGTGTCCAGGAGGGCAACTTCCGCCGCGCGTGTTTCCCAATCCTGCCGGGCGATTCCGGTCAGATATCGATCGACCATCGTATGCAGTCCCGCCGTTACCTGCAATGGGTCTGGATTCGATCCATGGGCCTGATTCTGCCCGTGGATTGTCCAGGGAAACGACAGGAGGAAAATGGCTGCCAGTCCGGGAATCGATCGCGGGAACAAATCGGGAACCTCCTGTATCGGAATGTCTTTATGCACGCCGACCTACAAAGCAGGAGATAAATTTTCTCCCAGCACGTCGGCGTAGAGCGTGCGATCGACGTTTCCGCCGCTAAGGACGACTGCGACTTTGCGTCCGCGTTGCCGTTCGCGTTCCTGCATCAACCCGGCCAGCGCCGCCGCGCCTGCCCCTTCCGCCGTATTGTGGGTGTCCTCATGCAAGGCGCGCATCGCGTCCTTGATCTCGCCTTCCGCGACTCGCACGATTCGGGCGACGCCGCGCCGGATGATTGCAAACGCGTCCGGTGCGGGAACGCGGCAGGAGATTCCATCGGCTATGGTGTTTGCGGATTCAGTGGCCACGATCTCTCCGCCTTCAAAACTTTGCGCGTAGGCATCGGCGTTTTCTGCGACGACTCCGACAATCTGCGTCGGCAATCCCAGCAGATCGCGGACCTGAATCGCGCCGCAGATGCCAGACCCCAGACCGATGGGCACATAAAGGGTGTCAATCTGACGGGCAGCCTGAAATAGCTCCAGCGAATAGGTCGCTACCCCCAGTACCAGGTCGGGGTGGAAGGAAGGGACTAGGTGCAGGCCTCGTCGTTCCGCCAGCCGGATGGACTCCTGGCGCGCATCCTCGAAATCGCTGCCATGCTCAATCAATTCCGCGCCCAGCGCGCGCATCGCCGCGTTCTTTTCTGTTGAATTGCCATGGGGGACGACAATTGTCACCGAAACACCCATGGCGCGTCCGGCAAATGCCAGGCTTTGGCCGTGGTTGCCGCGAGTCGCGCTGACAATTCCGGCGGGCGGTTGGCTGCGGCGCAATAGGCGATCCATATAGACAATTCCGCCGCGAACTTTGAATGACCCGGTGGGAGTGTGGTTTTCATGTTTCACCCACACTTCACAGCCGGTTCGCGCGGCCAGCAGCGGCCAGGCATATTGGGGGGTCGGCGAAATATGGCGATAAATCAACGAGGCGGCGCGATCGAGATCGGAGCGATTAAACATAAGAATATTTTTCCAGACTATCGTGAGATTTTTCTTTGACTCTATAATCAAATAGAAACTTTCTGAAAGTCAGCATGAAAATGACAACGGGCCGCAAAAACAAGATTGGGCTTCGCGAAATCGGGGCTGCCGCGCAAGTCAGCGTCGCCACAGTTTCCCGCGTTCTGAACGGAAACAGCCGGGTCGATCCGGCGATCCAGAAGCGAGTGCTGGACGCCACCACCGCGCTGAACGTGGATATTTCCCAGCGAAATAAAACCAAGGCGCTTGCATTTCTTCTCGGCAATCGCGCGCCGCTGCACACATTTCATTCCAGGGTTCTGATGGGCGCGGAAGCATGTTGTGCGGCGATGGGCTGGGACATTGTATTTTTGTCGTTCAACTATTCACCGAATGTCGCCTGGAAGGAATTGCACCTGCCTCGCGTGGTGCAGCGCCGCGACATCGTGCGCGCCGTGGTGCTTGCCGGAACGAATTCAAGCAATCTGATCGAGTTGCTTGACCATAAAGGCATTCCATCCGTGGTGTTGGGCAACAATGTGCTCGATGAAACTCCCGAATTGAAAAACAGCGACGTCATTTATTCCGACGATGTGCAGGGTGGGTTTGACATCACCCAATACCTGGTCGGCCTGGGGCATCGCGATATTTGGTTTGTGGGGAATACGCGACTGCCGTGGTTTCGCCGCAGTTTCAGCGGCTATCGCAACGCCATGGAGGCGGCGGGTTTGGAGCCGCGATTGAGCGATATCGATTCCGAGGATGAAGCGCAAATTGGATACCTGGGCACAAAGTCGGTCGTCAACCAGGGAAAGAAGGTTACGGCAATCGTAGGGGGCAACGATGTGGCGGCCCAGGGCATTTACAGGGCACTGCGAGATCTCGGCTTAAGGATACCCGACGATATCAGTGTCACCGGCGCCGATGACTCAGTGGGAAGTTTGCTGTACCCCGCCCTCACCACGATCCGGGAATTTCCCGAACAACTGGGCAGGCGGATGGTGGAGATGATTCTTAGTCGAATCGCCAATCCGGAACTGCCGCGGCAGACGGTAACAATTCCAACGGAATTTGTGAGGCGGGATTCCTGCCGCCGCATCGCCGAGACGAAACATCCAGTCCCCAGCCCCGCCCTGCAGGATTCGCTGCGGCGGTGAGTTTTGGCAGTTTCCTCGCGGCGATTCGGGGGGCTCGTTGAACCCGCGGGAGATTTTCCCGGCTCGCTCTGGTTTTTGTCAATCACTGACCGAGAAAATACAAGTCGCAACTGGAAAATTTTCATATAATCAGAGAAATTGCCTCGGCTTGTGTCGTCGGGGAAACCGTAATTCTACGAAGCGCCGTAGCAAGGAAAATAACATTGGCCCCTACGCGGGGGCGTGCATGGAAGGTTACAAATATCAATCGAAACGAAAAGGGACGATTATGACTCGCAAGGAAAACGAGGCCCGTCAGCTTCAAGTGGGGAATCTCAAACTGAAAATCTATCCAACCAGCGGCGCTGCGGGCGATGCGGCGGCACAGTCGGCGGCGGCGGCGCTGAAAGAATTGGCGCGGAAGCAGGAAGCCGTCGGAGTTATTTTCGCAACCGGGGCGTCCCAGATCGACACGCTGAAAGCATTGGTTCAGACACCGGAGCTGCCGTGGGACCGAGTCATTGGCTTCCATATGGATGAATATCTTGGAATGAAGCCAGATCACCCGGCTTCATTTCGCCGTTATATGCGGGAAAAGCTGACGCGACTGGTGCCGCTGCGCGAATTTTTTGAGATTGATGGGACCATCGCCGATCCAGATCGTTACTGCCGCGAGTATGCCGACAAGCTGCGATCGGCAGATCCCAAGCTTTGTCTTCTCGGAATCGGGGAAAACGGACACCTCGCATTCAACGATCCTGGAGTCGCCGATTTTCACGATCCTGTCGATATGAAAGTCGTGGAGCTGGATGAAGCTTGCCGCCGCCAACAAGCCGCGGAGGGATGGTTTCGCAGCCCAGAAGAAGTTCCCACCCGTGCAATGACGCTGACCATCCCGACATTGTTTCGCGTGCCGAAACTGATTCTGTCTGTGCCCGGTACGCGCAAGGCGAAAATCGTTCGACGGACTTTGGAAGACGCTATCTCAACTGCGTGCCCTGCGACCATTCTTCGCACTCATCCGGATGCTACGATCTTTCTTGACCGCGAGGCTGCCGAGGAATTGGAAGGATTTAACGCCGCGTTGAGCGCCTGAAAGAAAGGAAAACAAGATGACCGGCCAACCAGATGAGGAAGGCAATTCTGCTCTCGGAATCGATCGGCGCAGTTTTCTCAAGCAAAGCGGGGCAGCCGCGCTGGCTGTCGGGATGGATGCACGCTCGTATGCACGCGTTCTGGGCGCCAACGATCGTATCCGCCTGGGGCAGCTTGGATGCGGATCGCGCAGCCACGGCCATGTGCACATGGTGCAATTGGCATCGAAGCAGATGCCGGTGGAAACGGTCGCCGTCTGCGATATCTGGAGCCACGCGCGCGAACGCCGCGCCGCGCAGGTGAAGCAGGTGTTCAATCTGGATCCGCAGCAGTACAAATATTCGGAACAGATGCTGGCGCGCAAGGACATCGACGGTGTCATGATCGCAACCGGCGATTTTCAGCATGCCAAGCTGTGCATTGAGGTCGTCCAGGCGGGTAAAGATTGTTACGTCGAAAAGCCATTCGCCAATGTCCTGTCGGAGGCGAAGGCTGCTCGCGATGCCGTCAAGGCTTCAAAACAAGTCGTGCAGATGGGATCGCAGCATCGCAGTCAGCCCTATCAGCTTGCAGTGCGCGATATCGTTCGCTCCGGCCGCCTGGGCAAGATTGTCCACATCGAGCAGGAGTGGAATGTCAACGAAGAGCGGTGGCGTTTCGTCGAGCATGATACGGGCAGAAACGAGCAGATGGAGCGCGACGAGAACATGGAGTGGAAGAAATGGCTTTATGGCAGAAAGTCCGAGTTGCGTGAGGAGGATACCGATTGGAATCGCTGGCTGTTGGGCAAACCATATCAGCCATTCGATCCGCATGTGTACCTGGAGTTTCGACTGTATAAGAATTTCTCCTCCGGCATCTTCGATCAGTGGCTGAGCCACGGCAGCGATCTGGTCCATCTGTGGACAGATGAAAGCTATCCCGTGAGTGTCGTGGCGAATGGAGGAATTTTCGCGTGGCCGGACGGACGCGAAAATCCCGATACCTGCGTTGCCGCGCTCACCTATCCGAAGGGATTTCTCTACACCTACAAAACCACTTTCGGGAACAGCTATCGCAGCTTTTCTCGCATTCAGGGCCGGGATGGAACCATCATGAATCATGGCGGCGAGGGCGCGTCGTTTTTTGAGGTCAGTAAAGAAGGTGGCAGGGATGAGATGTACGGATCGGTAAATTACAAAACTCTACCCATTGTTCCTCCGGCTGCGGATGACGATCAGGTGGTGCATGTGCCGGGCGCGCCCCCGCCCGACTCCCATGGGCCCGACGATGACGATGCAAACCATCTAATGAATTGGCTGAGGCCCATGCGAACACGGACGCAGCCGAATGCGAATGTGGACCACGGTTTTTCTCACGCGCTTGTGGTCATCATGGCCGCGCAGTCCTATTGGAGCGGCAAAAAGCTGTATTGGGACCCGAAACGCGAGGAGATTTTGGATCAGCCTGTCGCGGAATCGACCCCCATGGAATCAGCCTGAGCCGTCGAGGGGAAGCTTTGACCAATACACAATCCGCTGTTTCCTCCTCTGCTCCGCCCAAAAAGACGGGGAAGACACGTTGGTGGATTGCGTGGACGCTTTTTTTCTCCACGGTTACCAACTACATCAGCCGGCAGAGCTTCTCTGTCCTGTCGCCGTTGATCACGGCGCAATTTCACTTCACGCACACCGACCTGGCAAAAATTCTGGGATCGTTTCAGCTCTCCTACGCCATTACGTGGCTGGTTGGCGGCATCATTCTGGACATTGTCGGAAGCCGCGTCGGATTGGCGCTGGCCGCGATCTGGTGGTCGGTGATGAACATTCTCACCGGACTTGCCAGCTCCGTTTTTGGATTTGCATTTTTTCGATTCATGCTGGGGATTGGCGAAGGGTTCAACTGGCCGGGGGCGAGCAAAGTGGTGGCCGAATGGTTCCCGCGCGAGGAGCGAAGTCTTGCGGTTGCGACCTTCGACAGCGGCTCCAGCGTTGGCGGCGCCTTGGCAGCGTTGCTGATTCCCTTGGTGGCGCTTGCTGTCGGCTGGCGGTGGGCTTTCGCCGTTTCTGGACTGCTTGGGTTCGTCTGGCTGGCTGTGTGGCTGCGGGTCTATCATCCTCCGAGCAGACATCCCCGCGTGACTCCGGAAGAAGTCGCGTTGATTCAGGCCGGACGGGATGCGCAGCCGTTAACGGCCGGTCGCGGTCTCTCCCGATGGCGCGTGCTGGCCAGAGATCGTAACCTCTGGGGCATTGTCTTTGGCCGCGCGCTCACCGATCCCATCTGGTGGTTTTATGTTTTCTGGCTGCCGCAGTATTTAAGCGATGCGCGTGGATTCAGTCTCGAGCGGATCGCGTTTTTTGCATGGATTCCCTTTGTCGCGGCGGACATTGGCAACTTCACCGGCGGATGGATCGCGGGACTTTGTATCCGTCGTGGGGTTCCGGTCATCCGCTCGCGCAAGTGGATTTGTCTGGTGAGCTGTATTCCAATCCTCGCCGGTATCCCGGCGTCCAGCGTCCACAACGTTTATCTGGCGCTGGGGTTGATCTGTGTGGCGCTGTGGGGATATGCAAGCTGGTCCACCATGGGACTCACTCTGCCTTCCGATCTTTTTCCCGAGCAGGTGGTCGGTTCGGTTACCGGCCTCAGCGGATTGGCAGCCGGGTTGGTCGGGGCGGGTTTCACCCTCCTCGTCGGTATTCTGGTGGATCGATTTTCTTACCAGCCCGCCTTTTTAGCCGCCGGCCTCTTACCCGTATTGGCGACCATTCTGGTGTTCCTGCTGATCAGGCCGCGGAAAGTCGAACCCCTCGGCGAAACCACGCATAGCTAAAGCTCGCAGCTTTCCAACTCTGCGAATCGATTCCACGTCTCCACGGATACTATTATTTTCGGGAGATGGGCGGATGATGTGGGCCAAGGAGGAACACAAAATACCGCGTCCATCCTTTGCTGGTATTGCGAATTGCGTATTCGGTGTTGGACGCGATGTAAGCGACCGATCCCGGTCCGACCTGGGAACGATTGCCGTTGAACTCCACTTCCAGCAATCCCTCACGCACCAGAAACAGTTCGTCGCCGGGATGGCGATACAACTCATGAACGACGTGACCTGGTGCGATCTCGCTCTCGTGCATTTCAATCGGCATTCCTGAGTCCGTTTTGCCGGAAAAAATCGGAATGTAATTGTGGCCCTTAGCGGCTTCCTTCGGCAGTCGGCTGTAATCGTAGATTTTCGATGGCAGTGTCTGCATGCCGGCATCATTCTCGGATTCGCCGATAGCAGTTCCGGCAGCCATCAATGCAGGCATCAAAATGCAGAGTTCTCTTCTTGTCAACGCCATATCTTCCTCCAGATTCATGGTTTTCTTTTCGCTGCTTATCCTGTTCATTCACGTAGTTGGGGGATATTCGTGATGCGTCCCCCGCCCGGAAGCAATGTCCGCATTCGCGAATTCAATATGCTTTGGATCTCACTCTTCCTGATTCAGCCAGTTTACGGTCTACAACGACACACAGTCGGTTTATTCCAATGTAGAGTGCCTGGTTCTGTGCGACCCGCCATTTCTCGCATCTTAAGATAAAGTAGGTCTGTCGGAGCCGCGTAAGTTCCCAAACCAGTTTTTCCCTGGGGATCCTGGTCGCAACCTGGCTGTTCGCTTCCGTCGACCGCCCTTGGAGCAGGAATGAAAAAATCGGATGTTTTGCATGCGTGGGCAGCAATCTTGTCGGGCCGCGCTCCTTCGCTTTCCATCGAAATCACAAAGGAATGTCCCCTGCGCTGCCCCGGCTGTTATGCGTTCGATCCCGCTCATCTTGGGGGCGCGGAAAAGCTTCGTGATCTCTCCGATTTCAAGGGAAGCGAACTTGTTGCGAGAGTGCTCGCGGTCATCGACGAACATAGGCCCCTGCACGTTTCCTTCGTCGGCGGAGATCCGATGGTCCGCTATCGCGAATTGGAATCGCTGCTGCCGCAGATCGAAGCACGCGGAATCCATTCCCAGATCGTTACCAGTGCCTTTCGCGTCATCCCCGCCGATTGGATGAAATTCAAAAAGCTGAATGTTGTCGTGTCGGTCGATGGTCTTCCGCCTGAACATGACGAGCGGCGCAAGCCGGCGACCTATGAACGCATTCTGAAAAATATTGCCGGGACGAAAATCACGGTGCATTGCACGATCACCTCGCAAATCGTGGAGCGGCCTGGCTATCTGGATGAATTTCTGGCCTTCTGGAGCGGGCTTCGAGAGACGGAGAAGGTCTGGTTCAGCATTTTTACGCCGCAGATGGGCGCAATCGACCCGGAGATACTGACGCGATCGCAGCGAACTGGCGTCATCGCGGAACTGCATCGGTTGCGAGTGAAATATCCGGTTCTCGACATGCCTGATTCCGTAATCGATGAAATTCTGTCGCCTCCAAATAGCCCCGCTGAATGCATATTTGCCCGAACGACAAAAACCATCTCTGCCGATTTGAAAACCCGGATTGTGCCATGCCAGTTCGGCGGCCAGCCGGACTGCAAGCAGTGCGGCTGCATTGCGTCGGTTGGTCTGGCCGCTGTGGGCATTACAAATTGATGGGGCCATTGACCGCCGGCGATGTCTTTATGGCATCGGACCGCCTTGGAAAAATCTGGAGAAGATGGCGGGACGCATTCACTATCGAACCTGCGGTTCGCCGGAATCCAAGTCCATTCAGAATTTTGTGACGGGCCGGATTCGCGCAAACCTGCGGCGATCTTGACTTGTATAAGGCCCAGGTAAAGATCCGAGCCCGGACAAAAATCGGTTGCGGCATTGACGATGGTCGGAATCGGCCAGAATCCTAAGCGAAATCGCACAGGCATCCTGGCTTCCGCGCGACGGATGATCGCACGGGAGGGAAAGATTTTCTACGCCCGCAACGGCTCTCCCTTGCATTCGGAATGATTGCACTGACACGTCAGCTCGGTCACATTCCTCGCATTCTTGCAGACTTCGCTACAGTACGGTTTGCCATCCGCAGGGACGCAGTTGCAGGATGCATGCTTGCATTTTTTGGGGGTTGACATAAAAATCCTCCGCCAATCAAGCTCATCCTCTCGCGGCAATAGCAGCCGCGGAGAATCATTGTCTCCCATAAGATGCAAAATCAGATAGCGAGGCATACCGCGGCAGTCTGTGGATTTTGCTTGAGTCCTTCTATTTTTGAAATCGGCTGCTTGACAAAGCTAACCGCTTGCTTTTCAGACGATTGGCTTGGGAGCGCTGGCATCGTAATATGGACGGAAGGAGCATCTATGGCCACGAATTTCAGAGGCAATATTGTTGCGAGAGCGCTGGCGGTTGTGGGCGTTGCGGGTTTATTGATGATCGGCGGTTGCAACAGCGGAGCGAAATTTCCCGATTCCGTCGATGCCGTGAATACCGCTTTGGCGCAGAACAACCTGGCGAATATTCATGTTTCTCAGGATCGCTACAAAGGCGTCATCACGCTCACCGGCACGGTCCCCACCGAGGACCAGAGGATGCAAGCGCAAAGTGTCGCCATGAGGGCGGCGGCCACCTATACCGTCCAGGACAAGATTGCCGTCGTTCCGGCAAGATAAAAAACCTTAGAGCGATAATTTTTGGCATTGTCGGCGGTATAAAGCCCCACTGGTCCGATTTTGTCCTTTCTGTGGAATTTTCACGGCGATTCGACCCTAAATAGTTACCGCGCGATGCTCTTTTTCTGGGGGCCTGCGGGTGAAGGATCGTCTTCAACTCTCTAAAATACAGATATGAATTGGCGACTTTGGTTTGCCTTCGGTTTTTCCGCCCTGTTTTCGCTTTTTCCCATCACCCGGCTCCTCGCTGAACCCAAAGCCGCGCCGCCGTTCGATCTGCCTGGCCCGCGAGTGGAAATCAAGATCACCCGCGGAGGTAAGACGCTGCCCATCTCCCAGGTGCCCAATCTCCAGCCTGGCGATGAAATGTGGCTCCACCCCGATCTGCCGGAAAACGAGTCGGTCCATTATCTGCTGATTCCCGTCTTTCTGCGTGGCTCGCTGAATCCGCCTCCGAACGACTGGTTCACCAAGGTGGAAACCTGGCAGCCGAAGGTCCGCAAGTCCGGCATTCACGTTATTGTCCCAGACGGAGCGCTCGAAGCGCTGATCTTTTGGGCCCCTGAAACCGGAGGAGGTTTCTCCACCGTTCGCACCGCTGTCCGCGACAGGCCCGGCGTATTCGTTCGCGCCGCCCAGGACCTGTATGCAGCCAATCTGACGCGCTCACGCCTGGACGCTTACATTGATGCGGTCAAGAAGATCGGATCTGTCGATCCTGGCGAACTGAAGAAACGCGCGACACCACTTTCGCAAACGCTGTATCTGAAGATCAATGAAGGCTGCTTCGACCTTCCGCTGGACCAACAGGAACTTTGCCTGATCCAGAACCCGGGCGATGTTGTGCTGAACGACGCCCAGAGCCAATCGATGGTAACCGCCCTCACCTCCGGCTCGGCCGCCGATATGATCAACCAGATCAGCGCCTCCACTGCGATGGGCGGAGGGGCGTACAGCCCTTATGTCGGCGCTGTTGTGGACATGGTTCGGATTATGGGCAGTCTGCACACCGCGCAATACGCTTATATTCCCGCGCTGGCGGTCATGGACACCGACGATCTGAATTTGAAATTAAGCAGTCCCCCTTCGTTCAGCAATCCGAAATCGGTCATGGTCGCCAGCCTTCCACCGGTAGCGCCGGTGCAGTTTCCCGTGCTGCGTCCAGTTCATCCCGATGAAATGCTTTGTCTCGAGCAGCCTTCTCTGTTGCTTTCCGTCGAGGGCGCACCGCTGGTTTTTTCCACGGAATACGCGCATAACATGTTTCTCCGCGTGCAGGACGCTTCAGGCCGTTCGCTCGATCTGCCCGCCCGTCCCAACGCGGAACGGGGCGGTTTTGTGGTCGATGCCAAGGCGCTGCAGCGCACGCCGCTGACGGGAGCCGTTACCGGCGAGTTGCGAGGCGAATGGGGGTTCGACCCCTACAATGGGCCAGACTTTGTGTTTACGAACTCCCGTCCTGAGGAGTGGAGCTTCGCCGATGGCGAATCGAATGCTGTCACCGCCGCGGACAAAGTGACGCTGCAATTGAAATCCGGCAGTGTCGTGTGCGTGGAGGGAGTGAAGGTGAGGTCGCCCAAGGGCAACATTACGAAGGCCGACTGGAAACGTACTTCACCGAAATTGATGGACGTGGACCTTCCCGTGAACAAGTCATCGGAGGGGCTATACATGTTGGCGATTGCCCAGTATGGCCAGAGCAAGCCGGACTCGGTTCCCGTGCATGTCTACCCGCCGTCCGCGGTGATCACCGGGCTGATCGTTCACGCGGGCGACAACGAGGGCTGGCTGACGGGAACAAGGCTCGATGAGGTCGCCAGCATCGATCTGGGTGGCGTAACCTTTCATCCCGGCAAACTGCAGCGCAAAACCGGCGAAGAGAATCTGCGTCTTACGACGACCATGCCCACTGCCACAGTCCTTGTATCTGGCGCGCTGGTTACGGCAAACGTCCATCTAAAGGATGGGCGGATTTTGCAGGTTCCGGTCACCATTGCTCCTCCGCGGCCAAAAGTGCAGTTGCTCAGCAAGAGCATCGCGCTGACGCCAACCGGGGGCGCTGCGTTGATTCATCTCGGCAACGATGAAGATTTGCCGCAGTACGGGCGGATGACATTTTTTCTGAAGTCCGTGGCCCCCCCGGAGTTTCCCCGCGATGAAAAGATCGAGGTCGCGGCGGTGAATGGCGGATTCGACACGAAGTTGAGCCTTGCGGATGCCACGTTGACACTACAGGACACGCAAACCGTGCTCGCCGTGCTCGATCCGGCAAAGGCGTTCGGGCCTTCCGCATTCGGCCCACTGCGCTTCCGCCCTGTGACCGGCGAAGGCGTCAACGGAGACTGGCAACCGCTGACGAATCTTGTCCGCCTGCCATCGCTGAAGGAGGTGCGTTGCCCGGCCAGTCCCACCAAGCCATGCACGTTGACCGGAGAAAATCTCTTTCTGATCGATTCGATCGCGAACAACCAGCAATTTACGCATCCTGTCACGGTGCCGATGGGTTTCGCGGGGAATACGCTCCAGGTGCCGCGCCCGGTGGGGACAACGCTGTTCTTGAAGCTGCGCGACGACCCGAAAGCCATCGATCTGGTTGGGTTGCCGGTAGTGCCGGACCCGAATGACAACTGATCGGCGAATCGACGCGAGATCGGCGGTTTATAGTTTGCCGATCTCTTCCGCCATCGCAATGTCCCGATCGGTCACGCCGCCGGCGTCGTGCGAAACCAGCGCCACTCGGAGTTTGTTGTAACGGATGTCGATGTCGGGATGGTGGCCCGCTTTTTCCGGCATCATCGCCAGCCGGGTGACAAAGGCAAATGCGTGGTTAAAGTCGGCGAAAGTGTAATCTCGCGCCAGCGCACCTGCTTCGTATTTCCAGCCGTGCAGTGTCCGCAATTTTTCCTGAATTACTTTTTCTGAAAGCGCAGCCATATTTTTTCCTGTGGGTGGTTGGATGC
>Ga0134128_10005491_pt1 | contig 15370 bp, 11 predicted proteins | sample KB31754_FD_96462 | JGI IMG/M metagenome (GOLD analysis project Ga0134128, IMG submission 96462) | Terrestrial soil microbial communities with excess Nitrogen fertilizer from Kellogg Biological Station, Michigan, USA - KB3-175-4 | ecosystem: Environmental > Terrestrial > Soil > Unclassified ... | reverse complement strand
GGAGACGACAGGCCGCTTCCGCGCGCAACGGCTCGTCCACACGCGTGCCGAACACGAACAGAAGATCGACTGGCTCGAGCGGCGTATTCGCCAGATGTTTGGCGTTGATCGCGGCAATCTCGGCCCCATCCGGCATTCGCTCGCATCGATCGTGCATGGCAAAACGTCCCCTCGCCCGCCAATACGATGACTCGCCACCGATTCCGCGCGAAGTCACGATTGATTGCGCTTCATGACTCGGCGCGCCACACCAAGCTTGCGCGCATCAGGGTAACAATTGTGCCGGCAAATGGTCGAATGAATAGGCGATCGGCCGGTTGCGCCTGACAAATCCACCGACCTGCCAGCCGAACAGCGCCGCGAAGCCGACGAAGAACAGCGCGCCGGGGTACTCGCCGGTCACGAGCGCGCGGATGAACAGGAACATCAGCATCACGCCGACACACGCCGAGAGCACCAGCGCCGTCGAATGGCTTATCCGGCCAAGCCCGCCGGTGAGTTCCGCCCTGCTGCCCGCGCTCGCGAGGCGCGCATGCAGTTCTCGAATGAAGGCACGATAGGCGTCGTTCTGCGCGGCCATCAGCGCCGCGGTGTGCCAGGACGTCGACAGCACGGAAAGGCGGGCGCCGCTTTTGTGGCGTATATCGGCGCGGAACCGATGCGCCTGCATCCATACCGGCCGGTACGACAGGCTGACCGCTGATATCTCCACATAGCGCCAGATGGCCGAGCGGCCGGCGACCTGCCAGGCGAGGCCCGCTTCCGTCAGTTCGAAACGATGCGCGGCGCCGACCAGCGACGCCTTGAAGGCGTAGCTTATGGGCCCGTCCGCCGCCGGGACCTCGTGCTGCATCCGAATATTCCAGAGCTTGCGATGCGAGCGCCCTTTATCCTACAAATGCCCCATGGCCGATACGAACTTTTTTCCGCGCCGACTGATTCTCGGGGGCGCCTCGATCTCCGGGGTGCTGCTGGCGCTCGCGGTGCACATGCTGGTGGCGCGTTACGGCCTCGACCTCGGCGGTCTCTGGCGATCGGACACGAAGAATTTCATGCCGGCGGGCGCCGCCATCGCATGGTGGCTGATCGCCACCGTCGCGTTTTCCGGCGGCTATTTCACCGCGAACCTGATGCATAGTGCCGTCTCGGGGCAGATCCCGGAGCGGATGCGGCACTTCCTGATCGCGGTCGCCGTGTTGCTGCTGGCGGGCGCCGGCCAGGCCGCCGCGGCGCCAAGCGGGCTTCCGACCATTGCCGGCGTGCTGGCCGGGATCGCCGCGCTCTGCCTTGGCGCGATCATGGCGTTCTGCGGCGCGCATTTCGCGCTACGCAAGGCGTGACCCGCACTCTCGCTTTTTCAGCGCGCCGCCCTCGCCCCGCTCCACCAGATCGCGGCCGCCGCCGCCAGCAGCAGTGCGGCCGAGATCAGAAGCGCCGCATGCGCGCCTGTCATGAAGGCACTCGCGCGGCCGATCAGCGATCCGAACAAGGCCACGCCGAGCACGCTGCCGGTCTGCCGCATCGCATTGAGCACGCCGGCAGCTATTCCCGAGCGCGATTTCTCCACGCTGCCGAGCAAGGTCGAGGTCAATGGCGGCACCAACAGGCCGAGACCACCGCCGAGCGCCACCAGTTGCAACGCCACCGCGCCATAGCTCGTGCCACCCTCAATCGGCAGCAGGCTGAGGCACGCCATGGCGGCGATGGTGGCCCCGAGTGCGATCGTCCGAGGTGCGCCGAGGCGCTCGGAAACTCGCGCGGCCAGTAGATTGACCGGCAGAACCGCGCCCAGCATCGGCACGAAGGCGAGCCCGGTCGCAAACGGCGACCAGCCGTTGATGCGCTGGAAATACAGGCTGAACACGAAGATCAGTCCGTAGAACGCGATGTTGACGAGCAGGCCCGTCAGCGCCGTCACCGAGAACATGCAGTGGCCGAACAGCGTCAGCGGCAACATCGGCTGGCGCGCGCTCCGCTCCTGCGCGACGAACAGCACGGCGAGCACGGCGAATGCCGTAAAGCCCGCCAACACCCACGGATGGCTCCAGCCGATCGCGCCACCTTCTATGATGGCGCCGGCAAGGGAGCCAAGCGCAGCAACCGCGGCGACCTGGCCAGGCAGATCGATTTCGCGCTGCGGCGCTCGTGTGGTCTCCGCCGCAAAGCGCCAGGTCAGCCACAGGCCCAGAAGTCCGATCGGCAGGTTGACGAAGAAAATCCAGCGCCAGCCGGCCAGCGCGATCAGGCCGCCGCCCACCAGCGGCCCGGCGGTCAGCGCGCTGCTCGCGCCTGCCGCCCAGATGCCGACGGCGCGTCCGCGCGCCTTCTCATCGGGATAGGCGTGGCTGAGCAGAGCCAGCGAATTTGGAACGAGGATCGCCGCCCCCAATCCCTGCACGACGCGCGCCGCGATCAGCGTCAACGCATCAGGCGCCAGTCCGCATGCGACCGACGCCGCGGTGAAGACCGCAAAGCCCGTCATGAATACGCGCCTCGCTCCGAGGCGATCGCCGAGCGTACCGGCGGTGAGAATGAAGGCCGCGAACGCGATGGTGTAGGCGCTGACAACCCATTGCAGCCTAGCGACGCCGCCGCCGAGCGAATCGCCGATCGCGCTCAGCGCGGTGTTCACGATGGTCACGTCGAGCTGCACGATGCCGTAGCCGAGACTCATGGCGGCGAGCGTCAGCGAGGCCGCAAGGCGCGAGCGTACCGCTGGAACACGCCGTCCGGGCATGTCCGACAGCGGTCTAACCCTGAGCAGGGATGTCTGCATGAGAATGCCTCATCTTCGGGGGCGATGAGGCTTAGATAAGCAGGCCGCGGCTTCTATCCTTCGACGTCGATCGAAGGGTGAATGACGAGGAACCTGAGTAAGAAGAAAGACGCCGCGCGGAACCGCGGCGCCTTTCTTTTGTCGCGTCAGCTTGCGGCGCGTATATTAACCTTGCCTTCAGCCAGCGTCGTCAGCTTGCGATCGGCAACCTTCTCCTCGTCCAGCGTCTTCTGCAACAACGTGACGGCATCGCTGCGGCCGAGCTGGCGCGCCCACGAAACCAGGCTGCCATAGCGCGCAATCTCGTAATGCTCGGCAGCCTGCGCGGCGTTGATCAGGGCCGCGTCCAGCACCATCTTGTCGGCGACCTCGGCGGCCACCTCGTCGGCTTCCTCGATGATGCCGTCGATCGCCGGGCAATCGACCGCCTTCACGGCAACGCCCAGCATCTGGAACACCTGCTCGAGTCGGCTCGCATGTTGCTTTGTCTCGCCGAGATGGAACATGAGATCCTGCTTGAGCTGATTTTCACTCGCCTTGCCGGCCATTCTTGGCAGCGCCTTCACGAGCTGCTGTTCCGCATAATAGATGTCCTGCAATTGATGCACGAACAGGTCGTTCATGGTTTTGATGTCTTTGGTGAACAGTCCCATGGCGGTCCTCGTTGTTGGAACACGAAGGGGCGCGGTTCCCCACGCACCACGCACCTGACGATGTTCGATTTTTGACGTGTGGCTAACCGGCTGCGCGTGCACTCGTTCCCCGCCGCCAACGGGAACACGGCTGCAAAGGCTGCAAGGCGGCCCTACGCCACCGCGTCCTGACGCCGCGGCTTCACCAGCAGGTACTCGACCTCGGCGATCGGCCGCGGCTTGCTGACCAGATAACCCTGCACCTGAGTGCAGCCCTCGCGGTACAGCATTTCCAGCTGCGCGTCCGTCTCCACGCCCTCGGCAGTCGTGATGATGCCGAGGCTCTTGCCGAGCCCGGTCACCGCGCGAACGATCGCGAGCGAATCCTTGCCGGTCTCCAGTTCGCTGATGAAAGAGCGGTCGATCTTGATCTTGTCGAACGGGAAGCTGCGCAGATAGCTCAGCGAGGAATAGCCGGTGCCGAAATCGTCGAGCGAGATCTTGACGCCGAGCGCGCGCAGTTCGAGCAGCATCTCGCGCGTCGACTCGCTGTTCTGCAGCAACACCGATTCGGTGATCTCGAGCTCGAGACGCTGGGCGGGCAGACCGGTCTGCTCCAGCACCGCCTTCACGGTGGCGACCAGATCGGGATTCCTGAACTGCACCGGCGAGAGATTGACGGCCACGCAGGCGGTCGACCAGCGGGCGGCATCGCTGCAGGCTGTCCGCAGCACCCAGTCGCCGAGATTGATGATCAGTCCGGTTTCTTCGGCGAGCGGGATGAAGTGGTTGGGCCCGATCAGGCCACGCTCCGGATGCTTCCAGCGCACCAGCGCCTCGCAGACCACGATCTCCTGGCTGGCGAGATCGCGGATCGGCTGGTAGTGAACCTCGAACTCGTTCCGCTGCAGCGCGAGGCGGAGGTCGAGCTCCAGCACGCGGCGAGCCTGCGCACGCGCATCCATTCCCGGTTCGAAGAAGCGGTATGTGCCGCGGCCATCGGCCTTGGCGCGGTAGAGCGCGAGATCGGCGTTCTTCAGCAGTTCGTCCGGATCGTTGCCGTCTTCGGGCGCGAGCGAAATGCCGACGCTGACCCCGATCACGAGATGGTGACCTCCGATCTCATAGGGAGCCGCGACGACCTCGACGATCTGGCTCGCCAACGCCGGCACGGCGGTAGGATCGCAGGTCTTGCAGAACTGCACGATGGCGAACTCGTCGCCTCCGAGACGCGCTACGGTGTCGCCGGGGCCGACGCATTTGCTCAAGCGAGAGGCGACCTGATTGAGCAACGCATCGCCGATGGGATGGCCGAGTGAATCGTTGATCTTCTTGAAATGGTCGAGATCGAGGCAGAGCACGGCGAGTTGATCGCCCACCTTGACCATTCGCAATGCGTGCATGAGTTCTTCGCGGAACAGCGTCCGGTTCGGCAGGTTGGTGAGGGAGTCGTGACGCGCCATGTGCGAGATCTGCGCCTGGGCCTGCTCCCACTCCGTGATGTCCTCGAAGGTCGCAACCCAGCCGCCGCCCACCATCGGTTGATCGACGATCCGGATCGACCGGCCCCGCTGGCTGATGACCCTAGTTGCGCCCCGGCCGGCTTGTGCATCCGCGACCAGCTTTGCGAAAAACTCCTCGGGCTCTCCCTCCCAACGGCCGACAGTCTTTAGCTCTCGCAGGACATCGACCAGAAGGCGCCCCTTCATCTCCACATCGCTGCGGCCGGTCATCGTCGCATAGCGTTCATTGAAGAGGAGGATGCGGCCTTCGGCGTCGAACATGCAAAGTCCCTGCGACATGTTCTCCAGCGCGGAGTCGAGCAGGACCTTCTGCTGGCGCAGCGCGCCCTTGGCGCGGCGATCCATGATGGCGACTGACAGTGAGATGGCGAGAATGACGATCGCGGAACCCGCCACCAGAAACGAGAGCGCGGAGGTGGAGATGTTGATGCCCTTGAACACCACGGTCGGATCGGGGATCAGCGTCACGGCGCCCATCGCCGTGAAGTGATGGGAGACGATGGCGACCGTGAGCAGCACGGTCGCGGCGATCGAGCGGAACAGACCGGTGAGACTCGACGCCACGACCAGCGCGAGCGCACCGAAGAGGCTGCCGAACGCGACCGAGGCGGTGACGATGTCGAAGGACCAGACGATCCGCGCCGGAAGCTCCAGCGCCATCATGCCGGTGTAATGCATGGCTGCGACGCCGATGCCGACCACCGCGCCACCGGCGGCGGCAAACAGGCGACGCGGGTTTGAAACCGCGAGGCCAAGCCCGATCCCCGTGATCAGAATCGCGAAAATCAGCGAGAGCACCGTCACGCGAATCGAGTACCCAGCGCCCGTGCCCGGATCGTATGCAAGCATGGCGATGAAATGCGTGGCCCAGATGCCGCAACCGCTGACAACAGCGTCGAGCACAGTCCATAGCGCACGTGCGCGTCCCTGCGATGCTCTCGCCCGGTCGAACAGGCTGATGGCAACGGCACTCGCGAGAAAGCAGACAAGGCCGGCCAGCGCCACCAGGCGCAGATCATGTTCAGTGCTCAGGCAATCCAAAACTCGGTACATTACAGGCCCCAACCCAATTCCGGGTCCACCCAAGCCCAGGCACCGATTAATTGGAGTTAATCGTGGTTGCTTCGCTCCTGCGATGGTGAACATTGCTTGAACAGGATGGCGATCCCCCTTGGATTCCGGGTTCGCAGGCAAAGCCGAGCCGTTGCCGGCCGCTTTGCCGGACCGTCGGGAACCGCGCGACCTTTTGTCCCAACAGCGCCGGAAGGCGGATTCGGCCGTTAACGACGTTGCCAAAAAAGCGGCGAAGAGCCATGAGGCCGCCTGTGCAACGATGCGGGAACAGCATCAAAAACCGGCCCAAATTTTCGCGCTTTCGCGCCGTCTCATGGGATGACACGATCGTGACACAAGTCCGCTACAAGCGTTGTCAAGGACTGCACAACAGGGCCTTTTTGCCTTATCTGGAACCTGGGATACGAGCGATCGGCCGGTGCATTCGATCGGTGGCTTGAACGGGCACAATTGGACGGGCTCTGCCATAGCGCCCTTCGAGCTGAGATCGCGGCGCCCTGCCGGGAGGATTAATGCAAGGACTGTTGACCGCGCTTCAACGCGGTTTCAAGAAATGGATCGGGTGGAAACGCCTCGGGATCGTGGCGAGCCTGTTGATCATCGCCCTTGCGATCAGGACCCTGGTCCACACGCTAAGGGATGTGAAAACCGGCGTGATCCTGACGGCGCTTACGGAGATTCCGCCGGGCCATATCGCCCTGGCGGCGCTCTGTGTCGTCTGCGCGTTTTGTACGCTGACCTTCTACGATTTCTTCGCGGTGCGCACGATTGGCAAGAAGCACGTGCCCTATCGCATCGCCGCGCTGTCGAGTTTCTGCAGCTATTCGATCGGCCATAACATAGGCGCCACCGTTTTCACCGGCGGCGCGATCCGATTCCGGATCTATTCGGATTACGGCCTCAACGCCATCGATGTCGCCAAGATCTGCTTTCTCTCGGGCCTGACATTCTGGCTCGGCAATCTCGTCGTGCTCGGGGTCGGCATGGCCTATCATCCGGCCGCGGCTTCCGACATGGACCTGCTGCCGGCGGAATTGAACCGCCTGATCGGGCTCGGCTGCCTTGCGGGAATTGCGATCTATTTCATCTGGCTCGTTACCGGCAAGGAACGGCGCCAGCTCGGACAAAACGGCTGGAAAGTGGTGCTGCCGTCCGCAAAGCTGACGCTGGTGCAGGTCCTGATCGGCGTGGTCGATCTCGGCTTTTGCGCCACCGCCATGTATCTCTTGATGCCGGCGCAGCCGCATATCGATTTCCTGTCTCTGGCGGTGGTGTTCATCCTGGCGACGCTGCTCGGCTTTGCGAGCCACGCACCCGGCAGCATCGGTGTGTTCGACGCCGCTATGCTGGTGGCGCTTCCGCAATATGGACGGGAACAGCTCCTCGCGACGCTGCTGGTGTTTCGCGTGCTCTATTTCGTGATCCCCTTCGCGATCGCGATCTCGATCATGGGAATGCGCGAACTCTGGCTCAACGTGGTCGTGCCATGGCAGGACCGGCGCAAAACCAACGGAGATGGCAACGACAATTGCGTGCCGATGATCGCGGCGCAGCCGCCCGGACAGCCGACGGGGGTGCCGGCGCCCGCCAAGGTGACGCAGTCGGTGAAGCGGCTGAAGTCGCAGGCTTGAATTCACGCTTTTGCCGCGCGATGGCGATCCTACTAAAGTCATCGCGCTTTGGAGTCTGGCTACTCTTATTTCCGCCTCAACTGTAACGTCAAAGGCGCGCCATGAGCCGCTTTTCGCTTGGTTTCATCGTTGCAGGGGCGCTGCTTGCCAGCACGTCATGGTCGCTGCCCACGCCACGAGCCGCGGCACAGGCCGCTCCCGATACGTCCATGCAGACCACCTCCGTCCAGACGACCTCCATGCAGGTCACCTGGGAGGTCAAGAACCGCTTCCGCCTGTTCCGCGAGGAGCGCGACTTCCAGCTCCATGTCGAGAGCCTGCGCGCACGCAGCATCCTCGCCTCCGAGGACGCGCTCGAAGTGCAGAGCGATGGCCGCGGCTGGGCGCGCAACATGGTCAGCCGCCTCTGCATCGACCTGCAAGGCAGGATCGCCGACCCCTGCATCCGCGACACCGTCAAGGAAAACTACCTGACTCCGATCGATCATCCGGTCGTCGTCCGCCTGACCGGCGAGGTCCCCGTCGGCGCCACCTGCGCCTGGTCGTTCGACGACGGCGACAGCCCGCAGAAATCCACCTTCGACTGTGCCGAACCCGTCAATCTCCGCGTCCGCTATGGGCGGGAGACGGTCGCCAGCGTCGAGGTCTCCAGCGGCTCCGATCCGACGCAGCGGGTTTCGACCGCCATCAGGGTGCGCGACATCTTGATCGCAGGGCTCGGTGACAGCATCGCCTCCGGGGAAGGCAATCCGGACCGCGCGGTCGCGCTGTCGGATGAAGGTTTTTGCTTCCGCTACTATCTGGGATCGGCATCGGCGCAATATTACCGGCCGAGCCGCCGCGGCTATAAAGGCGGCCGCGCCTGCGAGGCGCCGGATTCGCTTTCGAACTGGCAGCGTTATGGGGCGCTCTGGTTCAATGCCGCCTGCCATCGTTCGCTCTACAGCTATCAGACCCGCGCGGCGCTGGCGCTCGCGGTCGAATATCCGCACATCGCGGTCACCTACCTGCCGCTCGCCTGCACCGGCGCCACCATCGCCGATGGGCTGCTCGGCAGCCAGCGCGCCCGCGAATGTCCGCCCGGCAAGTCGGGCACCAGTTGCCGGGCCGGCATCAACGGACAGATTGCGGAATTGCGCGCCGCCGTCACGGCGGCGAAGCGCCGCCAGCCAGACCGCAATCTCGACCTCGTGCTGCTGTCGATCGGCGCCAACGACGTCTATTTCTCTGGCCTTGTCGCCGATGTGATCGTCGACACCACGACCGAGCGCGCATTATTCCGCCGCAGCGGCGTGATGGCTTCGGCGGACGACGCCCGCACGGCGCTCGCCCGCGATCTGCCGCAGGGATTTGCGAAGCTACGCGACGCGTTGCGGCCGCTGGTCGGCGACCTCTCGCATGTCGTCTACACCTCCTACGCCAACCCGGCCCTCGCGGGCGGCGGCGCACCTTGCCCCGGCGGCCGCGCCGGCTTCGACATTCATCCCTCCTTCAACGCCGATCCGCAGCGGCTCGCCAATGTCTCCGCCTTCGTGCAGGACGAGTTTCTGCCGCAGCTCAAGGGGCTCGCTCTGTGCCAGGGCGGCATCCTGTGCCGCGATCCGCAAGGGGACCGCATGACCTTCGTGGAAGCACATCAGGCCGCCTTCAACGACCACGGCTTCTGCGCGCGCGCCGAAAGCGATCCCGAATTCGACCGGCAATGCTTCTCGCCCAAGGGCGAAAGCTTCGATCCCGACATTGTCAATTCCGCGACCCAGCCGTTGTTGTGTGGCCGCAGCGCCAGCGATTACCGCGCCTACCTGCCGCGCGCGCGCTGGATCCGCGATGCCAATGACAGCTACTTTGCGGCGATGACCTATCCGCAGGGCCTGCCCGCCTCGATGCAGCCCGCGGATATTCACGACGCCACCTGGGGCGTGCTTTCGGCGGTCTATGGCGGGGCCCTGCATCCCTCCGCCGAAGGCCACGCCGCAATGGCGGACGCCGTGCTCCCGGCCGCGACAAATGTGCTGCACCTGGATGCAGCGGAGCCGGATGTTCAGCGCGAGCCGCTTGCGCCGGCGGGACCGGCGCAGCAATAGCGGGCTCTCGTCGCAAGGCGTGATCCGGAAAAGTGTGAAGCGGTTTTCCCTCGCGACAAATGCATAGCGTTTGCGCGGAGATCATGCCCAGACAAGAAACTAAGGCGCGATGTCGATTGATCCCGAAGTCATCGCGCTTCGGTGCTCATGCGGCGCAATTTTGAGGCGAGAGAGATCCGCCGATGCATCCCGCCGCTAGATACCTTCCCATAGCCATGTCGTCACGGTTGCCGAGCGGCCCCGAACCCGGGCTTCATGAGGCCCGAACAGCCTGCCCGTTTTCAGCAAGGCGCAGCCCGCTCCGGCCGCGCGCAGCAGTTCATCGCCGGCCGCGAGCTGGACGCCATGATGCGCCGCGATTTCCATCAGCCGACTTGCCACATTGACGGTGTCGCCGGTTGCCGTGATGTGGTGATGGCTTTCGCCGCCGAGGCGCGAAGCGATGATGACGCCGAAATGCGCGCCCACCTTGAAGCCGAGTCTGGATGCGACCGAAACCGGCAGCGAGGCAAGCCATTGCCGCGTGGTGACGCAAAGGCGGACAGCGCATTCCGCGGCTCTGAGCGCATCGTCCGGCGCCGCCTCCGGCAGACCGAACAGGATCATCGCGCCATCGCCCAGAAAGCTGGTAACGGTTCCACGGCTCGAAACGACCTCACGATCAACCAGCGCATGAAACCCCCTGAGCAATCCCTGAACGTAATGAGGCCCGAATTCCTCGCTGAGAGGGGTGAAACCTGAGAGGTCGATGAAGACGATCGCTCCGTGCTGAACAACAGGCTCGGCAAGAAAGTGCGGATTGCGGGTCAACCAGTCCTGAAGATCCGGAGCCTGGAATTGGCCGAGCAGCCGGCTCTTCATCGCGAAATACTGCGCCTGTTGTCGACCGGACCAGAGTTGGAAGGCGCCGAAAAGAAAAACTGGCGGGGCCATCCCGGCGATGGGCAAGGTTGTGTTCAGCCAAACTCCCGATGAAGACGCCAGCCAGACCGCGGCAATCCAGCCGAGACCCACGGCGCTTGTCGCCAGAATGCCCGCCGTGCTGCGGCGCCACGCCAGCATGGCGACGAGAAGCATCGGCAGGATGACGGTCGCCAGCCCATCGGCGATCCGCACCGACCGGTCCCGTCGCACGATGTCCCCCGAGACGAGTTGCGCAATGGCCATCGCAACAATTTCGACGCCGGGCATGACGGGCTCGAAAGGCGTCGACAAGAAATCTGCGCCCCCGGTCACTGTGGTCCCGACCACCACGATCTTGTCCTCGATCGCCCCGGGATCCGCCTCCCCCGCCAGCAAGGCGCCGGCGTTGACGGTTCGGATCGTTCGGCGCGGACCATAGAAGACGATGGGAACGGAACGATCGCTGTCGGTCGGAATCGACAGCGCCCCGAGCATCAATCGATGCGGTTCGATCGTGGGATTGCTCCGGGTGGCCAGCGCCGCCACACGCAGCGGAAACGACAATTCGATATTGTCGTCACTTCGGAACAGCATCGGCACTGCGCGAGGCGTGCCTGTCTGATCCGTGGCCAGGTTGACGACGCCGACCTGCGCATGCTCGGAAAATTTCTTGAGCGGCAGAAGGAATTTCTCCGCCCTGGGCAGATCCGCGACCGGATCCTCAGTGTTGCCGACGTCGATGGATTGCCGTGATTCCGGAAATAGCGCGGCGGCGGCGATCACGGCCGGGCCGGCTGCCAGCGCGTGAACCAGGGCATCGTCGCCCTCGTCACTGCCCTTGTCCAACAACAGGATATCAACCGCGGTCACCCGCGGTTTCAGCCGAGCGATCGCCTGCACAAGGCGGGCGAGTTCGAGCCTGGGCAATGGGAAGCTGCCCGCCTGCTTCACCAGCTCATCGTCGATCTCGACAATCGTGACCGAATCCGGCGGCGCCTTCGGCCCACGCAGAATCGTCCGGAAATCGACAGCGGCCGCCTCGATGCGATCCAGGAATGCAAGATGGCCCTGGCCATGGGCAGACCAGACGAAAGCGCCCCACAGCCCAGCGAGAATGACGGCGATCAAATTGTACAGCCGTCCGCGCATTGACCGCTTCACCGCCCCATTTACTGCCCCAGCCTCGACATCAGCGCGCTGACGCGAGCCGGTGCCCAACGCTTCACGACCAGCGGAGCCGACGCCTCCACATCGACGCCCTCGCCGGGCCCGAGCACGACGCTGCGCTCGCCGGGCGTCCTGCGTCCGACGTTGACCCTGCCATGAACCACCAAAACGGAGGTCTTGCCTTGCGCTACATCAACGGCCCAGCGCGTACCGCGCACGGCGGCGATCGCCTGCGGCGTGTTGACCCGAAACTTCTTGGCCCTCGATTTTCTTTGAACGTCAAGCAGCAGGGCCTTGCTGCTCAACTCGACGGCATCGATGCGGCCATCCCGGTTGACGTCGCCAAGCACGTATTGAGCGCCATTCTCCGCAACGATGGTAACGCCGCCCTCGCACTGCAAGGTCTGCGCAACATTCGTCGAACCGGCGGCGGCACATCCCACGCTCGCCTGTTGCGCGACAGCGCTGTCGGTCAAAAGCAACGCGCAGACCAGCAAGACTGACCCGGACAGATTGGTCCTCATCGCAACCCTCCTGCTCGCGCAGATGCATAGGAGTTCAGGGACGTCGGCAATATTTGCCCGAGGCCTGAATAGATGCGACCTCGTCTATGTCGAAGTTACGACAAGATGATCCGCGGCGCGCCGGTCCATATTGGCGCATTGGTAGGACATCGGCTGCCTGACGGGCAAATCACTTCGTTTAATCAGAATTGATGTCAAGCCCCTTCGTAAAAAATATTTCGCTTCCGTTTTTCAGAACACTGTGGTTGTCTTCGCATATCCCGCTCCCGATAGAGGGGCGCTTCGCGATCGTCACGAACGTTGGACGCGGGATGCGATGGACGCGACGGCTTCAACTGACGAGTGAGGCCGAAGCCCGGCAAAGCCTTTTGGCGGAGACGGGTTGCGCGGACGGCGAAGTCGTGTGGTCCCGATCCCCCGACGCTGGGATCAAGCTCTCGCGAGACATTTCGCGAGGGTGATGGTGGCTAACAAGCCCGGCACACCAAGGAGAGCACGAAGCAGCCGTTAACACCGTTGCGCAGGGAATGCCGGTAGCTCCGGCCTTACCTGTGGTGACTGCCGCCTGCTTTTTTTGTTGCAGGCGGGCCATGGGTGCGGCCTGCATCCGGCATTCCCTGCGCCCTCATCTTTTCGAGGGACAACGGACGGTACAAGACTCGGGCGGATTTCCGTCGCGGGAATGCTCAAGCTTGTCATTGCGAGGAGCGCGACCGACGAAGCAATCCATCTCTCCGCTCGCGGAACGATGGATTGCTTCGCTTTCGCTCGCAATGACGAAGATGCTGTTTGAAATTCGAATCCGAACTCAGCGCGCCGGCGCGGATTTCTTGCCGACGGTCGGCTTCACGGGGGCCGCCGGTGCCGGCAGATATTTCTGCACGATCGCGGGATCGAGCTGCGCCACCGCGGTGTCCGGCAAACGGTTCCAGGTCTCGTCCTTGCCGAGCAGGGAGATGCCGAGGAAGCCGCGCATGACCAGCGTCTGCCCGTCAGGGCTCAGCGTCATCTTCGCGCTGTAGATCTTGCCGTCGCGCGGATCGAGCACGTTGCCGTTCTCGTATTTGAGGCCGTCGCGCTTCATGTCACGGATAAAGGGAATGCCGAGCCAGGGCATGTCCTTGCGGTCATCGGTACACTTGGAGCAAACGGGATTGGGAGAATCACCCGGCTGCGGAAACATCTTTGCGATGATGCCCTCGTACGTGCCGTTATGGTCGATAACCAGGAACCAGCCGACCGGCCTGCCATCCTCGATCTTCTGCCACAGCCCCACGGCCGACGTCGGGTCGAAAGCCTTCGCAGCCGGGATACCGGCGATCGCAAGACTTGTCGTCGCAGCTGCGAGCGCAGACAGCAGCCGAAGGGCGAATCGCATTTTCCGCATCATCTCACCTGACCAATCCATAAATTGAATGGCCGCAGACTACGGCCATTTCGAGGACTGTTCCAGTGCTGGAACCGCGAGACGCAAGCGGCAGTATGCCTCCGTCGCGGACAGCAGGTCATAATTCCGTCGGACTCAACTGACCCCGAGTTTCTTCTGCAGACTCGACGACGACGTCGTGTACTGGAACACCAGTCGCTTGTCCGGATAGACGTAGCGATGCGCCTTCTGCGCCATCAGCGCACCCTCGTGGAAGCCGCACAGAATCAGCTTGAGCTTGCCGGGATAGGTGTTGATGTCGCCGATGGCGAAGATGCCGGGCACGCTGGTCTCGAAGGCCGAGGTTTCGACCGGCACCAGATTGTTCTCGAGCTCGATGCCCCAATTCGCGACCGGGCCGAGTTTCATGGTCAGACCGAAGAACGGCAGGATGGTGTCACAGGCAACGTTGAAGGTCGAATTGTCGTTGCCCTTGATGGTCGCTCCCTTGAGCTTGCCGCCCTCGCCATCGAGCGCGGTGACCTGGCCGAGCTTCAGATCCATCCTGCCGGAGGAGACCAGCGCGCGCATCTGCTCGACGCTGTGGGGCGCGGCGCGGAAATCGTCGCGACGATGCAAGAGCGTCACGCGCTTGGCGATCGGATGCAGGTTGAGTGTCCAGTCGAGCGCAGAGTCGCCGCCGCCGACGATCAGAAGCTCCTTGTCGCGGAACTGCTCCATCTTGCGAACGGAGTAGAACACCGAGGAGCCTTCATAGGCCTCGATGCCCGGCACCGGCGGCCGCTTTGGCTGGAACGAGCCGCCGCCCGCGGAGATCACCACCACCTTGCACTCGAATACCTTGCCGGCGTCGGTGGTGACGCGGAAGAGGGGATCACCGATCTTCTCGATCTTCTCGATCATCTCGTTCAGATGGAAGGTCGGTCCGAACGGCTTGATCTGCTCCATCAAGGACTCCGTCAGCCCCTGCCCGGTCACCATGGGAATGCCGGGAATGTCGTAGATCGGCTTTTCCGGATAAAGCTCCGCGCACTGGCCGCCAACCTTGTCGAGGATGTCGACCAGATGTGCCTTCATGTCGAGCAGGCCCAGTTCGAAAACGGCGAACAGCCCGCAAGGACCCGCACCAATAATCAGCACATCCGTTTTGATCGCTTCGCTCATATCGCTTCTTTGTCGGTTGGACCACGCCCGGTGGGAAAGCAGATGGGGCGTTCGCCTGTCTAGCCAACCGCGACTGGAGAGGAAAGCCCATAAATGACCGGCTGGCCCGCCGCACAGGCCCTTGCCGCCGGGCCCCAGATCGTTAGTACAGGTCGCGTGTAACGGAAGAAAGTTTCGGAGATCGCCCTGTGAATGCACCGCTACGTTCGAACGTCGAGCCGCGCCTGGAAGATTTTCCTTACCGGATCACGGATAACGTTCGCTACGCCGATCTTGATCCCAACCAGCACGTCAACAACGCCGTCTATGCGAGCTATTTCGAGACCGGCCGCGTCACGCTGATGAAGGACCGTTCGAGGGGGCTGATGCCGCCGGGATTGTTCTGGATGATGGTCCGGCTCGACATGCATTTCCGCTCCGAGCTGCGCTGGCCCGGCGGAATCGAGATGGGGCTCGGCCTCGTCAAATTCGGCCGCACGTCGGTGACGTTCGACCAGGTCGTGTT
>Ga0134128_10005489_pt1 | contig 15372 bp, 15 predicted proteins | sample KB31754_FD_96462 | JGI IMG/M metagenome (GOLD analysis project Ga0134128, IMG submission 96462) | Terrestrial soil microbial communities with excess Nitrogen fertilizer from Kellogg Biological Station, Michigan, USA - KB3-175-4 | ecosystem: Environmental > Terrestrial > Soil > Unclassified ... | reverse complement strand
GGCGGCGTAATCGAGTGGCGAATGGCCGATGGAATCGACGAAGTTCGGGTTCTCGCCGCGATTGAGCAGATAAGCGACGGCGCCAGCCTTGTTGTTGGCTGCCGCATCCGCCAGCGTGTACCAGTCGGGGAACGACAGGAGCTGCGCCCGACCGCTCATGGGCGCGAGCGCCAGGACCAGGGTCGCGATGACGAGAGCGGCAGCGCTGCGCGGGCGAGTGAAGCAATTCATGAGCATCCCTCCCAAAACTTCGCTGCCGTCACGCGAGCCGCGCGGCAAGCCAGTCGAGCGCCGCCGTCACCTCCTCGACGCGCTCGCCCGCCGGCGGCACTGGCCGGCGCACCATCACCACCGGCAGAGCACGCTCGCGCGCGGCGATGAGCTTCGGCTCGGTTGCGTCGCCGCCGCTCGCCTTCGTGACCAGCACCTCGATCGCGTGGCGCTCCAGGATACGCCGCTCCTCCGCCAGGTTGAAGGGGCCGCGCCCGAGCAGGAGGTCGCAGGACGACAGCGGCAGCGGCGATGCGGGTGGTTCGATGAGTCGCACCACGAAATGGTGCCGCGTGAGGCCGGAGAACGCTTCGAGCTCGCGCTGTCCGACGGTGAGCCAGACACGCTGCCCGAGCTGGCGGAGCGCGGCGGCGGCGGCCGGAACATCGGCGACGTCGATCCAGCGGTCGAGATCGTGCCGCTTCCATTCCGCGCGCAGCAGCAGGAGCCTCGGCACCGCGGCCGACGCACAGGCCGACGCCGCCTGCGCCGAGATCCGAGCGGCGAAAGGATGCGTGGCATCGATGACGCAGTCTATGCCCTCGGCGCGGAGATAGGCGGCAAGCGCATCGGCTCCGCCGAAGCCGCCGATGCGCACCTCGCCCGCGAGCACCGCCCGATGCGACGTGCGGCCGGCAAGCGAATTGGTAATCCGCAGCCGCTCGCCGAAGCGCGAGAGCGCCGCCGAAGCGAGCGCCGCAGCTTCGCCCGTGCCGCCAAGGATGAGCAGATGCCGCGCAGGCTCAGGGTCCCGCATGGGCGATGAGCTCTCCCTGCCGGTCGAAGATTGCAACATCGACGGCGATGCCGCCGGCAAGCGTCGCCAGCGCCACTTCGCGCGCTTGCCGCGCCACGCGCTCGGCGAGCGCGGAGCGCTGAGCGCCGGCAAGGGTCAGCACCTCGCCTGCGCTTCCCGCTGCCCGTGCCGCGGCGAGTTGCGCCGCATCGCCGCCGAGCTCCGCCAGCGTCGACGCCAGCACCTCGACATCGACGTGGCTCTCGCCCGAGTGGAGGTCGAGATGGCCTGCCGCGAGCTTTGCCAGCTTGGCGAAGCCGCCGGCCAGCGTCAGCCGAGCCACCTTGTGCCGGCGCAGGTATTTGAGCGTGCCGCCGACGAAATCGCCCATATCGATGAGCGCGATCTCCGGCAGGCCGAAGAGGCGTTGCACCGCCTTCTCCGAGGTCGAGCCGGTCGAGGCCGCGAGATGCTCGAGCCCTGCCGCGCGCGCCACGTCGATGCCGCGATGGATCGAATGAATCCAGGCGGCGCAGGAATAGGGCGTGACGATGCCGGTCGTGCCGAGGATCGAGAGGCCGCCCAGAATGCCGAGCCGCGCATTGAGGGTTTTGGCCGCCAGCGCGGCGCCGCCCGGAATGGAAAGCGTGACGAGGAGATCGGGCGGACGCTCGCAGCCGCAATCGGCGGCTGCGGCGTCGAGCGCTTCGGCGATCATCGCGCGCGGGCCGGCGGTGATCGACGCCTCTCCGACCGCGATCGGCAGTCCAGCTCGCGTGACACGGCCGACCCCCTCGCCGGCCTCAAAGACCAGTCCGCTGCCAGGCGCGCCGCGCGCCACTTCGGCGATCACCAGGGCGCCGTGCGTCACATCGGGATCGTCGCCGGCATCCTTGACGATGCCGGCGCGCGCTGCATTGCCGCGCCGCTCGCCCAGCGCCAGCGGGAAGCTCGGCCGCTCGCCGCGTGGCAGGCGGATTTCCACAGGGTCGGGGAAGCTTCCGCCGAGCAGCGCCGTCAGTGCTGCCCGCGCCGCAGCGGCGGCGCAGGCGCCCGTGGTCCAGCCGCGCCTCAATTCGCCCGTTGGTCGCCGTGACATGGGGTGATACTACCCGCCGCGCGGTGCCCGGTGTAGTCTCCGCCCATGGAGCTTCCCGCAATCGACCTGCCGGAGTTTGCCGCGGGCTCGGTCTGGCTGGTCGGCGCCGGGCCGGGCGATCCCGGGCTGCTGTCGCTGCTCGCGCTGCATGCGCTCCGTCATGCCGACGCGGTCGTCTATGATGCGCTGGTCGACCCGCGCATCCTGGCCTTGGCGCGTCCCGGCGCCGTGCTCGACTATGCCGGCAAGCGCGGCGGCAAGCCGTCGCCGCAGCAGCCCGATATCTCCGAACGGCTGGTGCGTTGGGCGTGCGCCGGACAGCGCGTGTTGCGCCTCAAGGGCGGCGATCCCTTCGTTTTCGGTCGCGGCGGGGAGGAGGCGCTGACACTCGCAGCCGCCGGCATTCCCTTTCGCGTCGTGCCGGGCATCACCGCGGCGATCGGCGGCCTCGCCTATGCCGGCATCCCGGCGACGCACCGCGACATCAACTCGGCGGTGACCTTCATCACCGGCCATGCCAGCGACGGCGAGCTGCCGGACGGGCTCGACTGGGCGGCGCTGGCGAAGGGCGCGCCGGTGCTCGTGCTCTACATGGCGCTGAAGCACCTCGGAGCCATCGCCGAGCGGCTGATCGCCGCCGGCCGGCCGGCCGAGGAGCCGGTGGCGGTGGTGAGCAAGGCGACCACACCGGACCAGCGCGTGCTCGAGACGGTGCTTGCGCGTGCCGCCGCGGACGTGGCTGCCGCCGCAATCGAGCCGCCGGCGATCATCGCGCTCGGCGAGGCGGTGAAGCTGCGCGCGACCCTCGACTGGCTGGCGCGGGCGCCGGCGTCGGTACGCTGAACCTCGCGCTACCGCGCTCCGTTGGCTTCAAGGGCAGCAACGGAGAGGCATATGGCTGAGACGATGATTCGCGAGGCGGTTGCGGCGTTCACCGATGCCGAAGCGCTGAAAGCGGCGGTCTCCGAACTTCAGAGCAGCGGCTTCAATCGCGCCGACATCAGCTTTCTCGCGCGCGAAGGTTTCGAAGGCCATCTGAAGAAGGACTACAGCGATATGCGCCGGGTCGAGGACGATCCCGCGGCGCCGCGCGATCCCGTCATCGACGAAACCGATATCCGCCAACGCCGCACCCTCGATATCAGCCTGGCGACGCTGATCGCCGGCTTTGCCGCGGCCGGCTTCACCGTGATGACAGGTGGTGCCACGCTGGTCGCCGCCGGGGTTACCGCAGCGGCGATGGCCGGCGTCGGCGGCGCCACCGCGCTCATCGGCAAGGCCTATGGTGAGGGGCACCAGAACTTCTTGCAGGAACAGCTCGATCGCGGCGGCATCCTGCTCTGGGTGCGCACGCCCGATGCCGCCGCCGAGGCACGGGCGAAGGAGATCCTCGAGCGCCGGGCCGGGCACGACGTGCACACGCACGAGGTGCCCGTGCCGGGCTGAGCGTTATGCTCCCTTGCAGGTGATCAGCACGGTGAAGTGGCGCGCCTGCGTGCCGACCTCGCCGCCGTCCATCGTGCGGCCCGGCGCAGCATGCGCATAGGCGATGTCGTGCGTGTCGAGGAAATTTCGGATGATCGCCGTCTTCAGCGCGAAATTGACGTTTTGCGGCACCGCTCCGCCCGTGAGGAGCGCGACGACCAGTCCGTTGATCTCCTTGTCGACGATGCCGACCAGCCGGCCGCTCGAGTCGAGCACGGGCCCGCCGCTATTCCCCAGCTGAATCGGCGCGCTGATCTGGATGAAGCGTGAATCGTCCTGCGGACCGGTGAGCGCGCTGAGGCTGCCGGTGGTCACGGTCACGCCCGAGCCGAGCAGCTCGTGCAACGGATAGCCTGCCACCACGACCGCATCGCCCCGCCGCGGCTCCTGCCCGTCGCGCAACGTCGCTGTGTCGGGCCAACGATGCTTCGTTTCCAGCAGGGCCAGATCGTTCTGCGAATCGCGTGCAATGACCGTTGCAGCGAAGCGATGGTTCGCCGAGTCGGTCACCTTCGGCGCGATGCAGCTGCGGATCACGTGATCGTTGGTCAGGATGTGGCCCTTGCCGTCGATGATGACGCCGGAGGCGGTGAAGGTCCCGCTTGAGACGATGCCCGCCTGCGGGCTGCTCAAGGTGATGCCACTCCGCGAATGGCCGCCGAGCCGCAGCGCCGCCTGCCGCACGCTCTTGATGAAGGAATCATACCGCGGCGCTCCCGCTGCGGTGCCGGGGTCGAAGGCGGCCGGGGCGGTCGTCGGACTGCCCTTGCGTCGCACCAGCCAGTGGCCGATCCAGGCGCCGGTGTTGTTCGGCAGCGCCGTGCGTACCTGGAACCAGACCAGGTAATCGGCGTCGCCTTGCGGCGGGTCGAGCACGTCGTTCTGCACGACGGTGCTGCCCTGCTCGAATGCACTGGATGTTAGTATCGCCTTGGCGGCCTCGGAAATGAGGAGCTGGTCGCGGTCGATATAGTAGTCAAGCGCTTGGCCGATCACCTGACGCTTCGTGGCAGCAAAAAGGTTCTGCATGACGAGCGGACGAAGGCGGTCGTGGTCGGGGAGAATGATCCGAACGCTGCCCGTGATGGGGTCGGCTTCGTGGTGAACACCCTCGACGTAGCCGTCATTGGCGCGGCGCTCCGCGGCGAGCGCGTCCGTGGCGGTGGTGTAATGGACGCCGTTCACGGTGTAGCCGGTGATGTGATTGACCGGCCCGGCCTGGGCCACGGTACGAACCGGCCCGGCACAACCCGCCAGCAGGGCGACCGCCGTGCCTAGTGCAAGCAGCCGAAGCGCTGCGCGCCCTCGAACGTGCATGTTGATCTCTATCATGTGCTGCCGATCTCCGACCGAAAATGCGCGAAATGCTGGTTTGCGGCCTCGTCCGCACGCCGAGTTGTAGCATAGAGCGGAGAACGTTCAACCGCATTCGCCGCGCCGCCGCCGGGGCGCCCTATGGGCCGGCATCGCTGCCACGCGTCCATCTTCATGGCGCGGGTCTTTCTCGACGCGGACGCCGGTTGTTTCGCGGCTGGATTTCTCGAATATCGATGTCAGCGGGACATGCTCACCCGGCGACAGCGCGTGCCTGATGCCGATCAGCATAGGATGCATCCCGCCCGGCTTCAGCGCGGCTGTACGGCATCAGCGCCAGCGACCGCCAGGGCCCCCGCAGCGATAACGGTCGTCCAGTTATCGCCTTGCTTCCGGCGCCTTCGACAGCAAAGTCTCGATCTGCGCTGCCATCTCGGCGCCGGATGCCGAGCCGGCGAGTGTCGCCACGAATCGTCCCTCTGGATTCATCACATAGACGAAGGAGCTGTGATCGACCAGGTAGTCTTCGCCGCTGCTCCGCTTCGGCGCGACATAGACGCCGTACTCGCGCGCAACGATGGTGATCTCGGTAGCGCTGCCGGTGAGCCCGACGATGCGCGGATCGAAGGCTTTGACATAAGCGGCCATCACCTTCCGCGTATCGCGATGCGGATCGATGGTGATGAACAGCGGCTGCACGCGCCGGGCGAGCCGGCCGAGGCGTCGCAGCGCGTCCCCGATATTGCCGAGCGCCGTCGGGCAAGCATCGGGGCAGAAGGTGTAGCCGAAATAGACCAGCAGCCACTTGCCCCGATAGGTCTGGTCGCTGACCGTGCTGCCGTCGGTTGCGATCAGCCTGAAGGGACCGCCGATCGCCGTCATCGGCGAGGCCGAGGCCGCACTGGCGCCGGAGCGGCTCATCGCCAGCCAGGTCACGCCGGCTGCGCTGCCAAGGACGAGGAGGCCGGTGGCCGCGCAAAGCGCGACAAAGGGGCGCGAGGTCATGCTGCGATCGTTGCGCGGCGCCGCTGCGGCGCGCTCACCGGCGCCGCCGCTCGCGCTCCGCAAGAGCGACGCCGCACGGCGCCGGTGCGCGATGTTTCATTCTTGAGGCCGCTCGTCATCCTTGATCTCGATCAAGCCGCGTCGCCGGTCGGAGCTTAGCATCCACGCATCCGGAGGGCGAGACAGGAGCAGAATCTCATGCCGGCAGCGGCCGCGCTTCCGGCTCCTCGCCGGACATGGCATGCTGCCGGGTATCCGCTGCAGGGCGGTCCTGGGGCTTCGGCCGCATCGGCCGCTGCGATCCGGCACGAGGACATGACACGCACCGCATCTTCGCCGCGACAGGATCAGATCCCGCTCGGCATCCTCTACATGGTCGGCTCCTCCCTGGTCTTCGCCGCGGTGAATGCCGCGGTGAAGTGGGAGGTGGCGCTTTACCCGGTGGGCGAGGTGGCTTTCTTCCGCTCGCTCTTCTCGCTCGTTCCCTGCTATGCGCTGATCCTGCCGCGTACCGGCTTCGCGGTGCTGCGCACCGGGCGCCGCGTCGATCATGTCAAGCGGGCGCTGGCGCAATTCTGCTCGATGCTGAGCATCTTCCTGGCCTTTCAGCTCATGCCGCTGGCCGGCGCCATCGCCATCAGCTTCTCAGCGCCGCTGTTCACGACTCTGCTGGCGATCCTCATCCTCAAGGAGCGGGTCGGCGTCCACCGCTGGTCGGCGCTGCTGATGGGATTTCTGGGCGTGCTGTTTGTCACGCGTCCCGACGCCGGCATGCTGCATTCCGGCGCGATCTTCGCGCTGGCGAATGCCGTGCTGATCTCGACGGTGGCGATCGCCATCCGGCGCATGAGCGTCACCGAGTCGACGGAGACGCTGACCTTCTATCAGCTCACGCTGATCACCTGCTTCACCGCGCTGCTGCTGCCGTTTGGCTTCTCCGCACCCGCTTTCAAGGACGCGCTCCTCATGGCGGCGGCCGGCCTCGCCAACGGCGTCGCGCAGTATTGGTGGACGAAGTCGCTGCATCTCGCGCCGCCCTCGGCGGTAACGCCGTTCAATTATCTCTCCTTGGTCTGGGCGACGATCCTCGGCTTCATCGTGTGGGGTGATGTTCCGACCCGTCATCTGCTGATCGGCTCGGCCGTGGTCGTGGGATCCGGTCTCTACATCCTCTGGCGCGAGACCGTTCAGCGACGGCGGCGCGAGCGCATCGAGGCGTCGCCGCGCTAGTTGGAGGAAAACGCGCAATCGGCGGGCTGAAGCCCGCGAGCTTGAGATCGTACGGTGGTTGCATCGTCGCATCGGACATTCTCCGCTGAACGTCTCGTCCGGCTCGCTCGTTGATGCCAAAGACATGCGCGACGGAGGAGCGACCATGCCGGAGCTTGCGATCAGCGCTGACAAGATCTGCGCGGCCATCGAGACGCTGCGCGAAATCGGCGGAATGGACGAGGCGGAGCCTGCCGGTTCGCCCGATGAGGGTGATGATTCGCCGCTCGCCGGGCTCGAGCAACAGGCCGACGATCCGCGGATGCGCGAGATCGCGGAGCTTGCCCAAGGACTCAGTGGCGACGAGCGGATCGATCTGGTCGCGCTGGTTCTCGTCGGGCGGGAGGATTTCTCCCTCGAAGAATGGGAGGACGCGCGCCGCGAGGCCCGCGACCGGCTCGCCGAGAGCGGTGCGCGTTTCGTCGCCGATCTCTTGCTCGGCGATTCCGCCATGCCGGAATTTCTCGAAGCGGGACTGCAAGGTTTCGGGCGGAATTGCGAGAATTGGGACGCGGAGATCATCGCCCCCGCGCCCGAGGGGCTCGCTGCCGGGCTGTCGCAGGACGAGAGCCAAGGCCACGTTGCGGAACCCGGCGATTTCGGCGACAGCGCGCAGGCGCAGTCGCCGGGCTTGCCACCGTCGATCGACATGCACCTCATCGCCGGCGCCGCTTCGCCGGAAGCCGCCGCGCCCGAGGCGCGCGACACGCCCGAAGGCATGCTGGGCGATGAGACCATCGAGCAGAATCTGGGCCAGCCGGGCAATCCGCGCGCCGCGATCACCCGCGAAGAGGTCGAAGCAGCGTTCGCCGGGAAAAAGCCGAACCCCGCCGCAGCGCCCGGAAAGACGTCCGCGAAGAAGTCCGCGAAGAAGGAAGACGCGTCCGGCGAGTGAGCTTCGCCCAGGCATGCAACACAAGCGGCACGGAAAGGCCGCTACACCATGGGTGAAGCGGGAGAGCGGCGAGTTGCGCGACAAGGTCGCGGCGCCGAACCCTGAGGCTGTCCCCGCCCATGCCGAGCCGGCGCGCCGCGCGCAAAAGGCGGTGCCGCTCGTCGACCCCGATCCTACGGCCTCGGCCCGCGACTATCCCGCGGCTGTGCCCCACCGTGTCCGGCGGGTCGACCTCGTGATCGCCACAGCGGCGATCGTCCTGCTGGTCGCCGTCGCCGGAACGGTGCTGGCGCTGACCCTCTGAGACGAACGCGAGCGCCGGCTCACGCGCTGGGCAGCGTTACCGCCAGCCGGCCTGCGCAGGCCTTGCCGTCGAGCGCCGCATCGGCGCAGAGCTTCAGCATCGGGCTGACGCCGCCATCGGTGAAGTCGGTGAAGAAGCTGTCCGGCAGGTTCGGGAACACCGTCTCGCCCGCCTTCACTGTGTCGTTGGTGACATAGGGGAAGGGGATGGTGATGTCCTTCTTGGGATACTTGCCTTGCAGCACGCGCCGCGCGAGCTCGAGCGAGATCACCGACAGGAAGGGCGGCTGGCCGATCGAGATCCCGTCGACCTTCTGCCCCATGTAGCCGATCATGAATTTGCGGAAGCCGTTCTCGGCCTCGCCCGCAGTGGGCGGCAGCGGCGTCCGCTTGGCGCTGATGAAAGCCTTGAGCACGCCATCCGTGCCGCCCTGGCACCAGATCCCGTCGATCTTCGGCAGCGAGGGCAGAATCGCCGCCGTGTTGCGCTCGGCGGTGGCGGAGTCCCACATGCCGGTATAGCGGTTCACGACCTTGATATTGGGATTCTTGGCCCAGACCGCTTCGGCGCCCTTGTTGCGGTCCAGATCGACCGTGGTGCCGGCGACGCCGGTCACCATGATGATGTTGCCCTGGCCGTTGATCTTCTTCACCAGCCACTCCGCCAGCTTCCGCCCGAACTCCACCTGATCGGTATTGACCTTGAGCGCGGTCGGCGCGGTGACGACATTGTCGAAGGAGACCACGAGAATGCCGCGCGACGTCGCCTGGCGCAGGATGCCGTTCAGCGCCGTCGGCGAGGCGGCATTCACCACGATGGCATCGACCCGCTCGGCGATCAGGTTCGAGATCTGCTGCGACTGCTTGCTGGCGTCGTTGCCGGAGTTGAACCAGGTCCCTTCCACCTCCGACTTGAACGGCTCCATCTGCAGCGCCGCCTTGAACACGTTCTCCATCTCGATGCGCCACTTGTTGCCGATATAGGAATTCGACAACGCGATCTTGAACTTCTTCTTCGGTGCGTCGGCGGCGCGCGCCAGCAGCGGCGCATGGACGACCATGCCGGCGCCGGCCAGCCCGGCCATTCCGGCATGCAACACGTCGCGTCGGGTGAATCGGCTCGTCATCGGGTCTCCTCCTCGCCTTGGATTGTTTGCGGCCGGTGCCAAAGCTTTACGGGCTTCGGGTGAATCGGCTTCTCCCCTTCACCTAGAGCGTGCACCAGCCGCGCCCGCCGATCAACCTCCCCGAAGAGGGGGGAGGCCAGGGAGCTCCGCCAGGACCGTTTCCGTGTGCTCGCCGAGGCGCGGCGCCCGCAGCCCGGGACGGGGCGGCTCATCGCGGTATTTGATGACGGGGCCCAGATGCTCGCGCCCCTCGCCATCGACGAGGATCATGCCGCGCCAACGCGCCTGCGGGTCGTCGACCGCTTCGCGCAGGTCGTTCACCGGGGCAAAGCAGATGTCGCGATCGCGAAACCACGCCACCCAATCGTCGCGGCTGCGCTCGCGGAAAACGCCGACGAGATAGTCCACGAGCGGCTGCTGGTGCGGGCCCGGACCGCGCTCGGCGAGCGGCGCCAGGTCGAGCCGGCCGAGCGCTCCCAGGAGATTGCGCACGAACTTCATCTCCTGGCCGCCGAGTACGATATGGCGGCCGTCACGCGTCTCGTAGACGCGATAGAATGCGGCGCCGCCGGTGGTGCGCTCGTGCTTCGCAATGGGGGCACGCCTTTCGGCGAAGACCGGACCCATGAGATTGGGAATGCCGCCCAGGGCGGCATCCTGCATCGCCATGTCGATATAGTCGCCGCGCCCGGTATGCTCGCGGCGATAGAGCGCCATCATCACCGCAGCGAGGCCCTGGAGCGAGGCGAGCATGTCGGCCGCCGCCAGCGCCGGCACGGCCGGCGCGCCGTCCTCGCCCAGGGTCATGCCGATGGAACCGGTGAGCGCCTCGACGGCGAGATCATGCGCCGGGCGCTCGCGATAGGGCCCGCTCTGGCCGAAGGCGCTGATCGAGCAATAGACGAGCCGCGGGTTGAGTGTGGAGAGCGTCGCGTAATCCGCGCCGAGCCGCTCCACCACCCCCGGGCGGAAGCTCTCGACGAAGACGTCCGCGCTGCGGCTGAGCGCGTAGAGCGCCTTGCGTCCGAATTCGGATTTGAGGTCGAGAACGACGCTTTTCTTGCCGCGGTTCATGGTGCGGAAGAACACCGACGCCTCGCCGTCGGCGAGCCCGATGCCGCGGCCGGGATCGCCTTCGCCGGGCGCTTCGACCTTGATCACCTCGGCGCCGTGATCGGCGAGCGTCAAGGTGAGGTAGGGGCCGGGCAGGAAGGAGGAGAGATCGACGACGCGCAGCCCTTCGAGCTTCATCATTTCCTCCCCGCGCCCCTGCGTCTCGCGCAATGGACTCGTGCGGGCGAGAATGCTAGCCATCGACGATGCCGGTCAAGCGCGCCGGCGATGCCCGGGGAGGAGCCGCAGCATGGCAGATCTGGAAGCCCGCGACGGCGCTGAGGACGCGCTCATTCTGGACAGTGTGCGGCGCTTCCTCGAGCGCGAGGTGAAGTCACATGTCCACCGGCTCGAGCATGACGACATCTATCCCGAGGAGATCGTCGAGCGGATGAAGGCGCTCGGGCTCTTCGGCGCGACCATTCCGGGCGACTATGGCGGGCTCGGGCTGTCGACCAGCACCTATGCGAAGATCGTCGAGTTGGTTTCGACCGTGTGGATGTCGCTCTCCGGCATCTTCAACTCGCATCTTATCATGGCGGCGGCGGTGCAGCGCTTCGGCACGCCCGAGCAGAAGCAGCGCTTCCTGCCGCGCTTCGCGTCGGGCGAGCTGCGCGGCGGTCTCGCGCTCACCGAGCCCGATTGCGGCACCGATCTGCAGGCGATCCGCACCGTGGCGCGGCGCGACGGTGACCACTATGTCATCAACGGCACCAAGACCTGGATCTCGAACGGTATCTACGGCCAGTGCTTCGCGCTCCTGGTCAAGACCGATCCCGGCGCCGAGCCGCGCCATCGTGGCATGAGCCTTTTTCTCGCCGAGAAGGGCCCTGGCTTCACCGTGAGCCGCAAGCTGGAGAAGCTCGGCTACAAGGGCATCGATTCCGCGGAACTTGTCTTCAGCGACTACCGCATTCCTGCCGACCGGCTCATCGGCGGCAACGAGGGCCGCGGGCTGCAGCACGCGCTGGGCGGGCTCGAGCTGGGGCGCATCAACGTCGCGGCGCGCGGCGTCGGCGTCGCGCAGGCGGCGCTCTCCGAGGCGATCGCCTACAGCCAGATTCGCAAGACTTTCGGCAAGCCGATCTGCGAGCACCAGGCAATCCAGCTGAAGCTCGGCGAGATGGCGACGCAGGTGCGCGCCGCGCGGCTCCTGGTCGAGGACGCGGCGCGCATCTACGACCGCGGTGAGCGCTGCGACATGGAGGCGGGGATGGCAAAGCTCTTCGCCACCGAAGCGGCGATCACCTGCAGCCTCGAGAGCATGCGCATCCATGGCGGCTACGGCTACTCCAAGGAGTTCAGCGTCGAGCGGCTCTATCGCGACGCGCCGCTGCTGGTCATCGGCGAGGGCACCAACGAGATGCAGCGCCTGATCATCGCGCGCCAGCTCATTCAGCGGAATCCGGTCTGATGCTGCCGCTCGCGGGCCTGCGCATCATCGCCGTCGAGCAGTACGGCGCCGGCCCCTACGCCACCATGCAGCTCGCCGATCTCGGCGCCGAAGTGATCAAGGTCGAGAATCCGCGCGACGGCGGCGACAGCGCGCGCACCGTCGGCCCCTATCATCTCGGCGCCGAAGACAGCCATTTCTTCCAGAGCTTCAACCGCAACAAGCGCAGCCTGACGCTCGACCTGAAGCAACCTCAGGCCCGCGAGGTGCTGGCGGCGCTGGCGCGCCGCGCCGACGGGCTTCTCGACAATCTCCGCGGCGATCAGCCGGACCGGCTCGGCCTCACCTATGCGGCGCTGAAGCACGCCAATCCGCGCCTCGTCTGCGCGCATCTTTCCGCCTATGGCAGAACCGGCTCGCGCGCCGCATTCCCGGGCTTCGACTATCTGATGCAGGCGGAGACCGGATATCTTGCGCTTACGGGCGAGCCCGACGGCCCGCCCGCGCGCATGGGGCTTTCGATCGTCGACTACATGACCGGGCTCTTTGCCGGGCTGGGGCTGCTCTCCGGCATCATCGCTGCGCGGCAGACGGGGGTTGGCCGCGACATCGATGTGAGCCTCTTCGACTGCGCACTGCAGAATCTGAGCTATCTCGCGACCTGGTACCTGAACGAGGGACACCGCCAGTCGCGCGAGCCGCGCTCGAGCCATCCCTCGCTCTCGCCGAGCCAGCTCTATCGCACCAAGGACGGCTGGATCTTCCTGATGTGCAACAAGGAGAAGTTCTGGCCGTTGCTGTGCGAGGCGATCGACCGGCCGGATCTCGTCGAGGCGCCGGACTTCCGCAGCTTCGCCGATCGCCTCGCCAATCGCGCGCGCTTGACCGAGGTGCTCGACGGCGTGCTTGCCGCGCGCACCACCGCAGACTGGCTCGAACGCTTCGCCGGGCGCGTGCCGGCGGCGCCGGTCAACGATCTCGGCGCCGCGCTCGACAATCCCTTCGTCGCCGAGCGCGGCATGATCTGGCCGGTGCCGCATCCCGAGCGCGCGGATTTCCGCATGGTGGGCGGGCCGGTTCTGACCGGCGACGAGCCGCCGAAGCGGCCGGCGCCCGCGCTCGGCGGCGACACCGAGGCGATCCTCGCCGAATGCGGTTTCGATGCCGCGCGCATCGCCGCGCTCCGCCGCGAGGGCGTGGTCTAGCGCCTAAAGGAAAGCGATCGAGAGCTGCGGCAGCGCCGCGACGATGATGAGCGCCAGCAGCAGCGCGCCGAGATAGGGCCAGACGCGCGTCATCGCCGCATCCGGCGAGACCCGGCCGATGGCGCAGGCGGCGTAGAATCCTACGCCGAAGGGCGGCGCGAAGAGGCCGAGTCCCATGGCGAGGATCACCACCATCGCGTAGTGCACGTCGTGGACGTGCAGCGCGCGCGAGACCGGAAAGAGCAGCGGCCCGAACAGCACGATCGCCGGGATCCCTTCCAGCACCGAGCCGAGCACGGCAAAGGCGACGATCGAGACGGCGAGGAATCCTCCCTTGCCGCCGGGCATCGCCGCCATCGCCGCGGCGAGACTGGCGGAGAAGCCCGACTGGGTCAGCGCCCAGGCCATCGCCGTCGCCGTGCCGATGATCAGCAGGATCGCGCCCGAGAGCGAGGCGGTGTCGACCAGCATCGGGTAGAGCCGGCGCCAGTCGAACTGGCGATAGAGAAGGAGTCCGGCGAACACGGCATAGGCGATGCCGATGGTCGAGACCTCCGTGGCGGTGGCGACACCCTCGACCACCGCGGCGCGGATCAGGAAGGGCAGCACCAGCGCCGGCAAGGCGATCACGAAGCTGCGCGCGATCGCGCCCGCGCCGGCGCGCCGGACGCCGGCGAGATTCTCGCCGCCCGAGCGGAACCAGGCCAGCACGCAGAGCGCCAGCGCCAGCACCAGCGCCGGCACCAGCCCGGCATTGAACAGCGCGGCGATCGAGATGTTGCAGACGGAGCCGATGGTGAGCAGCACGATGCTCGGCGGGATCGTCTCCGACATGGCGCCCGAGGCTGAGAGCAGCGCCACCAGCTCGCCGGGATCGGCGCCGCGCCGCTTCATCTCCGGGAAGAGCGCCGGCGCCACCGCCGCCATGTCGGCCGCCTTGGAGCCGGAGATGCCGGAAACCAGGTACATGGCGCCCAGCAGCACGATCGAGAGTCCGCCGCGGACATGGCCGAGCAGCGCGGCCAGGAAATCGACCATGGCGCGGGCGAGGCCGGTCATTTCGATCAGCAGGCCGAGGAAGACGAAGAGCGGCACCGCCAGCAGGATGATGTGCGACATGCCCTCGTCCATGCGGCCCATCACGACGATGAGCGGCACCTCGGTGGCGAGCGCCAGGTAGGACAGCGTGGCGACCCCGAAGGCAAAGGCGATCGGCACGCCGACCGCCACCGCCACCGCCACCAGCGCGACGAAGAACACGACGAGGTTCCAGTTGCCCATCGCCAGCAGCGCCGGGCGCAGCAGGAAGAGGGCGAGCGCCGCCGCGCCGACGATGGCGAGCGCGACCGCGACCTGGGCGAGGCTCGCGCGCTCGACGAGCCGCGCCAGCGCGATCACCATCATCAGCGCCGCGCCCACTTCCAGCGCCGCCGCGCGCAGGCTGTTGTGGATCTGCAGCGCCGGCGTCAGGATCGCCCATTCGTCGAGCGTGTATTCATGCGCCGGCAGCAGCACCAGCAGCACGAAGACCGCGACCACCAGCGCCGCCACCGTCTCGGCGAGCGCGCGCCAGCGTTCGGGCAGCCGGCTCACGATGGCGGTGAGCCGCATATGCTCGCCGCGCCGGAGCGCGATCACCGCGCCCAGCATGGCAAGCCACAGGAAGAGGATCGAGGCGAGCTCGTCGCTCCAGGTGAGCGGCGCATGGAAGACGTAGCGCGAGACGACGCCGGCGAAGAGCACGAGGATCTCCACCGCGGTCAGCGCCGCTGCCGGCACCTCGGTGATGAGCGCCAGCGTCCGGTCGAGCGCCGCGGCGCGGCGCGGCGGTTTCTCGCCGCCTTCCGCGCCGGCGGCCTCGAGCTCGGCTACGCTGGCGGCCGAGAGTGGCTCGGCCGCCATTTCAGGCGAGACCGCCGGCGTATTTCTCGAGCAGGGCCCACGCCTCGGCACCGTATTTGCCGCGCCACTCCGTATAGAATCCCGCCTTCTTCAGCGTGGCGCGGAAGGCCTCGGCATCGACCTTGTTGAAGGTCATGCCCTCGCCCTCGAGCTTGCCCTGGAGCGAGTCGTTGAGCTTCTTGATGTCGTCGCGCTGCTTCAGCCCCGCCGCGTTCCAGTTGCGCGCGACGATCGCCTGCAGATCCTTGGGCAGCTT
>Ga0134128_10005487_pt1 | contig 15376 bp, 28 predicted proteins | sample KB31754_FD_96462 | JGI IMG/M metagenome (GOLD analysis project Ga0134128, IMG submission 96462) | Terrestrial soil microbial communities with excess Nitrogen fertilizer from Kellogg Biological Station, Michigan, USA - KB3-175-4 | ecosystem: Environmental > Terrestrial > Soil > Unclassified ... | reverse complement strand
ATTCTTAAAAAGATTGGAAATACCTATAGTAGTTTCCCAAGATAAAATCAAACTTAAAAAATTAGCCTTTATAAGCTCTAAATACAGTATAACTACTTTCATTAAACCCGAGTTTACCAAGGTATTTCAAAAACTATTAAATAAAAACAAAAACATAAAAATATGGGAAAAATCTTCATTATGGGTCCGAGTGGAATCGGAAAAACAACCTTAGCGGAATATATATCCAAAAGACGTAGAATACCTTTTGAAATAGGTTCCTCTAAGGTATTATGGGAAAAGTATAACATAAAAAACCATGAAGACCTATTAAACCTAGAACCCGATGTGAGCTTAAAGTTCCAGTATGAGTTATTGGATATAAGGAGAGATATATCTATAAATAACCCAAATTTTGTATCTGATAGGTCTGTAGTAGATAACGCTGTTTATTTCCTAATGCAATGTAGTCCTTTCTTAGACGAGGGGAAATGTCAAGAATATATCAATACGTGTCAGTTTGATATAAACCAAGCACTAAAAGACCCAGCCAACAAGTTTATTTATTTATCTGTACCAAAAGAAGGATATGAGATAGAAAATGATGGTATGAGGATAAATAACCTCTACTACCAGGATTGGTTAACTGGTAGTATATTCGATAGGTTAATAAAAGATAAGCTACTAACCAACAAATTTAATTACAATAATTTCTTGGTAATTGACGAGTGGGATTGGGAAGCTAGAGTAAAAATGGTTGATACTTTCTTAGATGAAAGTCCTTGGGAAAGGTTTTGTAATAAAGTAAGAAATTTTATATTCCTATGAAAAAAGTAGCCTTTATAGTCTATAGTGATATACACCACAATGTTTGGAATCAATTCAATGAAGGTGATAGGAGGATAAAAGAAACTATCAATGTGCAAAAGGAAATTTACTTAGCTGCTAAGAAATATAAAGCACCAAAACTATTCATTGGGGATTTACTACACAATGAGAAATATATCACTAATAAACTTTTAAGTTACCTACTACCCCATTTCAAGAAGATTTGGGGTAGTGAGCATAATATGACTTATGCTATAAGTGGTAACCATGATCAATCAGAACAAAACACACCGGATTACAAATCACCTTCCTATATAGAAACTTTTGCAACTATATTCCCGGGATTAAATTGTTTAGATTTCAAAAGTGAAACAGTAGGTAAGATTACTATACATGGTATTCCTTACCTTACACATGATACTGGGTTATTGGCATCTATAAAAAAGATAAAGAGAAATACCAAGGGTAAGAATATATTAATGTTACATACAACATTACCTGACACAGTTGATACAGATGGTAGATCTATAGAAACAATAACCATAGGTAACAAGGTCATGAGATCATTATCTAAATTCGATTTAGTTTTAGTGGGTCATATACATAAACCTATGAAACTCAAAAAGAATATACTTCAAATAGGTGCCAGTAGCCAACAAAGGAAAACAGATAAAGATTGTGATTTAGGTTATTGGATAATATATGAGGACCTAAGCTATGAGTTCAGGCCAACAAAACATCCTAAGTTTATAGAATTGCCTTATGGTGAAGAGAAACCCGATAATAAGAATTTTTACTACAACAAAGAAAAGGTCATAGAGAGAAAAACCTTTGAGGTTAAGTCGGAGAAATTTTCTGATGTAACCAATAGGAACCTTATAGCTAAATCCTATTTAAAAGAAAAAGGTATAAAAGATAAACAGAAAAAAGAAGCATTAATTAATACCTTAAAGAATGTCGAATAATGATAACACTGGAACAGATTACTTTAGAAGGTTATGGGAGCATGGTACAAAAGACAATATTCCCTTTACGCCATATTGGCCTGAGCATACTTCGGGGAAAGGTAGGATCTGGGAAGACAACGATCCCATCATCCTTGTCATGGGTAATTTTTGGAAATACACTAAAGAAAGGCTCATCAATAGAAACCTGGGAAGATATAAGACCAAAAGAATACAAAGGCACATTCGTAAGGCTGGATTTCACAAAAGAGGGATCATCTTTTTCTATTATAAGATGCCTAAATTACAAATCAAATGTATTACCCAAGGTAAAAGGAGGATCAAAATTATTGGTACTAAAGGATGGCATCCAAGTATACTCAGAAAGGAATAAGAAAGACGTACAAAAATATATCCAGGATTTATTAGGATATTCTTATGACCTTTTTATAAATTCTATAGTTTTCGGCCAAAGGTTAAAAAGGATAATAGAGGAAACTGGCCCTAATAAAAAGAAGATATTTGACGAAGCCTTCGAAACATTATTCATAGATAAAGCCCGGGTTGCTACAGATGACGATAGGAAGAAAACTAGGCAAGCTTTAAGTGATAAAGATAATTCATTGGAAAACTTAGGTGAACAACTAGATTCAGTCCAAAGCTTTTATGAAGATGCATTAGAATTCGAGAGATCATTCAAAAGCGATAAAGAGAGTAATTTAATAAAACTATCTAATAAGATTGAGAGTTTACAGGAAAAAGCTAAGGAAATATCCATACGTGAGAAAAAGATAAAGGTATCTGATGTGGATTCTCTTAAAGCAGATATAGATAAGTTAAATAAGAAAGTCAATAAACTTGATATCTTCATAGAGGAGATAAATACTGCAGAAAGAGAAATAAAGAAATTACAGGATAAAAAGGCTAAGAAAATAAAAAACCATACCTATATAGGAGATACTGGCACTTGTTTCACATGTGGTCAAAAGATGAATAAAGGTAAAGCTGAAGAACTTAAGATAGAATTAGAAGCAGAGTTTAATAGGATAAAGAAGAAAGTTTATAAGTGGGAAAAATCTATTTCTGATATTGATAGGAAACAGATCTTTAGTGAGAAAAATTCATTAAATGAAGAACTCGAAAAACTCAAAAACAAGTTAGCTTCTAATAAATCCAATAGGAATTTAAAAGATGAATTGAAAAATACACTAGAAGATACCCAGGATAAGTTAGAAAGCTATGAAAAAGAATATAAACAAACTCAAAAAGAGAAACTGGTTATAAAATCTACCAAGTATGAGATTAAGAAAGAGAAAATCCTCAAGAAAATCAAACGCATCAAAAAAGAGAAAAGAATTCTTTCAGATAAAGAAGAGATACAAACTTGGTTAATGAAAGACCCATTATCAAATGGGGGTTTAAAGGCATACATTTTTGATTCGCTACTGAATAAAGTAAATGAGAGGTTATGGAAATATAGTGACATAATAGGATTCAGGATAGAATTTGGTATAGACCTAGAAACCAGTAATAAGGATTTTTATCAAATGATATACAAGGATGATATGTTAATAAATTATCCTGATTTATCTGGGGGACAGAAACAGCTTGTTGATACCACCGTGGCTTTGGCAATTCATGATATTATAAGTTCTGTACGACCTATTAATATATTATTTATGGATGAACCTTTCGAGGGTTTAGATAAAGATACAATAGAGATAGTAGCAGAAATAATAAGTTTCAAAGCCAAGGAACAAAACCTATACCTAATAACTCACCATGACAGTTTCAATCCAACTAATTCTAACACTATCTACTTCGAACTAAGTTCAAAAGGGCAAACTATAATAAGTTAAAAAAATTTGGGCCATTTATGATGGTCCCGTACTATTTATAATAAATCACGATACAATGGCAAACGGCAAAGCAAAAGGGAGCAAAGGAGAAAGAGTATTATCTAAATGGTTTACTCAATGGACTGGGTTGGAATTTACTAGAGTACCAGCATCTGGAGGACTAAGGTGGAAGTCAATGGCTAATGCCACTACTGGGGATTTAGTTTGTGCAGATGATAGACATTCTAGAAGATTTCAGTTTTCTGTTGAAAGTAAATCCTATAAAGATATTAATTTTGAACATCTTATATTAGGTAATAAAAAAGCTAAAATAAGAGAATTCTGGAAACAAGCTTCTGAAGATGCCGAAAGGGGTAAAAAAGTACCTATATTATTTATGAGGTACAACGGTATGGCTAAAAATACCTTCTTTGTAGTAATGCCATACTATGTATTCAACCTGCTTCTGCCAACAGTAATAACATTTGATTACCCAAGGTTTACAGTACATGGCGTTGATGGGGGTTTAATGATTATGAACTCTAATGATTTACTTAAATTTGATTATATAACTCTACATAAGAAACTTAAAACCTACAGACGCAATGGCTAACCAGAAAACTGTATGGCTTATAGCCTACATCAACCGTGAATTCCTTCATAGAGTGGAGGCTGAACTTAAGAAGTATGATTATAACATTGAAACCTATATACCTACTGTAAGGGTATTAAAGAAAAAGTTTAAAAACAAGGATATGTTTGAACTGGTCCCCATGTTATTCAACTATGGGTTTTTCAAGGTAAGATATGAGGATGCATGTAACCCCGATTACTTAATGGAATTAAGACAAAGAGTAACAGCAATATATGCCTGGGTAAAAGATCCAGCTCAACTTAAATCTACTACAAGGTTAAAGGTTGATAACAGTAATTTCTATAATGGTATACCAGCAGCGGCAGTAGCTAGGGATAGTGAATTATCCGAATTAATAAAAACAAGTGAAACTATAGATATATTTTCAGCAGATGACCTCAAGAGATTTGAACCAGGGGATTTCATAACATTAAAAGGATATCCCTTTGAGAATATGCCAGCCGAGATCATGAGAATAAATCATAAGAAAAGGGAAATAAAGGTTAAGCTTCTATTGGACATGGTAGTTAAGGAAATGGTGGTTTCATTTGAGAATGTATTCTATACAGTATTCCAGGGTTATGAAGATTCAGTAGGAAAAGGTGATAACTATGATGAAATGGAAGCTTCTTATGGGAATAGGAATAAATTAGACAAAATGTTATACCAAAATCTTAGTTATGAAGAATAAAGGAAATAAACTAGTATGGAAACTACTGACAGAAGATGAGAAATCATCTTTGTTGCTTAGCCTGAGTTTCCATAAATCAACTTGGGAAGCTGGGGAACTTATGAATAAAGCTCATTATAAGTATTTAGAGATACAAGCTAGAGCCAATAAGTTCTTTAAGATGTACAATGAATACTTTACCGCCACTGGTAACAAGAGAATACCTGAAAACTGTATATTAAACCCTAACTTCAGGGATTTCATCATAGGTACAGTATTTGAAAGGAAAACCCATAAAGATGTTGTAAGGGAAATGGGTAACACAGCTTTCGTTATTGCTTCAGCTAAGGAAAGGTTTCTAAGAGAAGGCCTTGAATACTTATCAAAGGGGGATGAATTACACCAAATGCTTTATGACCTTATATTAGAATTTGATAGGTGGAACAATTACAGGATATTACCTATATCACTACAAGAACCTTCAGCATTCAAAAGGAGGAATAAAACAAGGTTGATGAAACACCTAAAGAATCTGGCTAACCTCGATGAGTATCATATAAGGAGATTTACCAAAAGGTTTACTGCAAAGAAATCAGAAAAAAATGTAGTATATATACCCGTGCTTTCAAAGTCATTTGATGAGGGATATGAGGTAATAAGGATTAAAAATGATCCCGAAATAGTTGACCATATATCTGTTCACCTTAGGCTTTATCTATTCGAAGAGGAAGTTGATGCTGAGAAGTTTGGTTACATGGTAAACAAATACCTTAATAATCAGAAAAAAGATTGTAAAATAGGACAGAAGTTTTGGCCTGACTATAGGCAGTGTATTGAATCCGCTAGTAATTACTTACAGGTAAATAATATAATACCAAGAAGGAAACATTTAGAGAAGGCTTTCAGGGACATGGATCATTTAAACCAAAAGAAGAAAGCTAAAAAAGAGAAAATAATAGGTGACCCTACTAAAAGAGCTGAAAGTAATATCTTCTGGTCTATATAACAGTGTTCTTATATTTTATATATTTGTTCTATCAATAAATAATAAATGAATTATAATGAGTATCAACTACAAATCTACAACAGATATTGTAAACCTAGGTTCAGACAAAGGTGGGAACCTAACTTACAAGGAACTGAAAAGGGAATGTGTAGCAAGGGGTATGCCATTCGATGATGTAATCGGAGGAGACTTTCCCAACCTATCCCATTGGTTATTAAATAATATGTTAAAACCAAAAGACGATCAAAATATTATAGATTTTGACAACTATACCGATAAGATACTTATATCTAGAGGTAAGGGTGACTTAGTACACAGGAGTCTAAGGTTATCATATCTTGGTCCTGAATTGGATAATGAAGGGGAAATCATAGAAAAGAAACCTAAAGTCATAAAGGAAAAGAAAGCGCCTAGAGAAAGGACAGAAACAGGTTTATTTAAAGGTACTAAGAAAGCCTACGTTCAGGAATTACAATCAAAAGGTAAAACTATAGAACAGGTTATAATAAAGGTTACTAGAAAGTTCCCAGATGCTAAAGAGAAGTCTATTAAGATTTGGTTCAATAAATTTAAAAAAGCAAATAAAAAATGATAGGAAACACAATTGAATTCAGTAACTATTCAGGGGGAGGTAATATAACACTAGAACATAAGTGGGGCAAAGTAATGGGGGAGTTTATAACAAAAACAGGTGGAACTGCTTATTTAGTTAGGGTTGATGATTATAGTAGAACCATAGTAACTGTAAGGCCTCAACATATAACTGAGATAGACGAACCCGAGGACAAGATTATAGAGATCAAGGATTAAATAATGAAAGTCCAAGCAGCTTATGGTATGGCTCCACCAATACCAATAGACCCCAAGAAATGGTATATCATTGATACTTTCCGTTTAACCTATAAAGGGAAAGCCAAGATGATAAAAAAGAAATTTGATAATGTGCATCAGATAAAGATGTGTTTAGAGAAATTCTTAAACTCAAATCTAAGGTATGATTGGATAAGAGGGGATGAGGCTATCGAGTTAGAATTAAAGATAATGAGGTTTGGACCTGAAATAAATGAGTACCTTGAAAAATATAACTATGAAAATTATATGGTCACATATCAGGACAAGAAATCCTATAGGACCAAATTCAGGAGGCAAAAGAGAACTAAGACGGGAGAACTTTCTAAAAAATGGGGTTAAATGAAAACAGTTAATTGTTATTCAAAAAATGATATGTTACATAAGTTCCTAGATAAAGACCTTGATACTTTCTTATTAAGGTTAAGTAAAGTATACTGGAACGAAATGACATTCTCACAAATATTACCTAAATGGGATAAAGAGATAAGTGGTATAAGTAAGAAGATTATAAAGAAATCCGCTTATAAATACCCGGGACATATACAGGCAGTAGTAAACGTACATAGAGTAATGATGAAGTATTACTCCTTTCACCTTGATATCGAGGACTACCTAATATCTGAAAGAATAGAGGACGTATTATTTAATGATATTCATAAATATATGTATGCTTTAAGACAAGAAAGGTTTAAGAAAGGTAAAGGCCCTAAACTAGCTACTACCAGGAAGGCTATAAAAGAGTTAAAGGCAAGGGGTTTTATACCTATAGAAGAATATGATGATTTTGATCCAACTCTATCCCAAATTATGACTAAGAAAGGTTTAAAACCAAAATTAGTATACCCAGAAAATTTCATATCAAGCGATAATCGCAGAAGGTATTGGTGGCTAATGCCCCATGTATATAATATAGGACCTTTAATAGGGGTACAAGGTTTTACTAGAATTTCAACTCCAAAAGACAGGTAAATACTATACTTAATAAACAATTCAACAGTAATGGATAATAAAATAATAATACCCAGGTTAACTATTAAACATTTTAGGGTTCCAGTTATAGAAAGGATAGAACCCGCTACTGAAACAGAACCGGAAGAAAAGATATTAGATTATGCCCCGGTGGATTTCAATGAGTACTTGGTAAAAGAAGAGGAAATAGATACCACTGAATTAACCCAAGAGAAAAATCCCACAGATATACAAATCTTTATTACTAAGAAGGCTAATGAACTAAAAGAATTTAACCAGAACCAATTAAGGATGGTTAAACTAGATCCTTCTATTACTACTGTAATTAAGAAAGTACTTTGTAAATAAGAATAATAATTAAAACTAAATAAATTTTATCACAATGGCAAAAGACGCTAAATTTGACCCTACATCATTTGAGGGTAAGGAAATTAAAACAGTAACAGAATTAGGTAACGGCTTTGTAAGGATTACATTCACCGATGATACTATGGTGGTAGCTCAATTGGTTCCCGTAGTTATGACAGTGGTAGCTGATGCATCCAAAGGTAAAAAGGGTAAAAAAGAAGAGGCTGCCGAAGAGGAAGAGGAAGAAGAGGAGGAAGAAACATCTGTTGAAGATATGAAGGATGCTCTTATCGAAAGCGGAGAATTCACCAAGAAAGACATCAAGAAAATGAGCGATGAGGAAATCGAAGCTGCCTACGATGAACTTGAATCCGAGGAGGAAGAGGAAGAAGAGGAAAGCGAAGAACTTACTGCTAAAGATATCGATGCCGCAGATTTTGATGATCTGGAGGATATCATAGATGATAAGGATCTGGAAATCGATATCGAAGACTACGATGCCGAAAAGAAAAAGGATGTAGAGAAACTTAAGAAAGACATCAAGAAAGCTCTTAAGATTAAGTAATCACTCTAAACCGGGAATTAGTCAAAAGTAAATATTAATAAACAAAATTTTAAATCACAATGGCAAAAGAAGTAGCATCAACTAAGAAAGTTGAATTAACTAAAGAAGAAAAGGCAGCAGCTAAGAAAGCAAGGCTAGCAAACAAAGGACCAAGAGAGAATTACGTTGAGCTTACAAGTAATGCCGAAAACGTAAGAGTAAGAGTTCAACACCTAAGAAGCTTCGGATGCTTAGTAGAAACAACTCTATATGATGGCCCAATAGATGCTAAAGGTACTAAAGCGGTATCTGTATCAACAAACTTCGTTACTGGGGTTAAACCTAAAACTAAATCTGGAAGTAAATTCCTGGTAGTGGATAAAGGTCCTAAACCTAAAAAAGAAAAAGTAACTAAAGAAGAAAAGGCAGCAGCTAAACCGAAGAAAAAATAATCCAGGTTATTCTTTCAAATATACTAAACCCCTATAAACACATAGGGGTTTTTCTTGTGTTCTATTATTTATTATATTTGAATAATCAAAATAAATAATATGCATATAGGAGAAGTAATCAAGGAAGTTATCACACAAAAGAAAATAACACAAAGCAGATTAGCTAGGAAAACTAACCTAACAGATGTATTTATCAACCAGGTTCTTAAATGTAAACAAACACCTTCAAACTATAACCTAAGGTTAATAAGTAAAGCCGTAGATTTACCTCCCCTAGTAATCAGGTTAGTTGCAGATAATATAGAAGAAGTCCCAGAAACTAATATACATAGATTCCAGAACTTAATCTCAATCTTAATAGAAAACCATAAACCATGACAGTACCTAATTATAAGAAATCACTACCATTTCTAAAGAAAGGGGTGGGTAAGCTTTGGATGCAAAACTCTGTAAAAGTTATGATAAGGACAATGGACAACTTATCAAAGGATAGTTCTTTCATCCGAAGGAAATGTCTAGCGGAAGAAGTTCAACATAAGGTATATATTCCAATATCTGGGGAATCTATTGACCAGAAATATGCTATACTTATCAGGCTTATCACTAATATCTTTGAAGTAAAAGCTATCTGGATAAAATATATAACAGATAAAGGCAATGTTATAACTACTATAAGGATTTATGGTTATGAAGAGGATATTAAATCATCTGAAAGAGTTATATCATACCTACATTATGGCCTAGAAGTAAATAGGTCTAGGATTATGAAACAATTAAGAGACAGGAATCTCAGGGATAGGAGAAAGGCCCGTAAAGCTGGTAAAGAAATACCAGAACCAATACATGCTCGTACACAAAGTAATAGGATAGTGGATAGGATAATAGGCATACTAATAAGTACCTTAGGATGTTATGATATATCATGTAGGTCAATGGAAGCTGGGGCTAAGTTGGGCAATATACATAAGCGTATATTAGAACGAGAAAAACTAAATTACAAATATAAAACCAATTCTATTAATCAATCCATAATGGCAGCTTATAGTAGACAAGGTAGAATACAATTAAACAGAATACTATGAACAGAGTGGAGTTTCATGTCAATAAGATGAAAGAACAGATAACCAAGAGAGAAGCACTTGAAGCTGACTACTTTGGTAAAACTAAAGGTCAAATATATCAAATGATCCATGGTAGTTGTATTGATAAATATAAATTTCATACAACTAAACTAAAAAACTTTATGGCCGGGGAAATAAAGGAATGGCACATGACTTGGTATGACACTAGAAACATAAGAAGAGAACACACATTTAGAATTGATTCATCAGTAACAGATGGAGAGATAAGACTATACTTCGAAACTGTAGAACTAATACGCATTGAAACTTTAACACTTATAGATATAAATAAGCTCGGTTTTAATTTCACTAGTACTAAGAGTTAGGAAAAGAAATACTATATACTAATCAACAGGTTCACTATATAAAGTAAACTATATTAATAATTTAAAAATCATTTCACAAATGGCAAAAGACAAAAAAGTCAAAGACAAGAAGAAAGTATCTGCAAAGGAGAAACAAGTAGATGCTAGTGTAGCACTAAAGGAAGCTAAAACAGCTTACTCTGATTATCTGAAGAAAAACAAACTTTCCCGTGATGGTGACCATAGTAAAGACAAGAAACACGGTGCCAACGTTAAGACCCTTCTTTTAGCAATTGAAAAAGCTTCAGATACTATGGACAACAAAAACGTTGAAGCTAAAAAAGAAAAAAAGGAGAAAAAGGAAACTAAAGCTTCTGGTAGAGAAGAGAAATATGATTATCCCGCAGGCCTTACACCGGCTGAAAAAAAGAAATTCCGAATTGAAGCTCGTAAAGCTAATAAACCTGCCAAAGAAGGGAAAGCTAAAGACAAGAAGGAAAAGGCTAAACCATCTAAAGAGGAAAAGGCTCCTAAAGGAAAAGCTAAAAAAGAGGAAACTAAAGCTCCGGTAGAAAAGGAAACTGTTACCACTAAAAAACATGGTGACAAGGATAAGAAAAAGAAGAAGAAAAAGGCCGGGAGTAAAAACGACTAATTTCTTCCAAGATTGGAGTAATGTAATTAAAGCCACTTGTTTAAAATAGGTGGCTTTTTTAATAAAATTTAACCATGATAATAGGACTAACAATATTATTCAAACATCAAGGAGATAAGAAAGAAGGTATAGTGCTAGATAAATTTAGGACGGGAAGTCCAAGTTACTCTACCTTTAATCATGATCAATATCTAGTAGTCGATATAAGGGATAGTATTTGTTATACTATAGAACCTGAAGACATAGAACAAATAAAATCACCACTATGATAAAACCAAACTTAAGAATACAACTTTTCACAGAGGAAGGAGGTATGGTATCAGAAAGGATGGTAGCTCAATTACCAGAGTTTTACAATGGTCCAAAGGATAAACATAAAGGACCCATGAGAATTGAATTCACATTCAATGAAAGATCAGATGTAGAATCGGCTATGGATTATCTTAAACGTTTAGCTCTTGATTTACCTATAAAAACTGTTAAAGGGGTACAAGGTAGGAAAGCTAAAGAATTGGACAACGATGCTGGTTCAGATGAAACTAAGGAAACAATTATAACCAGGATATTTGAATCTGCTGAGGATCAAGATGATTTCATCAAAAAATTAAGGGATATAGGATTCTACTTCGTAGTATCGGATTACCTACCTCATATTATACCAGAAGCCTATAATATCAAAGAAAGGCACCTTGAAAGATACCAATGGCTTATAAGAAGGACTAAAGAAGCTAAGGATCCTAAGAATGATAAATATGATCCCCAGATCTTAGTGGGACTTCAAATAATGGATGATAGGCATAATAAGGTAGTGATATACTTATATGGGGAATTACACACCAGCTGGAATATCCCAGTTCCTTCTAAGAAAGCCATTAATGCTAAGAAAACCAACCTTATTAAATATCCTCACTATATGACAGAGGATGAAAGGTTTAAATGGGGAACCGAACACAGGTTACTTCACACAACCATAAAATCCGGTAAAGAACGTAAGCCCTCTAAATTCTACCTTAGGTGGTTTAAAGATGTAAAGGTAGGAGATGAACTATATATTAACCCCATAGAATTGGGATTAGATAATTAATTATATGTCAGAAAAAGATCCAACCATACAAAGGGACAAGTTGATAGTAGGTGAAATCTATTGGGTAAAGAGAAAAAAAGGCTCTTGGTATGATCAAGAAATCCTAGATTGGGAAATGTTTACTTGGACTGGTGAAAGATTTGTTAATCATTTTTGGAACTATGGTTTTTCATTGAATGAGACATACGACGTTTACTATGACCATGTTATGAACCCAGATGAGATAAGAAAATCAAAACAATAATATGTTAACAAGGGCTTGGTTAATACTCAGACTAAAAGGTACAAATAGGATAGTTATCCTAAAAAGAAGTAAAAAGAGTAATAACCCCAAGCAATGGGACTTTATAGGAGGATCTTCTCGAAAGAAAAGATTAAACCCGAGAAAACTTATCAGGAAAGAATCCCTAGAAGAAATCGGGTTACCTCTTATGAGGGTTACTTTACACCAGGTGGTAAAAGCTAAAAGATCCACCTACCATTATTTCATTTCAGATATTTCTAGAAAACAAATGAATTCTTTAGAACTGAATTATGAACATTCTAAAATGAAGTTACTACCAATAACTAAACTAGCTAAAAAAAGAAGATTACACCATTCTATAAAGATCTATTTAAAGAATATAAACAATTAAAGTTATGACTAAAGACGGCTTATCTATAATCATTATGATTGTGATGATTATTGGGATAATAAAGATATCATCCAATAACCCAAACTATAATCATGTATTCCCGGAGATTAAAAAAAGAAGGAAACACGGGTATATTATCTTTATTGTAGGATTAATAGGTTTCATAACCTTACTAATAACAGATTGTAAATAATAACATTAAATATGACAAGAGCAGAACTATGGATTCAGGTACAAGCTAAATTATCTGATAGATATAATTATGAGATTAACTACCTTACTACAGAGGTTAGGTTGTTCGAAGGATTAAGTATGATACCATTGGACCTATGTCAATTTAGGGACCAATTGGAAGATGAATTAGGTATAATACCTATAGATGAATCTATGGTGAAGTTCTGGCGTACACCTGAAGATATTTTAAATTCCTATAAAACTACATAATATGATGGATCACCACAAATCTAAACAGGAAATAAAGAACCTGGAAAAAACATTAACACCGGGTTATAAGAAGACAGTAGATGCAGAATTAAAAGATGCTGTTAGAGAAAAACTTAATGAAAGCGATAAGGATAATGAAAGGCTTAAATTTGGTTATAAGAAAAAAGATTGGGGTAAAATAAAGAAACATCATGATGAGATAACTATTTTCTTCAAGAAAACTATACCTAACTTTGTTACAGACACAATGGCTTTAGGCATGGCTTGGGACTCAGAAGAAGGTAAAGAGTTATTCGAAAAATATAACAAGGTGTATAAAAACTTTATCCGAAAGGATATTATTAATACATACCCGGGAGCTTCTGGTCCTGGTGATGCAGCTTCAAAGAAAAGAGAACACCTATTAAACTTGTTCAAGGCAAAGGTAGAGGATATATTCAAGAAATCATAGAGATAAAACACAGTGTTTTAATATTTGTTATATTTGATCTTAATAATAAAAATATATGATTGATACAGAGTTATCCAAAGCCCAGAACCTAATAATAAAACGTATTTGCCAATATCAACTCGATTCCCTTAATCGTATATTAAACGATGAAACTCATACCGAGATTGATATCAAGATGTTCTTAATTGAAAATGATTGTGATGAAAATGATTTCCAGGAAACTCTTAGTAGTGATATAGCTAAGTTTGAGAATCTATTTCATAATCCAAATGATTTAAGAGTACTAGCTAAAGAGGAGCTATCCCAATTTAGACACCTTTTAGCAAATCTAAGACAGGATTATAAAGATAAATATCCAAATGCTTATCGTAATCTATGGGAAAGGTTATATATAATAGAGGATTCACAACATCCAAAATTAAAAGGCTTAAGTTTGAGTTAGTTGAATTAATAATTGGTTGGTGATTAAGCCCGGTGGTACTTGCAGTTATCATCGGGTTTTTTCTTGTGTTCTATTATTTATTATATTTGAATATCAATAATTAAATAAATAACAATGAGAAAAATTATCACTTTAGCTTTGATGCTAACATTTACATCATCATTTTCCCAGGTAACTACCAATCAAAAAACACAACTTGATACCCGGGTACAACCCAAGATAGTTGATTGTTTAATAACACAAACAACTAAACAAGAATGTAAACTATACATTGTTACCACTTCAATATATGCCAGGAGGGACGGGGATAACGTATATGAATTGGTTTACATGAGTGATAAGGGGGTTAAGAATAGAGATCACTTTAGACCCTTATGTAAAGCTGAAACACTATTAGCTGGGATTGAAAAGGATAAACTAATGGAAAGACAATCTACAGATGGCAATAATTAGACCAAACGTAAACCACCACAAAGTAATATTACTCAGTAGGTTATTGGATTATCTATCCGGTAGTAAACGTAAACTAAAAGGCTTAAAAGTTTATTTAGTTGAGGATATAAAAGTAGTGAAAGTCCAGGATATCGGAGCAATCATATCTGATGAGAAAATGCTTAAGCAAGGCATAAGGCAATACACATTAACCGAGGATTTATTAATATACAACCACACATTATAGGAGGTATGGAATTTAAACCAAACAAACCCTTTAGGATAGTAAAGACATCACAACAAGATAAAGATTCTGAATACCACCTAGAACAGCAACGAAGGTTTACTATGCTTTGGGGGTTAATTAAAGGTAAAAGTAAATGGGTAAAGATTAAAGAATTTGATTATGAAATTAACATTTATCAAACTTTAATTTTTGAAACTCAATGGGAGGCCCAAAAATGGGTTAGAAATGAAGTAATGGGAACAAAGGTTAAAAGAGAAAAAGAAATCCTAGTAGTATACGAATCAAAAAAAGAAGATATAGATATATGAGAATAATAATGCAAGAAGAAATAGATACTTGTTCCCAGGAGAACAAAGTGAATGTATCTATAAGATTAGATAGTCTAAATAAGATTTGGAACCAGTTTGGGATAAATACCATAACTCATGTACTGGTATGGTTTAATGGGAGTTACGACCAAACGGATGATTACCTTAACCTTATGGATGCCACGGGT
>Ga0134128_10005486_pt1 | contig 15376 bp, 8 predicted proteins | sample KB31754_FD_96462 | JGI IMG/M metagenome (GOLD analysis project Ga0134128, IMG submission 96462) | Terrestrial soil microbial communities with excess Nitrogen fertilizer from Kellogg Biological Station, Michigan, USA - KB3-175-4 | ecosystem: Environmental > Terrestrial > Soil > Unclassified ... | reverse complement strand
CGCTTCCGAAGAAGCGAAGCGACTTCACTCTCCGTGCCAAGAGCCTGGGAGAGCGCCGGCAGCTCGGCAGCGGACACGGACATGCTGAACAGGCTGATGGGCAGGATTGAGATGATCTGGCCGTAACCGAGGGCCGCCACCGCTCCAGTTGGCAGGAGGCTGGCAATGATGGAATCGATGTAGGCGGAAATCTGGACAACTCCGCGACTCACGAAAATGGGGCCGAAGTTCCGAATGACCCTTCGCACCTCGACGGCGGCCGTGTCGAATAGCGGACGGAAGTGCGGCAGATACCGCAACACCCGCGGGAGTTGAACGAGAAATTGCAAGCCGCTCCCCACAACCGAAGCCCACGCGAGATAGATGGCCAACTCGTCCTGCGAGGTGAAGCCGCCGAAGGTGACAAGCGCCGCGATCATCGTGACATTCAAAGCGACGGGAGCGGTATAGGAGAGCAGAAAGCGGTGATGGCTATTGAGGATGCCCAGGCACCACGCGCTCATCACCAACAGACCGGCGCCCGGGAACAGAATCCGAACGATATGGATAGTAAGCTCGCGTTTTTGTCCACTGAATCCCGGGGCAATGACGTCGATGAGAAACGGCGTGAGCAGGACGCCCAGAACAACCAGGACGGAGCAGACAACGGCAAGCAGGCCGAATATCGCGCTCGCGAGATGATCGGCCTCCTCCTCCCGCTCCTGGGCCAGCAGCTTGGAATACACCGTGATGAAGGAGGCCGAGAGGACGCCTTCACCGAATAAGTTGTTCAACAGATTTGGGATGCGAATCGCGGCGCGAAACGCATCCGCCACCGCCGAATTACCGAAGTAGTGCGCAATCACCCGCTCCCGGATGAGGCCCGTGAGGCGGCTGATGAGGATGCCAAGAGCCACGCGGAACGCGGCTCCTCCGGCTTTCGGCGCCGGGGAAGGATCCGTGGGCGGCACAGCGACTCCTTCGGGCGGAAGCGCCTCCGGCGGCAAAGCTTTGTCCGGATTTCCTGGCGGCTTCCGGTTGATACGGATACGAAGCTGCAAACTGCGAGTGTACTGCGACGGCCGGTAATTTCGGCAGCGGCATTCGCGTTTCAGAATTTTTCAAGGCGGCAAATTCGCAAAACTGTTGCGGCAGACGAATCGGAATCGCTACCGTGAAGAATTGCACATGAGTAATCGCGGTCCTATCTCCAGCTTCATCAAGCATCATTTTCGTCATTTCAACGCAGCCACGCTCGTGGAAGCGGCGGAAGCCTACGAGAAACATCTGGCGAGCGGCGGCAAAATGTTCCTGACGCTTGCCGGCGCCATGAGCACCGCGGAATTGGGCGTATCGCTCGCCGAAATGATTCGTCAGGGCAAAGTCCATGGCATCTCGTGCACGGGCGCAAATCTTGAGGAAGATGTGTTCAACCTCGTGGCTCACGATTTTTATGAGCGCGTGCCGCACTGGCGCGACCTGCGGCCGGAAGATGAGCAGGCATTACTCGATCGTCACATGAACCGCGTCACCGATACGTGTATTCCCGAAGAAGAGGCCATGCGGCGCATTGAGAGCGTGATTTTGAAGGAATGGACGCGCGCGGACCAGGAGGGCGAGCGTTATTTCCCTCACCAGTTCTTCTATCGTATTTTACAGTCGTCCGAGTTTCAGAAAAGCTTTCAAATCGACAAAAAAGATAGCTGGCTGTTTGCCGCAATGGAGAAAAACTTGCCGATCTTCGTTCCGGGCTGGGAAGATTCCACGCTCGGCAACATGTACGCGGGCCACTGCATCTCGGGTGATGTGAAAAACGTTCATACCGTGCGCACCGGCATCGAATACATGACGGAACTGGCGCATTGGTATACCGAAACGGCGAAGGGATCGTCAATCGGGTTCTTTCAGATCGCCGGCGGCATTGCCGGAGACTTCCCCATCTGCGTGGTGCCTATGCTGCGGCAGGACCTGGAACGAGAAGATACGCCGCTGTGGGGATATTTCTGCCAGATCAGCGATTCCACCACTAGCTATGGTTCGTATTCGGGCGCGATACCCAACGAGAAGATCACTTGGGAAAAGCTAAGCATTCATACGCCCAAATACGTCATCGAGTCGGACGCTTCCATAGTCGCGCCGCTGATGTTTGCGTATCTGCTCGGATGGTAAGGCGTGGTGGAGAAATTTTCCAGCCGCTGCACCTTGCCGGCTCTCATGTCAAGAACTGAATCTCACGAAGATTGAAGCCGTTAGAAAGCAATTGACATTGATCGTCATCGTTTGTTAACTTCGCGTTGACCTGATGAGATCGGTTCCTTCCCAACGCGCCCTTCATCCTGCTCTTGTTTTGCTCGTCGACGATAACTCACACGGGATCGTCGCGCGTAGAAATGTTTTAGAAGAGCTTGGCTACCACGTTATCTCCGCAACCAGCGGAGCGGAAGCCTTAAAACTGATTGAAGAGCACCACTTTGAACTGGTTATAACGGACTACCGTATGCCTGCCATGGACGGGGTCGCGCTGATTGCCGAATTGAGGCGTCGTGGCTTTAAGAATCCCATCATCTTGCTGAGCGGGTTGCTCACACATCTCGGGTTGACCAAGAAAACAACCGGAGCGGACCTGTTGGTTCAGAAGAGCGCGAACGAGATGGAGCACCTGGTTCGTGGAGTGAAACGCCTCCTGGCTGCACCGAAGAAACCGGCGGGCGTGCAAGGAACGACACAACGAAAGCGTAGGCGCACCGCAGAGGGCTGATAGCTAACCAACTATTTCCGATGGCTATAGTAGAAAGCATAGATGGCGATCTCCAAGCTTTCTCTCGCTTGCATTGCCGTAACGTTGACGCTCGCCGCCGCGCCGACCACATCGAGACCCACATCAAGACATAGATCCGCACGTCACGCGCGTCCTGTCGTTTCATCCAACACAGCGGGACTGGCCATGGCGCGACGATTATCCCTGCACGACCGCGTCGCGCAGTTAATTATTGTTCGGGGCTACGGCGATTACCTGAATTCGGAAAGCGCCGAATACCGAAGGCTGGTGCGCTTGATACGCGATGTACACGTCGGAGGGATGATCGTCGCTAATCGCGTTCTCGACGGCCACGTGATCAACGCCCAGCCCTACGAGATGGCCGTGTTCCTGAATCATCTGCAGCGCCTTGCGCACACTCCGCTCTTCTTCGGGTCCGATTTCGAGCGCGGAGCGTCCATGCGCGTTGCCGAGACGTCGAGATATCCCTACATGATGGCGTATGGCGCTGCGCACGATCTCAAGGCCGTGAAAGACCTAGGCGCCGCTACGGCGCGCGAGGCGCGTGCGCTCGGAATCACGTGGGTGTTCGCTCCCGATGCAGATGTCAACAACAACCCGGATAACCCGATCATCAATATACGCTCTTTCGGCGAAAATCCTGAGGCGGTGGCGCAAAACGTGGCGGCGTTTATCGAAGGCGCGCACGCAGACCCGGACAATTACGTTCTGCTGAGCGCCAAGCACTTTCCAGGACATGGCGATACAGCGGAAGACAGCCACATGCAGATGGCAAAGCTCGATCAGCCCAAGGAGCGAATTGAATCGGTAGAGTTGGTTCCGTTTCGAGCCGCGATTGCGCACGGCATCGATTCGATCATGACTGCACATCTTTCCGTTCCGGCGTTTGAGCCACAGCCAATTCCGGCAACGGTCTCGAAGAACATCCTCACGGGATTGCTGCGCGAGGAACTAGGATTCAAGGGTTTGATCGTAACCGACGCGATGGACATGCAGGGATTGACCAAGCTTTTCAGTCAAGGAGAAGCCGCCGCGCGTGCCGTTGAAGCCGGGGCCGACGTATTGCTAATGCCGGCGGATCCAGAGGCGTGCATTCGCGGTGTGATGGAAGCCGTCAGAAAAGGCCGCATCTCGCAGCGGCGCATCGATGAGAGCGTCGCAAAAGTGCTTGCCGCCAAACAGCGAGTGGGCTTGTACCGAAGCCGCTTTGTCAGTTTAGACAAGATTGCGGATCGCATTAAAGACCCCAGCCTCGATGAATTAGCGCAAAAGGTGGCGGACGAATCGGTAACGCTGGTGAAAGACGACAAACATTTATTTCCCATCGGCGATCCGGCGAACTCCTGCCTCACTGTGCTGACTGAAGGCCGGTATTCGTCGCGCGGGGAAAACTTGATTAACTCTGTGCTGCGGCGGGCCCCCAATATGCGAACGTATCTTGCTAATACAATGACTCCCGATCCGGAGTTGAACGGCCTGGCGGAAACGCTCAGCCAATGTAAACAGGTCTATATTGGCGCGTTTATAACTGTGGCGGCCAATCGCGGGAGCGTTGCGCTTGAAGGCGGCCTAAGTAAGTTCGTCGATTCCCTGATAAAAGCGAATGCGCCGGTAGCCCTGATTTCGTTTGGCAGTCCGTATCTTCTCCGCAGTTTCCCCGGCGTGAGTGCTTATGCCGCGACATTCAGCACTTCGAATACTTCGGAAATCGCGGCGGCGAAAGCTTTATTGGGCGAAATTCCAATTCAAGGGCAACTTCCGGTGTCGATCCCCGGCCTCGCAAAAATTGGGGATGGAATTCGAGTTACGACACGAACCTCCCGCGCATCTCAAGGAATGCAATGATCAAAATCACCTGGCTTGGACACGGCACGGTTCAATTTCAGTTTTCTTCAGGCGAAGTACTCATCATGGATCCCTGGATCGACAACCCCAAATATCCCAAGGGCCACAAGATCGAGCGCGTGGACGCGATCGCAGTCTCGCATGGGCATTTCGACCATATTCACAGCGTTCTGCCGCTGGCCAAACAATTCAAACCCAAGGTGGTCGGCATTTTCGAGATCGGCCATTGGCTGGAATCGAAAGGCGTCGAGAACACGATCGGCATGAACAAAGGCGGAACCGTCGATCTGGGTTTTGTGAAGCTCACAATGACACACGCCGTGCATAGCTGCGGAATTCTGGACGACGGCAAGATCATCTACGGAGGCGAAGCGGCCGGGTTTGTTCTTACGCCGAAAGATAGCGGGCCAATTTACTTTGCGGGAGATACGAACGTTTTCTCCGACATGACTCTGATTCGCGAGTTGTACCGGCCGGAACTGGCATTTCTACCGATCGGCGATCATTTCACGATGAGTCCGCGTGAAGCCGCGAAGGCCGTGAGCCTTCTGCAGGTGAACAAAGTCGTGCCGATGCACTTCGGCACGTTCCCCGTCCTGACTGGCACGCCGAACGCGCTGTCTGAAAAGCTGCAGGGACAAGCGGCCGTTTGGACACTGGAACCGGGCAAGACAGTGGAATGGACGACCGACGAGAGCGGCCTACTCGACCGCCGGTAGCTCCACTTTTTCGTAGAGAGTGGCGATTCCGATTCGAACGCCGATCGAGTCAAACACCAACTCGGCCGCCGGATCGCTGGACTCTGTCAGTAACCAGCGCCCATCCGGCTGACGAGTCCACTGCTCGATGTGGACGGCATCTTGCCCAACCGTGAGGTACTCCCGGAGCGACGGCAAGGTGCGGTAATGCTGGAACTTCTGGCCGCGATCATAGTTCTGAGTGGATTCGGACAGTACTTCGACGATCAGGGTGGGGTTGGTCAAGGTGTCGTCTTGATCGTCGGCAAACTCGGCCGCGCCGCAGACGACCACAACGTCGGGATAAGTGAAAAGCCCGGTTGGACGGACACGTACGCGCAGATCGCTGGAGTAGACGTTGCAATTACGGCTCCGCAGGGCTTGAGAGAACTCTCTTACCAGGTTGGTGATAATCAGAGCGTGCAGCGGGCTGGCGCCAGCCATGGCAAACACTTCTCCGCGTAAGTATTCGCTTTTGTACTCGGCTTTCCGCTCGTGTTCCAGATACTCTTCCGGAGTGAGAAATGTTGAGCGAGCTACCGACATTCAACGTTATCCTAGCATTGAATAGTCAACCTCAGGCCGCCTCGGCGCCTTCCGCAGCCGTGAAATACGCGCAGTCCGGGTGATGAAACACAAGCCCGCTGACGCTCGCTTCAGGCTCCATCATGAAGCCATCCGTAAGTTGCACGCCAATTTCATCGGGGTTGAGTAATTTCCAAAGCTTCGCCTGGTCCTCCAGGTTGGGGCAAGCGGGATAACCAAAGCTGTAGCGCTTACCGCGAAAGCGCGACGTGAAGCGCTCCTGCATGGTCATGGTGGGAGAATCCGGGAAGCCCCAGTCTTCACGAATGCGGCGGTGCAGCCATTCAGCGCAAGCCTCAGCCGTTTCGATAGCCAATGCTTGTATGGCGTGCGCCTTAAAGAACTCGCCAGCCTCCTTGGCTTTTCCCGAGTGCTCGTATACGCCTTCGCCGGCTGTTACGACGAACATTGCAATGTGATCGCGGTGCCCATTTTCAGGATCGAGAACGTAATCGCTCAGGCACAAGCCATCCGATTTCGCCTGGCGGCCGAACTGGAGGGTCTCGATCGGGTTTTCCCCTCCTGGTGTAAACAGGTGGACTGCGTTGCGGTCCCGCTCCGCCTCGAAGAATTGCCAGACGGCGCGGATCTTCATCCAGGCCGCGACCTCGCGCTTCACGTCTTCCATGGAGTGGAAAAGCTCAAGGGCCTTCGTATCCCGCTCGATCAGCAGCTTTTCGAAATTGCCTTTGAAGCCGAGGTGCCTGCCATAGAGCATGTACGGATTGATATAGCTCCACACCTCCGTCAGATGGGGCACGGACCGCACGCGGCGGTCGAGATAAGGCGCCGGCGGAACGGGTATATCCGGGCGGACCTTGGGGCTCCGCTGGTCTCCTGGAGGAACCGTTACGGGCTCCGGCGCGGCAACCGCCGGCGGCGTGTCGTGAAAGATGTGCTGCGACAGCACCTTCCGGCGAAGTTCCGGGTCCATGATCTCGTTCATCAGGCGGAGACCGGTCATGGCGTCTTTCGCGTAAAACGTCGGAGATGAGTAACTCGGACCAATCTTCGTCTTGGTAAATTTTTCGGAAAGCGCCGCGCCGCCTACGAGTAACGGAACCTCAATACCCGCATCGTGCAAATCGCCGGCCGTCACTACCATCTGCTGCGCGCTCTTCACAAGCAAGCCGGATAATCCGATGGCGTCGGGCTTGTGCCGCTGGAACGCTTTAATCAATTCATCCGGGGGCACTTTGATGCCCAGGTTGACGACTTCATAACCGTTGTTGGCGAGAATGATCTCGACCAGATTCTTGCCGATATCGTGGACATCGCCCTTTACTGTCGCGAGCACGATTTTGCCGCGGGCGGACGATTCCGATTTCTCCATGAACTGCTCAAGGTGGTTGACGGCCGCCTTCATCGCTTCAGCGGACTGCAATACCTCCGCGACAATCAGTTCATTGTTATTGAAGAGGCGTCCCACTTCGGCCATCCCGGCCATGAGCGGGCCGTTGATGATATCCAGCGGCGACACGCCCTCGGCGCGCTTGCGTTCGAGATCTTCAACCAGGCCGTCCTTCGTCCCCTCGATGATGTAATTGCCAAGGCGCGCGTCCAGCGGCAGGTCCGCCGCCTTTGCTTTTTGCCGCTTTTCAGCTCCCCGGAAATGATCCGAGACCGCCCCAATATGGAACTGATTGACGGCGATCTTCTGTTCACGGCTCTGCTGCCGCCAGTCTTCGGGAACGGCCTCGAGCAGCGCAGCATCGCGATGATCGGCCGGAATATCCACTGGTGGCGCGTTGAACAGTAAGCCTTCGGTCAGCCGCCGCTCTTCTTCGGGGATGGAAGCAAACCGTTCGAGCTTTTCGGCATTAACGATCGCCAGGTCAAGCCCGGCCTTAGTGCAGTAATAAAGAAAAACCGAGTTGACAACTTCGCGGGCCGCTGCCGGCAACCCGAACGAGATGTTCGAAATGCCGAGCACGGTTTTGATGTGCGGGATTTTTTCCTTGATGGCGCGAATCGCCTCGATTGTTTCGACCGCGGCGCCAATGTAGTTCTCGTCGCCCGTTGCGCAAGGAAATACGAGCGGATCGATAATGATGTCTTCCGGCTCTATTCCGTATTTATTCGTGAGGATATCGACTGATCGCTGAGCGACCGCAAGCTTTCGTTCTCGCGTGAACGCCTGCGCCTGCACTGGATCTTCGTCGATACAGCCCACCACCAAGGCAGCGCCATATGCTTTCGCGAGCGGGCAGATTTTCTCAAACTTCTCTTCGCCGTCTTCGAGATTCACCGAGTTGATAATGCTCTTGCCTTGACAATAAGTGAGCGACAGCTCGATCGAGCGCGCATCGGTAGTGTCGATCATCACCGGCGCTTTAATCTTGCGAATCAGCTTCTCGTAGAACGGCGGAATGTCTTCCAACTCATCGCGATCGCTCGACTGCAAACAGACGTCGATGACGTGCGCGCCATTACGAATCTGCCAGCGGGCTATTTCGGTCGCCTCTTCCCACTTCTCTTCGGCAATCATCTTCTTAAAGAGCCGCGAGCCGATCACATTAGTGCGCTCCCCAACAATGAGCGGGCGATTGCTGTCTTCCGCTTCGACAAGATCGATGCCGGTAACGTAAGTGCGGTGCGAAGATTCCTTCGGCGCGCGAGGGATCTTGTGCTCAACCATCTGCGCGATGGCCTGAATGTGCGCGGGCGTCGTGCCGCAGCAGCCGCCAACGAAATTCAACCAGCCGTGATCGACAAACTTTTCAAGCTGGGCCGCGAGACTGGTTGGAGTTTCGGCGTACCTTCCTTCCTCGTCTGGCAAGCCGGCGTTTGGATAGCAGGAGACGCGTGTCGTTGCGAGTTCATGAATCGACCGGATATGGTCGGTCATAAACTCTGGACCTGTTGCGCAATTCAAGCCGACGGAAAGCAAGTCCGCGTGCGAAATGGAGGCATAAAAAGCGTCGGCGGTCTGCCCCGCGAGCATCGTACCCATCGGCTCGATGGTCCCTGACACCATCACTGGTACGGCATAGCCGAGTTCTTTGCCGAGGCGGTGGATGGCAAGGAGGCCGGCTTTGACATTCCGTGTGTCCTGGCACGTTTCGAGCAGCAGAATATCGGCGCCACCCTCTATGAGGCCCTTAGCCTGCAAGAAGTAGTTGTCGATCAGAGCCGGAAAAGTAACCCCGCCAGTAACGGTGATGGCTTTGGTCGTCGGCCCCATCGACCCGGCGACGAATCGTAGCCGGCCGGGCTTGGAATACTCCGCGGCGGCCTCACGCGCCAGCTTCGCGGCTCCAAAGTTAAGCTCGTACGATCGATCCGCGAGATCGTACTCGGCAAGCACGAGACGGGTGCTGCCGAAGCTATTCGTCTCGACGATATCGGCTCCAGCAGCATAATATGCGCGATGAACGTCGCGGATAACATCCGGGCGCGTTACCACAAGATTCTCGTTGCAGCCCTCAAGCGAAGGACCGCCAAAATCGTCCGCCGTGAGGTTGCGCTGCTGCAGCATCGTTCCCATTGCCCCGTCGAGGACCAACACACGTGTCTGGAGCGCGTCGAGGAGAGCCTGCCGGCGTATCTGCTGATTTTCCATGAGGATGGACCAAAATTCTATTTTATCGGGCGGGCGTTGCTTTCGCCAGGAAACGGCAGGGAACGGGCGCAGCGCGGCGCCAAGCGGTGCTGGAGGACTGCTTATAGCATCCCGATCGGAAAGCGGGCCGGGGGCCTCTTTTTTACTCCAGCCGGTAGTTCGGCGCTTCCTTTGTGATGATTACGTCGTGGACGTGGCCTTCGCGCAGGCCCGCCGGCGAGACGCGGAGAAAGCTGGCCTTCTGCTGAAGCTCAGCAATTGTCCGGCAGCCACAATAGCCCATGCCTGCTCGCAGACCACCAACAAGCTGGTAAATCATATCCGACATCGGGCCCTTGTACGGCACGCGGCCTTCGATCCCTTCGGGCACCAGTTTTCCGCTGGCCTCCTGCGCGTAGCGGTCGGAGCTGCCTTGGGACATGGCGCCCATCGAGCCCATGCCGCGATAGCTCTTGAACGTGCGGCCCTGGTAAAGGATGGTCTCGCCCGGACTTTCATCCGTCCCCGCGAAAAGGCTGCCAATCATGACGGAGTCGGCGCCCGCCGCGATCGCTTTGGTGATATCGCCCGAAAATTTGACGCCGCCGTCTGAGATGAGCGGAACGCCCGCATCCCGCGTCGCGCGAGAGCAATCGGCAATCGCTGTAATTTGGGGAACGCCCGCGCCGCTCACAACTCGTGTCGTACAGATCGACCCGGGACCGATGCCAACCTTTACGCCGTCCACGCCAAGGGCGATCAGATCCCTGGCGCCCTCATACGATGCAACGTTGCCGGCGATGATCTGGACCTCGGGCAGCGCATGTTTCAAAGTTCGCACCGTATCCATGACACGCTGGCTGTGTCCATGCGCGGAGTCCACGGCGACAACGTCCACCTTTTTGCGGACCAGTTCCTGCGCGCGCTCCAGAAAGTCGCCGGAAGAGCCGATCGCCGCGCCCACGCGCAGACGGCCTTGCGCATCCTTGGCCGCGTTAGGATATTTCAGCTTTTTCTGGATGTCCTTAACCGTGATCAAGCCTTTGAGGTTGTAATTGTCGTCGACAACCAGCAGTTTCTCGACGCGGTGCTTGTGCAGGATTTTTTGCGCTTCTTCGAGCGTTGTGCCGACCGGTACGGTGATGAGGTTCTCCTTTGTCATCACTTCAGAGATCGGCAGATCGTAGCGCGTTTCGAACCGCAGGTCGCGATTCGTCAGAATGCCGGCCAGCCGCCCGTTCTTTGTCACCGGAACGCCCGAGATACGGTAGCGCGACATCAGGTCGAGCGCTTCCTGGATCTTGCGCTCCGGCTCGATCGTCACCGGGTCGACAATCATTCCGCTTTCACTGCGTTTCACCCGGTCCACTTCCTCGGCCTGGCGCTCGATGGTCATGTTCCGGTGAATGATGCCGATGCCGCCTTGCTGGGCCAGGGCAATCGCCAGGTGCGCCTCGGTAACGGTGTCCATGGCGGCGCTCACGATTGGTATGTGGAGCTCTATATTTCTTGTAAAATGTGTCCGGTTGTCTGCTTCCGCGGGTGTAATTTCGCTGTGAGCAGGCCGGAGCAGTACGTCGTCAAACGTCAGGCCTTCCTGGATTGCTTCGGGGATCATGGGAGGGAGCTTCCATGATAACAAGCGGCGGAGACAAGCCTTTGTTTATCCGCAGTTTGCAGGCAGGGCAGTTGAGGACCGTCGAAGCTATACTAGAAGCGCGACGTCAGGATTCTTTAAGCCGCATCGAGCGATGCTTTCGGCGGCGAGACAGGTTTCCAGGCGGCTAATGTCGATCACGCGAAAACATGCAAGGTGAACCGTGCAGCAGATAGGCCGCTACCAGATTGTGGAGGAGCTCGGACGCGGCGCCATGGGCGTCGTCTACCGCGCTCTCGATCCCACAATTGGACGCACGATCGCAATCAAAAGCATTCGCTTGAGCGACGTCAGCGACAACTCCGAGCGGCAGCGCCTGCGCGACCGCCTTATCCGGGAGGCGCAATCGGCCGGCAGGTTGTCGCACCGCAACATCGTCACCATCTACGACGTTCTGGAGCAGGACGGCGTGGCGCACGTTTTCATGGAATTCGTGAATGGGCCGTCTCTGGAGAAGATGATGGCCGGCTACACGCTGCCCGACAAAGTGGCGCTACTGCATTTCATACGGGAAATCGCAAGCGGTTTGGATTACGCGCATCGGAAGGGTATTGTTCACCGCGACATCAAACCCGGCAATCTGATGCTGCACTTCGATTCATCGTCGGCCGAACGCATCGCGAAGATCACCGATTTCGGCGTGGCAAAATTCGTTTCGCAGCAGATGACGCAAGCCGGCGTCATGATGGGAACGCCGAACTACATGGCTCCGGAACAGATCCTCGGAGCCGAAGTGAGCGGCAAGACGGACCAGTTTGCGCTGGCGGTGGTCACGTATGAAATTCTGACAGGCTCGAAAGCTTTCGTCGCCGATTATCTTCCAACACTCTTTTTGCGCATCGTGCGAGAGGAGCCGGCGGCTGCGGCATCACTGAATTCCACTCTGAATGAGGCGATCGGCGACGTACTCCTGAGGGCCCTTGCAAAGGAACCGAAAGACCGGTTCCCGAGCTGCGTTGAATTTGCGGATGCCCTGGCGGAGGCCTGCGCCGCACACCCGGATTGGGTTCCGGCTGCGCGGGATGGGGCGGGCATGGCTAACACCAGCGGTTTGCCGACTTCGGATTCGGAGGAATCGGGCCCGATCGTTGCCGCTATGCAGGGTGAATACACGGCGCCGCAAACGCTGGAGATGCACGAGCCTGGCCGAATGAACGGGTCGCCGGAGCCGCCTCCCAGCGAGTCTGCGACACGGGTGCTTGAGCCGTCTGCTCGCCCTTTGGTCTGGCCGGCCGCCCGGCCCGTCGAGCACCCGCAAGAGCAATCGACGCCTCCGCACGGCAACGCCTCAGTGGCGCCGCCGGATTTGGAAAAGACCGAAGAATTTCCATTCCGATCACCATGGGAAATTCCGGCCGCGAGGACGGCGGCGCACCGTCCCTACGATCTGCCGCCACTCCGGCGGCGGATCGACGACGAGGACGAAGATTCCGCCGGATTGCCCTTGTGGCGTAAGGTGACGATTGCCGTAATTCTCGGCGCCATGGTCGCGGTAGGCATCATGGTGTACCGCGGCTGGTCCCTGCCGAACTTCTCCGGAAGCACATCGACGCAGCAGCCCGGCACAGCCACGTCCTCCCCACCGGCATCGCCAGCGACGAATCCCGCGGCAACTGGCGCAAACACAGCGCCCCAGGGAAAGAACACCGCGCAAAATCCTCCGCCGCCGAAAACCGGAGAGCAGGCGAGCGTTCCCCCAAGTTCCGCAAACACAGAAGCCACAAACGCGCCGGCGCCGGAGCACCGAAACTATGGCAGCCGCGCCACTGTGAAATTCGAGAGCAGCCCGCCACACGTACACATCGTCGTAGACTCGGACGACTCGACGTCGTGCACCAGCCCTTGCGCGCTGGAGCTACCCGGCGGCCGCCACACATACACGGCGGTTGCCCCTGGCTATGGTCTGGCCCAGCGAATCATCCAGGTGCCCGACGATCGCGATCAATTCGTTTACCTGACGCAGAACGTGGGTTTCGTCGATATTTCTTCGGAGCCGAATGGATCGACTCTGTACGTCGATGGACGCCTCGAAGGGCAGACGCCTACCACGCTTCGCCTGAACGCTGGCGAACATCATGTGCGAATCGTGAGAGCGGGCCGGTCCCAGGAACAAACCATCAGTGTCACCAGCGACAGCCTGCAGCAATTCAAGTTTCGCTGGAGCGATCGGAAGTAGACGATAGAACCGTTATTGAAGATGGTGCGGGCCGCTAATCTAATAGCTCAGCAGGCGCTGGCCCTGACGAATCAAATCGTCCACTTGCGGCAGGATCTCGTTCTCGAGTTGAGGATTATAGGCGACCCAGGTATCGAGCGCGGCCACGCGCCCGATAGGCGCGTCCAAGCGTTCGAACATCTCATCGGCGATGCGCGCGGCGATCTCGGCGCCATAGCCCCAGGAAAGAGTATCTTCATGGGCAATGATGACCCGGCTCGTCTTTTTCACCGAGTTGCCGATGGCTTCCCAATCGTAGGGAGCGAGACTGCGCAGGTCGATCACCTCCACCGTTCGGTCAGGGAATAGCCGCTCCAGATGGAGCGCAGCATGTAAAGACTTCTGCACTAGCGCACCATACGTGACGATTGTGAGATTCTGGCCGGGCTTTACGATTTTCGCCTTGCCGAACGGAATTGTGAAATCGGGGCCGGGGTGCGGCGACCGGTTGTACGGCTCGCGATATAGGCGCTTGTGCTCGAGAAAAAGAACGGGGTCGTCGCAGCGAATGGCCGTGCGAAGCAACCCGCAGGCGTCGAGCGCGTTGGAGGGGAAAATGACCCGCAGCCCCGGGATGTGCGTGAACGTAACCTCGCCGCACTGGCTGTGATAAATGGAGCCGCCATTCAAATACCCGCCAATCGCAACTCGGATAACCATGGGGGACGAGAACGTGTTGTTCGATCGCCAGCGAATAGTTGCCAGCTCATCGCGGATCTGCATCATCGCCGGCCAAATGTAATCGAAGAACTGAATTTCCGGGACCGGTTTCAAGCCACGGGTAGCCATTCCAATCGCCCGGCCGATGATGGACGCTTCGGCAATGGGTGTATTGAAACAACGGGCGCTGCCGAATTCCGTTTGTAGCCCGGCCGTCGCCTTGAAGACGCCGCCTTTTCCTTTTACCTGAAGAAGATTTTCCTCGCGGCTGCAGTCCGCGACGTCCTCGCCAAAAACGATGACGCGCTCGTCCCGCCGCATCTCTTCGGCAAGCGTCCGGTTGATGGCATCCACCATCGTGCGGGGCTCGCCGGAAAAGCGAGGTTCTGCCTCGAACGCCGATCCGGTCGGGTCGATTTTATCGGAATACAAATGCAGCAGTGCGGAGCCAGAAGCCGGACCGGGTTCTTTCAGTGCCGCCTCCGTGACGTCAGCGACCTCCCGGTCGACATCCCGCATGATCTGTTCAATCGCGGCACGATCGAGAATGCCCCGGCGGATCAGAAACTTGGGATACGTGACTAGCGGGTCGCGGGCCGCTTCGGCGTCGCGCTCCGCGGGCGTCTTATAAAGTCTTTCATCGTCGGATAAGGAATGCGAATACGGCCGGATAACGGAGGCATGCACAAGCGCCGGACCATGCCCGCGGCGGACGTAATCGGCGGCCTGCGCCAGCACACGGTAAGACGCGACGAAATCCGTTCCATCGACTTCGACGCGGAACAGATTCGGAAAGCCCTCAAGCAGACGTGCGATATTGCCGCCCGCTGTCTGGCGATCGACGGGAACGGAAATCGCGTAGCCGTTATCCTGCACCAAAATCAACAGCGGCAGCTTATCGAGGCAGGCGCTGTTCATGCACTCCCAGAATTCGCCTTCGCTAGTCGCGCCTTCGCCGGTGGACACCAGCGTGAGTTCATCGGGCGCGGCGTTGACGTAGCGCTTCGCGAAGGCCGCCCCCATCGCCTGCACAAACTGCGTGCCAGTCGGCGAAGAACCCGTGAAGATTCGCAGCTCCGGCGAGCCCCAGTGCGACGGCATCTGCCGCCCGCCGGAAGCGGGGTCGCGCGCCGCTCCAACGGACTGCAGCATCATCGATTCCGGCGTCACTCCTAGCGCGAGCGCCAGCGTCCTGTCGCGGTAATACGGGAAGCACCAATCGCTGCCCGGTCGGAGAACCATGCCCGCCGCGGCCTGCGCCGCTTCATGCCCCGCGGCGCTGATTTGAAAATGAATTCTGTTCTGCCGCTTCAGCATGATCTCGCGGTCGTCCAAGCGCCGCGAGAGATACATGAGCCGGTATGCGTGGATGAGTGCG
>Ga0134128_10005483_pt1 | contig 15380 bp, 32 predicted proteins | sample KB31754_FD_96462 | JGI IMG/M metagenome (GOLD analysis project Ga0134128, IMG submission 96462) | Terrestrial soil microbial communities with excess Nitrogen fertilizer from Kellogg Biological Station, Michigan, USA - KB3-175-4 | ecosystem: Environmental > Terrestrial > Soil > Unclassified ... | reverse complement strand
GGGGGCGGTGCGCCTCCCCTCTCTTTTTACGGCGCAATTTATTTTCCACTCCATCCCGCGCCCACAAAAAATCGCCACCGTTTCCGGCAGCGATTCCTTGGGGTAAAGAAAACCCGCTTGGGGTGCTTCACAGCAATCCACAAGCGGGGGAAAGAATAGGGCGCAATACCCTTTTACTTTATTCACCACAAAATCAACATGGGGGAATCATGCTGATTTGTGATGGCCCGGATATTGCATCCGGGACTTCCGCGTTACTTTTTGGGCTTGCCCTTATCATCCTTGGTCGCCGGCGCCGGCAGCGCCTTCAGTTCCTTTTCGATCAGCGATTCCAGCGCTGCCAGCTTGTCGGATTCCTTGATCTTGGTCAAGGGGCGCACGGTGTAAGCGTAGCCCGTATTGCCCTTTTCCGAGTATTCCACGCCGATCACGAATGCGAACTCCACTTCGCCCTCGGATTCAGCGACGGCTTCGGCCAGCATGTCCTCGATAACGCCGGGGAGATATGCCTTGTTGGAACGATAGGTTTTGCCGGTGAGCAGATTCTGGCCCTTGAACGAGCCGGAGAACTTGACGGAATCACCGAAGGTGGTGTTGACGACTTCGGCGCGGTTCGCGGCACCGTACAGCGTGGCGATATCGTATTTATCGCCTTCCTTGACGGTACCCTTGCCCGGCTGCGCCTTGAGGCCCTTGAGGGAAAGCTTGGGGAGGACTTCGGCTTCGGTTTCGTTTGCCATGATTGTATCTCGCGGTAAGGCGCCCATCTGGCGCGCAATTATAGTGTCACGTTTAGCTATCCGTGTCAATAGGTCGCGCTGATTTTTCTTGCTATAAATTTCGCGTCCTGACCAAAGCGCAACAATGGCGCGTCGATGGTATTGACAACGCTCTCGCCAAGTGATACGGCTTTGATGGTCTCGGCCGAAAGGTTCGCGCCCTTGCTCGCTTTTTTCTCGCGCCCTTTTATCAAGAGCGGTTTATCATCATTGAAACAAGCATAAAGTTTTTTACCTGCAATGAAAATCTTGTTGCATTCCGCCTCGGTTTTCCACGCGCCGAGTTCCGTGTCATGAAGTGGCATATCAAGATGTTCGCATATAATCGAGTCCGTGTCGCAGTAAACGGGACGATCAGCTTTTGCTATGCCGCGCATAAGTTGGGCGCGAGCGGCGCTTGTAATGCTTGCGGCGATGGCAACGTTATTGAATGACCAGTCTTGTATTTCAGCCGGTTTCGATCCAATAAATTTATCCCCATAAACTATTTCAGGTTTATATCCGGCTTCTGTTATTTCTTCAATGGTATCAGCGATAAAACAATCCTTGAAATTGCGTGGATTCTGTCCGAACTTTCCATATGATGAATTGAGCAAAAGCTTTGCGAACAGGCGCCCGCCTTTATCATTGTTTTTATCACACTCAATTTTTAGGCTGTTGAATTTATGAACGAATGAATCAAACCGCTGCGCATTATTGAAGTAAAGGCATTCGTGAACTTTTTTGATTCTAATTAGTCCTAGATTGAGTGCTTCATGTATTTCATGCGAGCACGCCCAAAATTCATTAGTTCCGAATGGGAACTTTAATCCTTTATCGTTCAAGCATAACGCGCCGTTTGATTCGGCGGTAATGCGAGCGAATGATACGCGATTATCAGGAATTTTCTTTGAATAGCAGAATGACGATCCACGTGGATGATTATATGTCGCCATGACATACGGATACATGGAGTTTACGTCATAGATTTTAAACTGTCCTGATAGCTCCCCTCGCTCGAAAACCTGATTTCTTCCGCCCATATAGTACGGCCGGAATCGTGAATCGAACGATTCGGATTCATGTTTTTGTGGATGGAGTTTTCTAAGCTGATTGATTGCGGCGCTTCCGATGGTTAGGTGATTGCCATATCTAGAAATAAAATCATTCACAAGCTGATAAAGATATTCACAATCCTTTTGCAGATAGAACAAAATTTCTTTTTTATGTTTCTCGCGTGTCGGATACCAAAATAATTGATAATCTATTGATTCCTTTTGATAATCAGCCAACGGGACGGGGATCATTTTGTACGAATCGCGAAGTTCATGTTTTCCTAGCAGTCCGCATTTTGCAACGCGTGATTGAATGAAAAAGATGGGATTACTAATCCATTCTTGCAGATACCAAAAATCGAATCCGCCGCCGTTGTGCATATAAATAATGAGCGGATTATCAATCGACTCTAGATAATCAATCATTTTTTCTATGCAATCATCTCCCCAAAATTGCATATAATCATCTTTTCGGTATAATCCTATAGCGAACGGAAGCGGAGTATGACCATATTTGAATGGATCGGTTTCAATATCCATTGTCGCGATTTCTCGCGTATCATTCTTCGTCATCATTATCCCCCGATATAAACATGACTTCGCTTCGATCTAGAAAATCCTCGAAAACGCCATGTGTCATTTCGTGTGCGTAAGCGTCAATCGTTTTAATGAACTGGTCTAGTGAATCGGCCTCGTACATTTCCTGAGCATGGAATGATCCGAATTTCGCTAGAACCATCCGTTCCCCGCGTGGCATCTTGAAATCGCCGGATTTTATTTTCGCATACAGTTCAAGAATTTTTGCCCCAGAATATGCGCGGCGCCGGTAACGTTCACCATTAATGGTTTCCAGAACGTCGCCTTTTTTAGTAATGCGGACTTTAGAATTTTTGTTTCGGCGTTTTACGATGTAGCCTTTTGAAGTCTTAATCAGGTTGGAGTTTTCTTGTGTTTTGTTTTTCGTCCTGATTAACTTAAAATAATCGTCCAGTTTATACGATACAGATTCACCGTTCTTTGTTTTCTTGACTGTTTTTGTAAGCGGCCTGATAGTCTTTCCTTTTGCATATCTTCCTTCGCGCTGGAAATCATAAAACGCATTATCAATCTTTTTCTTGAGCCTAGAATTAAGACGTTTTGCCGCTGGAGGATTTTTGGTATTTATCAGTCCAAGCTTTTTAAGCGCACGCCATTTTGCGACGAAATCTTTATCTTGATTCCGTTTCGCTAATTGTCGTTTTTTGGATGCCGCGCGTTGGCGGTCTTTGGACGCGTCACGGATTAGCTTGGTTAAAGCTTGACGTGATCTGTCAATAGCATTAGACTTTTTGTGTGCCATTGCGGATGGGCAGAATCCCGATGGTATTTATGAGCCGGTCACGTTCGCGCGTGGCTGGCTCTTTTTTGTGAGGGGTGTATGATGGGCAGGGTAGCACTGGGAGCGGTCATGGTCAATCAAGCAAAAAACGTGCCAATTGATGATAGATTGCGGCGCATTATTCGCAGCATAGAATCATCTGGCAATAATCACGCCATGCGATTTGAGCGCAAGATTTTCAATCGCATTACTAATGCGCCTAATCCGTTGATTGAATCAGCCATCGTTAAAGCTAATTCTTGTTCATACGATACGGCGCGCGTCATTTATTCCACGTCATGGGGCGCCTATCAGATCATGGGTTTCAATCTGTATTCTGGAAATTCCATTGCGCGGAATTGTTCTGTCTGTGATTTTCTGACCGATTTAACGTTACAGAACGATGCATTTGATGCATATTGTATTTCGCGCGGTATCAATTATCGCGTTGAAGAAATGTTGAACGATCCTGCGAAGCTCAAGCAATTCGCCGTGACTTATAACGGATCGGAAAGTTACGCTGATTTGATCGTATCAGCGGCAAAAAGGATTCCGTGATGGGTGCGATTATTTTGCCGGAGCGCACGATGGCGTGGAATGCGCTACCTTATACATTCCCGGTTTATGCCGGTAATCCTGTTTATGATCGCAGCAATTGGGTTGTTGGTCATTGTAACGGATACGCGGCAATGGTCGCGCGGAGTGTTTCCAATAGTTCTGTCCAATCGCTGATTCAATTTGATGAATCGAATTATTGGGAAATTACCTTAACGCAGTCTGATTCTGCGTGGCCTATTATCAATGATAGTAATATCTTTTTCCCCGTAACATCGCAAGGAAAAGGCGTTATTTGGCACACTTACGGACTCGCGATTAACGGGATGGGTTATCCCGATCCGTCGGTTCCCGATGGTATTTGCGCGGGCGCGTTTCTGTTTACAGGAAACCTTAATCCGGTTTGTTTTCCGCAGGGTTCACTTTCTTGTGCGACGACTGATGGCGGAGTTTTTATCGGTACTGATGGTTATGGGTCAGCCGAACAACACGTTTTAGATAGTTCGGCTGGGTGTCCGGGTTCTAATAATTATGGAGCATCTTTGGTCAGCTCCTATTCAAACGGTCTTAATGGAACATCCGACACTCCTAGAAATCTTAGCACCTTCCAGAAAATCGGATTGGGGCGCAGTCCTCTAACATATGATGATGATGTCAACGTCGCCGTCAATTGGGTTAATCCTCTCAATCCTAAAGCGTGCGATCTTGGCAATAATATGATCGCCATATTGACAGGATCACCGAGTTATGCGGCAAACCCTACACTGTTGCGCGTTTTCAGATTTTCAATTTTTCCCGTATATCCCCATACCGGCGCATGTGACGGTGATCTTAAAATTTACCTTGAATTGATTTATGAAAAAAACTTGATGGATTTTATGCCCAAACCGAGGCCCACTTACTTTTCAGCGGGCGGTCTCATATCGCCAGCGCCGGGTGTTTTGTCTGTATCAGTGCAACAAGGTCCGGGCGGCACTAGCGCAAGACGATTTATATTGATGAAATTTCCGGGGCCGCTTATTCAGCCCGTTGTCGGTCCTATTCAGGGATCGCCGGGTACAGGGTGGAATGTTTTAATGACTCAATCGCAGCGCTTGATTTATTTTGTTCCAAATACCGGCGGCCCGACTGATCCGTCATTTTTTGCATATTCAACAGATGCAATCAATCTCGATTATTCAATAACGCTCCCATCTCGAAACAATATCACGCCAGTAAACCGCATAAATACCCTTACATACGTTAGCAGGTGAACTAAAATGCAGCCGACTACTTTTGTTTTTGATACGCTCAACAATAAATTCCCCTGCGAAGGGCCGCGCGTTGTCCAGTGCGTTTGTGATTTTTCATCGGCAACGTCATTTGACATTGATCTTAAAACGCTGGTACAGCAAGGCAAGATCAGCGAAGTGCAAAGTCTTTTTGTAGACAACGCAGATAATTCTGATTTTATGGTGCTGGTTATGTCGGCATCTAATCAGCGAATTATCGTTCCGGCATACAGCCAAGCTTATTTGACAGTCTTGCTCAATCAGGCTCAATTTAGCGCGACTACTGCGTCGCCTGTTAAAGCGGCAATTTTTGCTCAAAATTTCCCGGTGCAGAATTGTGTATGGTCGGCGCCGGCCAACGGCGCGGCAGCGTCCAATGTTGCCGTGACCAATTTCCCTACTGTGCAAATGGTGGCGATCAGCCCGACCGCAACTAGCGCGTTCACGCCAACTTATCCGGGGATCAATTTGACAACGGGTGCCGCTAGTGTTAATTCGGCTATCGTGGCCGCAACGGGACAGAATATCCGTATCACTAATACGGGCGCGGCAGTTGTATTTATTCGCACAGGATCGGGAACTCAAACGGCACTCGCGACGGATTTGTCACTGGCGCCGAATCAGTCCATTATAATCAATGCAAATGGCGCTAATAACATCGCCGCTATTTCACCCGCCGGCGCATCGTCGGTTAACATCATCGTCGGATATGGCGAATAATCGGAGAAAGTAAATGTCCAGTGAAGAAAACAATCAGCTTGAAACCCGCCTTGATGATGCGGCCCAGAAAGATCAAGTGTTCGAAAACAAGAACCGCATTGCTGAACTTGCGGGCGAAGTTAAAGCGCTCGCTGAAGAACTACGCGCATTGAAGGCGCGTCTTTTCCATCCGTCGGAGAATTGATATGTTGGGCGCCGACATGCTCCTGAAATCCTTGGGTCTTGATCCCGAGGAATTGCGCAAACAGTTTGAAACCGCGTCGGTTTTTGTTACTGAAAAAATCGGTGCGCTAGAAGCTCAATTGACGCGCATTGAAGCGAATCAATTGCTGATGTATCAGCTTATGGCGCGCGCTGGTTTGATTGAAACTGTAGAACAATACAACGCCGCTATGTCCGAAGAAAACGCGAGGATTGGCACTAATGGAAATCGAGCGAACTGATGTTGACGACGCGAAGGAGCGCGTTGAAGAAAAACGCGAAGAATTGGAACGCGCTGAATCCGATCTTGAAAAACAAGAAATCATCGAACAGATTGAACAAGTAGGGGATATCGCCAATACTGCCGCTAATATCGCGATTGATGCTAGTGTGAATGAATCGGCCAATTCCGGCGCACTAATCGAGGTCAAGAAAGATCTTGAAGAAAATGAGGAAAATATCGAATGGCTCAGGAAACAAGTTCACGAATTGACGACCCAAACGGCATCCTTGCGGGAAGAACTGTCGATCCTGAAAGCGTCGCAAATGCCAGTAGCGGAAGTGGTGGAAGCGACGATGGATATGCCCGCGACGACGACGGAAATATCAAGCGAAATAAAGACGGAAGTCCCCAACGAAAGCGAGGAAGAAAAGCCGGACAGCGAACCGGAAACGCCGGCTCCAAAGGCAAGAAAAATCAGGATGATATAAAGGGTCTTGAAAAAATCCTTTTTTCTTTGCATCTGATGGCGGCAACGGCGCTCGCGCCTGAAATGGCGATTGATGAACAAGAAGCCGGGATGCTTGCGGGCGCCGTGAAAAGCGTGCAGGATTTTTATGACGTTTCGGCATCCGCCGAGGTTATCTTGTGGGTTAATGTCGCGGGCATTTTGGGTGCCGTATATGGCCCTCGTGCGCTCGCCATCATGAGCCGCCGAAAAAAGAGCAAGAAAGAAAAGCCAAAGGCTGAAAAATCAGACGAATCTGGCCCGATCATTTTGGAAGGTTTCGCGGTTCCCCATCATGCGCCTACCGAATAACACGCAACGCCTTGTCATCGTCGGTCGCACTGGATCAGGAAAAACTCGCGCTGGTATTTGGCATCTGTCAAAGCGTGATTTTTCCGATCCGTGGATCATGCTTGATTATAAGCGCGACGATCTGATTGCAGAAACGCCGGCTATTGAAATCGGTGCTCATGAAAAGATACCGAAGCAAGGCGGGTTATATGTCGTGCGCCCGGACCCGTCCGAAGAAGATGCAGAAAAAATTGAACGCCTTTTGTTGCGTGCGTGGCAGCGTGGAAACGTCGGCATTTATGCTGATGAAGGTTTCATGCTTCCTAACATGAAGGCGCTCAATATGGTATTGACGCAAGGGCGTTCCTTGCGCGTGCCGACTATTATTCTTTCGCAGCGTCCAGTCTGGCTTTCACGTTTCGTTTTTTCGGAAGCTGATTTTTTTCAATTGTTCGATTTGAATGATGCGCGCGATAGAAAAGCCATCGGCTCTTTTATGCCAGCCGAAGCACAGCAGCGTTTGCCCGCTTACCATTCGTGGTATTACGATGTAGGGCATAATGAAATGGTGGCCTTTTCGCCCGTACCATCTGACGACGAAATTTTGAGCGGCTTTCAGATAAATAAAAAGAAATCAATTTTTTATGTATAGTTGACACTCCAAAGCGACCCGCGCCATAGTGTCCGGGACAGTTCATTCATCGGTGAGACAACCATCATGGAACAAACCATTTTGACGTGGAATATCACGAATTGGATTACGGTGGTGATTATGTCACTGCTCGGCTTTATGATTTTCGGACTTGTTGCGCATGGCTTTAATCGCATGAGCAACAAACAGGACAATTAATAATGAGCGCGATTAATTGGCCCTTAATCAAGAATCCGATTAACTGGTTAATCATTTTCTTGATGATTGTTTTTGCCGCATTGATTGCGGAAAATCTTTGCGCCCTCGTTCACGGCCCTTGCGGCTGCAATAAATCGGAGAAATAAAATCATGGCATCCCAAGTACAGCAGACGCAGGACCCTTATGCGCTCAATGCGCAGGCTCGCGCGATCGTTCTGGCAAACGCAGTGGATCGCGTCCAGCAAATTTCCAGTTCGACCTACAACGCGGCGAATCAGAGCGTTATCAATATCGCGCCGCGCAACGTTGGCCTTATCAAAGGGTTTTTTGTTGACGTCATTGCGAGCGTGACGAATGCCGCGACGAATGGCGCGACCCTCACTAAGCTGGGGCCGGCTAATATCCTGTCGCAGATCGTATTCACCGACCTTCAAAATAACACGCGCATTCAGACGACTGGCTGGCATATGCATTTGCTGAATACCGCGAAGGCCAACAAACCGTTCGGGCTTTGCCAGCAGCTCATTTCACCGCCGATTGCCTATGGCTCTAATTTCGGTGAAATCAGCGCGCCCGCTACACTCGCCGCGTCGGCTAGCGGCACCGTTACCATGCGGTATTATATCCCGCTGTCTTATTCCAACAATGATTTGCGCGGCGCGCTTTATGCGGGCGTTGTCAACGCCACGATGAATTTGCAGCTCACGGTCAATGCCGCAGGTGCATTTGTCGCGGCCGGATCGGATGCCACGCAGGCAGTATTCAGCGGCAATACTGGCACGGTCGGAAACGTCACGATTAACGTCTATCAGCACTATTTGGACCAGTTGCCGATGACAAAGAACGGCCCGGTTTTGCCGATGATGGACCTCAGCACGTTTTACGATATCAAGAATACAAGCGTCAACGGGTTGACTGTCACGCAGGATTATCCGATCCCGTATGCGAACTATCGCAGCTTCCTGTCCACCTATTTCATTTACGATAATGGTGGCACGCTGAACAACGGTTCGGATATCAATTACGTGGCGTTGCAGTCTGCGAACTACACGCAGATTTTCAAAATGTCTCCGATTGAACTTGCGCTCATGTCGAATATCAAGTTCGGCATTGATTTTCCGAGTGGCGTTTATTATGTCGATCATCGCAACAGGCCGATTAATACCAATCAGTATGGCAACATGGAACTGATTATTAATCCGTCCACGGTAAACGCGAACGCTCAGGTTCTTGTCGGATATGAAGCGTTCGGCCAGCTCGCGATGATGACTCAAGCCGGTAGCTTGCCGGCGGCGGGTTAATAGCATGCGCGTCGCAGATTGGATTGCGAAACCTTACAGCGATGACATGGACGTCACGCGTTGGGTTTTGTTTGTCGGCTTAATTATTATCATCGCGGCGGGATGGCGCGGTGTAATCAAAATGGTGGAGAATGTAGCATGAAATTCATGGGCTTTTCTTTCGTGACTCTTTTGCTTTTCGCCGTTTTTTATCTGATCGGCGCGAAGTATCCGGGGCCGGCTAACAAGATTTTCGGTGCGATGTAATGAGCCGTACATCTGTCATCTTCGGCGCATTGTTCATAGGATTTTTGGTCTATATTACAATGCGCGGACAGTTGAAAGATTATGGTTCTCTCATTTGGGGCCGATGATGCCGTTTGTTCTTTTTGTTGCTGGTCTATTGCTTGTCATAACGGGCGTTCGCGGTACGTCTGACAAGCTTTATTCCCTGATAGCATCCGACTTCATCGGTTCCAGTTCTTTTTTTCCGTGGGTTATTGCCATATTTTTCATCGGCTCGGTCGGTTATGTTAGAACGTTGCGGCCTCTTTCCAACATCTTTTTGGTGCTGGTCATTATCGTTTTGTTCTTGAGCAATGGTGGATTCTTCGCCAAATTCATTGAACAAACGGGAATCGGTAAAACAAGCTTTGGCGGAATCAACGCTGGAAATACTGGCGCAAGTATCGGGGCCGGTTTGGGTAATTTCATGAGTCAATCGCCATTTTCAATCAACGCGGAATTTTCACAATGAATAGTGTCATGAGCGGTATCATTACCATCGCGGTCGCCATTGTCGGCGTCGCCATCGTCGCAACGCTAGTTAGCAAAAATGCGCAGACGCCGCAGGTAATCAGCAGCGCGGGCGATGCTTTTTCTGCGGCGCTTCGCGCGGCGACGGGGCCGGTTTCCGGTGGTTTCGGCGGCATCGGGTATTAAGTCATGAGCCTGTATAGCTATATTTCCCGGCTTGTCGGAACTACTCCCGGAACTGGCAATATGGCGTTTCGGCAAAATACTTCGCTGCCGTTTCATTCGATTCGCGGCGCTGGTCGCCCTGTAGCCAATCAATTCATGGCGTTTGCACCGCAGATTATTCAGACTCAGACTCTAGTCAAACAGGGTATGGGCGGATTGTTTGCCGGGCAGTTTGTATCGCAGCCGCTAAGCGAGCCGGATAATAACTCATGAAAATAAACATGCAACTGGTAAAGGATCATCCCGTTGCGGCGACGGTGACGATTCTTTTTGCTGGTTTTGTTGCGTATAAAATCCTCGGCGGCGGAAGCGGCAGCTCCGGCGGCATGGTAGTTTCAAGCACTGGCGTCGATCCGCAGCAAGCCGCGCTCCAAGGTCAGCTTGCCTTGCAGGGTCAGCAAATGAGCGGGCAATTGCAGGCGCTCGGAATTCAAGCGTCAACGCAAGTACAGCTCAAACAAATGGACCTGCAAAATGCCGCGATGACAGCGGCATATCAATATCAGATCGCACAACTGCAAGCGGGATATGAAACGCAGCACGATCAATTGCAGGCCGCTGTTTCAACGGCACAGATCAATGCACAACTGCAAGCGATTCAGTCGCAAAATGACACGCTGATTAATCAGTCCAAAATCTCGGCGCAATCGCAGATTGCCGCGATTCAGTCGGCCGTACAGCAGACGGCCATCATGTCGGCGCAGCAGATCGCAACGCAACGCGCACAATCCGATGCACAAGTGCAGATCGCTCAGGCGCAGGCGCAGGCCAGTATGTACGGCGCGCGTCAAGCGGCCGGCGTGGCGAAACAGGGACAAACCATGTCCACTATCGGTATGCTCGGCTTGATGGCAATGTCGTTTTTCTGCGATGTGCAGATCAAGACAAAACTAGGTTGCGTCAATACGGCCGACTGTCTTAATGCCGTCAAGCGACTCCCGCTTGACAAGTTTGTTTATATCGTAGATTCGGCGCCGTCGATTCTTGGCGATGACAGAATCCATGTCCAGACTTATGCTCAAGATTTTTACCGGGAAATCGGTGCGGCTGATTTTGCGACTCGCAAACGTATTGACGTGGTTGACATGATGGGCGTCATGCTCGGCGCTATCAAAGAACTTGGGGCGATCTAATGGCAATCAAAAAGCCCACGAAAAAAGAATGGATTTACATTGGCGTACTTGTTGCGCTTGCCCTTTTGTTGTGGCTTTTGACGCGCGCAAAGCACGTTGCGAGCGCCGCACCGGGTAATGGCGCCGATACGTATTATTTGACTGGAAACATTCCGCCAATCAATTCAGACGGTTTCACTATGCCGTCATTTGGCGATGTAAACATTCCGGGCGTCAATCTCAATACAGGCGGTGGTGGTTGCAATAACTGCGACCAAACGCCTTATTACGGATCAACGCAGCAATTAGCGGACGCATTGGGCGGTAACGGCGCAGACGCCATTCAGGACGCTCTGAAATCTTTGCCGGGATATATGACGCTAAATATTCAGCAAAAATCCGTTCCCGGTACAATCAATGGCGTTGTTTGGGATACCGTAACCGCATTGCCCGTTCTCGCGTTGGGCGACGGCACAACTTATTCCAACATGGGTGAGCCGGCTGCGCATTACGCGCCGCCCGGTATCAGCGGCGGAGTGTGATCCATGTTTTTTGACTCGCTCGCCGCTTCCGGTATCGCGGGATCATTCGCGCAAGGCGAATCAGGCGGAATGCCGACATTTTCCTACGGCGCGGGCATGCAAGGCAATCCGAACGCGGCGGCAGCAAATTATGCCCAATGTATCGCGGCCGGTGGCGTAGCCGCGAATTGCGGAGCGCAAGCATGGCAAGCTGGACTAAATCCCGGCACAAACATCACCACAAATAAAGATCTTTCCATTTGGGACCGTGCAAAATTGTATGGAATGGGCGCGCTCGGCGTAGTGTCTGGAAATCCCGTTATGGGAATGAACGCCATTTCATCGGCCGCAAATGCAAAATGGAATGATCTAACTGTCTCGCGCATTGCGACGCTAATCGTGGGCGTTGTGCTCATAGGCGCTGCCCTTTTTCTTTTGCGGTCTCCGCTTACGATTGTTTCGGACAAACTGGCGAACATTGAATAATGACCAACTCTGATGTGACCATTATAATCAGCATCGTTTCATTGTTCTTTAATTTGCTGATGATAGCGATTCAATCGCGTATTCGCGGCGAATTGTCGGAACTCAAAGCGCACGTATACGAACATTTCGCCACAAAAAACGATGTTCGGCATATGATGAAAAGGTTTACGCCGTGAAAGTGTTTTATATAATCATCATTTCCGTTTTAGTTGTAGTGATCGTGCATTTTGTCGCGCCGAAGTATACGATGCTTGCCGCAGCAATTATGCCGGGGACTCCGCCATGAAGTACAAAATAAGGCCGCATTACGGAACGATGAAACCGGGCGCTAAGCCGCAAAAGTATTTCATCGTAGACGAAAACGATATTCCAGTTGACACTTTTCTTTTTGAAGCTGACGCTAAACGCGCGCTCAAAAGGATGAACAAGAAAACTGAATACAAGATCATATGAATAAATACAATGTCAGACGGGCAGTTAAACCGCGCTATGGCGCGGACCCTGAAATTGTATATTTAGTAGAAGATGAAAAAGAAAATGTAGAATCAGAACATTCTGAAAAGAAGCTGGCCGATCAAAGAGCGCGTCATCTTAACAAAATAAATAAAAGAATAAAATTTATATGAAACTGATTAAAGATTATAAATCGGTATACAAGCATATATCGTTTGTTTGCATGGCGATATATGCGACGGCAATAAGCGTTTTCAATATGCTTCCGCCGCAACTGCAAAATTCATTCGATCAGCAGGAATTGCGATGGGTAAGTCTGGCACTTATCGGGATTGGTATGGTAGGCAAATATGTTGACCAAAATCTTAAAGGTTCCGATGATGATTAAATCATGGCTGATTGCCGGCGGCATGTTTATCGTCGGATGCGTGGCGGCGCTCGCATTAGGGCGGCGCAAACAATTCAAGGCAGATAAAAACAAGGTACAAGAAAATGTTTCGGAAACGCTGGAAAGAATTTCCAAGGTTTCAAAGGCCGCACAGGATGATGCTACGAGCCGCCCTGAATCTGGGCCTAATTCTAGCGCTGACAAGTTGCGCGACGATTGGAGCGAGCGTTAAACGCGGCGTTGAATCGGCACCGTGCAAAGCGTTTCACCCCGTCTATGTCCATCCGGGCGACGTGCTGACAAAGCGAACCGCTGATGCCATCATGTCGAACAATGAAACGGGCGCCGTAATCTGCCACTGGAAAAAGAAACATGAATTGAAGCTGAACAACTGAATTATTTTGCTTGCGTTCAGATCGCGGTCGGTGTATCTTTTGGGTTGTCGGAAACGGCAACCTTTTCTTTATGGGGAAAATAAAATGAACTACTCCGAAGCCGTCGCAATTTCTCAAAACCTGAAAGCGGATCAAAAACTTCGTGATGAGGCAAACGAAGTGATTGAAGCTTACGAAAACGCGGGATTTTCGAATCACACGTTCGCCGGCGAAGAATACTAATCTTTAGGGTTGTCGGAAACGGCAACCCTTTTTTATTTTGTGGAGAATTGAAATGTGCAATACATCTCAAGGGTTTTATCAATCTAATATGAATGTCTATCAGCTTCACGGATATACGGATAGGCTCGACTATCTGACAAGAACGGCAGAACACCACGGCATCCCGTTGAATGTCGTCATCACAGCAGCGGAAATTCTAGGACCTAATGAGGACTTTGACGGTCTAATTTCCATAATTCAAGATTACAAATATTATCGAGCTTTGAAATGAAACGAAAATAAACCGAAATGACAAAATACACAATAAAAATAAATGGCGCCGATACTTGGATGATATTTTCGGATGTTAAAGATGTTCGCACAATTAGAAGGAAATTAATGGAGGCTAATAGTGATCGTTCAATTAAAATATCCTGCGATGTTGACGATGGATCAGGTAGTAAAAGCGCCGTCGAATCGTCAAACAAAATTTTGGGTGGCAAAAGCGACTGCGGATCATCCGAATAGAATTGATACTTTCATGAATATAGGATGCCATTCACTGGCGTATGAACTCAACACGGGAGTTCACCTTCTTCCCGGATGCTATATCATCGGCGGCGGATATTGGGATTGCAGGTTTCGTCAACGTTTCATTGTTACCGAATCGGGAGAAATAAAATGGATGTAATCAGGTCATACTTTGATTCCGAGATTGAAAAGATCAAAGATAAAATGTTCATGTTTGGATACATCACTGGCACCATCATAACGGGAGCGCTTACCATTATGATTAGCGAGTGGCTGAAATGAGAAACTTCAAAAACAAGGAACGCGATAAACTACCGGCTATCATTCCACCAATAAAACAAAAGATTGATCCGTACACGAGAAAAGTGATATTCAGAAACGAGGTATTAACGGCTTATATCAATCATTTGGAACGGCGGCCTACACAAGTCTATCTTCACAGGAGATGACATGCTCACTAAACACGATGTTTCAACCATTACGCGCATTGCATATGCATACGGCGGTATGCGATACGATTCAGATTCATTTGTCAGCGATATTTATAAAACGTCTGATTTTCTTGAGGTGATAAAACTGATTGACCTTAAGCTGAACAGTTTTAAACGTGAATATCATATAGCTGATTTTCTGCTTGACGAATATATCAAAATCAAAATACATAGGTGACCGATATGCTGACCAAAAATGATGCTGATAGAATCACTAGGCTGGCGCACGTTTTCGATGTAGATTCTGTAAATAAGGGTCAGCAGTATCAGTACACGATGAATGACCTCGCTGAAATCATATTCATGGTTAACGTGAAGCTGAAAAAACAAATAGGCTCAAGTATCCCGGATTTTCTGTTTGGGCGTTATCCGGCGGATATGCAATCGGCATTTGATGATTGGATGAAGGCGGAAGCAAAGAACCGGCAGTATTAAAGTAACGCGACAGAGAATATCAAAATGAACACTTATGATGCAAACGTAACATATTCCGTTAACACCACAAGGGATGAAAGATTTCAGGTTCTTCATGCGGTCTTTGATTTGTGTAAAATGTTAGGCGAAGCCGCGCAACGAAATAATATGTCAGTTGAGGAGTTTCTTCAAATTAACATTGACGATTATAGAGAACGACGGATGTTTGAAGATTAACCAAGCGGGTTTTCTTTACCCCAAGGAATCGCTGCCGGAAACGGTGGCGATTTTTTGTGGGCGCGGGATGGAGTGGAAAATAAATTGCGCCGTAAAAAGAGAG
>Ga0134128_10005482_pt1 | contig 15383 bp, 16 predicted proteins | sample KB31754_FD_96462 | JGI IMG/M metagenome (GOLD analysis project Ga0134128, IMG submission 96462) | Terrestrial soil microbial communities with excess Nitrogen fertilizer from Kellogg Biological Station, Michigan, USA - KB3-175-4 | ecosystem: Environmental > Terrestrial > Soil > Unclassified ... | reverse complement strand
GGATGCCGTAGCCGCCCTGCCCGGCGCACCAGCAGAACCCCTCCGCCCGCGCGTCCCAGCCGAACGCCAGGCTGCCGTCCGGCGTGAAGGTGCGCAGGCCCGCCCAGCTCCGCTCCACCCGCCGCACTTCGATGTCGAGCCCCTGCTGCATCCGGTCGATCGCGATGGCGACGTCGAGTTCCTCCGGCTGCACGTCGTGCGGATGGGTGGGCGTCTGGTCGGCCGGCGAGACCAGCAACCTCGTGCGCGCCTCGGGCCGGACGTACCAGGTGTGGGCGACCTCGTTGACCATCGGCCAGTCCGCCACCTGCCAGGGGGCGGGGTCGATGATCGCGGCGGTGCGGCGGCACGGCACCAGCCCGAGCCCGGGCAGCCCCGCCTGCCCCGCCACCTCGTCGGCCCAGGCCCCCGCCGCGTTGACCACCACCGGCGCCTCGAACCGCGCGCCGGCACTGGTCTCCACCCGCCAAGCGCCGCCCTGCCGCTCGATGCGACCCGCCCGATGGCGCAGCGCCAGCACGCCGCCGTTGGCGCGCACCTGCCGCAGATAGCCTTGCAGGATGGCGTCGACATCCATGTCGAACGCGTCCTCCTCGATCGCCGCCGCCCGGGCGTAGCCGGGACGCAGCGCGGGAACCATCTCCTTGGCCTTCCCGACGTCGAGTTCCCGAAGCCCGATCCCCTCGGCGAGCAATGTCTGGAGCTGTGCCTCCTGCCCCGCCGGCGCGACCAGCAGCATGGCGCGCCGGCGGGTCAGCGCCTGCTCGGTGAAGCCGGCGGGCGGCTGCTCGAAGAACGCGCGGGACATGCCGGTCAGCGCGCGCACGTCGGGCGGGCCATAGTTGAGAATCCAAAACGCGGCGGAGCGGCCGGTGCTGTGATAGCCGGCCGCCTCCTCCGCCTCGACCAGCGCCACGCGATGCGTGGGTGCCAGCGCCGCCGCGCAGGTCGCCCCCGCGATGCCCGCGCCGATGACGATCACGTCGAAATTCCGCGTATCCATGCGGCGGACCCTACACCGGATGGGCTTGTGCGCGCGCCCCCCGCGCGTGACGATGGCGTGGGATGAGCAAGGGGGGAGCTGGCATGGTCGATCTCGTGGTGCGCGGCGATTGCGTGGTCACGCCGCAGGACACCGGCGCCTACGATGTGGCGATCGAGGGCGAACGGATCGTGGCCGTGTCGCCCGCTGGCAGCGGCGCCGTCCCCGAGGGCGCGCGGCTGATCGATGCCACGGGCAAGATCGTCATGCCCGGCGGGATCGACCCGCACGTGCATTGCAAATGGCCGCTGCCCAATCCCGACGGCACCTGGGGCAACACCGACCCGCCCGACGTGGTGAGTCGCGCCGCGCTGTTCGGCGGCACCACGACGATGATCGACTTCACCCGCACCTCCCAGGGCAACTCGGTGCAGGACGCGATCGAGAAGCGCGAGCAGGACTGGAAGGGCCATTGCGCCTGCGACTACGCGCAACATCTGATGGTTGAGGGCGAGCTGCCGTTCGACCTGCCCGGCCAGCTCGCCGAGGCGTTGCAGGCGGGATACCCCACGGTGAAGATCTTCACCACCGACATTACGCCCTCGCGCAAGGGGCGGATGGTGCATTTCGGCGACATCTCCGAGGTGTTCCGCGTGCTCGCCGCCAATCGCTGGCTCGGCGTCATCCACGCCGAGGACAACGACATTGTGATGCACATGTACGCCAAGCTCATCCGCGAGCAGCGCACCGGCTTCGAGAACATGGCGGAGGTACACAACTCGCTGTCCGAGGATCTGTCGTTCCGCCGCGTCATCCGCCTCGCGGAGAGCATTCCCGGCACCGCGCTCTACATGATGCATGTCAGCGCCGCGACCGGCGTTGCGGCGATCCGCGAGGCGCGGGCGCGCGGGGTGCCGATCTACGGCGAGTCGCTGCACCAGTACATGCTCTACACCAGCGACGACTATCGCCGACCGAACGGGCAGATCTACCACACCTATCCGTCGCTGAAATCGCCGGAGGATCAGGCGGCGCTGTGGTCCGGCACCTTGGACGGCTCGATCAACTGCGTCGCCACGGATGAAATCTGCTGTACCTTGCAACGGAAACTACAAGGCAGGCGGATCGACGACACCACCGGCGGCAATGCCGGCGTGGAGCCGCGCGTGGCGCTGATGTACACCGAGATGGTTGGCAACCGCTCGTATTCGCTGCGCCGCTTCGTCGACCTCGTTTCGACCAACGCCGCGCGCGTCATGGGGCTCTATCCGCGCAAGGGTGCGTTGGCACCGGGGAACGATGCCGATATTTGCGTGCTCGACCCCGCCTTGCGGCGAACGGTGCGTGCCGCCGATCTGCACGAGACCGATTACAGCCCGTGGGAGGGCCACGAGCTCAACGCCTGGCCGAGCATGACGATCCTGCGTGGCAAGGTGGTGGTGGAGAACGGCGCCTATTCCGGCGACCTGGCCGACGGGCGCTGGCTTGAACGGCGCGTCGACGACGCGATCATCGCCGGGCCGTCGCTGTAGGGGGCGCAGCTCCTCGTATCTGCCCGTCGTGAGGATCAGCACTCTCGGAGACGGACCCAATAGGGTCGGGCGATGAGGGCGCGTCGGAGAAGCCCGGATCGTGTGCGAGCGGTGCCGCCTGTGGCGCCAGGATCGCGAATGGCCGTTCAAGGTGCGTTGGAGGCGCCGTGGTCATGCTTCCGCCCGCGGCCACGACGGCCAAAAGGATCGCGGCGGCAGCCATGAAATAGAACACTCCGTCGATATCGAAGCGTGCCATGAGACTTGTGCCGATCAGCGGACCGAGCACGGAGGCGAGTCCGCTCACCAGGATGAGATGGCCGCTAACCGCGACCACGCGATCAGCCGGCATCCGATCGTGCGCGAGCGCGACGCAGACCGGGTAGAGCGTCGACATAAAGCCGCCCAGCAGGGCCGCCGCGGTCAGAACCATGGGCAATGAGCGCGGCAGCAGCACCAGGGCAACGGCAATGACCGCGAAACCGGCGCCGAGTGCCGCCAACACGACGCGCCGGTCAAAGCGATCGGAAAGCCTGCCGACGGGAACCTGGAAGATGAGGCCGCCCAGCACGGCGACAAGCATGAACAGCGCGATCGTCGTGCGTTCGATCCCCTCCCCCTGCATCCACGCGGGTACCAACGCATAGAACGCGCTGGTGACGAACCCGCTGATCACGCAGCCAACCACCGCGACGGGTGCCTCGCGGACGAGTTGGCCGTACGGCATCGTCGCGGCCGCGGCCGTTCGGGGCGGCTCGGCCCTGGTCGTGCTCACCATGAAAAGGGCAATGGCGAATAGGGCGGCGATCGTGTTGAACGGCGTGGCCGTCTCGATCTCTGCGCGAGCGATCAGGAGTTGTCCAACAGCGAGAGCCAGGAAAGTGCCCACCATGTAGATCGAGAAGACCCGTCCGCGTTCCGACGGTCGGGCCTTGGCGTTGAGCCAACTCTCGGTTGCGATGAAAATGCCCGAGCATCCGAACCCGATAATCGCGCGCAGCACCAGCCACGGCCATGCCTCGGCCCAGAGCGGCATGGCAGCGGTTGCGGCGACGACGAGGCCGCCAAATGCGGCGTAGGCGCGGATGTGCCCGATCCGTTCGATGATCCGTCCGCACCGCAACGCGCCCAGCGCGAAACCGGCGAAGTAGCTGCTGAGCACCAGGCCGGCCATGACTGCGCCGAAATCTTCAATTGCCACGCGCAGTGAAATGAAAGTGCCAAAGAACCCGTTGGCGAGCTGGATGGCGCTCGTCGCAATAACCAGTGTTCCAATCTGTGCCCGCATTGAATTACTCGTCCGCATCACTCTCCACCGTCTCTCGACCGACCGAAGAGGCGGTCGCGCATTATCAAGCATGGGGTTGTGACGCAGGATTGTATCGCCATGCCATTGCGTTCCATCGTGAATCAATAGAGGCTCGGAACGTCGCATCCAATGAACACGACGTGAACCGAGAAACCTCCATCTATCTCGACGCCCTGCGTTTTGCCGCGGCAGCGGTCGTGTTCCTCACCCATGTCTCCGGTCGACGCCTCACCGGCGGGCTGTTTTGGCAGGTGGGACCCTACGGGTCGGAGGCGGTGACCCTGTTCTTCGTGCTGTCCGGTTTCGTGATCGGCTACACCACACGGCGCAACCGCCCGGCCGAGACGTATATCGTCGCGCGTACCGCTCGCATCTATTCAGTGGCGCTTCCGGCGTTGCTACTTACGTTTGCTCTGGATTCGATCGGCCGCGCTCTCAATCCGGCGCTCTACACGGAATCGTGGGGCTACGTGTGGGACGGGCGGGTCTCGCAATTCCTGCGGGGCGCGCTGTTTCTCAACCAAATCTGGTATGCGGATATCAGCCCCGGATCGGACCTGCCCTACTGGTCGCTGGGATACGAGGTCTGGTACTACGTGATCTTCGGGGTCGCCGCGTTCTCTCGCTCGCGCTGGCGCTGGCCCCTCCTGCTTGGCTTGCTGGCGTTTGTCGGCCCGTGCATCGCCGGGATGTTTCCGCTGTGGGCGCTCGGGTTCCTGGCGTACCGCGTCTCTTCACGCGCCGCTCTAAGCCCCCGGACAGCGGCAACAATGTGCTTTGGCGCCGTTGCAGCGTGGCTCGCCTACGAGACCCAGGCGTGGATGGGCGGCACGCGGATGATGGGGGTCGCGCCCGCCTTCCTCGGCCATCCTGAACTGGCGCAAAGCTATCTCGTGGCGACTCTGTTCACCATTCATCTGATCGGCTTTCATGCCCTCGCGCCGGCATTCGGCGCGGTGCTCACCCCCTTTGCTCGGCCGGTACGCTGGATCGCCGGAGCCACCTTCTCGCTCTACCTTTTCCATGTACCGATCTCGCAGTTTATCGCTTCGCTGATGCCCTGGTCTTCGCATTCGGCCGCCGCACGAATCGCGGTCCTTATTGGCACGCCGCTGCTCGTGCTGGCATTGGCGGAGGTCACCGAGCGGCGCAAGGAATCATGGCGTCGGCTGGTCCTCATGCTGCTGCGCTATCCCTCATCTTTCTGGTCACGCGCGCTGCCGCGATAGGAGACCGGCGCTGGAATCACCCAGGCCGACCAGGCCGTTCCAAGAGCCTCGGGAAGCCCAACTCAACCGCTTCACGGTAGGCTGCGGCCAGCACCTCGGTCCGTCGCGCGTCCCGTGCGGCGCGTAGCGCGTCGACCTGGCGGGCGTACCGTCCAGGGTCGATTTCGGTCAGCGCCGTCTCGACTGCCGCCTCCATGCTCGCCTCGTCCTCGCAGAGAAAGCCGATCTCGCCGCTCTCGGCGAAGAACTGCTCGGACAACGGCACGCGCATGGTGATGATCGGCTTGAGCCAGGTGACCGCATCGATCAAGGCGCCGCTCGCCGAGAGATCGTAGTAGCCGCGCCGGAACGGCAAGAACACGTAGTGCAGCGCAGCCAACCGCCGCGCGAATTCGGCGCGTGACAGATGCTCCTTCGTCGGCGGATCTTCCAGCACGTCGCAGCCCGCCGTCTTGCCCGCCTGCACGATGCCGATATGCACGAAGGCGATGCGGTCGCCGTGCCGCGCCTTCACGCGAGCGGCGATGTCGAGGAATGTGGGAAATCCCTTGGCCTCAGAGCCCAGCCCGACAAAACCGACGCGGATGGGCGGGAGCGGGACGGGCGGGTCGCCTGCGGGAATCTCCGCCGCGTTGATCGGATGCCTTACGACGTCGGTGCGAGCCGCAGCGGCTGGCAAGGCGGATTGCAGCGATGTCCGTATCGCGGGCTCCAGCACGAGGAAACGCACGGGCACCCGAAACCGCGCCTGGAGCGCCGAGAGCGTGTCGAAGGCGCGCACCAGCGGGTTGCGGGGGCGCCAGCCAGTGGCGTCCGACAGATTGCCGTGTAGCCCGATCTGGACGCCGACCCGCCGCCTCGACAGGCTCGCGGCATACGCCGCGGCAAATGTTCCGGTCGCGGTGGTGGAGGTCAGCAACACAAGGCAGCCCGCCTTGCGCGGCGCCTTGCGCAGCGCCGTCTGGACGATGCGGAACTCTTGCCAGAAGCGCGGGAAGGACACCATGTGCGTGCGGCCGCGGTACCGTTGGGAGACCTCGATCGGCACGAACGCGATATTGGGCAAAGCGGTCAGCGCCCGATCGCGCTGCAGTTCCGCCAGGTGCGTCGGGTCGGCATGGACCCGGACCTGCTGCTCCGGCCAAGCGCGCGCGACAAACTGAATCACGCCGCAATTCACCGGCGCATGGACCGTCCCGGTCCATGTCATCTCAAAGATCAGGATCATCGGTTTTTCAGCTTTCCCGTGCTCCTCAGCCCGGGCGCGGATGCGAAACTCGAAACCGCCGGCCGGCGTGATCGGCCACACCCTGCCTGTTCCCGGAGGGCGAATCCACTGCCGGATTCGAGGTCCGGATCCAAAGGGAGGTTTGCCTGATCACCAAAGAAGGTTGCGTCGGTCCGCTGCGCGGCGCGATGCTCCCGCTAGCTCGTCAGGCTGCGCCGGTCAGCCTCACACAGGCAGGAGAACGCAAAGATGATCCGTATGCTGATCGCCGCCCTGATCCTCACCGCAACCGTGCCGGCCTTCGCGTGCGACTACAACAAGTCCGCCGGCGCGGCCCCGCACTCGAGCGCGGTCGCATCGCAGCCAACCAACGGCCACGCGACGCCTCCGTCAGGCGCGGTGTCGACTCCCAAGCAGTCCTGACCCGCGTGACCGGCCCCGGCACGACGAGCCGGGGCGCCGGCGCGCCCGATCGACGTTGCGCTCGGAGGTTTTCCCGTTGACCCGTGCCCTCGCCGCGCTCCGCTGGCTGATTGCCGGGACGGGGGCCGTGGTCGTGCTGATCGCGGCCGTGGTCGGCGCGCTGCTCTGGTTCAGCCTGCCCCCCGCGGAGCAGGAGACCCAGATTCCGGGCCTGTCCGCACCGGTGGCGATCACCATGGACGCGGATGGCGTGGCGCGGATCCGCGCGGCGTCCGAGAACGATGCGGCGGCCGCGCTCGGCTTCGTGCACGCAAGGGACCGGATGTTCCAGCTCGAGATGATGCGCCGCGCCGCCTCCGGTCGCCTGGCGGAATTAGTTGGCGCCCGTGCATTGCCGTTCGATCGCGAGATGCGGGTGCTCGGGCTGCGCTATCGCGCGGAAGCCGACTATGCCGCGCTGCCATCCGCCGATCGGGCAGTGCTCGAAGCCTATGCCCGTGGCGTGAACGCCTGGATCGCGGCGCGTGGTCGGTTCAGTGCGCCCGAGTTCATTGCGCTCGGCGGGCCGGAGCCCTGGACGCCGACGGATAGCCTGCTCTGGGCCCGGACCATGGGGCTCTATCTGTCGGGCAATTGGCAGCGCGAATTGGCGCGACTCGCGCTGTCGAAGCACCTGCCGATGCCGCGAATCGCCGAGCTTTGGCCGGGTCGCGAAGAGCGCACCGCCGCGGTCGATCCGGCGGCTGCCGACACCGCCGAACGGGTGCTGGATGCCCTGCCGCAGATGCCAGAGGGCGGCTCCAACGGCTGGGCGGTGAGCGGCGCCTTGAGCGCCACCGGGCGGCCGCTGCTCGCCGGCGACCCGCATCTGCTCTACATGCTACCGGGCATCTGGTATCTCGCGCGCATCGAGCGGCCGGACGGCGTGTGGGCCGGGGCCACATCGCCCGGGGTGCCGGGCGTGGTGATGGGCCGCAACAGCGACATCGCCTGGACCTTCACCACCACTGGCGCCGACACCCAGGACGTTTTCATCGAGACGCCAGTTGGGGACGGTCAATACGCGACACCTGACGGACCGCGTCCATTCGTCGTGCGCGAGGAACGGATCCACGTGCGCGGGCAGCAAGATGTCGTCCTGCCGGTGCGCGAAACCCGACATGGCCCGGTGATCAGCGACATCGCGCCGCGATCGGATGGCAAGCTTCTTGCGGTGGCGATGGCCAGCCTAGCGCCGGGCGAGACCGCCGCTTCCGGCTTTCTCGCGCTCAATCGGGCGCACAGCGTCGCCGAGGCGGGATCGGCCGCCGCGCTGATCACCTCGCCGGTGCAGAACATGATGGTCGCGGGCCGCGAGCGGATAGGGCTGTTCGTGACCGGCCGCGTGCCGCTGCGCCGCGCCGGCGACGGCTTCGCACCCGTTGCTGGAGCCGACGGCGCACATGACTGGCTCGGCTTCGCGGCCGGCGCGCAGCTGCCCATCACGGTCGATCCCGCCGACGGAAGGCTGGTGAACGCCAATGAGCCGGTGGCGCCCCTAGGCTTCCCCATATTCCTGGGCCGCGACGCGGAGGGGCCGTGGCGCGCGGAGCGGATCCGCGCGCTGTTGGCCGGGTCGCAGAGGCACACCGTCGACGGATTCGCGCGAATGCAGGCCGACACGGGCAGCGAGTACGCCCGCCAAATCCTGCCGGTGCTGCGCGGCGTCGCAGTGCCGGCGGGCACGGCCCGTAAGGCGGCCGCTCTGCTCGACGGCTGGGACGGAACGATGGCGCTCGACGGCGCGGCGCCGCTGATCTTCAACGCCTGGCTGACACGGTTCCGCGACGACGTGCTGCGCCGGGCCGGCGTGCCGGAGCGCAGCCCCGCCGTCTCGCGGCTCGGCTTCATTGCCTGGCTCCTCGGCGCCAGCGACGCGGACGCGCGCGCGGCCTGGTGCGGCGGCTCGTGCGAACCGGCGCTGGCGCGGGCGTTGGAGAGCGCGACGGCCGCGCTGGCGTCCCGCCTGGGTCCTGATCCGGCAAGCTGGCGCTGGGGAGCCCTCCACGATGCGGTGTTCAGCCACCCCGTGTTCCGCTTTCTCCCGCTGTTGAGCGGGCTCACCGAGGCTCGAATCCCGGTTGCTGGCGACACCAGCACGATCAATCGGCAGGAGGCGCTGTTCGGCGGCTTCGACAGCGTCCACGGCCCGGCATACCGCGGGGTCTACGATCTCGCCGACCTCGACCGCAGCCGTTTCATGACCGTGCCCGGCCAGTCCGGCAATCCGTTTCGCCGCACATCGCGCGGCTTCGTCCGCCGCTGGGCGGTCGGGCAAACGATCACGCTTGGCCCAGAGAGCGGCACAGGGGAGGTGACGGCCCGCATCCGCCTTCGGCCGGCGGGGTTACCGTGAGCCATTTCGCCCTCGCCCTCCGATGCGCCGGCGGAATTCGAGAGGGTTGGGCGCCGGGCTGATATTGGCGCGAGCCGGGCCGGTCGTATACCGCGTAGCGCGTGAACCGTGCTCTAAGATTAGCCGCAAATTGCGCACGTTTAACAAGCATAGCGTGCATTGCGCGCATATATAATGGGACCGAGGCAACCAGGCTGGTCTGAGGTCGTCAGCGTTGTGCGCTAGTCCCGTCGATCGTCTCGACATCCACACCGAGCGCAATCCGAATTCGGCCTGCCGTCTCACTCCCATCACAGTCACATGAAAGAACGCGACTATGACCAAGCTAACCAGCGCCATGGCGCTGGCGACTTCGGGCGCGAGCGGCGAAGCATCGCAGCCGACCGAGCAAGCAACGTTCGCCGTCTATCTATGGCTCTCGGAGGACGAGGAGGTTCGCTCCGTGGCCGCCTCGATCGTTGGCGCCTCCGGCAACGACGAAGAAGCCGGGCGGCTGCTGCGGGAGTGCGCGGAACGGGCTATTGGACACCGCCCGGTGCTTCTCAGCGCTCGTATCCAGGCCGCCCTGGCGCAGGACGTGGACTGGACGGTGATCGCCCAGTCGTTCCGCGCCAACAGTGCACCCGACTGACGTGATGGTGTGTCGATGAGCGTCGTAAGCACAACCAAATCCGACGAGATGGTCCTCGAGAAGGACGTCGGCGCGGTGTTCTCGTTCAGACCGAAGCCTTCCGACCAGCGCCGCCTCTTGCTGGTGATGGACGCGCTCAGAAGCCGTTACGGCATACCCGAGCCATCTCGGCTGGACGCGGTCCGCCTATCACTCAGGCTCGCCGCTGCCCAGTTCGCCAAGTCTGGCGCGAAATAGTTCCAGCTTACGGTGTGGTGCCGCCCTGCGAAGCCGGAGCACCCGGCCCGGCGAGCGCCGCACGCAAGGCTTCCTCTTTTGTTTCGTCAAATGACGTCTGCAGGACCTTCCCGCCCATGCCGGCCAAGGCCGCGAGCACCTTGGACGTCGTCATCGAGCGGATCAGCAGGAACAGTCCCGCCGTACCTGGTTCGAGCGCGGCGGCGGCGCCCTTCATGAACTCGTCGTTGATGCCAAAGTCGGTTAGCCGGCCCCGTATCGCGCCCGAGGCCGCGCCCAGGGCGGCACCGAGCAAAGGGTTGAGGAAAATCAGGCCGAACAATGCGCCCCATGCGGCACCCGACATGGCGCTGGTCGCGGTCAGGTTGACCAGCTGATTGAGCCCCACCCGACCCGAACTGTCCTTGGTCGCGATCGCCGCGTCGCCGATTTGGATCAAATACTCCTTTTGCATCGTGAGTATCTTGTTGCGAACCTCTTCGGCCTGCTGCTCGGTCGGAAACGCGATGAAAACGAGATCACTCATGGGACTGCCCTCACCCGGTTATTTCGGAGCACCTCTGCTTCGCCATGCCCCAACCACGCGGATGTGCGCGCGTGGCCGGAGACCCTGGCGTTCACACTAGGCTCACTTTTCCGGTTGCCAAATCATGCACGCCGCCGACCACCCGAAGCTGATGCTTAGCCACCATGTCAGCCAGGATCGGCTTTGCCTGCTGCAGGCGTTGCACGTTGAAACGTACGTTGGCGACGACGGCCCGTTGTTCCACGTCGCCGCCGGCCTGTTGCAATGCCGGCTCGATCCCAGGTTTCATCGCGCGGACGAGGTCGGCAATGTGGCCGGGCAGATCGTTATGGGTCTGCAGGGCCTTTACCGTAGCGTCGACCGCCCCGCATTTCGTGTGCCCAAGCACCATGATCACCTTGGTGCCGAGCACGGCCGCGCCGAATTCCAGACTGCCCAGTCCTTCCTCCGTGACGAAATTGCCCGCGACGCGGACCACGAACAGGTCTCCCGGCCCTTGGTCGAAGATGATCTCGGGCGCGGCACGCGAGTCCGCGCAGGCGAGGATCGCGGCGAAGGGTGCTTGGCCAAGGGCGCGGCTGGCGCGCCCGGCGGAAAAGTCCCGCTGGCGAGGTTGGTTGGCAACGTAGCGTGCGTTTCCCTCGACGAGCAGCGCCAGTGCTGCATCCGGGGTCTCGGCGGCGCGGCTCGGTTGGGCCTTGGCGACGCCGATCGACAAACCGGCGGCTACCATACCGGCGCCCGCCAACATCATCCGGCGGCGGCCTAGACCGGCGCCTGAACAAACATCACACATGTAACCATCTCCTTCGCGCCACTGCGCCACCCAGCCGCCGTCGCTGGAGAACGGCACACCGATGATCGTGGCCGCGCTGTCGCGACACAGGAACGTCGCCGGGACTGCCAGTCCTCGTGGCCACTGTTCAGCGGCAATTTGGGGACGGGTCAAGGCTCCGAACGGGTCCACCTTCCCGATTGGGACGAGGCGCATCGCTGCGGGATTCTGGGCTTATACCGATGGCACTTGAGCGTGGCTCGGGCCTGCAAACGTCGCCATCGCGAGGAGCGCCGCGGCGACCCGATCCATGCCGCCATCCGCGTGAGGCCGCATTGATCGCCACCACGCTACGCGCGTCGCGATGATTCGGTACGGATCACTAGCGAATCCCATATTGGATGTGCTTGCTGCGCCGGACTTGACCAACTCCGCCGCGACCTCATCTAGCGTCAAGGCGCGGACGACCCTGCTGTTCCAATCCCACGATGAGGACGACCTCATCACCAGCAATGGAGATGAGCGTTGCCTTGGCTTGTCCTGATAGTCGCCGGTCTGTTCGAGGTCGGCTGGGCCGTCGGCCTGAAATACACCGAGGGCTTCTCCCGGCTTTGGCCGTCGCTGGGCACGGCGGCGGCGATGGTGGTGAGCGTCGTGCTGCTCGGCCTCGCCCTGCGCTCCCTGCCGCTCGGCACTGCCTATGCCGTGTGGACCGGGATCGGCACCGTCGGCACGGCGCTACTCGGCATCGCGCTGTTCCATGAACCCGCCGACCCGCTGCGGCTCGCCTGCATTGGGCTGATCATCGTCGGCATCGCCGGGCTCAAGCTCGCCGTGCACTGAGCCCACGAAAGACCGCCGGTCAGTCGCTCCGGCCGGGCGGGCTTGCCGTGCCGGTCGCGACGGAAGCGCGTCGCCGACCACAGGCTTGTACGGCCAGTTCTCGGTCCACGACTAGGCGACGTTGTGCCGTCGGGCAACCGTGGTCAGCGCACAGTAGATCAGGAAGTCGGCGGTTGCCGACCGCGCCCGCTCATTCAGGCTGTGGGCCGGAGTCCGGCCGGTAGCGCGCGCAACAATAGGTTCTCTCATTTGTGACATGACCGCGCCGGAACGGTCGACCGGGCGGCCACCGAGTGGCAGGATCGCTCGCCTTCGTGGCGAGCCGACCAGGACGGGAGAAGCAACATGGATCTCGCTGGATTTCGGGCGACGACGGGCGGCGCGGAGCCACCTCCCGAGCTCAACCTCGCCCTGCAGACGCTGTGGTGGGATGCCAAGGGCGACTGGGATCGCGCCCATAAATGCGCGATGGCGGATGACAGCATGGATGGCTCGGCGGTGCACGCCTATCTGCATCGCAAGGAGGGCGACCTCCGCAACGCCGGGTATTGGTACACGCGGGCCGGCAAACCTCCGGCGGAAGGCCCGCTCGACGCCGAATGGGAATCGCTCGCCTGCGCGCTGCTGTGACGCGCTGGCTGGCGCTCGCCGCGCTGGCCTCGCTCACGACCTGCACGGCACCCGACCCGTGCCGCGACGTCGGCGCGCACCAGGCGCTCGTCGCCACGCTGCTGTTCGGGCTCGACTTGCCGGGACGCCAGCCGGTGACGAACGACGAATGGTCTGCCTTCATCCGCGACGTGGTGACGTCGCGTTTTCCCGAGGGGCTCACGGTGCTCGACGGCAACGGCCAGTGGCGCGATCCCGCAACCGGACGCGTCAGCGCCGCACCCTCCCGCGTGGTGATCATCGCTACAGATGACGCCCGATCCGCGCCGGGCAAGCTCGCCGAGGTGGCAGACGCCTACAAGGCGCGGTTCGATCAGAAATCCGTCGGCATCTTGGTCAGCCCGACCTGCGCTGCGTTCTGATCAGCGCGCATTGCCGAAGATGCGCTGGCGCACCGTGTCGCCAACGCGAATGCCGTCCCGCGCGACGGTGCCAGCCGCCAGTTCTAGCGTTGCGCGCACCGGCCCCTTGCTGGCAACGCCGTCGAGGCTGAACGGTACGGCGTTCTGGGCAATCGAATCGATCCTGCCGTCGGGCTTGATGAACACCATGTCGAGCGAGATCACGGTGTTGCACATCCAGAACCGCGACTGCTCGGGCGGGTTGCCCATGTCGAAAAGCATTCCGCCCTCGGCCGGCACGGATTTCCGGGCCATCAGGCCGACCTCCTGCTGCTCCGGCGTGAGCGCCATCTCGACCTGGAAGACGTGCTCCTTGCCGCTCCGGTCGACGATGACGAGTTCTTCCTTCGGCAGCACCGGCTGTGGCGCGAGATAGGCCTCCGGGCCGGGGCATCGCTGCGCCATGACCGGCCGCGCCAGTAGTGCTGAGAGTGCGAACACGGCGAGCAGCATCAGGCATCTCATGTCGAAATGTTCCTCGTTTCGGCTGACGCCAGGTCAAGTAAGCACCGATCTCGGTTCGGGGCGGGACAGCGCCGCCAACCGGCGTTCCATGCTTTCAAGATTCGTGAACAGGCGCCCGGCGACCAGACGGAGAAAGTAGAAACCGAATTCCGGGTTCTGGTAGTAGAGTTCCTTCACCTGCGCGTAGCTGATGACCAGCAGGTCGCCGTCCTCGACGCATTCCACGGTTTGCGTGCGAAGATGCTCAGGTGCCAGCAGAGCGAGCTCGCCGAACACCTCGCCCTGCGCTAGGTCGACCCCGAGTGCCGTCACCCGATAGCGGCCGCTGACCGCGAAGAACATTTCTTTCGCGATGTCACCCTTGGCGAACAACACCTCACCGCGCCGGTAGCGGCGGCGACGCATGAAGGGCTTAAGCCAGCTCATCGTGTCGCCGCGCGAGGCCTGCGAGACGCGGCGGGTGAGCTGGATCATCTCGCGGAGCCGATAGCCGTTGATCGGCAGCAACAGCACCTGGAGCAGACAACTCGGGTAGAGCGCGTGCATGTAGAAATATCCCGCGAAGGCAAGGTTGGCAGTGATCGCCAAGGCGCGCAGCGGGATCATCGTCTTCATGAGGTTGGTGGCGACGACCAGGACCACGCCGACATAGCCCAGCGCCTCGACCATGCTCATGCTTGGTCATCCCTCGATCTGGCCATCGCACGCCGCCTTGCACGTCAGGCGCCGCGCCGACGGTTCGCCACGCGAGCCGGCAATCATTGATGAGAGGATGTCATAGCAATATTCACTATGCGATACAAAGGCCGTGTGCCAGTATAGGACTCCCGGGGAAGGGCCGAAAACAGGCTCGGACGATCGCTGCCGACACGTCTCATCACCAGGGAGAAAACCCGTGAATGCGAGACTTCTGACGATCGGATTGGCCTTGGGGGCCATCCTGTCGATGCCGGCCGTGGCGCAGACCCAAGCAGGATGCGCCAAGACCGCGCAAGCCGAGGCTCCACATCCGCAAATGGCGCAGGCCGAGAGCCCGCGTCCGCAGATGGCCCAAGCCGAGAGTCCGCGCCCACAGATGGCGCAGGCTGAGAGCCCCCGCCCGCAGATGGCGCAGGCCGAGGCCCACGGGGCGCCGCAGCAGGTCGCCGGTATCGCGGCTCCGTGCAAATAGCGGTCCTCCACTCCGCCGAGGCAAACGATCCGACGTGACGGGACGAGGCGGCGACCGGACTGCCTGGTCAGAGGCCGGTCGTCCGGCCGCTCGCCCGCGCGTGGAGGCCGGCTGATGCGCCTGACCATTGGCCGCGCCCTGCTGCTATACGCCCTGCTCCTCGCGCCGGTGGTCGGCGCACCCGGCGTCGTGCACGCAGAACGCTTGCGCGATCTCGTGCCATTCGGCCGGGCGCACCGGCTCAGCCGCGTGCTGCCGACCGTCGTCAACATCTCGATGACCAAGATGAAGACCGACGCGCCGGCACCGGGCCAGACCACCCCGCCCGAACCGCGCCTCACCCAGTTCTACGGCTCCGGCTTCATCGTCGATGCGTCGGGGATCATCGTCACCAATCGTCACGTGGTCGACGGCGCGTTGCAGGTCGCAGTCACCTTGCCGAGCGGGTCGACGCTGCCGGCCAGGATCATCGGGGTCGCGACCAGCATCGATATCGCGCTCATCAAGATCGACGCCGACAAGCCGCTGCCGACGGTGCGCTGGGGCGACAGCGACCGGGTGCGCGTG
>Ga0134128_10005480_pt1 | contig 15387 bp, 19 predicted proteins | sample KB31754_FD_96462 | JGI IMG/M metagenome (GOLD analysis project Ga0134128, IMG submission 96462) | Terrestrial soil microbial communities with excess Nitrogen fertilizer from Kellogg Biological Station, Michigan, USA - KB3-175-4 | ecosystem: Environmental > Terrestrial > Soil > Unclassified ... | reverse complement strand
TCTTCACCGAGAACCTCAAGAAGTACCTCGCGAAGAACGGCTTCGATCCGCAGATGGGCGCGCGCCCCATGGCGCGCCTCATCCAGGACACCATCCGCCGCGCGCTCGCCGACGAGCTGCTCTTCGGCAAGCTCTCCGCGGGCGGCCGGGTGACCATCGACGTGGACGAGAACGGCCAGGTCATCCTGGACATCGCCCAGTCGGATGCGCAGCCCGCGGAGCCGGTGGAATCGACCTGACGCGGCTTGCGCCGAAACCGGGGAACGCCCGCCGCGAGCGGGCGTTTTTTTTCGTTTTGGATGGGGTTGCGCTATCCTTGCGTCGTCCCCCGCGGAGGCGTTCTCCATCGAACTGCGCGTCGCCCGTAGCATCGTTGCCGGGCTCGCCCTCGCCGGCGCCGCGAGCCCCTTCGCGCAGTCGCCCTCCGCTCCGCGTTTCGCCGCTCCCAACCTCACTCCCGCCGGCGTCCGTGCGCTCGCCGCCAACTGCGCGCAATGCCATGGCACGGACGGTCACCCCGCGCCCGGGTCGGTCCTCCCCGCGCTCGCCGGGAGCGATGCGCACGCGCTCGCAAAGGCGCTCCTCGACTTCAAGGCGGGCCGCGTGCGGGCGACGGTGATGGACCAGGTCGCGAAGGGCTACAGCGACGCCGAGATCGCGGCGCTCGCGGATTATTTCGCGGCGCGCGGTCGTTAACCCGGCATGGACGCGAGACGGCGGGCGATCCTTGCGGCAGGGGCGGCCGGCGTGCTCGCGGCGGCGGCCGGCTGCGCCTCGTCCGTGCGGGCCGATCGGAAGTCGCGCGTGGTGGTGGTGGGCGGAGGCTACGGCGGGGCGACGGCGGCGAAGTACCTGCGGCTCCTCGATCCGTCGATCGACGTCGTGCTGGTCGAGCCGCGCGAGGCGTTCGTCGCATGCCCCGGCTCGAACCGCGTGATCGGCGGCTTCCGTACGCTCGCCGACATCACCACCTCCTACACCGCGCTCGAGCGCAGCCACGGCGTGCGCGTGGTTCGCGACCGGGCGAGCGCCATCGACGCGGCACGGCGCGAGGTGCGGCTCGAGCGCGGCGCCTCGATCGGCTTCGACCGCGCGATCGTCTCGCCCGGCATCGAGCCCATGTGGGGCGAGATTCCGGCGTTGCAGGATCCGGCGGTGCGCGCGCGTGTGCCGGTCGCGTGGGAAGCGGGCCCCCAGACGCTGGAGCTTCGCCGCCGGCTCGAGGCGATGCCCGACGGCGGCACCTTCGTGATCGCCATTCCCGAGACGCCGTTCCGCTGCGCTCCGGCGCCCTACGAGCGCGCGTGCCAGGCGGCGGCCTACTTCCAGCGCGCCAAGCCGCGCGCGCGGATCGTGATCGCCGATGCCAACGGCGAGATCGCCTCCGAGGCGGGGCTGTTCCACCGCGCCTGGTCGGAGCTCTACGCCGGCATGATCGATTACCGGCCGAACAGCCGCGCCGTCGATGTGGACGTCGCGACCGGCACGGTGAAGCTCGAGCTCGAGGACGTGAAGGGCGACGTGCTGAACGTCCTCCCGCCCGTGAAGGCCGCCGCCGTCGCCGATCCCTTCATCACGGCCAACGGCCGCTGGTGCGAGGTGGACTGGCTCACCTACGAATCGGTCGCCGCGCGCGGCGTGCACATCCTCGGCGACGCGCTGCAGCACGCGCCGGTGATGGCGAAGTCGGGCCACATGGCGAACGCGCAGGCGAAGGTGTGCGCGGCCGCGGTGGTCGCGCTGCTGCGCGGCAACGCGCCCAATGCCTCGCCCACGCTCGGCAACGCCTGCTACACGTGGTTCTCGGACAAGCTCGCAGCGCACGTCGCCACCGTGCACAAGTACGACACCGCCGAGCGCACCATGAAGTCGGTGCCGGGCGCGGGCGGCGTCTCGCCCATGATGAACGAGCGCGACGCCCTCTACGCCGAGGAATGGACGCGCAACATCACCGCGGACAGCTTCGCATGAGCGCCGCGCGCCGCCGCGTCCTCATCCTCTTCCCCGACGAGTGGGACCTCGCCGCGGCTTCGCACCCGCGCGTCACGGCGCGCTACGAGCTCCACTACGAGGGCTTCGACCTCTTCCGCTTCCCCGACAACCTGCGGCTCTTCACCTTCGATGCCCTGGCGTTCGTCGATCGCATGGCGCGGCGCTATGCGCGCATCGGCGTCGACGCCGTGACGAGCTCCGACGACCAGTTCGGCCCGTTCCTCGCCTCGCTCGTCGCGCAGCGCCTGGGCCTGCCGCATACGCCGGTGGAGGCGGTGGTGCGGATCCAGCACAAGTACCACGCGAGGTGCGCGTTCGAGCGCATCGCCCCGGAGGCGAACACGCGCTTCGGCCTCCTGCCGCGCCGCTTCGATTCTCCGGACGAGGTGCCGCTCCCGTTCCCGTTCTACGTGAAGCCGGCGAAGGCGGCGTTCTCGGTCCTCGCGCGGCGCGTGGATTCGTTCGAGGAGCTCGCCCGCCACGCCGCGTTCGGGATGCTCGAGCGCTCCATCATCGAGTGCCTGGTGCGCCCGTTCGCCGACGTCATGCGCGCGCACACCTCGTTCGAAGAGGGTCCGTTCAGCATGGTGTGCGAGGAGATCGCGCGCGGCGCGCAGGTGACCGCGAACGGCTACGTGCGGCGCGGCGAGGTGACCATGCTCGGCACGGTGGACTCGGTGATGTACCCGGGCACCGACCATTTCCGCCGCTTCCAGTATCCGTCCTCGCTCGAGGCGTCGCAGCTCGAGCGGGTGGAATCGCTCGCGGCACGCCTGGTGCGCGGCATGGGCCTCTCGCACGGCATGTTCAACGTGGAGATGCGAATCGACCCGGTGAGCGGCGCGCCGCGCGTGATCGAGATCAACCCGCGCGCCGCGGGACAGTTCTACGACCTCTTCGAGCGCGTCGACGGCTACAACCTGTTCGAGGCGCTGCTCGAGCTCGAGTGCGGCGAGGAGCCGGCCGTGCGCCGCCGGGAGGGAGGCGACCGCGTCGCGGCGAGCTTCGTGCTGCGCGACTTCGCCGGCGCGGGCCTCGCGCGCTGGCCCTCGTGCGAGGAGATCGCACGCCTGCGCGCGCGCCATCCCGACACGCACCTCATGGTCTACCCCAAGCGCGGGCCGGACCTCGCGCGCGAGATGAAGTGGCTGGGAAGCTATCGCTACGGCGTGTTCAACGCGGGCGGCGCAAGCGTCGAGGAGATCCTCGCGCGCTTCCAGGCGCTCTGCGGCGAGATCGACTTCCACCCCGTTGGCCGCCTGCTCGATGCGGAGCCGCGCCCGGCGCTTCTCGGAGACGACTGAGCGCTCCAGGCGCGCGCCGCGGCTCGACGGCGACGGGGCGCTTCAGAGGCGCCCGGCGGGCTCCACCCAGTCGGGATCGTAGGCGGGATGGACGAGCGCGGTGAGCACGTGGTCGCGCCACGCGCCGTCGATGAAGAGATAGTCGCGCGCGAGACCCTCGCGGCGGAAGCCCAGGTGCGCGAGCACGCGGGCGCTGCGCTCGTTCTCGGGGCGGTAGTTCGCCATGATGCGATGCAGCCTGAGCTCGGCGAACGCGAACGCGTTGGTGGCGCGCAGCGCCTCGGTCATGAGGCCCTGCCCCTGGCGCGCGCGCGCGATCTGGTAGCCGAGGTGGCAGGCCTGGAACGGCCCGCGCACGATGTTGGTGTAGTTGCACGTGCCGAGGATCGGTCCGTCGGGCGGTCCCTTGTCCTGCATCACGAAGCGTGCCGAGCGCCCCGCGTGGTATTCCTCGACGGCGATCGCGAGGCGCTCGCGCCAGAACGAGGCGGTGAAGAACGACGGCGTGCACGGCGGCGACCAGCGGTCCAGGTGCCCCTCGAAGTTCTCCTGGAGGAAGCGCGCCATCGCGCTCTCCATCCCGGGGCGCGCGAGGCGCACCGCGAGGCGCGCGGTCTCCATCTCCGGGAGCGCGCCCGCCATGCGCGCGATCGACGTCAGGCCGCGAAGACCCGCCATTGCTGCGGCCACATCTCCATGGGCGCGCGCTTGAAGCCGCTCTTCGCGTACTGGTGCCAGCGGCCGACCACGAACGCGATGATGGCGTTCGCGTAGGCGTTCACGTCCCAGTCGGCGGGAAGGGCGGCTGCCGTGACCGCGAGGCGCGCGCTCTGGCGCAGGCTCGCCTCGAGCCGGTCGACCAGCTGGTTCACGCGCGCCTGCAGGCGCTCGTCCTCGTTCACCAGCGCGTCGCCGATCAGCACGCGCGTCATGCCCGGGTTCTTCTGCGCGAAGCCGAGGAGGGTGGTGACCGTCGCCTCGATCTGCTTCATCGCGTCCTTCTCCTCGACCTGGATCTTGTTCACGAGGGTGAAGACGGTCTGCTCGATGAACTCGATGAGCCCCTCGAACATCTGCGCCTTGCTCGAGAAATGCCGGTAGAGGGCGGCCTCGGAGACCTCGAGTCGCGCGGCGAGGAGCGCGGTGGTGATGCGCTCTCCCTTGGGATCCTCGAGCATCGCCGCGAGGGTCTGCAGGATCTGCGCCTTGCGCTCCCCGGTCTTCGCCATCTTGTTCCTTCTCCCCCTGGTGTCGGCGCCGCCGCCCGTTTTTCGCTCTGGAGAAGGGCGGGAGGCGAATGTTACCATTAGGTTTTCCCGATCGTGCAGCGAACTGCCCGACGACGAGACCCATATGGCAGGCCACAGCAAGTGGGCGAACATCCAGCACCGCAAGGGTCGCCAGGATGCGAAGCGGGGCAAGATCTTCACGCGGCTGATCAAGGAAATCACGGTGGCGGCGCGCATGGGCGGGGGGGATCCCGACATGAACCCGCGCCTTCGGCTCGCGGTCGACAAGGCGACCGAGCAGAACATGCCGAAGGACAACATCGAGCGCGCCATCAAGCGCGGCACGGGCGGCCTGGACGGCGCGAACTACGAGTCGATCCGCTACGAAGGCTACGGCCCCGCGGGCGCCGCGGTGATCGTCGACACGCTCACCGACAACCGCACGCGCACCGTGGCCGAGGTGCGCCACGCCTTTTCGAAATACGGCGGCAACATGGGCTCCGAGGGCTCGGTCGCGTTCCTCTTCAAGCATTGCGGACAGCTCCTCTACGCGCCCGGCACCGACGAGGACAAGCTCATGGAGGCCGCGCTCGAGGCCGGCGCGCAGGACGTCGTCGCGAACGACGACGGCTCGCTCGAGGTGCTCACGGCGCCCCACGATTTCAGCGCGGTCAAGGCCGCGCTCGAGAAGGCCGGCTTCAAGGCGGAGCTCGCCGAGGTGACGATGAAGCCCGCCAGCGAGACCGGGATGTCGGGTGAGGACTCGGCGAAGATGCAGAAGCTCCTGGACGCGCTCGAATCGCTCGACGACGTGCAGGGGGTCTACACCACGGCGGCGATCGACGCGACGTGACCGCCATCCTCGAGGCGCTGCTGCTCGACGTGCCCGAGGAGGTCGGCACCGAGCGGCTGGTGCTGCGCGCGACGCGCGCCGGCATGGGATCGACGGTGGCCGAGGCGGTGCGCGAGTCGCGCAAGGAGCTCGAGCGCTGGATGGCCTGGGCGCGCAACGCGCGCTCGGTGGCCGAATCGGAACGCCATTGCCGCGAGATGCAGCTGCGCTGGTACGCGCGCGAGGAGTTCGACTTCTGCTTCCATCGCCGCTCCGACGGCGTGCTGGTCGGCAAGGGCGGCCTGCACACGATCGACTGGGCGGTGCCGAAGTTCGAGATCGGCTACTGGATCCGCAGCTCCTGCGCGCGCCAGGGCCTCGCGACGGAAGCGACCCTCGCCCTGGTCGAGCTCGCGGCGAGGCGGCTGGGCGCGAACCGCGTCGAGATCGCCTCCGACGCGCGCAACGCGGCGAGCCGCCGCGTCGCCGAGAAGAGCGGCTTCGAGCTGGAGGGCATCCGGCGCTCGAGCCGCCGCGATGCCCAGGGCAAGCTCGCCGATTCGTGCCTGTACGCGCGGGTCTTCGCGTGAGCGCGATCCGCATCCTGGGCATCGATCCGGGACTGGGCATCACCGGCTACGGCGTGATCGAGAAGGAGCGCGGCGTGCTGCGCTACGTCGCGAGCGGCCGGGTGCGCTCGAACGACGCGCTGCCGCTCGCCGAGCGCCTCTCGACGATCCTCGAAGGGCTTTCGCAAGTGATCGCGGGCTATCATCCATCGGAATGCGCGGTGGAGAAGGTGTTCGTCAACGTGAATCCCCGGTCGACGTTGCTGCTCGGACAGGCGCGCGGCGCGGCGATCTGCGCCGCGGTGCTCGCGCGGCTGCCGGTCGCCGAATACACGGCGCTCCAGGTGAAGCAGGCGGTGGTGGGCCTGGGCCATGCACGCAAGGAGCAGGTGCAGGAGATGGTGAAGCGGCTGCTGAAGCTCCCCGGAGCGCCCGGGGCGGACGCCTCCGACGCGCTCGCCTGCGCGATCTGCCACGCCCACGGCGGCATGGGCCTGGGCGCGATCGCCACCGCCGGCCGGCGCGTGCGCGCGGGGCGCATCGCGTGAGCGCGCCGTCTTTCCGGAGCGACACATGATCGGCCGCATCCAGGGCGTGCTCACCGAGAAGAACCCGCCGCAGGTCGTCGTGGTCACCCACGGCGTGGGCTACGAGATCGACGTGCCGATGAGCACGTTCTATCACCTGCCGCGCACCGGTGAGGCGGTGGAGCTCCTCACCCACCTCGTGGTGCGCGAGGACGCGCACCTGCTCTTCGGCTTCCTCACCGCCGGCGAGCGCGGGGCGTTCCGCCAACTCCTCAAGGTGAGCGGCGTGGGTCCGAAGGTCGCGCTCGCCGTGCTCTCCGGCCTCTCGGTCGAGGACCTCGCCGCCGCGATCGCCGCGCAGGACGCGGCGCGCCTCACGAAGGTGCCGGGCATCGGCAAGAAGACCGCGGAGCGCCTCGTGCTCGAGCTGCGCGACAAGCTTCCGGTCGCGGGCGGCAGCGCGCGCGCGGAAGCGGCTCCGGCGCGCGGCGACGTGGTGAATGCGCTGCTCGCCCTTGGCTATAATGACCGCGAGGCGCAGGCGGCGGTGAAGCAGCTGCCGGCGGAGCTCGCGCTGGCGGAGGCGATCCGCCACGCGCTGAAGCATCTCGCCAGGACGTGATGGAATTCTCGTGATCGAAGCGGACCGCCTCATCTCGCCCGGCAGCGCCTCGCCGCAGGAAGAAGGCGAGGAGCGGGCGCTGCGCCCGCGCGAGCTCGCCGAATACGTCGGGCAGGCCAAGATCCGCGAGCAGCTCGCGATCTTCATCACCGCCGCGAGGAACCGCAAGGAAGCGCTCGACCATGCGCTCCTCTTCGGCCCGCCGGGCCTCGGCAAGACCACGCTCGCCCACATCATCGCGCGCGAGATGGGCGTGAACCTCAAGCAGACCTCCGGGCCGGTGCTCGAGCGCGCGGGCGACCTCGCCGCGATCCTCACCAACCTCGAGCCCAACGACGTGCTGTTCATCGACGAGATCCATCGCCTCTCGCCGGTGGTCGAGGAGATCCTCTATCCGGCGCTCGAGGACTACCAGATCGACATCATGATCGGCGAGGGGCCGGCGGCGCGCTCGGTGAAGCTCGACCTGCCGCCCTTCACGCTGGTGGGCGCCACCACGCGCGCCGGCATGCTCACCAATCCGCTGCGCGACCGCTTCGGCATCGTCGCGCGGCTCGAGTTCTATGCGCCCGAGGAGCTCACGCTCATCGTGCGCCGCTCCGCGCGGCTCCTCGGCATCGCGATCGAGGACGGCGGCGCGCTCGAGATCGCGCGGCGCTCGCGCGGCACCCCGCGCATCGCCAACCGGCTGCTGCGCCGCGTGCGCGATTTCGCCGAGGTGAAGTTCACCGGCCAGGTGACCGCGGACATCGCCGACCAGGCGCTGCGCATGCTCGACGTGGACGCCATCGGGCTCGACCTCATGGACCGCAAGCTCCTCGCCGCGGTGATCGAGAAGTTCGCGGGCGGCCCGGTGGGCGTGGAGAACCTCGCCGCGGCGATCGGCGAGGAGCGCGACACGATCGAGGACGTGCTGGAGCCGTTCCTCATCCAGCAGGGCTATTTGCAGCGCACGCCGCGCGGCCGCATGGCCACGGCGCTCGCCTGGCGCCACCTCGGCCTCTCGGAGCCGCGCCCGGGCGGAGCGCGCGACCTCTTCGATCCCGCCGGCCCCGGCGAAGCCGCGCCGTGAGCCGCATCGCCACGCGGCCGAGCCTGCAACCCGAGCTCTTCGCCTATTCGTTTCCAGTCCGCGTGTACTACGAGAATACCGATGCGGGCGGCGTCGTGTACCACGCCGAGTACCTCAAGTTCCTCGAGCGCGCGCGCACCGAATGGCTGCGCCACCTGGGCTTCGACCACCAGGGGCTCGCGCGGAGCCACGGCGTGTCGCTGGTCGTCACCTCGCTCGCGATCGACTACGTGAAGCCCGCGCGGCTCGACGACACCATCGCCGTGGGCGTGCAGCTGGAATCGCTCGGCAAGGCGCGCTGCGTCTTCGCGCAGGAGATCCGCCGCGAGGACGAGATCCTGGTGCGCGCGAAGGTCACGGTCGCCTGCGTCGCCGGCGATGCGATGAAGCCCGCGGAAATCCCCGAACCCCTGCGCCGCAAGATGGAAGCGGCCATTTGAGAGCCAAGCGCCGATGATCGTGAGCCACGACCTGAACATCCTCTCCATGATCCTCAACGCGAGCGTCGTGGTGAAGTTCGTGATGGGCCTGCTGCTGTGCGCCTCGATGCTCTCGTGGACCTACATCTTCATGAAGATCTTCGGCATCCGGCGCGCGCGCCGCGAGGCCGATACCTTCGAGCGCGAGTTCTGGAGCGGCTCGGACCTGGTCGGCCTCTACCAGCGCGCCTCCAGCGGGCGCTATCCCTCCTCGGGCATGGAGCGCGTCTTCGAGGCGGGCTTCAAGGAGTTCCTCAAGCTCAAGGGCCGCGCCGGGTCCGACATCTCCGCGCTGCTGGACGGCACGCGCCGCGCCATGAAGGCGACCTACCAGCGGGAGATGGACACCCTCGAATCGCACCTGGACTTCCTCGCGACGGTGGGCTCGGTGAGCCCGTACATCGGCCTATTCGGCACGGTGTGGGGCATCATGAACGCGTTCCGCGGCCTGTCGAACGTCGCGCAGGCGACGCTCGCGCAGGTCGCGCCCGGCATCGCGGAGGCGCTCGTCGCCACCGCCATGGGCCTCTTCGCCGCCATTCCCGCGGTGATCGCCTACAACCGCTTCAGCCACGACATCGACCGCCTCGCGATCCGCTACGAGACCTTCATGGAGGAGCTGCAGAACATCCTCCAGCGCCAGGCGCACGTCCCGGAGCGCGACATGGCCGCCACCGTGGCGCAGCGTCCGCGATGAGGGTCGGCCGCTCCTCCCGCCGCAGCCGGCGCGCCATGGCCGAGATCAACGTCGTGCCCTACATCGACGTGATGCTCGTGCTGCTCATCATCTTCATGGTCGCCGCACCGCTCATCAATCCCGGGCAGATCGACCTGCCGCAGGTCGGCCAGCGGCTCGACCCGGCGGTGGCGCCGATGGAGGTGCGCGTGCGCCCGAACGGCGACCTCGCGCTGGTGGACCGCACGCGCGGCACGGACGAGCTGCGGGTCAATCGGGGCCAGCTGCTCGACCTGGTGCGCAAGGCGCAGCAGGCCCATCCCGACCAGGCCGTGGTCATCGCCGGCGACCGCAAGGTGGAATACGAGGAAGTGATCCAGGTACTGGACCTGCTGCAGCAGGGGCACGTGAAGCGCGTGGGCCTGCTCGCGCGGCCGGCCGCGGCGCAATGAGGACGGAGCCGATGGACCGGCCGGGCGCGCTGCAGAAGCGCCGGCAACCCGGGCGGATGCGCGCGATCGTGCTGGCGGTGATCGTGCACGCGCTCTTCTTCGCGCTCATCGTGTTCGGCGTGCGCTGGCAGAACAAGCCGACGCCGCCTGTCTCCGCCGACCTCTGGAGCAAGCTGCCCGTGCCCCACAAAGCCGCGCCGCCGCCCCCGCCACCGAAGCCGCAGCCGGCGCCCCCCAAGCCGCAGCCCGCCCCGCAGCCCACGCCGGCGAAGCCGGCCCCCCCGCAGGTGAACAATTTCGGCCCCACGCCGCCCGAGGCCGAGATCGCCGAGAATCGCAAGCGCCATGAGCAGCTCCAGAAGCAGCGCGAGGAGCAGGCGAAGCTCGCGCAGCAGCGCGAGGAGGAGGCGCGCCAGAAAAAGGCGCAGGAGGAGGCCGCGCAAAAGAAGGCCGAGCAGGAGGCCGCGAAGAAGAAAGCCCAGGAAGCCGCGCGCAAGAAACGCGAGGAGGAGGAGAAGCGCCTCGCCGAGCAGATCGCGAAGGCGGAGCAGGCGGACCGGGAGCGCCAGGCGGCCGCCACCGCCCGCCAGATGGCGATTCAAAGCTGGGTGGACAAAATCAAGGCTAAAATCCTGAATCGGGCCATCGTGCCGGACACGGTGCCCACCGGGGCGGAGGTCGCGGTCGAGATCCACATCCTCCCGGGGGGCGACGTGCTCGACATCGCCGTGACGCGCAGTACGAGCCCCACGTACAGCGCGGCGATCGAGCGGGCGATCCGCAGTGCCGCCCCGCTCCCGGTACCGGCCCCCGACTCGGACCTTTTTCCCGAATTCCGCGACCTCAACCTCAACTTCCGGCATGAACGCTAGCCGCATTCCATTCCGCATCCTCGTCGCCGGGCTCGCGCTCTTCGCCGCGCTCGGCGCCCGCGCGCAGCTCACCATCGACATCACGACCAACGGCGCGCGCCAGATCCCGATCGCCGTGGTCCCCATGGCGGGCGAAGCGGGACAACCGCAGTCGGTGAGCCAGGTGGTGGGCGCCGACCTCGCACGGACCGGCCTCTTCAAGCTGGTGGATCCCTCGGGCGTCACGCCGCAGCCCACGGAGCCCTCGGAGGTGAACTTCGCCGACTGGACCACGCGCAACGCCGCTGCGCTGGTGATCGGCAAGATCGAGCCCTCCGCCGACGGCCGCCTCGAGGTGCGCTTCCGGCTCTTCGACGTCACCAAGCAATCGCAGCTCGCGAGCTACTCGTACGTGGTGACGCCGCAGCAGCTGCGCGCCACCGCGCACCGCATCGCCGACGTGATCTACGAGAAGCTCACCGGCGACAAGGGCGTCTTCTCGACCAAGATCGCCTACGTCGTGAAGCGCGGCGAGCGCTACGAGCTGCAGGTGGCGGACGCGGACGGCTACAACGCGCAGTCGATCCTCGCCTCGAACGAGCCGATCATGTCGCCCTCCTGGTCGCCGGACGGCAGCCGCATCGCCTACGTCTCGTTCGACCGCAAGAAGCCGATGGTGGTGGTGCAGAACCTCGCCGAGGGAACGACCAAGGTGGTCGCGAACTTCCGCGGCAACAACAGCGCGCCGGCGTGGTCGCCCGACGGGCGCTTCCTCCTCGTCGCGCTCTCCAAGGACGGGCTCACGCAGGTCTACCGCATCCCGGCCGCGGGCGGCACCCCGCAGCGGCTCACCGACTCGAGCGACATCGACACGCAGGCGACCTTCTCGCCCGACGGCCAGTGGATCGCGTTCACCTCGGACCGGGGCGGCACGCCGCAGCTCTACCGCATGCCGGCCTCCGGCGGGCCGGCGCAGCGCCTCACGTTCGACGGCAACTACAACGTCGGACCGCGCTTCAGCCCGGACGGCAAGTACCTCGCGTTCGTGCAGCGCGACGGCGGCCGCTACCACATCGCATCCCTCGAGCTCGCCACCGGCCAGGTGCTCACGCTCACCGACGGCACGCTCGACGATTCGCCCACGTACGCGCCCAACGGTAAGATGATCCTCTACGAGGCGCAGGTCGGCGGTCGTGGGCAGCTCGCCGCGGTGTCCAGCGACGGACGCGTGCGGCAGCGGCTCACCTCCTCGGCCGGCGACGTACAGGACCCCGCGTGGGGACCGATGCCTACCAACTGAACGGGACACAGAATCCCGACCCGTCCTGCCTCAACCATCCCAAGCAAAGGAGATTCGCCAAATGAAGAACATTGCTGTCTACCTCGGCATCGCCATCCTCGCAGCCGCGTGCGCGAGCGAGACGCCGAAGAACAACGCGCCGGTCACGGAGGGCGGCAAGAGCACGGGGCCGACCGCGAGCGAGGGCACCTCGAGCACGACGCCCAACCAGGCGTCCAACGTCGAGGGCAATCCGCTGCACGACCCGAACAACATCCTCTCGAAGCGCAGCGTCTACTTCGACTTCGACTCGAACGTCGTGAAGGACGAGTACCGGCCGCTGGTGCAGGCGCATGCGCGCTACATGGTCGACCATCGCGACACGCGCATCCGCATCGAGGGCAACTGCGACGAGCGCGGCAGCCGCGAGTACAACCTCGCGCTCGGCCAGCGCCGCGCCGAGGCGGTGAAGAAGATCATGACGGTGCTCGGCGTGCCGGACGGCCGCATCGAGACCACCAGCTTCGGCGAGGAGAAGCCGGTGGCCCTGGGCCACGACGAGGCGTCCTGGGCGAAGAACCGCCGTGCGGACATCAAGTACGCGGGGGAGTGACGTGAGGCGCGCGAAGGCGCTGCGGATCGCCGCCGCGGCCGCCTTCGCGCTCGCCGCCTCGGCGAGCGCGCACGCGGGCCTGTTCGACGACGACGAGGCGCGGCGCCAGATCAACCAGCTGCGCCAGGAGCTCTCGCAGCAGGCGACCGACAACCAGGCGCGCATCCAGAAGCTGGAGGACCAGGTCTCGCACATCGGCGTGGTCGAGCTGGTGCAGCAGATCGAGCAGATGAACGAGCAGATCGCGCGCCTGCGCGGGCAGATCGAAGTGCTGGAGAACGAGAACCAGCAGCTGCAGAAACGGCAGCGCGACTTCTACCTCGACCTCGATTCGCGCCTGAAGCGCGTGGAGGGCGGCAACGCCGGCGCCGCGGCCGGCGCGCCGCCTTCTTCTTCCTCCTCGTCCGCGCCGCCTGCCTCCGGAGCGGCGGGCGCCGGCGCTGACGCTGCCTCTTCGGCGCCGGGTGCCGCGGGCTTCGGGCCGCGCGGCTCGGGCGGCGCTTCGGAGACGAAGCCGCAGGCGCAATCGCGCGAGGACCAGGCGCGCGAGATGAAGTCCTACGATGCCGCCTCGAATCTCTTCCGCCGCAACGATTTCGCCTCCGCGGTGGAAGCGTTCCGCGCCTTCCTCAAGGACTACCCGGAAAGCGCGCTCGCACCGAACGCGTCGTACTGGATCGGCATCAGCTACGCGAACCTGAAGGACTACCCCAAGGCGCTCGCCGCCGAGCACGACCTCCTCGACAAGCACCCGCAGTCGGCGAAGGCGCCCGATGCGCTGCTCGCGATCGCCGCGGTGGAGGCCGAGCAGGGGCAGCCGGGCGCCGCGCGCAACACGCTCGAGGACCTCATCGCGCGCTATCCCTCGTCGGACGCGGCGGGCAAGGCGCGCACGCGGCTCGCGGCGCTGCGCCGCTAGGCGTGGCGCAGAAGCGCGCGGTCGTCCTCGTCTCGGGCGGCCTCGACTCGGCCACGGTGCTCGCGATCGCGCGGGCGGGCGGCTGGAGCTGCCATGCGCTTTCGGTGGATTACGGCCAGCGCCACCGCGTGGAGCTGGAGGCCGCGGCGCGCGTCGCGAAGGCGCTCGGTGCGGTCGAGCATCGCGTCGCACGCGTGGACCTCGCGGCCTTCGGTGGATCGGCGCTCACGGATCCGGGCATCGCGATCCCGCGGGAGGCGAGCGCCGGCATTCCCGTCACATATGTACCCGCTCGCAACACCGTGTTTCTCGCGCTCGCCCTCGCGCACGCCGAGGTGGTCGCGGCCGACGCGATCTTCACCGGGGCGAACGCGGTGGATTACTCCGGCTATCCCGATTGCCGTCCCGAGTTCATCGCCGCCTTCGAGCGCCTTGCGAACCTCGCGACCAAGCGCGCGGTCGAGGGCGCGCCCATCACGATCGAGGCGCCGATCGTGCACATGACGAAGGCCCAGATCGTGCGCCGCGGCCGCGAGCTCGGCGTGGACTACGCGATGACGGTGTCGTGCTACGACGCGGACCGCGAGGGGCGTGCGTGCGGTGCCTGCGATGCCTGCCGCTTCCGGCGCGAGGGCTTCCGCGCCGCCGCGCTCCCCGATCCGACGCGATACCGGCCGGCGCCATGATGAAACCCATGGCGAATCGCCGATGGGCGGTGCAACGGAATGCCGTGATACTCCCGGGGGAATGGTGAGCGGCGGGGCATCGCACATCGCGGCCGTGGTGGCATGGGCCGGCTTCGCGCTTGCCTTCGTGTTCGGCGCGGTCGCGAACCGTACCAACTTCTGCACCATGGGCGCGGTGTCCGACCTGGTGAACATGGGGAGCTGGGCACGCATGCGCATGTGGCTCCTCGCGATCGCGGTGGCGATCCTGGGCACGCACGCGCTGCAGCTTGCCGGCCTCATCGACGTCGAGAAGTCGTTCTACACGCGCGCGAGCTTCACCTGGCTCTCGTACATCGTCGGCGGCCTGCTGTTCGGCGTCGGCATGACGCTCGGCTCCGGATGCGGCAGCAAGACGCTGATCCGCATCGGCGGCGGCAACCTCAAGTCGCTCATCGTGTTCGTGTTCCTCGGCATCGCGGCGTACATGACGCTGAAGGGCGTGCTCGCGGTGTGGCGCACGCGCTGGCTCGACCCCGTCGCCGTGAGCCTCCCGCCGCACCAGGACCTGCCGACGCTCCTCGCCTCGGCCACGGGCATGAGCCCGCGGCTCGCGGAGATCACGGCATCCCTCGCGGTCGCGATCGCGCTGCTTCTCTTCGTCTTCAAGGATCGCGACTTCCGCAGGAGCCTCGACCACATCCTCGGCGGCGTCGTGGTGGGGCTCGTCATCGTGGGCGGCTGGTATGTGACCGGCCACCTCGGCTACGGGGAGAATCCCGATACGCTCGAGACGATGGTGATGGGGACCAACAGCCATGCGATCGAGTCGATGTCGTTCGTGGCGCCGGTGGCGTACACGCTCGAGCTGGGGCTGCTGTGGACCGATGCGTCGCTCGCCGTGACCTTCGGCGTGGCGATCGTGCTCGGGATGATCGCGGGATCGCTCGCGTACGCGCTCGCCTCGCGCACGTTCCGCTGGGAAGGCTTCGCGGGGCCCGCGGATACCGCGAGCCACGTGATCGGCGGGATCCTCATGGGCTTCGGCGGCGTGACCGCGCTCGGATGCACGATCGGTCAGGGGCTCACGGGCTTCTCCACCCTCGCGCTGGGGTCGATCCTCACGTTCCTCGCTATCATCGCGGGCTCCGCGCTCACCATGAAGCTGCAATATCGCTGGATGGTTTGACCCGTTTTCGCGCGGCCCGCTATAATTTCGGTTTTCTCCGGGGCGTTAGCTCAGCTGGTAGAGCAGCGGACTTTTAATCCGTTGGTCACTGGTTCGAATCCAGTACGCCCTACCAAT
>Ga0134128_10005479_pt1 | contig 15391 bp, 10 predicted proteins | sample KB31754_FD_96462 | JGI IMG/M metagenome (GOLD analysis project Ga0134128, IMG submission 96462) | Terrestrial soil microbial communities with excess Nitrogen fertilizer from Kellogg Biological Station, Michigan, USA - KB3-175-4 | ecosystem: Environmental > Terrestrial > Soil > Unclassified ... | reverse complement strand
TGAACCGGGTACCCACATGTATTCCGTGGTCGACACCGGGCCCCGCTTCAATAGCTCAGGCCCCGTTCGCGCAAAGAAATCCCGCACGTCCGCCGCCAGTTCGGTAGTCGCCGGCGAAGGCAGGCCGGCCGTATCCACCGGGAGAAAGGGATACAGATGCAAGGCATTGTTCGCGATCTGCCAGCCGCTGAACGCCGAAAAGGTCTCGGCGCCCGTTTCGTCATAGGTGATGCGCTTGATCCAGTTCGTGCAGATCACCACTACGCCGATGCTGCAGGCAATCCCGGTGAGCTTGAAGTACACCGACGCTTTTTTTCGCAGCAGTAAAAAACTCAGCGAAGCAACGGCAGGATAATACAAGGCAATATACCGCACATTGAATATCACGAAAAGCAAGACCACCTGCAACGCCAGCCGCCACCAGGTCGGTGCGCGCAACATGCCCATTAATACGGTAAGCCAAATGATGCTCAACCCTACGAACAGCGCATCGCTGGACACATAGTTGCAGAGATAGGGGATTGTCGGATCCAACAGCACGAATCCCAGCAGCACATTGCTTGTGCGCGGTCCCAGCCCGCAGCGGCGAACGAGCGTGAGAAAAAGACCCAGACAGGCTCCCTGCACCAGCATATATTGCACCGTGACCAAAAAGGTATCCGAAGTCCACAGCGCATGTACCAGCCGCAGGAATAGCGAATAGCCTATCGGCCGGTAGCCGATCGCATCATGATTCGCCGCGGCTTCGATATAGCTGTACGAGTCGGTAAAGAAATCCGCGAAAGGATAATAGCATTTGAAGAGGATCCATTCAACGGCCAGTACCGGAATGGCTATGTAGAGATATTTCACAGGCCCCCGGCCCGGTAACCGTCGGAAAAACGAGGATAATGCCACCGGCCAAAAATAGCGGTAAATCCCTAGAATTCAAATTCTCCCCCTACGGGCCATTTTAACGGTTCTTTGGCAATCTTTTTATATATCTTTCGGTCAGATCGACGTTTTAATCACAATCAATCCCAAAAGATCCGCATGACCACTCTCTACCCTAAAATAACCATATGTTACCCCCTAACACCCGGAGAGGTAATTTGCTCATCGCGGCGTTCCTATTGTTGCTTTCGGTAGTATTTGAGCAATTTTTTATTGCCCCGTTCTTCCCCATGGTCGACGCCGCGGGAAGCCTCCGCCTCATGATCGTCTTTTTGGATATTCCGCTTTCGCTGCCGGCTATCGACCCCCTTCCGGTCACGATCCTTTTTTGTATCTTTTATGCAGTCGTCATCGGCCCCCGCCTTTCGCGCACGGAACCAAAGGGGCTTTTGGGCAAACGCGTCTGGAAGGCCCTCACCGGCTGGTATCTGCTGCTGGGCTGCATCGCCGCAGGTGGCGGATTGTACTGTCTGATGGAAGGCTATCTCCCGAAACAGGTCGCGAATGGTATCGACTCGTTCGGTATCAGCACCGATCTCACACTCCCCTATCCTTCCGGAGAGCTCATCCATCTTCACGGGAGTGTGATCGAGCTGCTGTTCGGCTTGCTGGGTCTGCATTGGATGGCCCGTCGCACCGCTATGCCGCAATCTTCGGCCGCCGTCGCCGAAGCCCAGGCCATCATCAATACGCCGCCGCCACCACCGCAACGAATACCCACAGCGACGTTTATCAAAAGAAAACGTCCCGAATCTGCGATGGCCGCTGAGCCCGCGCCAGTAGGAGTCGCAACAGCGCCCGCGCCGCGTCGTTCGTCCGTCTCCGTTACTCCGCCGCCCGCGGCAAGAGCCGCCATTCCGGCGCATGAACGTCAGATGCCCGTGCAAGAACGTCCTGGTGTCGCGCAGGCCCGCCCTACGCAGGATCGCCCGGCCGTTATGCCGCCAGGTCCCGCCTTTCCCGGCGAACCGTCTACCTGCAGGCTGACGACACCACCACCTATCGCCATCGTGATGCCGCGTGCCGCGCCAACTGTCGGGAAAGCCTATCCCTGCTTTGTCCTCGGTGGCTTAAAGCCTACATCCAGGAAATAGATGACAGAGCGTTATTCTTTGATCATCTCGATCAAGTTCTGGTCCCCGTCTAAAAGATAGAATGCGGTGAAGATCATCTCCTGCTCCGCGCTATGGTTATCGAATCGCCGGACACGCGCTCCCGCGGGTTCATAAAAGGCCGATCCGGCAGGTAACACCTGTGACTCCTCTCCTTCGATCTCCAGCACCGCCGTGCCCTTCAAGATGTATCCGGTGACGGGACAGGGATGAAAATGCATTCCCGCCTTTTGGCCCGGCGCAAACCGGATCTCCTGTGCATGGACCTTCGTCACCTGCCGCGCTCCCAACTCCGCCGTGAGCAACGGCCGCCGCTGTAATCCCGGCGCAGGATTCCCTTCTGTTCCCGAGACCATCTGTGCCACACCATTCCCAAAACTCCAGTTCGCATCGGTATTCTCCACCACAACGATAAAAACATTAGCGGCGGCAACCGGCGTGCGTGCGGCAATCCGCTCAGCGATCCGCTGGTACAACTGCTCCTTCATGCTCACCGTCCGGCCTTCCCGGCAAAAGATTTGAATAGCGACAAAAGGAAAGGCATGTTCGATCCCCAGATAAGCAGGTGGAAAAAAAAGCGAATCCCGGTTCAATCCCTGTATAGTTTGAAAAAGATCATCGGCAGGTATTCTGAAGATCTCGACCAGGCTCTCATGGATAGACTCGGATATGGCCTTCCGCGCCGGCGCATCCAGCTCCGCGGAAACATTGATCTGTACAAAAGGCATAAGCTCGGATTTGTTGAGACCCAAAGGTAGGTTCGATCCCAAAAGCAGTCTTGTAAAATATTGCGCGGGATTTCCCCCGGGGCGTCGCCCGGTTACTCGCTACGCAACGCGTTCACCGGGTTCATCAGCGCCGCCCGCACACTTTGAAAACTTATCGTCGCTGCCGTAATCGTCATCGCCAGCAGGGCCGCGAGCAAGAACACCCCGGGGCCGATGCTGATGCGATAATAATAGCCCTGCAGCCAGCGCTCCAAAAAGAGATAGGCGATCTGTGCGGCGACCCAAAAGCTTACGCCAACGAGCAGCAAAAATTCCCTGCCGAGCAAGGCAACCACCTGCACCACCGATGCGCCCAACACTTTACGGATACCGATCTCCTTTGTGCGTTGTTCCGCTTTATAGGCCGCAAGCCCGAACAGGCCCAGGCAGGAGATAAACACCGCCAAAACAGTGAAAAGCGCGGCCAGCCGGCCGATCAACGTTTCCGTATCGAATTCGGCGGCATATTGCGTGTCTATGAACGTATAGGTGTAGGGGGTCCGTGGATCGATCTTTTCAAAGATCGTCTTCACGGTGGCCAGCGCGACGGCCGTATTCCCCGGGCGCCAGCCGGTACGTCAGCGTAAAACACCAGTCCGGATGATAATCATACATCGTGGGCTCTGCCGGTCGCCAGAGCGATTCACCAAGGGCGTCTTTCACGACGCCGATTACGCGTAACCGCTGTGGCGCACCCGATGCCGTCCAATCGATGAACTGGCCTATGGGCTGCGTCAGCCGCATGCGCTTCACCGCCGCTTCGTTCAGGATCACATCGGTGCTATCCGTACCATAGTTGCCGGTAAAATTCCGCCCTGCCACCAATGGCGTACCCAGAGTCTTGAAATAATCCGCATCGGCCAGGTTATTTACCGCAATCATCAGTGCCTCATTGGGCTGCTGACCGGGCCAGTGGGCAACCGACTCCCTAAAGAATATACTCATGGGTCCCGCGTTCGATTTCGTCATGCTGACGACCATCCCCGATCGCAGCACCTCCTGTTTCAAGGCCTTGTAGGGATAGTAGGCCGCATCGGTAGTGATCAGCCGGTCCCGGTCCAGCCCCAAGGGTCGCTCCCGGGCATATTCCATTTGCTGGTAGACGACCATGGTGCCGATGACCAGTGCTATCGAGCAGGAAAACTGCACTACGACCAGGATCATTCTCGGCCAGCTCCTACCGGCGCTGCCGCCTCCGCCTTTGAGCACCTTCGCCGGCCTAAATGAACTGAGATAGAACGCGGGCCGCAGCCCGGCCAGCAACGCCGTGACCAGCACATAGCCCAGCAGGATAAGCCAGAAATTCTGGTTCGTCCATGGAATACGGATATTCGTCTTCGTTAGATTGTCGAACGCCGGCAGGGCCAGCTGTACCAGCACCAGCGACAACACAAAGGCCATCAGCGTCAGCAGCAGGCTTTCCCCCAGGAACTGAAGGATCAATGCGCGGCGCGAGCTACCAATCACCTTTCGGATACCTACCTCCTTTGCCCGCTTCTCGCTGCGGGCCGTACACAGATTGACGAAGTTGATGCAGGCGATCAGTAGCACCAGGACCCCGATGATGGAGAACAGCCGGATATAGTCGATGAGGCCGCCGCTGGGCGCGCCATTCTTGTATTCCGTATACAGCCGCCAGTCTTTCATCGGTTGCATCGAGACCTGAGCCTGCGTTTCCCGGAAAACTTCCGGCGCATATCGTTTCACCAGCAGTCTGATCTTAGACTCGACCTGCGCATAGCTCGTACCCGGTTTCAACGAAACATACAGTGGACAAAAATCCTGTTTCCAATCCGCGAGCGCCGTTTTCCAATAGCCCTCGGCGCTGGCGGCATCGAAAACGCTCAGATAGCTAAAATTAAAGGTGGAATGATCGGGCAGGTCTTTCACGATCGCCGTCACCCGGCGTGGAGTATTGCCGTCGATCAGCAGCGACCGGTTCAGTACATTCGTGCTTCCAAAAAGCGCGCGGGCCATCGATTCGGTGAGCACGATGGCGTTGGCATCCTTCAATGCCGTATGCGGATCACCCGCAATCATGGGAAACCCAAAGACGTCGAGGAATTCGCTGCCTACGACAAGCCCTTCCGGATAGAGGCTTTTTGTTCCGACGCCAAGCATATTACTCACCGGTCCAAACGCCGGAGCCACGCAAGCCACTTCCGGCACATCGCGCCGCAAAGCATCCCATAGCGCCATGCTGCTATTGGAAAAAGTGTGTATCTCCCCATGGTTACTGCGGCTCGTCTTTACCTGGAACGCATGGTCAAACCCCGCCAAATATCGGTCCCACCGATACTGGTCATGTACCCATAATCCGATGACCAAGGCTACCGCCATTCCGATGGACAAACCTAATATATTGAGGAGGCTATAAATTTTGCCGCGAAGGATCGCGCGCCACGCGGATTTGAAAAAAGTCGGGAACATATCTATCTGCAACCCAATCCAATGCCGAAACATAACTTCATGGTTACAAACCTCTTACAAACGTCGTCGGGTAAAGTCTGTCCGCTATCGATACACCGGATGTCCGACCTGCGAGGCAGCTACTTTTCACCAAAGCCTGCCGAGCCGCGATATGTGGCCGGCCGCATCCCCGTATATTCGAGGAAGGCGTGATGAAAATGTGCCTGATCATAAAACCCCGCCTCCAATGCTGCTTCGACCACCGGAACCTGCTGCCGCAATAACCGGCGTGCCCGCTCCACCCGAACGATCTTCAAATAGGCATTCGGCGTAACGCCCGTGTATTTCCTGAACTGCCGGATGAGCTGATATTTATCCCACGAAAATCGCGCTGCCAGCCCGTCCAGGGCCAGTTTGTCCGCACAATGGTCCGACACCCACTCGCGAACCTCGACTATCCGGGCGGCCAGCGCCGAATCCCGCGGCCCATTTTCGAAGCCCGCCACCGCAAATAACCTCGCGACCAACGTGCCGAGTTCCGCGGCATGCAGCGGGGCCACGGCTTTATCGGCCAACGAAGCCTGCGCCGGCTTTGCAACTCCGGTCTTCGCGGCATCGCGGGATGCGGCATCATGCAAACGCATAACCGCGGCAAAAAGCTCCTCATCCTGCACGACCATCCGGCCAAACCGTCCGCCGGCCGGCTGCAGATAGTGCATCAGGTCCGGGCTGAGATAAAGACTCCGGTGACTCCAACCGATATCATTCAGCGGATAATGCGCATGCAATTGCATCGGGTTCGTCACGAGGATGGACCGCGGCGGAACGATATACGTTCCTTCCCCATCGGCAAATTCCTGCAGCCCTGCCGTAGAAACGCCGATCATATATTCATAATGGAAATGAAGCGGGAATACATGCGTCATCCGCTCCGATGCCGCAAACTCTATATTGTCGAAGTCGCGTAGCCGCCAATGTACCAAATTTACCATATAGACGCCAGCTTCATCAACGTCAATTTCTTAATGACATACACATTGGTAGTATTGACCCGCAGCCGGGTCATCGGCGCCCGGGAAAAGAATACCGCCGTCATCACCGTCACCCCGTTGTCGGCAAAGACTTCCAGCGAGCTGCGGTCCATCACGAATTCCAGATCGAGGTTGTTGTTGTCGCTCAGCCGGGGCGCCGTATAGGTGCTGCCGAAACCCGGATGGAAGTTTACGTTGCCAGCGGCGCTGCGGTCTATCCAATACTGATTCTTGTTAGGGTTATAACCAAAGACGATCTTCTCCCCTGCCGCGCTGGAAAATACAAAATCGACGCTCTCGTCGGCGGCCCCCCGGACGTTGAGGATATATCGTCCGGCGGTATCCTGCAGCACATTGGTAAGATTGCGGCTACTGTCCACCGTGAGATGCGTGAGCTCCGTGGTATGCCGCGAGAGTTTGTAGACCTCCGGAGCGGGCTTTGACGCCACATACAGTCTGCCGCCCGTCTCTTCCAGGAACAGGTTGCGGGGAATGGTCATGGCGTTGCGCCAGGTAGCCGTGGGAACCGTGGCAGCATACTCCCAGTTACTCATCCAGCCGAGGAATATCCGGCGTCGGCCGGTATTGCCCCAGGTTACACCGGCATAGTCGTCGGGGCCGTAGTCGATCCACCGGGTTACCGTATCCTGCGGTTTGAAGACGTGCCCATCCCACTGGCCGATAAAATACTGCGTGCCCGAACCGAAATTGGGTCCGCCGGGGTTGTTGCTGACGATCAGGACCCAGTAGGTCTTCTCGCGCTCATGCTCGGTCCGCACCAGTGGAAACAGATTGGGACATTCCCACACGCCGCCGTGTGACCCGATGCCTACGCCGAACTCGCTTTCCTTAGTCCAATCCTTTAAGTCCGGTGAGGAATAAAAGGTGATGCGGTCCTTCGTGGCCAGCGTCATGATCCATCGCCTGGTCCTGGGATACCAGCTGACACTCGGATCACGAAAATCGGCGATGCCCGGGTTCTTCAGTACCGGGTTGCCGGAATACTTGGTAAAGGTCGTCCCGTTGTCTAGGCTATAGGCCAGACTCTGGTTCTGAAAATTGTCGGTATGCCGTTTCTCCCCTTCGGGATCGTGTTGCGTGAAGATGGCCACCATCGCCCTGGCACCGACACCCAGGGTATTGTTGCTGTCGATGACGGCGCTGCCGGAGAAGATATAGCCGATACTGTCCGGATACAAGGCTATCGGCTGCTGCCGCCAGTGGACAAGGTCCTTACTGGTCGCATGCCCCCAGTGCATCGGCCCCCAGACGATATCCTTGGGATAATACTGAAAGAACAAATGGTACACCCCGTCGTACCGTACCATCCCATTGGGATCATTCATCCATTTCTCCTTGGGCGAGAAGTGGAACCCGGGACGATAAAGCTCATGGTAGGGCTGCTGTGCCTGGCACCAGGCCGAAAGCAAAAGCAATAGCGAAACATGAAATATTCTCGACATATGTATAGAACGAAAAAAATACTATTAAATTTGCCCTTCCATGACTTTATTCATCGCATCGCTTAATTCCGGTAGCAACGGCAACTGTTACTATATTGGTAACCAGGAGGAAGCCGTTCTGATCGACGCCGGCCTTTCCTGCCGTGAGACGGAACGGCGGATGCAACGCATGGGTCTCCCCCTGTCCCGGGTCCGGGCTATCTTTATTTCTCATGAGCACGACGACCATATCCGCGGTTTGGAAGTGCTCTCCCAACGTTATCAGCTGCCGGTGTATATCACTCAGCCCACATTGGATCAATGCCGTTTTCCCCCGCCCCGGGACCTCGTGCGGGCATTCGATCCCGGGGAGCCGGTCGCCATTGGCGGTTTGACCATAAAAGCCCTGCCCAAGAATCACGACGCTTCGGACCCCTATAGCTTCACCGTCGCTTCGCCCACGGTGTGTATCGGCATCTTCACCGACATCGGCCTCGTATGCGATAACCTCATCCGGCATTTTACCCAGTGCCATGCCGCCTTCCTCGAAGCGAACTATGATGAAGATATGCTGATGAAAGGTCGGTATCCCTGGCCGTTGAAGAACCGCATCCGCGGCGGTCATGGGCATCTGTCCAACGGGCAGGCGCTGGAGTTGTTCCTGGACTACCGCCCGCCTTTTATGAGTCACCTGCTGCTCGCGCATCTCTCGCAGGACAATAACCGTCCCGAGCTGGTGCAGCGGCTTTTCGAAGACCGCGCGCACGGCACCACGATCATCGTCGCCTCGCGGCACAACGAGTCGGAAGTCTATGCCATCGACGGTGCCTATCACGGCATCGCAGGCCACGCCTGGACGCCTGAAGGTAACCGCAAACCGGCCCCGGCTCCGGCCGCCGTGAGCGTGCAACCGGCCGCGGCACCTCCCGTGTCCCCGGCCGTCGCGATATCCGCAGCCCGCCGTCGCAAGGCGCTCGCCGCCGGCCAGTCCAAACCGTCCTCCACCCAGATCTCTCTTTTCTAAAAAAGACCCATGCTCACCGCCAAATTAGTCACCACGGGTCAGGAAATAGATCTCATCTACGCCCTGTCTAAGGCGAATCTGAAATCGACCCTCTCCGCCGAGGAGAAAGACAAAGAAGGCTTCGTCACCTGGGTCTATACCCCGGAAATTCTCCAAGCCATCCATGCCGTGATCCCCTCCGTGGTCGTCAAAGACGGCGACATCGTTGCCGCCTATTGTCTTTCACTCTCCCCGGCCTGCGTCGACGTATACCCGCCCATGGCGCCGACCGACAACCTGATCTCGAAGATCGAATACAACGGCCGGCCGCTGGGTCAGCAAAAGATCTATTACTGCGGCCAGATCTGCGTAGCTCAAGCCTATCGAGGCCAGGGCCTCGTCGACATGCTCTATCAGTTCCATCGCCGTCATTTCAACACGCAGTTCGATCTGCTGGCAACGGAGATCTCCACGGCCAACCCCCGCTCGCTCAAAGCCCATGAGAAAGTAGGCTTCCGGCGCATAGCCACCCACCGCGACGAAATGGATCAGTGGGATGTCGTTCTATGGGATTGGAAAAAATAGCTTAGTGTTGTTCGGCCTGCACATCCGCAGGTTTTGGCTCCTTTACCGTTTCGGCGGGCGCGGGCTTCGGCTCACTGGCGACTTCGGCAGGGGTGAGTTTAGGCTCTGCTAACGGCCCGGCCGCAGATCCGGGGCCGCCGCTTATAGTCGCGGCAGGTCTCACCACCTCCTCGGCCCGGGGCCGCAGCACCTCCCGTAACATCGCCTGGGCAATGATCACCCGTTTGGGGTCTTTCTTGAGATAGCTGTTAAAAATGGTCATCGCCTTCTGCACGACAAAATACTGTAACAGGGTCTCGAAATCGAACGCGCTGGCAGGGATCAGCATCGTTCCTTTTGCCCGCTCCTTATAGGCCCGCATAAAAAATCCGCAGATATAATGTGCCCAGAAACCCGCCATCGGTATGAGCCGCTGCGTCTGCTCGCTATGGATCGGCACGTCGGCGAGAAATCCGTCGAACGCCACCTCATGGAAGCTCGCGATCATCGAAGCCAGATCGACAAACACGCTCCGCCGCAACCGTCGTTCGCTAAAGCTCAGCGCCGGATCCCCGCTGTAATCGCTGATGGCGAGATCCTTTCCCGTGAACAGGATCTGCGCCAAATGATAGTTGCCGTGGATACGCAACTTCGAGACATCCATCTTCCCCCCATAGATCTTCTTTAGCGTCGTCAGCAGCTCGCTCCGGTAGGCGATGATCCGGTCAAGCCGCTCCTGCATGCCGGCAGGCAAGAGCTGTTTATGTCTGCTGAGATTCTCATACGTCTCCCGCACCAGCGAGGTGATCGAAGAATACAGCGACCGTTGATAATGCAGCGAAAATGGTTCCGGCTTCATATCTTTCCCTGTGCCCGCGGCCAGGGCCAGATGCAGCTCCGCCGTACGGACACCGATCAACCGCGCCTGATCGGCCGCATGCGCACCGATCAACGTCTGCAGCTCCGGCGGCAGCTCTTCAAAAGCCAGCGGCTTAGCCAGCGTACCTTGCCGCTCCTGCGGCAGCGGACCGTTTTTCTCCGAAGCGATCAACCGTTCGATATAATTGACAATCCGCTCCTGGAAATACCCATATCCATCGCCGTGATTCTCGATCATCTCCTCGAGCAGGCCCAGTACGATACATCCGCGCTTGTCCTTCCATTCGATGCTGCCGATAAATGCAGGCAGGTAGGGGAATTTCACCTCGCGGCTCAGGTATCGCGTCAGCTCCTGATCCGGATTGACCGAACGATCTACCTTCCGGTACAATTTTAAGAAGAACACGTTATCATAGCCTATCGACGTATTGTAAAGATCGGAAGTATGCACTTTCGGGACGATATCGGTCTTCTCCGTCATCAGCTGCCGCACCCTGGCACTCCCTTCGAACACGATCGGTGAGACATGCCCGTTCTTTGTCCCGCTCAGCTTCTGCAACAACGTCATCTGCCATTCCGGTGAGTAAAAAGCATCCACCAGTACACCGTCGCCTTCCTCCGACTTCACCTGCGCGATCAACGCCTCGGGAAAGGTCCCGGCAATCCGTCGGACCACATCGTCTTTCACCAGCCACAAGGGCAACTGGTACAGTCCCGGCAATCCGTCGTCACCCGTGATCTCCAGCAACAGCCAAAAGATCGGATGGTCGCCGTCCGCGGTCTGCAACACGGTGTAATCGGATATGACCACCTGGTAGGTATTCCGTTCCTTCGGGATAAACCATTTAGCCCGGACAAGGTAGCGTGGCAGGACGCTGTTCTCCAGCTGCTTTTTGGCCGTTCCATCCATGAGCCCCGCCCATTTACGGATCAACAACAGCGGCAGTGGCTTTTCCTCGTCCATATCGGGGTGCGCTTTTTCCAGCACAAACCAGTTGTAGCTGTGAGGCGCCAGCGTAAAAAAATATTGCCCGTCATCGCGGATCACAGGGAACCGGTTGCGGCTGAAGACATCCACCGGCACAAAACCTTTATAGGTCTGCAGGTCGACTTCCGCCGCCTGCGAGAACTTCGAAAGATTGACGATGACGAGCAGCGTCTCCTCCTCATAGGTCCGTGTAAACGTCAACACCTTGGGATTCTCCACGCTCACAAACCGGAGATTGCCCCGTCCGAACGTCTTGAACTTCTTGCGCACCGCGATCATCCGCTTCATGAACCAAAATAGACTGGACGTATTGCTCCGCTGAGTCTCCACATTCACGGATTCGTAATGATATTCCGGGTCGAGGATCAGCGGGAGATATAGTTTCTGGGGGTTGGCCATGCTGAAGCCGGCATTGCGGTCCGGGGACCATTGCATCGGCGTGCGCACCCCATCCCGGTCGCCCAGATAAAAATTGTCACCCATGCCAATCTCGTCGCCATAATAGATCACCGGCGTCCCCGGCAGCGCAAAAAGCAGCGAGTTGAGGAGTTCTATCTTCCGCCGGTTATTGTCCAGCAAGGGCGCGAGGCGGTGCCGGATACCCAGGTTGATCCTCGCCTTGGGATCACGGGCATAGACCTTGTACATATAGTCCCGCTCCTCATCGGTGACCATCTCCAGGGTGAGCTCGTCGTGGTTGCGTAAAAAGATCGCCCATTGACAGGTAGCCGGGATCTCCGGCGTCTGATCGAAGATATCGGTGATAGGATAATGGTCCTCCATCTGCAATGCCATGAACATCCGCGGCATCACCGGGAAATGATAGTTCATATGACATTCATCCCCGTTACCGAAATACGACGCGGAATCCTCCGGCCACATGTTCGCCTCGGCCAGCATCACCGTACCGGGATAGTTGGAATCGAGGTGTTTCCGAAGTTTCTTCAAAAAAGCGTGGGTTTCCGGCAGGTTCTCCCCATTAGTGCCTTCGCGTTCGAACAGGTAAGGCACCGCATCCAGCCGGAAGCCATCCACACCCGTCTTGCACCAATAATCAATGATCCGGAAGACCTCCTCCTGCACCTCGGGATTGTCATAATTGAGATCCGGCTGATGATGAAAGAACCGGTGCCAATAGTATTGCTCCGCCACCGGGTCCCAGGTCCAGTTCGAATTCTCGAAATCCTGAAAGATGATCCGCACGTCCTTATATTGGGTTGGATCATCTGTCCAGACATAATAGCTCCGTTCCTTCGAACCTTTAGGAGCACGCCGAGCCCGCTGAAACCACTCATGCGCATCGGACGTGTGGTTGATGACCAGCTCCGTGATGACCCGCAGATTGCGCTGATGCGCCTCTTTCATCAAATGTTTGAATTGGGAAATGTCCCCATAGGAAGGGTTGATGCTATAATAATCGGCGATATCATAGCCATCATCGCGTAACGGTGAGGGATAAAACGGCAACAGCCAAATGGTGGTCACCCCAAGATCCTGCAGATAGTCCAATTTCTGCAGCAATCCCTGAAAGTCTCCGATACCATCCGCATCGCCATCGCAGAACGCCTTGATATGCAGTTCATAAATGACGGCGTCCTTATACCAATGTAAGTCGTCATCCAGCGCGGTAGAGTCTGCCATACCAGCAGCCCTTCAAATCCCATGCCCGCCCCAACCTCCCGGAGTGCCGTCGGGACCGCCGGCGCGCCACTATTCCGTTTTTAAACTTTCGATAGGATTGCTCAGTGCCGTCTTTATACTTTGTACCCCGACCACCGCCAGGGCGATTGTAAGCAACAACAACGGCGGCAATGCCAGGATATACCATTCCACTCCGATATGAAAGGCATAACCGCGCAGCCACCGGCTTGCCCCGATATAGATCACGGGAATAGCGATCATCGAAGCCCAGCCCACGAGCCGGATGAAGTCTTTGCTGAACAACAGCACCAGACTGGTGACGCTTGCTCCCAATACTTTGCGGATACCCGTCTCCTTGGCCCGCAGCCGGATCATAAAGCTCGACAGTCCCAGCAGTCCGATACAGGCGACAAAGATTGCCAGGATGGTGAACAAACCGAAGACCTTGCCGAATCGTTGATCGCTCTGGTACTGCCGGTCAAAATATTCGTTGAGAAAGAAATAATCACAGGGGTTACCGGGGAAGATGGTCTTATAGGCCTCCGAGATCGAAGCCAATGTCTGCGACAGATGCCCCGTCGACATCCTCACGGAAAAATAGCTCCAGTTATCGTGCGCGGGATAACAGTACAGCATGGGATCATAATCCTCTTTCAATGACCGCTGATGATAGTTGCGGACTACGCCCACGATCTTCGCCGGTACTCCCCCCGGCCCATAACCGAAGATGACATCCTGGTTGAGCGCGTCCGCGTCGGATCGGTAGCCCAGGCTCTTCACTACCTTCTCGTTGACGATCACGCCCACGGTTCCCTTCACATTAAAAGGATCCACGGTATCGGCGATCTGCTCCAGATTACGTCCGGCGACCAGTTCCACTCCATAGGTCTTGAAAAAATCTTCGTTGACATCGGAGATATAGGTCGCCAGGTTATGCGTTTTGTCGTCGATGGACCTGCGTACGAAATTACGCCCGACCACCGTTTTGCCCGGAATATCGGAAGAAGGCGCCACATCGCTCACTGCCGGGTCCTGTAACAGTCTTGTCTTGAAAACAGCGATCCTTTTGCGGAAGGTCGTATCCGTGATCGCCGGCGCCTTGACCACCAATACCTGGTCCTTGCTATAGCCGGCCGATGCGTGCTCCATATACGAGAGCTGGGCGTAAACCGTAATGCTGCCGGCGATCAACAGCAGGCTCAGGACGAATTGCACTATCACGAGGGTCTTTCGCACGGCCATTCCTTTCCCGAAATTGACGAATTTCCCTTTCAGCACCGCCACGGGTCGGAACCCGCTCAAAATGAATGCCGGATAAGCGCCCACCACCAGCGCGCTCACCAGGTAGATCGACACCACCGTGATCCAGAAAAGCGGCGCATGCCAGATGCCGGCGTCAGGGGTGCCATGGCTGATATCCCTTCCGATGAACCCACCGAAGAAAGGAAAACAGATCCATACGATAGCGGCACCCAACACCAACGCGAGCAGATTGATCAGAACGGATTCCAGCAGGAACTGACCGATGATCTGCGCCCGTCGTCCCCCGACCACCTTGCGCAGCCCTACTTCCCTCGCCCGTTCGGTCGACTTGGCCGTGGACAGATTGATGTAATTGATCCAGGCGATCACCAGGATCAACACGCCGATGAGGGTCAGAAACGCCATCTCTTCTTCGCTCGCACCTGCCTCCGGCCCCTTGATCTTTTGTGAATGAAGATGGATATCCGTTAATGGCTGTAAATGGAAATAGGTTTGAAAGGCCAGCTCCCGCTGCGCCTTGCCGAGATAGTGTTCCACAAAGGCCGGGAATTTCGCCTCGACGCGGCTGGGATCGACACCCGGCGCAAGCCGCACATAAGTATAGAACTCCGGCCAGCCCCAGATATCGTTCAAACCACTCAGGGTGGTGAACGACACCAGTATGTCAAATTTCAAATGGGTATTCTCCGGTACGTCTTTAAAGACACCCGTGATCTTCAAGGGCATTCCGCCATTGAAATCGAGGGTCTTCCCCATGGGATCGGCCGCACCAAAATATTTCTTCGCCGCCGATTGCGAGATCACCACCGTTCGCGGCTCGCGCAGCGCCTCCGCAGGGTCACCCTCCACAAAGGGATAGTCGAACATCGTGAGAAAACTGGAGTCGGCCAAAAACATCCGTTCCTGGTTAAAGCTCACTGTCCCGCTCTTTGGGTCCGTATAGCTCAGGGTCGTGCCCGAAAAGAAGATATTCGACGGCACGACCCGCGCAAAAGCCCTGACCTCGGGGAAATCTTTTTGCATCGCCGGCCCCACCGCCGGATGATTCGTCGCCGTTGCCGGGAATTCACCATTCGCAAAACTACCGCCATAAGAGACATTCACCCGGTAGATATCCGCGGCAGCGGCATGCCAGCGGTCATAGCTGGACTCGAAATGGACATAGGCAAAAATGAAGAAACAGGCGGCCATGCCGATGGCCAGCCCAAAGATATTAACCAGCGAAAAGACTTTGTTCTTAATTCTATTTTGTCAAATTCGTAAAAACAGTAGATTTCGCACTAGACGCTTGTCTGGCGGCTGTTTGGCCAGGATGTAATCGAGTAATGTTTCGACGGCTCTTTTGACAAATTGAAGCGT
>Ga0134128_10005478_pt1 | contig 15391 bp, 11 predicted proteins | sample KB31754_FD_96462 | JGI IMG/M metagenome (GOLD analysis project Ga0134128, IMG submission 96462) | Terrestrial soil microbial communities with excess Nitrogen fertilizer from Kellogg Biological Station, Michigan, USA - KB3-175-4 | ecosystem: Environmental > Terrestrial > Soil > Unclassified ... | reverse complement strand
TGGCGGCGTGCCCGCCATCGGGGATGCCGACCAGGGCGTGCTGGTGCGGCTGGTGCCCGAGATGGTAGGAGGAAAGCGCTGGCCCGGCGTCTACCGATCCCTGCTCGCGACCGGCGCCGTGCTCTTCGGCCGGCAGGAGTTTCGCTTCAAGTCGGGCGAGCTCGACGAGAAGAGCCGCTGGCTCCTCGGCGATGCCGCCGCAACCCGCTTCGCGAGCATGGCGGCGTCACGGACGGGGCTGCCGGTTCGCCGCTCGTTTCCGCGCGGAGGCTACTACATTCTCGGAAATGACTTCGAGACTCCCGAGGAGGTCAGGATCGTCGCCGATGCCGGCGCGCTCGGCTATCTCTCCATCGCGGCGCACGGGCATGCCGATGCACTGGCATTCACGCTGACGCTCGGCGGCAAGCCGTTCCTCATCGACCCCGGCACCTATGCATACCATACGGAGCGCAGCTGGCGCCGGTACTTCCGCGGCACCTCGGCACATAACACCGTCATGGTCGACGGCGAGGACCAGTCCGTCGACGCCGGAGCCTTCCTCTGGCTGCAGCATGCGTATGCGACAGTGGACGAGTTCGTCTGCTCACCCGGTCAACAGACGCTCGTAGCTCACCACGACGGCTATCGGCGCCTCGCCGATCCGCTGCTGCATCGGCGTACCTGGCGCTATGACCCTTCCGGCGCGACGCTCGCGATCTGCGATGAGCTCCTCTGCGCCGGGGCGCACACGGCCGAGATCTTCTGGCATTTCGCGCCGGAGTGTCAGGTCGTCAGCGCGGCAGGGCGCGTCCGGGCCGAGCGCGACGGATTCGAGTTGGAGCTGGAGGCTCCCGCAGCCCTCACCGTGAGTCTCGTGAGCGGCCGGACGGCGGAGCGCGGCGAGCGCCCGCTCGGCTGGTTCTCGAGCGGCTTCGACCTCAAGGCTCCGGCGACGACCGCTGTCTTCGCGGGACGTATTCGCGGGGATAGCCGACTCGAGTCGCGCGTGAGGATCCGGCGCCGGCCCCCGCCGACTTGATCTCGCCGTGCAAGCGCACTCCCGCCGGTGTGGGCGCGCCGGCAGGGGCGAAGAGCGCATCGTAGGCAGTGAGGAGCTTCGGCGCCTCGTAGTCCCACGCGAGCTGCCGCTCCACCCGATGTCTGCCGAACTGTCCCATCCGCTCCCGCCGCTGCGGATCATCGAGGAGCATCACGATCTTGCGCGCGAAATCGTGGGCATCGTTGGGCCGGGCATAGAGCGAGGCCTCGCGGGCCGAGAAGCGGCCCTCGGCGAGCTCGAACTGCACGATGGGCTTGGCGAGCGCCATGTACTCCATGATTTTATTCATGGTGGACTTGTCGTTCATCGGGTTGACTTCGTCGCAATTGACGCAGACATCGGCGGTGTTGAGGACCTCGAGCAGCGTCTCATCCGGCACACGGCCGAGGAATTCGACGTGAGAGTCGAGTCCCTGCTCCGAGGTCAGCCGGCGCATGTCCTCGAGCGCGGGGCCGCCGCCGATCAGCGTGAACTGCACGTCCTCCCGGCCCATCTCGCGCACGATGTGCCGCGCCGCCGCGATGAGATAAGGGATGCCTTCCTGCGCGCCCATCACGCCCACGTAGCCCACCAGATACTTCCGGCCACGCTTCAACTCCGGCACGGGCGGCAGGATCTTCAGGCGCTCGAGACTCGGTCCCGAGCGCACTACGAACACCTTCTCCGGCGGCATGCGTCCGCGCTCGAGGGCGATCTGCCGATAGCTCTCATTGGTGGCGATCGAGACATCCGCGAGGAGGAAGGTCAGCCGCTCCGAAACGCGCACCAATTGGTAGAGGAGATCGCGACGCCCGAATTTCGCCTCGTAGAGCTCGGGGTTGATGTCGTGATGGTCGAAGAGGAAGCGCTTGCCGGCGATGATCTTGTAGAGCGCGCCGATGAGGAAGATGTTATCAGGAGGATTGCACGCGTGGATGGCATCGAAGCCATGGTGCCGCAGCACCTTCAGAGAGAGCACGAGCTCCCAGAAGAGCGACGAGGCGTACTCCAACACATAGCCCCAGGCGCCCCGAGCCTCGAGGGGCAGGGGATGGCGATAGATGTGGATGCCGTCCAGGCACTCGTATCGGGCCGTGTGCTCGCGCCCTGCCGGACAGATCACCGCGACCTGATAGCCATTCGCCCTGAGCGCGGTCGCTTCCTGCCACACGCGCCGGTCGAAGGGCACGGGCAGGTTCTGGACGATGATGAGTACGCGTCTACCAGCAGATGCCGGCGTAGTTCGCATGTCGCTCCTCGATCTGCCGGATGCGCACGAAGTCGATCACGAGCTGATCGGGGCGCAGTTTCTCGGCGAGCCCGGTGAACTCCTCGCCCCGGTTGCCGATGACGATCACGTCCGCGTGACTCAGGACCTCCCCGACCGATGTGACCATGAGCCGCTCGATGTGCGGGATGCTCTTCATGATGTACTCACGGTTCGCACCCGTGAGCTTGGCGAGATTGACGTTGCGGTCATAGAGCTTGAGGTCGAAGCCCTTGCCGAGCAGGCGCTCGATGACCTCGACCAGCGGACTCTCGCGCAGGTCGTCCGTCCCGGCCTTGAAGCTGAAGCCGAGTACGCCGATCTTCTTGCGCCGCGAGGCGAGCACCATCGTGAGTCCCTGCTCGATCTGCTCGCGGTTCGAGTACATGAGGGAATTCAGCAGCGGCGTCGAGACGTCGTGGCTGCGCGCGTGGTAGGTGATGGCGCGCAGGTCCTTCGGCAGGCACGAGCCGCCGAAGGCGAAGCCGGGCTTGAGGTAATAGGGAGAGAGATTGAGCTTCGCGTCCTTGCAGAAAATGTCCATCACTGCATGGCTGTCCAGTCCCAGGCTCTTGCAGATCTTGCCGATCTCGTTGGCAAAGGTGATCTTGGTGGCATGCCAGGTATTGTCGGCATATTTCACCATCTCGCCGACCTCGATGGGACAGCGGATCACGGGCCCCGGAAACCCTTCGTAGAGGCTCTGCACGATGTCGCCGGAGCGCGAATCGCTCGCGCCGATCACGGTTTTCGGCGGGCTGCGGAAATCCGCCACCGCGGTGCTCTCGCGCAGGAACTCCGGGTTGTGGCAGACGCCGAAATCTTCCCCGACACGCCGGCCGCTCGCGCGCTCGAGCGTAGGGATGGCGAGTCCTTTCAGGGTCCCCGGCAGGATGGTCGAGCGCACCACGACGACGTGGAAGGTGCTCTTCTCGCGCAGCGCGGCGCCGATCTCCGAGCAGACTCGCTCGAGATAGCGGAAGTCGAGATTGCCGTTGGTTTGGCTGGGCGTCGGCACGCACACGAAAGTGACCTCGGAATCGAGGACTGCACTGACCGGATCGCGCGTGGCGCGCAGACGCTTCGCCGACACCGCCCGCTGCGTCAGCTCAGCGAGCTCGTCTTCGACTACGGGCGCGCGCCCGGAGTTGATGAGCTCGACCTTTTCAGGATTCGGGTCGACACCCGTCACCACATGGCCGCGGTCGGCCAGGCAGGCCGCTGATACCGCTCCGACATATCCCAGCCCGAAGATGCTGACTCTCATCGCGCTCGACTGTAAGCTCCGGAAACGTTCTCGCCGGCGCGATGATTCGCAAGAAGCATTCCGGGAGCGTCTCCTGGGGCATATCGCTGCGGGGAGGCGGAGCTCGGAGCGGCGGGCGGCGGCGGTCTACGGTGTGTTGTCGCTCATCATCGACAGGTTGCATTGCCTGCCGCGCCCTGCAACGCTACAGGTTGGCTCGAGCGTTGCCGCAACGAGCCGAGGCGGAACGAAGCTACCGGGCTTGTGTTCCACTGTCGCCAGGGAGCATCATCGAGTTGTCACAATCGACAGGTATTGTGCAGTCTGCCACCGAGGGACCCACACATGACATCATTACCGCAGACGCGCCAGCGCAATTCTTCGGCTCAGGACGGCCGTCGCCGCATAGGATCTGCCGCGTCCGCCGTTCCGGAATCCTTCGGCACCGCTCGAGGCCGCGCTCGTGAGACGTTGCCGGCGGTCGATCCCTCGACGGCGTACGGGTGTGTAGACTGGTTCTTATACCCTGACGAAACGGCAAGCCGGCCCGCGGCCGGCGGCTAAGCAGCGATCGCCTTCGCCCAGAGCACGGTCACTATCCCCGCTGAAGTCATGAGGAGCGAGGCGGCGACGTGCGCCGCCACCTCGCCGAGCGCCCAGAGGGGCTGGCCGCGCTGAAGGAGGCTCACCACCTCGGCCGAGAAGGTCGAGAAGGTCGTGAGCCCGCCGCAGAATCCGGTGATGACGAAGAGGCGCCACTCGGCCGGCACGGCGGGGAAGGTCGCGAAGGCCGCCACGGCCACGCCGATCACGTAGCCGCCGAGCATATTGGCCGCCAGGGTGCCGGGCGGCAGCAGCGGGAAGACCGCATTCAGCCGGTTACCGAGCCACCAGCGCAGCAGCGCCCCGGCACTCGCGCCCACGCTGATCGCCACTATCGATTTCCACATGCGGATCAGCTGCCGATATTGTTGTAGGGCACCTGCGGACGGGGGCATGCCCGCACCCGAGGGGGGTTCATGCTCCGCGGACGGCCGAACAGTTGGGTGGCGAGCCAGCACTCATCGAAGACCGAGCAGAAGCAATAGCGGAGACTGACATTGCCCCTGAGGCTGGAGTGGAGCGCATCCCAGACGTCGGTGCTGCCGGCGCCTCGGGTCAGGACCAGGAATGGAATGGCTTCGCCGGCTCTGACGACGACGCCTTCGTCCGAGGAGGTCTGCAGGTCGACATTGGCCTGCAGCGCCGTGTAGTTCCCAGGCTGCCCCGAGCCTTTCTGCGCCGGCGTGCAGCAGTTTGCGAGCAGCTCCCACGGATTGCGCTGCGGCTTGCCCTTCCAGAAGAGCTCGAACGATTCCAGCTTCGCAGGTCCGATGCCATCGTTGGCGATGATCAGCCTCATGACCCGCGGCTCGTCCGACGTATCGCTTTCGTAAACCTCGACAAACGGCCAGGACTGTGTGGCGACGAGCTCGCGGTTGGTTCGCTCAGCGTCGAAGGCGACCCAGAGCGACACGCCTGCGATGATGACGGCTCCAATGGCGAGCGCGCTCTCGGCCCAGTGCCGATCGAGGAGGGATGGCAAGCCGTTCTGCGACATGGACTCTCCCGCTAATGGCCGTAGGGAACCGCGGGTACCGGGCACGCCTGCACGCGCGGTGGCCGAAAATCGGCCGGCTTGCCGAACTGCCGCTCGCCGACCCAGCACTCATCGAAGACCGAGCAATAACAGAAGCGGAAAGAGAGGTTGTGCATGCCCGAGCGCAGTGCGTCCAGGCTCGCCGCGTTGTCCGCAGTGCGCGTCATGAAGATGAAATTTTGGGCCTGGCCGGGGCGCAGCACGAGGCCGGCGGTCGAGCTCATGCCGAGACCGCCTTTCATCCAATCCATGGAGGCTCCAGGCGTCTGGCAGCAGGTGCGCAGGAGGTCTTCAGGCCCTCTCTGGGGCTTGCCTTTCCAGAAGAGCTCGAAGCTCTCGAGCTTTGCAGGCCCGATCCCCTGATTCATGTACATGAGGGTCATCCCGTCCTTGCCCTCGAGGTCCGCGTCGTTCTCACCAATCTCCATGAATGGCCACGAGTTGGCCGACACCAGCTGGCGCTCCGATGCCACGAGCTCCCGGTTCGTGCGCTCGGTGTCAAAGGCCACCCAGAGTGAGACAGCGGCGATGATGATCGCGCCGATCGCGAGCGCGCTCTCGGCCCAATGCCGATCGAGCAACGATGGCAAACCGTTCTGCGACATGAAGGCTCCCCGAGCCGGCAGCGCCGGCGCAAGGGGACTCTACAACACCCGCCGGCCTTGCGCGATGGCGTCCTTCAGCTGCTGCTCGCCGGTCTGAGCCTCCCGGTTGAGGTCGTTGAAGACCTGGTGCTCCGCAGCGGTCGGGCGCTCGTAGGCCAGATCGATGTCGGCGGCGAGATAAGCCAGGTGGCTGCGCAGCTTCGTCTCGTGTAGCAGCGGACCCTCGCTCGCATGGAGGTCGAGTTGCACATAGGTGCCGATGGCCCGGTCGAGCGCCGCGAGCGCATCGTGGGCCTTGTCCTCGGTCACCCTGTGGCTGGCGACTGCGGCGGCGAGCTTCTGGCGCGTCGTGATTGCCTGATTGAGCGTCTTGTCCAGCGTGTCGAGCGCACTGTGGATCTGCATCTCGAGCGCCAGGCGCTCATCGAGTGCACCGGGGTCGGGATGCAGCCGCGGGTCGAGCGCCACGTGGAAGGACCGCTGCGACTTGCGGCCGTCGTAGTCGAGTACCACGGTATAGCGTCCGGGCGCCACCACCGGACCGTCCACCGTGTCATCGAGGCCGCCTGCCGCGGCCGGCGCCTCGAAGCCTGTGACCTCCGTCGCTTCCGGGTAGCGCAAATTCCACTGGAAGCTGTTGGAGCCGGCGGTGATGGCGGTCAGCTTCTCCTCGGCCTCCTGCTTGAGCTCGATCGGGGTGAGGTTGTCATGCCGGGCCGCGGTCAGCTTCGGCTGCCGGGTCTTCAGGTGCAGCGCGAAGGTGCGAATCACCTGGCCCTTATCGTCGCGGAAGGTCAGGCTCACCGGCTCCTTGCCGTGATAGGTACTCGGGATGTGGAAGAACACGGTGGCACCGAATGGCGGGTTGGTCCCCACATCGTGCTGAAATCTCGCCATGGGACTCGCACCGTAGGCATGGCTCAGCCACGCCGTTTCCGGAGCATAGACCTGTACCTGGTCGGCACTCACTGACGGCTGCAGCGACATCTGCTCCAGCAGGGCCAGATTGTCCAGCACCCAGAATGCCCGCCCATGCGTCGCGATGATGATGTCACCCTGACGGACATTGATGGCGATGTCGCGCACCTGTACGTGCGGCAGGTTCAGCGAAAGCGCCTGCCAGTGCGAGCCGCCATCGAAGGTCGCATACACCGTGCTCTTGGTGCCGAGGAAGAGAAGCCGCGGATCGTACGGGTCCTGCCGTACCGCAAGTACGTACTCGTCGTCCGGAAGCCCCGTAGTCATCGCCGTCCAGTGCTGACCGTAGTCCGTTGTCTCGTATACGTATGGATGAAAGTCATCCCACATGTAGCGCGAGGCAGTGAGGTAAGCCGTCCCGGCCGTCGTATGAGAGGGCTCGATGGCACTGATTTCGGCCCACTGCGGCAGGTCCGGCGGTGTGATGGCCTGCCAGGATTTGCCGCCGTCGCGACTGATGTGCACCAGCCCGTCGGCCGAGCCTGCCCAGATCTCCTGCTTGTCGAGGGGCGATACCGCCAGAGCCGACACGTCGGGAAAGACCTCCGCGCTCGATTGGTCGAGATCGATCGGGCCGCCGCTCGGCGCCTCGGTCGAAGGGTCGTTGCGTGTCAGATCGGGGCTGATCGTGTTCCAGCTGCGCCCGGAGTCGGTGCTCTCGAGGATGACCTGCGAGGCGATGAGCAGCTCCTTCGGATCGTCGGGCGAGAAGAGGATGGGATGGGTCCAGCCGAAGCGGTATTTCTGCTCTCCGGAGGAGGCGCCTTCCAGATAGTTCGGCCAGGGACTGACGTCGCGGTACTGCCCGGTCGCGAGGTCGTAGCTCAGGAAGATACTGAAATAGCCGCTGCCATAGGTGACGTCCGGGTTCCCCGGCTGCGGAGCGATGAAGGTGCTCTCGCCGTAGGCGACCCGGCGCCAGTCGCCGGTGGGAATCATGCCTTGGGGGGTTGCGCTCGGGCCCTCGAAGGAGCCCTCGTCCTGCTGCGCGCCGTAGATATGGAAGGGAAACTGCTCATCCAGCGCCACGTGGTAGAACTGGCCCGTGGGCTGGTTGTGCTCCGGACTCCACGTCTCGCCGCCATCGGTGGATACCGTCGCGCCGCCGTCATTGCCTTCGAGGAGGACCTTCGGGTCGTTCGGATTGACCCACACGATGTGATTGTCGCCGTGCGGCGTGTGGAGCTTGGAGAAGTTCCTGCCGCCATCCCGGGAGACCCAGAGGGCATCGACCTCGGGAACGTAGACGACGTCGGCGTTCGTGGGATCGGCGAAGATGCTCATGTAGTAGAAGGCGCGCTGGCGCAGACTCCAGTTGGAGTTGACGCGATGCCAGCTCCCGCCGCCGTCATCGGAACGGAAGACGCCGCCATTCTTCGACTGCACGATGGCATAGACGATCTGCGGATTGCTCGCGGCCACCGATACGCCGACGCGGCCGAGGATCTCCTGCGGGAATCCGGAGTTGTGGGAGATCTCCGTCCAGTGCGCCCCACCGTCGGTGCTCTTGTAGAGTCCGCTTCCCGGACCGCCGTCATCGAGCTTCCAGGGTGTGCGATACGCCTGCCACATGGCCGCATAGAGGACCTGCGGGTTGCGCGGGTCCATCACGAGGTCGATGGCGCCGGTCTTGTCATCGACGTAGAGGATCCTGCTCCAGGTCCTGCCGCCGTCGGTCGATTTGAAGACGCCCCGCTCGGAGTTCGACTTGAATACGTGTCCCATGGACGAGGCGTACACCACCTCGGGATTGTGGGGATCGACGACGAGCGCGCTGATGGTGTGCGTGTCGGTGAGCCCCGCCGCGTGCCAGTGCTTGCCGGCATCATCGGAGCGGAAGACGCCGTCACCCGTGATGAAGGTTCCGCGGATGTCGCTCTCACCCGTGCCCACGTAGATCACTTTGGAATCGGACGGTGCCACGGCGATGGCCCCGATGCTGTCGCTCGTGCCCGGCAGGGTGTGGTCCGTGATGTTCGCCCAGGTCACTCCGTAATCGGTGCTCTTCCAGACGCCGCCATCCACCGCGCCCATATAGAAGAGGTCGCGCTCGCCGGGCACTCCGGTGACCGCCACTACCCGGCCGCCGATGTAGGGGCCGACGCTGCGCCACTTGAGCTTGGCATCGGGACCCTGGGACGGGGCCGCTGAGGCGACAGTGAGTGTCGCGAGGATGAGAGCCGCCGTGGTGGCCGTGAGCACCCGCGGACCGCGTGAGCCCGCCAAGCGAGAAGTGCCTGTCATGACTTTGCCTCCCACGGACGGCCGGATAGGGCCCGCCCGTGTAATTGTTTTTCAAATCATAGGGGAAGGCAGTGCTCAGTGGCGCTCGCCGTCGACGAGCCGTTCCCCTCGTGCGGTGGACGGGCCGGGCGCGGAACGTATGGGGTATTTACCTCAGCTTTTAGTCCTAAGCATTTGATATCAAAGAGTTTAAGCTCGGGTCCGGGTATGAGGCTTGCTGCTCACCATCCGGTGCGCAGCGGAACCGCCCAATCGGAACGTCTCTGGACCGAGGTCTCTCACTCGCTGGTCGCGACGGACCTACCTCCCGTCATGATCCTCGCGGATCACTTCGGCTACGCGGACGGTGTCCGTCACGGCGTAACGACGTATCTGCTCCACGTGCTGCCGCCTCTCATCGCCGCGGGCGTCGATCTGACCGTGTGTTTTCTGCGCGGGCCGCACGCGGCTGCCGCGGATCTGCGCGCGATGGGTATCCGTCCCGTTTTCTTCGACGCCGCGAAATGGGACCCAACAGTCGCCCTGCGTATTGCAGCGCTCGCGAAACGTAACGGCGTGCGTCTGCTACACGCGACGGGCGTGAAGGGGACCCTTGCAGCGCGGATCGCCGCGCGGCTCATCGGCGCCCGGACACTGCTGCACATGCATGACCTCAATGACCCGGGCGCCCTCAGTGTGCTGCAGCGACTTGCGGCGCAGCCCACGGATGCGGCCGTCTGCGTCTCGCAGGCTGTGTGCGAGTTGGCGGTCAATCGTTATTACGTACCCGCCGAGCGGGTTCGGATCGCGCGCAATGGCATTCCGCTGCAAGCGCTGCGCAGCGCCGGGGCAGGCGAGCGCAGCCGTGTGCGTGCCGAGCTCGGCATCGAGGCCGGCCGTCCGGTGCTCGCGATCATCGGCCGGTTGCATCCGGTCAAGGGCCACCGAACCCTGCTCGCGATGTTGCCGGCGATCGTTCGCAGCTGTCCGCGGGCCTTGCTCCTCGTGATCGGCGACGGTCCGGAGCGGGGGGACTGCGAGGCGCTCACCCGCAGTCTCGGCATGTCGCGCCATGTGCGGTTCCTCGGCAGGCGCAGCGACGTTCCCCGGTTGCTCTCGGCCATCGACCTGGTGTTGATGCCATCGCAGTCGGAAGGACTCGGGCTCGCAGCCATCGAGGCGTTGGCGGCGGCGCGCCCGGTGATCGCTTTTGCGGCCGGTGGTCTGCCAGAGGTAGTGACGGACGGTCTCAATGGGCGGCTGGTCCCCGCGGGAGACTGCGAGGCATTCACCAGAGCTGTGCTCGAGACGCTGCACGAGCCCGGCCGGCGCTTTTCCTACGCTCGGGGCGCCGCTTCGAGCGCGCGGCACTTCGGGGTCGAAGCGCACGTCCAGCGACTCATCGACTGTTATCGGATGACGCTTGCCCCCTGAAAGCCTGCTCCAGGTGTCCAAGACCCCCTCTACGGCAGGCGTGGTAAATTACGACCATGATAAAAAGGGGAGAGCAACGGTGAATGCCTGGGACGAGAGCGTGAAAGGCGCAGTACAGAGCAACCGCGAGCGGCCGCCGGGCCTGCCTGCCGAGGCTGACCGGGAGCTTGCCGCGAGGCCTTCGAGGGCTGCCGGCACCCGCTCGGTCGAGGGCCGTCTTCTGGTGCGCCTGCTCGAATATCTCGGTAATCCGCCCCTGGAGTTCATCCTCTGGACCGGTGAGCGGATTGCGCCCGCGGGGGCGACGGTCGTGGCGCGCGTGCGTGTCTCGAGCCGCGCGACCCTGCTCGGCATCCTTGCAGACCCTCAGGTCAGGTTCCCCGACTCCTACAGCGAAGGGCGGCTCGAGATCGAGGGCGATCTGGTGCAGCTCCTCGAGACCGTGTATCACGCCGGCCGCAGCAGTCCGCAGCGTTCGGCGGTGCGCCGTCTGGTGGAGCGGCTGCACCGGCCGCACGTCAATACACTCTCGGGCTCACGCGAGAACATCCACCACCATTACGACATCGGGAACGAGTTCTACTCGCTCTGGCTCGGGGACACGATGGCGTATACCTGCGCCTACTACCCGACGCCGACGGCGACGCTGGATGAGGCGCAGATTGCGAAGATGCACCACGTGTGCCGTAAGCTTCGCCTGCGTGCGGGTGAAAGCGTCGTCGAGGCGGGATGCGGTTGGGGAGCGCTCGGGCTCCACATGGCGCAGCACTACGGCGTGAAGGTACGTGCTTTCAACATTTCGCACGAACAGGTGGCATACGCGCGTGCGCGTGCGGCGAGTCTGGGGTTGGGCTCCCAGGTCGAGTACGTCGAGGACGACTACCGGAACATCTCAGGCCGCTACGACGCCTTCGTCTCCGTCGGGATGCTCGAGCATGTCGGCCTCGCCAATTACCCTGCGCTCGGCGAGGTGATCGCGCGCAGCCTGGGCAGCAACGGGCGCGGCCTCATTCACTCCATCGGCCGCAATCGGCCGGCGCCGCTGCAGCCGTGGATCGAGAAGCGGATCTTCCCCGGCGCCTATCCGCCTTCACTCGCGGAAATGATGCATATTTTCGAGCCGCAGGACTACTCGGTGCTCGACGTGGAGAACCTGCGCCTGCATTACGCGCAGACGCTGCGTCACTGGCTCGCTCTGTTCGAAGAGACGAGCGGTCGCGTGCGCCAGATGTTCGACGAGAAGTTCGTACGCATGTGGCGCATGTATCTGGCGGGCTCGATCGCCGGATTCACGACGGGGGCGCTGCAGCTCTTCCAGGTGGTGTTTGCGCCGCGGGACAACAATGACGTCCCGATGACCCGCGAGCACCTCTACGCACGCTGAGTCAGCCGATGCGCACCTGTGACGTTCTCATCGTCGGCGGCGGGCCGGCGGGCTCGAGCGCTGCGTGGAAGCTCGAGCAGGCCGGTGCGCAGGTGCTGGTGCTCGACAAGGAGCGCTTCCCGCGCCTGAAGCTCTGCGCCGGCTGGATCACGCCGGACGTGGTGCGCGACCTGTCGATGGACATCGCCGCCTACCCGCATCGCTTCCTCACCTTCGACCGGCTTCATATCCACGTGAAGGGCCTGCACCTGCCGGTGCGCTGCGTGCAGCACTCGATCCGCCGCGTCGAGTTCGACGCCTGGCTCCTCGAGCGCTCCGGAGCGGAGGTGTTGGCGCACACGGTGCGCAACATCCGGGAGGAGGGCGGCGCCTACATCATCGATGAGGCATTTCGCTGCCGATATCTCATCGGTGCGGGGGGCACCCGTTGCCCGGTGTACCGCACGCTCTTCCGCGAGCTCAACCCGCGCGCGAGCGAGCTTCAGACCGTCACCCTGGAGCACGAGATCGAGTACGACTGGCGCGAGCCCGACTGCCATCTCTGGTTCTTCGACAACGGCCTGCCGGGATACGCCTGGTACGTGCCGAAGCAGAACGGCTGGCTCAATGTCGGCATCGGCGGCATGGCGGACCGCATCAAGGGAGGCCGGCGCTCCATTCATGACCATTGGTCGCTCTTCACCGGCATGCTCGGGGGCAGGCTCGCCAGGGGCGCACAGTACGACCCGGCGGGCTACAGCTACTACCTCAGGGGCCGGGTGGATGTGGCCCGGCGCGGGAATGCCTTCATCGTCGGCGACGCCGCCGGCCTTGCGACGCGCGACATGGCCGAGGGCATTGGTCCTGCGGTCCGCAGTGGCATCGAGGCGGCGGAAGCGATCCTGCACGGCAAGGAGTACCGCCTGGACCAGGTGACCGGGGCGAGCCTGGGTGGCGGCTTCGCGAGCCGCCTCCTCGACTGGGCCATGACCCGGGGAGCGGGCCGCTCACCGCAGCCGGCCACCGCCTGAGAGCTTTGGCGCGTCCGCTGCAGGCTGGCGCGCAACCTTGAGGCAGGCCTGGGAGTTACTGTTGGACGGCTCGGCGCGGGGTCCGGATGGGCCGGATCTGATCCGGCCGGTCAACGGAACCCATGCGGCTTCTCCTGTCAGCGCTCTGGCTCGCCCTCGTGATCTGGCTGATCACACGCGCCGTTCGCCAACGCGGCTTCCTCACGGGCGTACCCGTCAGCACCTGGGGTGCGGGCGGCGATGCGCCCAAGGTGGCGGTGATCGTCCCTGCACGCAACGAGGCAGCGAACATCGGTCCATGTGTCGAGTCGTTGTCAGCGCAGCAGTACCCGCTGGACCGTCTCGCTCTCATCGTGGTCGATGACGACTCGACCGACGATACCTCGGCCGTCGTTGCGACGCTCGCCAAGCGCGACCCTCGCATCACGCTCCTTCGCACGCCGCCGTTGCCACCTGGTTGGAAGGGAAAAGTGCATGCCTGCTGTGTCGGGGCAGCCGCCGCTCCGGGCGATGCGGCATGGCTTTGCTTTCTCGATGCCGACATGCGGGCGGCACCGTGCGCGATCACGAGCGCGCTCGCGGCGGCGACCGATCGCAAGCTCGACCTGCTGACGCTCGCCCCGCGGCACGAGCTCGAGAGCTTTGCCGAGCGGCTGATGCTCCCCTGTGGGCTCTACCTTCTCGGGTTCTATCAGAACCTCGCGAAGGTCCAGGCGCCCGACAGCGATGCAGTCGTCGCGACCGGTCAGTTCATGTTGTTGCGGCGCGCGGCCTACGATGCGGTAGGAGGTCATGCGCCGGTGCGCGATGAGATCTGTGAGGACGTCGCGCTCGCGCTGCTGATGAAGCGGCGCGGCCACCGGGTGCTGCTGATGGACGGCAATGCTCTCCTCAGCACGAGGATGTACACGGGATGGTCTACGCTCTGGCCCGGGTTTGCCAAGAACCTGATTCAGCTCCTCGGCGGTCCCGTGCCGACTCTGATCGCCGCGCCATTGATCGTGCTGCTCGCGTGGGTTGCCGTATGGCTGCCGCTCCTCGACCTTGCGGCAATGTTTCATGGCGCGAGCGGCGCAACGGTGGCGCTCGTCCTCGCGGCTCTCGGCACCGCGGCCCTGGTCGGATTGCACGTCGGCGGAGCCGTGCACTTCAGGATCCCCTGGTGGTACGGGCTCCTCTTTCCGCTCGGCTACACGGCCGGAGCCGTCATGGCGATCGACAGTCTCCGCTGGCGTCTGATCCGGCGCGTTCACTGGAAAGGGCGGGTCTACACGTCATGAGACCCGATAAGCGGGCCAGACACGAACTGGCCGACGCCTCACCGCCGGGCGCGACGCACGGACGTATCGAGCGGTTTTCCAACCTGACGACGATCACGGTCGTCGTCGGGCTCGTGGTCTTCTTCTACCTGATCAGGCAGATCCTGCTGCCCTTCGTGGTGGCGGCGATCGTGGCGTTCGTGGCGACACCGCTGGTCGATTGGCTGGCGGCGCGGACCCGGCTGCCGCGGTCGCTCTATGCCCTCGGGATCCTGTTCGCGCTCATGGGACTTGCGGCGCTGCTCGGCTGGCTGGGTGCGCCGCCGCTCCTGCACGAGTTGCAGCGGATCAGCGGCAATCTGCAGGGGACGGTGACCGCTTTCGTGCGGGTGCTGCTTGGGAGCCGCACGCTCGATCTGATGGGCAACCGCCTCGATGCGGCCGGGATCGGCGCGATGATCGCTCATGAGGCGCAATCCTGGATGTCGCAGGGCGGCCGGATTCTCGAGCTGGCGGCCCTCGGCGTCGCAGGCTTCTTCGGCGCCATCCTGACGCTGGTCCTCCTCGGTTACTTCCTGCTCGATGCCCACCGCATCGGCCGCGGCTTGGCCTGGCTCATCCCGCCACGCTACCGGTCGTTCACCACGGAAGTGGGGCGCAAAATCGAGCCGGTGCTGCGTCGCTACTTCATCGGCGTGGCGCTCGTCGTCGTCTATGCCTCGACCGCGGCCTACATCGGGCTCGGGCTCGTGCTGAAGATCCAGCACGCGCTCTTCCTCGCTCTCATCACGGGTCTGCTCGAGCTCATCCCGTTCATCGGGCCGGCGGCCTCGGCGATCATCGCGGGCCTCGTGGCCGTGCAGCAGGCGTCCTCGGCCTGGAGCATCATCGCCTACATCGTTTACGCCGCCGCGCTCAGAATATCCATCGATCAGTTCTTCGGTCCGCTGGTGCTCGGGCGCGCCGCCTCCGTCCCTCCCGTACTCGTCATCTTCTGTTTTCTCGCCGGCGGGCTGCTCTTTGGCGTCGTCGGAGTGATTCTCTCCGTGCCCGTCGCGCTCAGCATCAAGGTGCTGCTCGGGGTGATCTATCAGGAATCCTGACGGCGAGCCGCAGGCTACGCTGGAACTTTTGTGAGCTCTCCGAGTTTTCGTCATGTCGCCGACCTGCAAGGAGCATTTTACCTTGTCCGTCGAGCTTTCCGCGAAGCGCGGCCTGCGCGCGATTCATCCGGAGCAGTGGGTGTTGGGCCTGGACCGTTGGCTGCGCCGATGGTTGGGCATCTACGAGTTCACTGCGCATCGGGACTGTCTGTTTCGGGTGGA
>Ga0134128_10005476_pt1 | contig 15394 bp, 7 predicted proteins | sample KB31754_FD_96462 | JGI IMG/M metagenome (GOLD analysis project Ga0134128, IMG submission 96462) | Terrestrial soil microbial communities with excess Nitrogen fertilizer from Kellogg Biological Station, Michigan, USA - KB3-175-4 | ecosystem: Environmental > Terrestrial > Soil > Unclassified ... | reverse complement strand
CTTCCCCATGTCCTGGAAGATGGAGGTGATCTTGGGGACCACCACCACCATGAGGACGCCCATGATCACCGTCCCCAGCACGACCATGATGATCGGGTAGGTGAGCGCGCTCGACACCTTCGAGCGCAGCGCGTGCTGCGCGTCGAGGAAGTCGGCCAGGCGCGCCAGCACGGCGTCGAGGTTGCCGGCCGCCTCGCCCGAGCGGACCATGTTGGTGTAGAGCTCCGGGAAGATCGCCGGATGGGCGGTCATCGTGTCGGCCAGCGAGCTCCCCTCGTTCACCTTCTGCCGGATCTCGGCCAGCACGCGCTGCAGCTTCTTGTTGTCCCCCTGCTCGGCCAACGCCCCCAACGACTCGGCGAGCGGGATCCCGGCCTTGATCAGCGTCGCGAGCTGGCGGGTGAACGCCGCCACCTCCTGCGGCTGCACCCGCTCGAACATCGACTTGAAGTCGATCTCGCGTCTGAGAACCGAAACGTTGGAGCCACCCGGCCTCGCCGCGGCCCGCTGGCCGCCGGCCAGCACTTCGCGGTGCTCGGTGATGAAGACGCCGTCCTTGCGCAACGTCTGGCGCAACGCCTTGGGTCCGTCGGCGTCCCGCGTCCCGGTCACCGACTTGCCGGTGGTGTTGAGCCCCTTCCAGCTGTAGACCGGCACTGCGCTACTCCGTGTCCTGGGTGGTGATCATCAAGACCTCGGCTGCGGTGGTCATCCCGGCCAGCACCTTTTGCGCGCCGTCCTCACGCAACGTCCGCATCCCCGCCCGCATCCCCTGGCTCTTGATCGCCTGCGCGTCGGAGCTCTTGATGGTCAGCTGCCGAATCTTCTCGTCGATCGGAAGGAGCTCATAGATCGCAGTTCGCCCCTTGTACCCGGCGCCGAGACAGACCGGGCAGCCCCCCTCGCGCGCGCGGAACAGCATCCCCGGCGGTGGAACCCAGGCCTCGTCCCCCTTGAAGTGCACCCGCCGCGCCTTGCCCTGGGCGAACCCCGCCGGATCGATCCCGATGCTGGCCAGATCCTCCGCCGCCGGCTGGTAGGCCTCACGGCATTCGCGGCAGAGGCGCCGGACCAGCCGCTGAGCGAGCAGCGCCATCAGCGACGAGGCCACCAGAAACGGTTGCACGCCGAGATCGACCAGACGGTTGATGGCGCCCGCCGCGTCGTTGGTGTGGATCGTCGACAGCACCAGGTGGCCCGTGAGCGAGGCCTGGATGGCGATCTCCGCGGTCTCGCGATCGCGAATCTCGCCGACCATGATGACGTCGGGGTCGTGGCGCAAGAACGACCGCAGGCCGGCCGCGAAGGTCAGATCGATCTTCTCGTTGACCGCGGTCTGTGAGATTCCGTCCAGCTGGTACTCGACCGGGTCCTCGATGGTGAGGATGTTGAGGTCGGGCGAGTTGATCTTGGCCAGGCAGGCGTAGAGCGTGGTGGTCTTCCCCGACCCGGTGGGCCCGGTGACCAGCATGATCCCGTGCGGCTTGTGAATGAGCTCGTCGATCTGACGCAGGTGATCGTCTCCGAAACCGATGTCGGCCAGATCGTGCAGCACCGACTCGCGGTCGAGCAGACGGATCGTCACCCGCTCCCCCTGCTTGACGGTCGGGATGGTGGCGACGCGCATGTCGATGTCTTTCCCGGCGATCTTGCGCCGGATGCGGCCGTCCTGCGGCAGCCGCTTCTCGGCGATGTTGAGCCCGGCCATGATCTTCACGCGCGAGATGATCGAGGGCATGAACTGGCGCGGCGCCTGCCGCGACTCGTAGAGGACACCGTCGATGCGGTAACGGACCTGCACCTCCTTCTCGCCCGGCTCGATGTGGATGTCGCTGGCCCGCTCCTTGACCGCGTTGAACATGAGCGAGTTGACCCAGCGGATGATCGGCGCCTCGTCGGTGATCTCCAGGATGTCGACCAGCTCCTCGCTCCCCCCTTCGTCCTCCTCTTCCCCCTTCTCGCCAAGATCGCCCCCCTTGTCGTGCTTGCGTCCGTAGACGTCGTTGATGACCTCCAGGATCCGCTGCACAGGCACCAGCACCGGCTGGACCTCGGCCCCGAGCTGCATGCGCAGATCGTCGAGTGCGCCCATGTCCAGCGGATCCGCCATGGCCACCATCACCACCTCACCCTCGCGCCTGACCGCCACCAGGCGGTGCTGCTTGGCGAACCCGATCGGAATCCCCGTCGCCAGATCCGTGTCGACGGCATCGACCTTCAGCTCGGCGCTGTAGGCGATCCCCAGCTGCTTCCCCAGTGCCTGCAGGACCTCCTCCTCGGTGACCGCGCGCGCCTTGACCAGAATCTCACCCAGGCGTCCCCCTTCGGCCTTCTGCGTGACGAGCGCCTGCTCGATGACCGCGGGCGTGAAGTTGGCGTCGCTGGCGCCGCTTCCATGCTTGAGCTCGAGCAGCAGCTCGCCGATCCGTTTTCTCGCCAAAGCCGACGTCTCCTCAGGGGGCCCGCGGCGGGGCGGCGGGGGGCGGCGCGGCCCCGGCGCCGCTTGGTCCCGTCGGTGATGGCCCCGACGGCAGGAAGCCCGGTCCCGGTCCGACCGGCAGATCGACCGGCCCGGATTCGTCCTCCTGGTCGTGCCGCCGGATCCTGTCCATCTCGTCCTCTTCCTTCTTCACGTCGCGTACCGTCCGGTTGATCTCCTCCAGCATGCCGCGCTTGCGGCGGTAGTCGATGCTCGCCTCCACCGGCCGCTCCTCGCCGCCGAACCGCTCCACGAACTCGCGCCGCTCCTTCATCTTCCGCTCCAGGACGCGCCGCAGGTCCGACTGGTCGTTAATCACGTACGGCGTGAGCGCGATGATGAGGTTGGTCTTCACGACGTGCTTGGTGGTGGTGCGGAAGAAGAAGCCCAGGATCGGGATGTCGCCCAAGACCGGGATCTTGGTGACGCTGTTGATGATCTTGTCCGACATCAGACCGCCGATCAGGATGGTCTGCTCATCCTTGGCGACGACGACCGTCTTGGCGGACCGCTCGGAGGTCGAGGGGCCCAGCGTCGGGCTCGAGGCCGCCAGCTCCGAGTCCTTGGCGTCGACCTCCATGCGGATGATGTCGTGCTCGTTCACGTGCGGCGTCAGCTTGATCTCCAGCGCCACGTTCTCCCGCTGGACCTGCGGGAACAGGCCACCGAGGCCGAGCCCCCCGAGCGGGCTGGCGCCGGCGCCTCCGGCGGGGTTGATCCCCAGCGTGCTGACCGGGAAGGGGATCTTCTGCCCGACGGAGATCTCGCCGTCCTCGTTGTTCATGATGAGCAGGTGCGGGTTCGACAGCACGTCGACGTCGCTGTTGGTCTGCAACGCCTTGATGAGCACGCCGAAAGACGGGATATCCACGGTCGAAGTGGCCGCGGTGCCGAGCCCCTGCGCCACCGAGGGGTCGAGCACCGGACCCAGGATGCCGGCCAGCATCGTGTCGCCGAGCGCGTTGGTCGGCTGCAACGTGTTGGCCGGGTTGAGGCCGCCGACGATCAGGTCCGGGCCCGGGAGCCCGAACAGGTTGGTCTCGGGCTTGACGCCGTGCCAGGAGGCACCGAGGTCGCGCTCCTTGTCCAGCGTCACCTCGAGGATCATCGCCTCCACGAACACCTGCTTGCGCGGCGAATCGAGCAGCTCGATCACCCGCCGCAGCGCCTGGTAGTCCTTGAGCGACGAGACGACGATCAGCGAGTTGGTCGGGCGGTCGAAGTTGAGCCGCACCTCCCCCTCGAACAGCATGTTGGCCCCCTCCAGCGGCTTCCCCGTGCCGCCGCCGGGCATCGCCGCCGGCGACGGCGTGCTCGTCGAACCGCGCGGGCGGGTGCGCGACCCAGTGGTCCCGCTGACCGCAATCCCGGTGACCGCGCCGATCGTCTGCGCCAGCTCGTCGCAGTTGGCGTTCTCGCAGTAGTAGACGTGAATGCGCCCGTCGCCGTTGTTGTCGATGGGGACATCCAGCTTCTTGACCAGCGTCAGCAGGCGCGCATAGGACTTCTCGTTGGCGATCACGATCAGCTGGTTCGATCGTTCGTCCGGGATGATCTTGGAGATCATCATCTCGGTCGTGAGATCGCCGGGCCTAGCGCGCGTCGCGTTCGCCGGCGGCGGCGAGGCCGCGCCTCCCCCTTTGCCCCCCAGCTTGGCCACCTGGAAGATCTCGGCCAGCTTCTGCGCCATCTCGCCGGCCGAGGTGTTCTTGATGCTGATGATCCAGACCTTCTCGCCGCTCCCCGGCTGATCGATCTGCCTGAGGATGGCCATCATGCGCTGGATGTTGGAGGCCAGATCGGTGACGATCAGCGCCCCCTGGGGGGCGTAGACGATCACGTCCCCCTGCTCGCCCTTGAGGCGGCCGAACACCTGCGCCACCTCGTTGGGATCGGCGTTCTCCACCCGGATGAGGCGGGTCACGTAGCTCTCGTTGGACGGGACTTCCGAGTCCTCGCCGTAGAGCGGGATGGGGGCCGATTTGGCCTTCACCGTCTCGATGATGCGCAGCACCTTGCCCGACGGCTGCACCGTCAGGCCGACCGAATCGAGCGCGCCGAGAAACAGCCGGTAGGCCTCCTCCGGCGTGATCAGCTCCGGCGCCACGATGGTGACCTTCTTGCTGTTGGCCGGGATGGTCCCTGGCAAGAGGAACTGCTTGCAGGTGATCGACGAGATCCAGGCGATGAGATCGCCGAGCTCGGTGTCGGGCTTGAGGTTCAGCTTCACGATCCGCTTCCCCGACGGAAACTTCTTGCAGGAGTTGAACTCCTTTTCGCCGATCACCGCGCCCCCTTCGGTCCCCGCGGCGGTAGAGGTGCCGGCGGCGGGGACGGGAACCGGCGGCCGGAAGGCGCCTGTGGGAGAGGCCGGCTGGTGGCGACGGATCGCGGGCGGCGTCGGCGCCGGGGTCCCGGGCGGCACGCGCACCGGCTTGCCGTCCGCGCCGTTGACCACGGCGGCGCGCGCCCCCGCATCTCCCAGCGCCAGCATCACCACGCCGGCCAGCAATCCCACGGTTCGTTTTTTGATCGTCATCGGATGTTGTAGTCCTCGGTGATCTTCTGTCCGTTGCGTTCCAGCCCGACGGAGAGGTGGTTCGCCGTCCGCAGCTTGGTGTAGACCTCGAGCGCCTTGTCGGGGCTGTTCATCTCCATGCCGTTGATGGCCGAGATGATGTCGCCGTTCTGGAGGCCGATCTTTCCGAACGGTCCGTCCGGCTTGATGCTGAGCAGCCGGAACCCGATCGATTTTCCGTCCCGCGTCTCGGGGATGATGCGCGCCGCCTTGGCCAGCGCGCCCATGTTCCCCAAGAGCGCGTCTATCGCCGAGTGCTGGACCTCGAACTTGTTCTCGCCGACCTTCTTGATCCCCCTGTCCATCGCTTCGGCCAGCGGATCCCGGGGGCCCGCGGTGGGCGGCGGAGCGGCGGCCACCGGCGCGCCCGCGGGCGTGTCGAGCAGCTCGAGGTACTCGCGCCGCCCGCCCCCGAAGTCGAGGTAGACGCGCGTCTCGTCGATCTCGTCGATCGTCGCCTCGCGGATCTTCGATCCCACGCCAAACGGCCCGCTCGACTTGTCGTCGTTGTCGCGGATGATCGCCATCGACCACTTCGGATCGGTCGGGGCGTACATCACCGCCAACAGCTTGAGCGGCAAGCTCGTCTTCTGGAGCGGCGGCGGCCCGACCGGCCCACCGGGCGCTTGGGGCTGGTCCAGGATCGGCGGGCAGGTCGAGCAGAACATGTTGCGCTTCAGGATCTCCTCGACCTGCTTCGAATAGCTGGGGCCCGCCAGCGGCGCGACCGCCGGCTTGGGCGCGTGCTTGGCGCTGGGGACGCCGCCGATGAACGAGGCCTCGATCGCCGTGGCGGTCGCCCGCGCGGCAAAGATCGAGCAGAGCGCGATCACCGCCAGATCGACGACCGAGAGGTACTTGCGAAGCAGCGTCTCCATGGGAAGTCCGACGTCTCGACCAAAGCAACGCCGAGACCACCCGACGCGCTAACAAATTCCTTGAGGATCAGTGACTTAGCGCGAGCCGCCGGCCTGGGAGCCCTGCCAATTTGGCACGTCTCGACCGCTCTCCTCGCCAGGAGCAGCGGCAGCAGCGGCAGCAGCGCCGGCAAGGGCGCCGGCAAGGGCGCCCGGATGAGCGCCCGGATCCGCGTCGCCCCGCTCTTCCTCGAGCCGGCGGTAGATGGTCCGGGTGGCGATCCCGAGCAGCTGCGCGCAGAGGCGCTTGTCGCCCCGACGTGCGCCAGCGTCGCGTGGATGACCCGCCTTTCTATCTCCTCCAGCGGCGTGCCGACGACGAAAGAGAGCGTCCGGCCGTCGCCGGCCACGCCCCCGCCGCTGCGCACCTCGGGCGGCAGATCGTCGATCTCGAGCGCGCTCCCCCGCGAGAGCACCACCGCGCGCTCGACGGTGTTCTCCAGCTCGCGCACGTTCCCCGGCCAGTCGTAGCGCGCCAGCGCCTCGGCGGCGGCGCGCGAGAATCCGGAGAGGTGGCGGTTGTTGCGCGCGGCGTAGCGCTGCAAGAAGTGCTCGGCCAGGAGGGGCACGTCGTCGCGCCGATCGCGCAAGGGCGGGATCGGCACCGCGATGACGTTCAGCCGGTAGTAGAGGTCCTCGCGGAATCGCCCTTCGCGGACGGCCGCGCGCAGGTCCTGGTTGGTGGCCGCCACCAGCCGGAGATCGACCTTGAGCGTCCGGCCGCCCAGGCGCTCGACCTCCCCCTCCTGCAGCACGCGCAGGAGCTTCACCTGGACGTGGGTGGGGATCTCGCCGATCTCGTCGAGGAACAGCGTGCCGCCGTCGGCCTGGACGAAACGCCCGTCATGCCGCTGGACCGCGCCGGTGAAGGCCCCCTTCTCGTACCCGAACAGCTCGGCCTCGAGGATCGTCTCCGGCAGCGCCGCGCAGTTGACCGGTACGAAGGGGCCGCCCGCGCGCGGCGAGCTGTCGTGAATGGCCCGCGCCAGGAGCTCCTTGCCGGTCCCCGACTCGCCGAGCAGGAGGACCGTCGCCTGCGACGGCGCCGCCTGCATGACGATCTCCATCGTCCGCCGCCAGGGGAGCGACTGCCCGATGAGCGCCCGGCGCTGCTCCGCGGCCAGCTGCGCCCGCAGCGAGCGGTTCTCCTGGACCAACGAGCGCTTCTCGATCGCCTTGCCGACCACGCGCAGCAGGTGCGCCCGCTTGATCGGCTTGGTGACGAAGTCGTAGGCGCCCTGCTTCATCGCCTCGACCGCGTTCTCCACGGTCCCGTAGGCGGTCATGAGGACGGTCTCCGTCTCGGGGGCAACGCTCTTGCTCGCCCGCAGAAGGTCCATCCCCGACATGCCCGGCATCATGAGGTCGGTCAGCAGCACCGAGACCGGCTCGCGCCGCAGGATCTCGAGCGCCTCGCCCCCCGACCCGGCGGTCAGGACCCGCAGCGACTCGCGCTCGAAGATCTTGTGGAGCGAATCGACGATCGGTGGCTCGTCGTCCACCACCAGAACCGTCGGGGCGCCAGGTTGAGTAGCCATCAGATCCATCTCCATTTCATCTTCAACTCGGATGCCATCACGTGCAGAACAGCGCAACCGGCTGAATATATTGACGTCGATGCTACGCCAAAATGTCTGCGTCCGCCAATATCATGTCAAACTGACATCCTGCCGCACGGCGCCCCTACCGCGCTGCCAGTTTGTCACGCCGGCCGATCGGCCTCTGCCGGCGCCCGGTGGCCGGCCGGCAGCGTGATCCGGAACGTCGTCCCCTGGCCGACCTGGCTCTCGACCTCGATGCGGCCGCCGTGGCGATCGACGATCCCGTGGACGATCGAGAGCCCCAGCCCCGACCCCTCGCCGACGTCCTTGGTCGTGAAGAAGGGGTCGAAGATGCGGGGGATGACGTCGGCCGGGATTCCGGGGCCGTCGTCGGAGACGGTGATCTCCACGTCGTTCGCCCGCGCCGCGGCGGCGACGCGGACCGTGCCGCCCCCCTCACGACCGCCGACCGCCTGCGCGGCGTTGGTGATGAGGTTCATGAAGACCTGATCGATCTGCCCGGGGAACCCGGTGATGCGCAGCTCGGGGTCGATCTGTTTTTCGATCTGCACGTGGCGCAGGTGGTGGCGCAGGAGGTCGATGGTGTCCTCGACGCTGCGGGCCACCGAGAGCTCCCGCGGGCGCTGCTCGTCGCCGCGCGAGTAGTTGTGCAGCGCCTGCACGATCGCCTTGCTGCGCGCGGCGCCCCGCCGGACGACGCGCAACATCTCCGCCGCGTCCGCGGCGGCACGGGTGGCCGCCTCGCCGTTCGGCGCCGTGGTCATCGTCTGCAGCGCCTCCTCGAGCGGCCCCAGCGTGTTGATGACGGCGTTCACCGGGTTGTTGATCTCGTGCGCGATACCGGCGACGAGGCGCCCCATCGAAGCCAGCTTCTCGGAGCGGATCAGGTCGTCCTGGGCGCGCCGCAGCTTCTCCAGCGCGTCGTGCAGCTCGCGGTTGCGCTGCTCGAGCACCTCGGTCCGGCGGCGCACCTCGCGCTCGAGGTCGATGTTGAGCGACTCCGTCGAACGAAGCTTGTCGCGCAGCGCCCGCCGCATCTCTTCGAAGGCGAACGAGAGCCGGCCGATCTCGTCGGCCTCGCCGGCGGGAGGCACCGGCCGGGCCAGCTCGCCGCGCGCCATCTCGTCGGACCGCTCCTCCAGCGCCACCACCGGCGTCACCATGTCGCGCACGATGAAGAACACCAGCCCCAGCGCCAGCGCCAGCGCCAGCGCGATGGAGGTCAACATCTTGGAAGGGGCGTGGCTGGGCGAGACCGCGAACAGCAAGACCAGCCCGGAGGTGAAGATGGTGACGCTGGAGAAGAAGAGGATCAGCTTGGCCCGCAGCGTGATCGGCGCGCGGATCTCGTTGACCGGCAGGCGATGGCGGGCGCCCAGCTGTCCGAGCAAGGGGCGCAGCACGTCGCGCAGCAAGAGCGTCTCGTAGAGCGCCATTGCCAGCAGCATGAGGCCGCTGGCACCGAGGAGCCGCCCGGCCGTCGAGGCGTCGAAGCCGCAGAGGCGTCGCCCGACGACGACCACCGCGACCACGGCGAAGGCGCAGGCCAGCGCCTGATAGCCAGCCAGGCGGTAGGGGAGCCCCTGCGCGGCGCGGAACGCGGCCACCGCCTCCGGATCCTCACGCGCGGGCCCGCGCGTCGACGGGCGGCGGACGGCGGCGTCGAGGTAGCGTTCAATCGGTCTCGTGCGCCGGAGCAGCGACCGGTACCAGACCAGCATCGGCAGCACGAGCGCCGGAACGGTGAGCGCCAGCAACGTCCCCGACTGCGCCGAGGTCATGTCGGTGAAGACGGCGATGAGCGCGGCGTTGAAGGCGTGCGCGGCCGCCAGCAGCGCCCAGGCCGTCTCGCAGAGTCGGCGCCGATAACCGGCCGCGAAACCGCGCAGAGCATCGAAGTTGGGAAGGATGAGGCGGCGCGCCGGCTCGAGCGTGCGTTCCCAGAGCGCGCCGCGGGCCGCCGCCACGCCCCCGGCGTGCAACACGCCAATGCACCCGAGGCCGATCGTCGATGACCAGGCCAAAAAGCCCCCCGGACCGAGCCGCAGGACGAGGTACCCCACCGCGATGGTCCAGGTGAGCCAGCGGGTGGCCGCCACCTCGAGCGGCGCCCGGCGGATCGCGCGATCGCAGGCGGCGATCTCCCGCTCGCCGAGTGGGACGCCCACCCGCTTGGCGTTGCGGGCCGCCACCAGCGGGCGCAGGAGATCGGCCGCGCGGATCCAGCCGACGATCATGAGCGCGCCCACCAGCGCGCCGATGCGGAACGCCTCGCCGCTTGCCCGGAGCGACTTCGCCCCCAGCGACAGCGTCGGACCGATGACCAAGATCACCTCGGCCAGGGTGAGCGCCGCCTCCAGAATCACCAAGCGACCGACGAAGCCCAGGGGGGATCGTCCCGCAGTCGGGCGCAACGCCTCCGCCTGAGCCGTCGTCATGGGGCCAGTATAAAGCGAGGACGACGACCGATGAGAGCGCGTCGTCTGGTGCTCGCGCCCCGGCTGGACCTAATCAGCCTGGCGGTCGAGGTGCGAGTCGGCCGCTTCACCATCGCGCGGAGAGGCGTCCGACGTGGTGCTCGCATCGAGAGCACAGGAGAGACAAAAACAGGTCTCACAGCTGTCGCGGCGCGTACCCGCGCGGCAGTCGGTTCCCGCACAGGTCACGACGACGGCCCCCGGCCCAGCGTCCGGGCAACCCTGCGAGTCGCAGAAGACCGTCGACGTGAGGACCAGACACGAATCGATCGCACACATTCCGACGAGGCAGACGAGGCCGCTCGCCCGGCAATCTTCATCGGAAGTACACGGCTTGCCGTCCGCCGACGAATCAATGGGCATGCACGTCCCTATCGGCGTTTCGGAGCAGGTGTCGCTTCTTTGGATCGCCGTCGCCTTGCAAAATTCGTTCGGCCGGCAGTCTTGATCGACCAGACACGAGCGCGGGGCCGGGCTCCCAGAGCCACAGCTGATGCCCCCACCACTCACGCTCAGGATCAGCCCCGCAGCCAGCCATGAAGACCGAATGGACCGCGCGATCAGATGACACAACAACCTTACACTCTGCATTGCGGCGAGCTCACTTAATGATGATTTGCAGATCACACCGACACAGCGTCGGATCCCAAACCATTCCGCCGTCACACGGCTGCGGAGCAGCGTCGCAACTCGCCCCTGCATCGACGTGAACGGTCGAGCCTGCGTCGGGGAAGGGTGACTGCGGCGGGAACGGGCATGTGCCATCCGCCAATGCCTGACACACATTCAGGCGGTTTCCGTCCTGGATCAAATCATTGCCATTCTTGATCAAGTTCTCGCCCGGTCCGTGTAGATTGACGGGTTTGGCGATTCCTTTATCAGCGTTGTCGAGGATCCGCTGCCGAAGGGCCGACCAGTTGCCGCGAAGCGACGGCTGTGCCGAAAGGATCAAGGCGGCCGTGCCCGCGACAAATGGCGTAGCTATCGATGTCCCACTCGCTTCACCCCGACCGCCGGGGTCGGTGAGCTGGCCCAGAGTGATGACATCCGAGAATGGAGCAGCGATATCTACGACATCCGATCCGCGATTACCTAGAACGGTTTCCTGCGCCGGCCTGATTGATGTTGATCCGCTCATGCCCCCAACCGTGATGATGTTCGTGACGTTCGGAACGCCAAGACCGTCGAAGAATATCGTGGAACGCGTTGCACTCGAGAGGAACGCGCCGCAATTTCCAGCGGCCTTGGCCACCAGAAAGAAGGGACTGTAGTGCTGCCAGACCGAGTCTCCGGCGGCCATCGTGCTCTGAAAATCGGAGGGACCGAGAAGTTGCGCCTCCGCACCGGGAACAAACGTCGTTGGCATCGGGGTGCACCCGAGCTCGGCGTTCGAAGCCGCGCTCGCCACGGCCTCGTCGGTGACACCGAATGCTGCGTCCAGAACAGTAGCCGATTTGTAGTATAGTGCGCCGTTGCTCACGTTCACGATGTCGGCGTGCATCAGAGCAGCGTAGGAGAACGCGCTCTCGCGCAGCGCCGTACTGCAGCCGGCATTCGAACTACAGATTCTAAGAGGCATGATCCGCGCGTTCGGAGCGACACCCGCAACGCCGTAGGAGTTGTTGGCCGTCGCCGCCGCGGCACCAGCGACCATTTTGCCGTGAACATCTTCATTCGGTACTCGACCCTGTGACGTCACTAGCTGATCGTCGTCGGTCGGGGGGGTCGGGTCATTCGTGCCCAACGTGAAGTCCCAACCGACGAGATCGTCGATGAACCCATTGTTGTCATTATCCACACCGTCCTTCAGTGCCGCGATCAAGTCGTACCCGTCGACGTAGTTCGGGTTACCGGCGCTCTTTCCGATACCAAAGCTCGCCAAGAACGAATCGTGGCCAGGAGTATTGAGATCGCGGAAGGTGATCAGGCCGTCGCCGTCAAAGTCGGCCCCAGCGTTGGCCTGACCGTTGGCTTGCATGCCGGGTGGCAATTCGCCTTCATTAATCCAGACGTTCAAAAGCAGATCCATGTTATCCAGCCGCATTCCCGAATCGACGACGGCGATGATCGGCCGACTATCGCCCATAGTAGTTTGGTGGGCCTCCGACGTCGCCGTCTCGAAGTATGACTGGTAGTAGAAGAAACTACCCGTCGTGTCGTTGGGAAGGGTGCTCAGGACCAACGGTCGGCTTGCATCGATGAAGTCCACCGTCGGCTGGGCCTTGAAGTAGACGATCGCGCCCGAGAGCAGGCGATCGCCGGGCAGGCGGAGACTGGCGAGACCGTCAGGAAATTGGTGGTCCACGGTGACCCGAGCGTCGTAGGCGGCGGCGACCGATGCGATCGTCGCCGGCGCCGTCCCGGCCTTGAAGAAGACGCTCAATCGGTCGGCGGCAACACCACCAGCGACGTCAATCGGCTGGGCGACCGTCCCGGACAGAGAACGAGACGTCATCGTCAGGACGCCGCACCGGGCAGCGACGATCGACGCCGGATCGATGCGAACCAGAAGGTCAGATTCACCTGAAGCCGGGATCTGCAACGACGTGGAAGGAACGATCCGCAGCGCACCGCCGGGCAGCAAAACAGTGGCGGTCCCGCTGGGAAAAGTCGCCTCAAGAGCTTCAACCTGCATCCGGATCTGCGTAACGTACCCGACGGGGATGTCCAAGAACGCCGCCGGTACGGGCACGTTCGCCCCACCTATTGGAATCGAAAAGGGGAAAAGGCCATCGGCGACTCGAATGATTTGCTCTGTCGTTGGGTCCGACACCACCTGGCGAATGAAAACTTCGACCTGGGAGGCTTGACCACCGACGGCAGTCGCCCCAGCCAGCGCGGTGCCCGCTGCGTCGCGGATCGGTGAGAAGGCTACGATGAGGGGATCACCCGCCGGCAACGGCGTCGACCCAGGCTTAGACGAGCAGTCGCCGGCCCCCAGCGGCAACAGCGCGACGAGCACGATCCGCGCCAGCATCTTGATTTTCATCTCTCTCATCCCCCGTCTCCACAGCGACCGCACCCACCAGAAAACAAGATCTGGAAGGAGTGGAAGCTGGCGGTTGCCTGTGAGCCGGCGCTGGTCGACACCGCCGCCGGGCCGACCTTCACCTCACCGTCATAGGGAAGAGTCGCGCTGCCGACTGCCGTCCAGGTCAGACCGTCGGCGGTCGTATAGGCGCTGACGTTGAGGCCGTTCTTCGTGAGCCGCAGTCGAGTCGTGCCTGAAACGGAGGCACCAATGGTGGTCACTGGCGCGCCGTCGCTCGTCCGCGTGATGAAGGCAATTCTCCCAGACCTCAGACCTACGAACACGAAGGGCGCCGTGGGAAAGAGTCCGGACCGCAGGAGTAACCCGGCGGCGGCGCCGGAGGGCGACGGCGGATCGACCGACAGGCTGGCATCCAGATCGCCCGAGGTAGCCTGATAGAAGAACAGGATCGAGTCGCCGCCGGTCGCGAATCCCCTGCCCTTCGTGGCGAGCGTCACCTGTCCGGGGCCCGTGGTCACCGCGCCAGCCGGCGTCGCAGTGTCGTAGATCTGCCAGTTGGCGCTCATCGGTGCTTGCGCGAACGCGTCCGAGAGAGGACAGGAGTCCTGGCCAGGACCAAACCGGACGTTGTCGATCCTGTAGCCCGAGTTGGCGGACGCGACGTTGAGGACAATCCCGACCGACAGGTCGGTGACGGTCCCCTGCAGCGCCTGAAACAGACTGTCCGGGATTGCGAAGGCCGCCGTCTGAAAACGATCGGAGAGGAACGCGTCGAGCGGCACTTGCCCGACGTAGCTGTGATTCACTCCCTTGGACGGCGCCGACAAGAAGAGCTCAGCTTGTCCCGGCCACGTCCCGGGCGGTTGCGCCTGCACCATGAGGTCGAAACCGATCTGATTACTCGACAGCCCGTCAATCCGAACGGGCGCGCCGCGGATCTCGGTGTACGTGAAACCGGTCGCCAGCAGCGCCTGCAACCCTTGTGTCCGCACAGAGGTCCCCACGAGGTTGCCGGCGGTCGGTGACCAGTCGAGCGTGCGCTCCATACCCAGGATGCTGACGGCGGGCGGGTTCAGCAGCGGGTTGAGTTGGAAGTTGTCGAGGCGATACGGGCTGCCACCTGCGACGCTCAGCGCGATTCCGACCTGCAGGTTTGAGCATCCCGCTTGAAACAGCGCCTGGAGGCCAGAGGGAAGGCCCATCGCGACCGTGGCGAACGTGGCCTGAGGAAACGGCAGCAGATCCTGGTAGCCGACGAAGGCGTGGTAGATCCCCTGCGCCGGACAGGTGAGGAACACCTCGGCGCCGCCGAACCAGAATACATTCGCCGGCGGGGTGGGGATCCAAAGATCGAACCCCACGGCGTTGGCCGAGGTCGCGGCAACCGCGACCGGAGGGCTCGTCACCTCCGTGTAGGTGAAACCTTCAAGCTGGAGAGAGTCCTGCCCTTGATCGTGTACCGTGCTCAGCGACGCAGTCCCCGCTGAGGTCGTCCAAAGTGTTTCGAAGCCCCAGACAGAAGCCTGGGTCAACGCCGAGGTGCGGACCTCGAGCTCACCACCTGTCGAACGTCCATTCCCCCGACATGAACACAAAGCCACGAGCGCGACCGCAACGCTGGCGCCCCCCACTCGCACGGACCTCATGCGGGAGATCATCGCTGCTCGCCGCATTTTGATCAAGACCACTCCTTATTCGTGGAGCCGTCACGGCGGAACGCCGAGTTTCAAGCTATCCTTGGAAGCTCATGTCGTGGGAAACGATCCGTAACCTCGTTCGCGACGAGTGGTTGATCCTGTCGCTGTTGCTCGCCTGGTCGCTCGCCGGGCTGGCCGTCATCTGCGAGCGCCTGTACGCGCTCTGGAACCTGGTTCCCAAGTCGGAAGCCTTCAAGGATCGCGTGGTCGACGCCATCGAGAAGGGGGACCTGGGGAAGGCGGCCGCGCTCTCCGAGATGTCGCAGGTGCCGCTGGCCGACGTGTTCGAGCGCGGCCTGCAGACGTACCAGAAGATGCCGCACAAGACGACCGAGGCGGTGGGCTCGCAGCGCAGCGCCACGGTGCTCTCGCTCAAACGGTACCTGTGGGCGCTGGGGACCGTCGGCTCCTCGGCGCCGTTCGTCGGCCTCTTCGGCACCGTGGTCGGCATCCTCAAGGCGTTCCAGTCCATGTCGGTCGCCGGGACGGGCGGTTTCAAGGTGGTGTCACAAGGGATCGCGGCGGCGCTGGTCGCCACCGCGGCCGGCCTGATGGTCGCCATCTACGCGGTCATCGCCTACAACTACTTCGTCGCGCGCATCAACGGCATCTCGATGCAGTACCGGCTCTACTGCGAAGAGTTCCTGGCCGCGCTCTCGGAGTCGGGCTCCAAACCGCGCGTGGTGGCTCCG
>Ga0134128_10005473_pt1 | contig 15399 bp, 14 predicted proteins | sample KB31754_FD_96462 | JGI IMG/M metagenome (GOLD analysis project Ga0134128, IMG submission 96462) | Terrestrial soil microbial communities with excess Nitrogen fertilizer from Kellogg Biological Station, Michigan, USA - KB3-175-4 | ecosystem: Environmental > Terrestrial > Soil > Unclassified ... | reverse complement strand
TTCCAGCGCCTCCCTTTCGACGGCATCCACGTGATCTCCCCCGCCTTGCTCGACAAGATGACGGAGACCGGCGTGTTCTCGATCACGAAGACCTACCTGCGCCTGGCGGCCGCGGGCGCCGACATCCGCTCCTTCCGCGCGGACCGCTGGTCTTGGCACGACGCGGGCAGCCCGGAGAAGCTCGCCGCCGCCGAGGCCTGGCTGGCCGGCGCCTCGAAGAACTGAACTTTAGCGCCGGCCGGTCGTAATAACCCCAAGCGGCGCCGAGGCGCCCAGGGGGAAACCAACATGAAACTCACGTCGATGCTGTTCGCGCTGGCTTTCGTCGCCGCCGTTTCCGTCTCCGTCCATGCCGATGACGCTCCGGCCGCGGCGCCTTCCGCCGCGCCCGCCGCCGCGCCGGCCGCCGCTCCCGCCGCGGGACAGAAAAAGCATCCGCGCCGCCATGAGGTCAATAAGCGCCTCAACAACCAGAAGAAGCGCGTGGAAGCCGGCGAGAAGGACGGCTCGCTGACGCAGGCGCAGGGCGATCAAATCAACAAGGAGGACGCCCGCATCCGCCAGGAAGAGAAGAACATGGCGGCCAAGGACGGCGGCCACATCACGAAGAGGGAGCAGCATAAGCTCAACCGGCAGGAGAACCGCGTGAGCCGCCAGATCAAGCGCGACGAGAAGAAGGCCGGCGCCGCCGCGGCTCCGGCCGCCGCGCCCGCTCCCGCTCCGGCTCAGTAAGTCTCTTCAGGACAAAAAAAGGGACGCCCCCGCTCGCGGGGGCGTCTTCTTTTTTCAGCGGCCGGGAACGGGAGAGGCCGAGCCGTCCGGGCCGACGACCTGCATCTCGGGCGGCGCGGCGGCGCTCAGCTGCCCGGGCTTCGGGAAGCGCAGGATCGAGCCGGCGTGCGAGCCCGCCTCCGGCGCCATCCCGTTGTCGATCTTGACCAGCCGCCCGCCGTCGAGCGAGCCGGTCCGGTTCGGGAAGCCGTAGGCCTTGGGCTGATGGCCCTGGACCAGCCCATACAGGCCGTCGGCCTCGAGCCTCGATTCGAGCGACGCGCGCGCGGAAGGGTCCTTCCACCAATCCTTGGCCTCCAAGATGGAGTCGTCCGCGGACAGGAGCGGATCACCATAGCCGGCGGAGTCCGCCGCGGCGGAGAACTCCTTCCAGCTCGGACCCGGATACAGGCCCGCGTGGCAGAACAGCCAGCGGCCGACCCGCGCGGCGAGCGGCATGCCGGCGAGGAACTTTCCGTAAGGCGTGGCCGGATCGGCGAGGTCGCTCGCGGGCACGCCCTTGGCCTGCAGCTCCGCGTAGAGCTCGGCGGCCTTGCGCGAGTCGTTCGGGTCGGCGAGGAACTCGGCCTCGTGGTTGCCGAGCGTGTGGACGACTCGCCCGCCCGCCGCGGACGCCTGGGCCGAGAGCGCGATCCACTCGTCGAGCACCTCGAGGCTTTGCGGGCCCTTGTCGATGGAGTCTCCCACGACGATCAGCAGGGAGTTTCCCGCCGACCAGCGGCCGGAGGCGTCGACGACGCCCGCTCCCTTGAGAAGGGCGTCGAGCGCGGGGCGCATGCCGTGGACGTCGCTGATCGCGAGCACCTGAGAGTACGCCGACGGATCGGAGATCTCGACGACGCCGGGCCCCGCCGACGCGGCGCTCGAGAAGAGGAGCGCGGCCGCCGCCGCGAGAAAGAGGGGTCTCATGGGCGATAGCATACCAGGTCTGGCGGCGCGGTCAACCCCCCTTCCTTGGTACAATGAAGGCGTGGAAGAACCCGATCAGCCCGCCGCCCGGCCCGAACCGGAGGTCTACGTCCCCCCGGAAAAGCCCAAAGGGCGGCCCAAGGCGCACGACCTGCCGATCCCATGGGTGCGCGTGCGCTCCGCCGCCTCGGGCCACCAGCTCTTCAAGCGCATGCTCGGCGAGGTGGACCCGAAGGCGCGCCCGGGCGACATGGTGGCCGTCTACGACCGCTCCGACGCGCCGTACGGCGTGGCCCTCTACAACCCGCGCAGCCTGATCGCCCTGCGCCTGCTCACGCGCGGCATCGGCAAGTTCGACGCCGACGCTTTCTTCGCCGAGCGCATCGGGACCGCGGTCGAGTTTCGCCGCAAGACGCTCGGTCTCGACGCCTCCGCCGACGCCTACCGTCTCGTGCACGACCAGGGCGACGGGCTCCCGGGCCTCGTCGTGGACCGCTACGGCGACTGCATCGTGCTCGAGTTCTACTCGCTGGGCATGTACAAGGCCGCGGCGCGCATCGAACGCGCGCTCAAGACGCACTTCCCCTCCGCGCGCTTCTTCCACCGCGCCAGCCCGCACACGCAGAGCATGGAAGGATTCGACCTGAAGCCCAACCTCGGCACCGGCACGCGCGTGAAGGAGAACGGCGTCACCTTCCTCGTCGACCCGTCCTCCGGCTACAAAACGGGCTTCTTCACGGACCAGCGCGACAACCGCATGGGCATCGCGCCGTTCGCGAAGGGCAAGAAGGTCCTCGACGTGTGCTCCTACACGGGCGGCTTCGCGCTGTACGCGAAGAAGCTCGGCGGCGCCGAGGAGGTCACGGCGGTCGAGCTCGACCCCGAGGCCGGCGAGCTCATGAAGAAGAACGCCAACGCCAACAACGTCCGCATCGACTCGGTCACGGCCGACGCGTTCCCCTATCTCCGCCAGGCCGGCCAGAACGCGCGCCGCTACGGCCTCATGGTCCTCGACCCCTACAAGCTGATCGCCAGCCAGGAAGGCTGGTCGCTGGGCCGTCAGAAATACATCGACCTCAACCGCCTCGGGATCTCCTTGATGGAGCCGGGCGGCATCCTCGTCACTTGCTCCTGCTCGGGACTGCTGCCGTGGGAGGAGTTCCTGCAGTTCGTGCGCACGGCGGCGGGCTCGGCGGGACGGCGCGTCCAGGTCTTCCGCAAGAGCGGCGCCGGCGCCGATCATCCGTTCGCGGCCGACCATCCCGAGGGCGAGTACCTGAAAGTCCTCTGGTGCCGCGTCCTATAGAAGGAAAGCGCCCTCGATGATCCTCGTCACGGGCGCCACCGGAACCGTGGGCCGGCCTCTCGTCCTCGAGCTCAAGGAGCGGCGCGCCGCTTTCCGCGTCCTCGCGCGCGATCCGAACAAGGCGCGCAACTGCCTGGGCGACGTCGACTGCGCCGTCGGCGACCTCTCGCGGCCGGAGACCGTCGCCAAGGCCTTGGCCGGCGTCGAAGCCGCGTTCCTGCTCTCGCCTTTGGACCCCCGACTGCCCGCCTGGGAGGCCGGCTTCGCCCGCGCCGCGCGCAAGGCCGGCGTGAAGCGCCTCGTGAAGCTGTCGGCGCTGGGCGCCGACGTCCGCTCGCCCTTCGCGATCGCGCGCTGGCACGGCGAGGCCGAGGAGGAGGTCAGGCGCGTCGGAGTCCCGTGCGTCGTCCTGCGTCCCGCGGCCTTCCACCAGAACCTCCTGCGCGAGGCCGACTCGATCCGCCGCGGCGTCCTGCGCGCGCCCATGGGGACCGCGCGCGTCGCCATGGTCGACGCCCGCGACGCGGGGATTTCCGCGGCCGCCGCGCTGACATCCCCGGCGCTGGACGGCGAGACGCTGACGCTCACCGGGCCCGCGCCGCTCACCTATGCCGAGGCCGCGGCGACTTTCTCCAAGGTCCTCGGGCGCCCGGTCGCCTATACGGACGTGGCCCCGGAGCTCGCCCGCGCCGGCATGGCCGGGGCGGGCATGCCCGCCTGGCTCGCCGACGCGGTCCTCGGCCTGGCCGAGTCCTTCCGCTCCGGCGCCGCGGACCTGTCCGCCGACGGCGTGAGGCGCGCGACGGGCCGCGAACCCGTCTCCTTCGAGCGCTTCGTCCGCGATCAAGCGGCCGCGTTCCGCTGAGCGGCCTCCCGCGGACGAGCCTCGATCACCGGAGGCTCGGCGCGAAGGCCGGAAGGCTGCGCCGCAGGAAGTAGTACTCGTTGACCGGCCGGTCGTCGGTCAGCGGGCGCGAGGGGATCTTCGCGATCGAATCGAGGGGCGTCTCCCGGTCGAGAGCCAGCTGGAATTGCTCCCGCGCGGTCGCCTGCGGGCCGAATTCCGTGAGATCGGCCGCGGCGGCCGGGGGCAGGCGGCGGGCCAGCTCGGCGGCGCTCGAGTCCGGGATGGGGCGGCGGCTCAGGAGCAGGTGGTAGCCCTTGTCCAAGACGGAATGGAACGCGCGGGCGTAGGGGAACGACTCGCGCGCCGCGTCGACGAAGGCGGCCATCGTCGCGTCGTCGACCGGCTCGACGAGCCAGGCCTGAAGGATGCCGTCGGGCGCCAGGCGCCGGGCGGCCAGCGCGTAGAACTCCTTGGAGAACAGGAAGGCGGTCCCCGCCGCCTCCATCGGCGGCGCGGGATCGAGCGTGATCACGTCGTAGACTTCGTGGGTCCGTTCCAGGAAGCGGCGGCCGTCGTCGATCACGACGCGCCCGTTGGGCTCCGCGAGAGCCCGCGCGGCGTCGGCGTGAAAGAAGCCGAAGAAGCGCGGCACGCTGGGCACGAGCTCGACCGCGGTCGCCTCGATCCCCCAGGAGAGGAGGGAACGGAACGTCGTGCCCATCCCGAAGCAGATGACCAGCGCCTTGCGGGGCGGGCGCGTCATGAAGGCCAGGGGCAAATGCGCCATGTATTTCGTCACGGGGGTCAGCGCGGTCATCCCGACGCCGTTGACGAGCAGGAACGCCGTGTCGCTGTAGTTGCGGCCGGCGATGACGCTGGCCTGATAGTCGCGGAGGATCCGTGTCCCCCGGTACAAAGACGCGACGCCCTCCTCGTACGTGCTCGAGATGAACGGCAGGAGCATGGTCAATCCCGTGATCAAGGCGAACACCGGCAGCGCGCGCAGGCCGAACACGACGGGCGCGCCGCGCTGAAGGCGCCGCGCGGCCGCCAGGCCCGCGCCGAGCAAGGGAAGGGCCATGACCGCCACCGCCAGACGCTCGGGCATGAAGGGCAGGAGGCAGAAGCCCGCCGCCAGCGGCCCCAGCACGCAGCCCAGGACGTTGACCGCGTACGCGGTCCCCGCCCGCTCCGGATCGCCGCCCGACCAGCGGTCGACCAACGACGGCGTCAGGAAGCCGAGCAGCGCGCAGAAAGGGCCGAGGCCGAAGACGACCCGCAGCGCCCGGCCGGCCGGCGAGACGTGCAGGATCGAGCCCGGCGCCAGGAAGGGGTCCGCCGCGGGCAGCGCGAGCGCGGCCAGCGGCCACGAGACGATCCACGCCCACTCGTCGGAGACCGGCCGCCGCCGCAGCGCGGCGCGATACGTCGCGGAGCCGAGGAACGTCGCCGCGAGATAGACGGCGAGCACCGCCGCGAACGCGTAGATCGTCGTGCCCAGATACGGCATGAACTCCCGGGTCCAGATGACCTCCAGGCCCATCGCGACGAAGCCGGCGAGGAACAGGAGAACGAGCGGGCCGCGTCCCTCGGCGCGCGCCGGCGCGGCGGCCGCCGGTCCCTCGACGGCGTCCGTCATGGACGGCGAGAGGCTCAAGGCGAACGCCGCCGCCGCGACGGCCGCGTTGAGCGCCGCGGACGCCAGCAAGGTGCCGCGGAAGCCGAACGTCTCGATCAGGACGAACGCGGACGCCAAGGTCCCCGCGCACGCGCCGGTCACGTTGGCGACGTACAGGTAGCTGAACGAGGCGCTCGAGCGCTCCGGAAAGCGCGCGCGGATGGCGGTCATCGCGAACGGAAAGGTCATGCCCATGCACAGGCACCACGGAGTCAACGTGGCGGCGACGAGCAGCGCCGACGCCGCGTAAAAACCCGCCGAGCCCCAGCCCATCGCGGCGAACGCGCCGCTCATGAGCGAGCGGTCGGCTCCGAGCAGGGCCGGGACCGCGAGCGCCGACGCTCCGATCGCCAGCTCGAGCGCCGCATACAGGCGCAGCGTCGTCGCGGCCGCCCGCCCGGAAAGCCGGCGGCACAGCCGTCCGCCCAGCCAGCTGCCCATTCCGAGCGCGCCCATGAACACGGCCAGGAACAGGGCGACGAACGGCGCCGTGACGCCGAAGACGCCCATCGCGAGGCGCAGCCAGACGATCTCGCACAGCAGGCTGCAGAAGCCCGACACGAAGAACAGGCCCAGGAACCAGGACGGACTCATCGGCCGGCGTCGCGGGCGGGGCATCGTGCGGAGTCAGGTTAGCATAACGAACCTGGGATCGGGAGACGCGGTCCCGCCGGCAAAGCCGCCCGGACGCCCTCAGCGCGGCGCGGCGTCGGGCTCGTTCGTGTTGAACGCGTAGGACTTGATCTTGCCGGCCGCGTCGAACCGGATGTACAGGTCCCGCGTCTTCTCGGGAGCGAACGCCGAGAACCGGTACAGCAGGTAGGTCCACGTCGGGTCGCCGTCCTCGACGCCGGTGCGATAGGGCTCGCCGAACTCGGCGCGGACCTCGTCGCGCGTGGTCGTCCCGACGCGCAGCGACGTCACGCGCTCCGCGGGGAACGGCCGGCCCAAGGTCATGCAGCCCGCGAGGGCCAGGGCCAAGCCCGCCGTGAAGACCAGCTGAGCCGCGCGGCCGGTCCGGCCTTTCATTTCGCCGCGGCGACCATCACGTGCGCGCTCGCGACGACGTCGCCGCCCACCTTGAGCTTCACGCGGTCGCCCGCGGCGATGCTCGCCAGACCGATGGACTCCTCATCCCCGCCCTTCGTGAGCTTGGCGGCTCCGGCGACGCGGAAGGTCCGCGTCCGCCCGCGGTAGTCCTTGATCGTCAGGTAATGAGCCGCGGCGTCCTCGGAGACCACGGTCCCGCCGACCCGGGTCAGCGTCCCGGACGGCATCGCGACCGCCGCGGGGACGGGCGCGGGAGCCGGCTGCGCCGCGGCGAGCGGCGCCGCCGGCTTGGCCGGGATCGGAGCCGGCGCGCGCTTCGCCGGCGCGCACGCGGCCAGGACCGCCGCCGCGGCGAGCGCCGCGGCTACGAGCTTTTCGCGAGACTCCATGGATTAATGCAGAGCGGGAGTGCCGGCCACGTTGGGACTCAGCACCTCGAGGGTGGCGGCGCGGCGGTTCTTCTCCCAGCACGCCTCGGTGGACTCGGAACAGACGAGCTTTTCCTTGCCGAAGCTGATCGTGGCCACGTGGTTCTGCGGGACGCCCAGGGCCTTGTAATAGGAGCGGACGGCCGCCGCGCGGCGCTGGCCGAGGGCGAGGTTGTAGGCCACCGTGCCGCGCTGGTCGCAGTTGCCCGCCACCTGGACCTTCATGTCGGCGTGCGACTTGAGGTAGGCCGCGTTGTCCTTCAGGGTCGCGCGGGCGGACTCGTCGAGGATGTCGCTGTCGTAGCTGAAATGGACGGTCTTGAGCTCCGGCACCTCGCGCGTCGCCATGTCGCGGACGTCGGGCTCCATGTCCGCGGCGCGCGCGGCCTCGGTCGGCGACGCGGCGGCGGGGCCGGTCGCCGGGGCGGCGGCCGAGCCGCCCGTCTTCTTGCTGGCCTTGGTGCTCGCGCAGCCGGCGGCGAGCAGGGCCATGGAGGCCATCGCGGCGACGAACGTCAATGATCTCTTCATAAATTCAATCCTCCGTGGATACACCTATCGTACGTTGCACGAAGCGCCCCATTTATAGATAATGGCGATTGACGCGATAGATAATCCCGATGATCAACCTCAACTACCACCACCTCTACTATTTCTGGACCGTCGCCCGCCTGGGCGGCATCAGCGCGGCCGCCCGGGAGCTGAACCTGGCCCAGCCGACCCTGAGCGCCCAGCTCGCCGCGCTCGAGCGGCGCTGCGGACGGAAGCTGCTCGTGCGCGGGCCGTGGGGCGCGCGCCTGACGCCGGAGGGCGAGGCGGTCCTCCAGCACTGCCGGCGCATCTTCGAGGCGGGCAGCCAGCTCGAGGCCGACATCGCCGCGGGGCTCGACGAGGCGCCGCGCTCCCTGCGCCTGGGCGCGCACGGGGCGGTGCCCCGCGCGGTGATCATGCAGGTGCTGGACGCCATCCGCGCGGGCGATCCGGCGGTCCGGGCCATCGTCGCGAGCGGAACGCCCGAGGGCATCGCCGACCGCATGGAGTCGCGCGTGCTCGACGTCGCCGTGGCGACGCTCGACCTCTCGCTGCGCCTGGGCCCGGCCTTCCGCGGACGTCCGATCGGGACGATCCCGCTCGTCTTCGTCGCGGCGCCCTCGGTCGCGCGGCGCGCCCGCCGCTTCCCGCAGGGGCTGTCCGACGTGCCGATGCTCCTGCGCGGCCCCGACAATCCGGTGACCAAGCAAGTCGATCAATACCTGCGGTCGCACGGGGTGAAGCCGCGCGTCGAGGCCGAGGTCGACGACGCCGAGCTCCTGCGCACGCTGGCCCTCGCGGGACGCGGCGCCGCCGCGCTCGAGCTGCCGATCGCGCGGGCGGACCTCGCCGCCGGCCGCCTCGTGCGGCTGCACGCGGCGCCCAGCGGGCTGCGAGAGACGATCTGGCTCATCGCGTCGCGCGACGAGCACGCGCGCCCCGGCCTCGAGAAGGCGCTGGCCGCCCTCGGACGCCTCTCGCTCGGGCGCGACCTCTCCGGCTCGCCGCGTTTATAGGTCTTTAGACCTATTTTCGCGTAGGCCTTTCGGACGGCTCCCGCTGGGTCCTCATGCCCTCACGCCGGCCGCCGGTCCAGGCTTACAATATCGTCGTCCTGTAATCCTTGAAATTTGGTCAAGGAGCTTCCACCCCGGACCTTAATCCGGGTCACCAGGAGAGCGCGGCTCGCGGGCCCGCTCTTCTGGTTTTTTTATTTCCGCGCGTTCCGCCGAGGGACGAAGACGTTCGGAGGCCGAGAAGATGAAGAGAATGATCGCCGCCTTGGGAATCCTGCTGTCGGCGCTGTCCGTGAAAGCGCACGCCGAGAGCGGATTCATGACGATGCTCCCCGCGAGCGTCATCGATTCGATCTCCAGCGTGAGGGAAGCGTTCTTCAACGAGCAGTCCCAGCACGCGGGCGCGCCGCAGCGCCCGCAGCCGATGCCTCAGCCTCGGCCTGAGCCGCGCCCCGAGCCGCGCCCGATGCCGCAGCCCCGTCCCGAGCCCCGCCCCGAGCCGCGCCCGGAGCCCCGCCCGATCCCGCAGCCTCGTCCCGAGCCCCGCCCGATCCCGCAGCCGATCCCGCGCCCCGAGCCGCGCCCGATCCCGGTTCCGCAGCCGACGCCCCGCCCGGTGCCGGTTCCGCAGCCGACTCCGCGCCCCGTGCCGGTGCCTCAGCCGATCCCTCGTCCGACGCCTCGCCCGACGCCGGTCCCCACTCCGACGCCTCGCCCGACGCCAGTCCCCACTCCGACGCCTCGCCCGACGCCGGTTCCCACGCCGACGCCTCGCCCGACGCCCGTTCCCACGCCGACGCCCCGCCCAACGCCGATCCCCAATCCGCACCCTTGCCCGGATCCGCGTGACCCGCGCTGCCAGCCGACGCCTCGGCCGACCCCGACTCCGCGGCCGGCGCCGACGCCGACGCCGAGGCCGATCCCGATCCCTAATCCGAATCCGCGGCCGGTTCCAACGCCTCGCCCCGTGCCGACTCCGCGCCCGGGACCGCGGCCGCAGCCGCCCGTGAACCATCCGCCTGTGGTCATCCCTCCGCACCAGCCGAACGACCCGGGCCATCCCGGCAGGCCCGGCGATCACCGCATGCCCGCGCCCAAGCCCGTCGACCCGGGACAGCGCATCGACCCGCATCACAACGGCGACGGCCATGCCGTTCATCCGCCGACGCGGGACGACCACGGCCGCCCCATCGACCAGAAGCCCAACCGCGATGAGCACGGCCGCGACATCCCGCCGGGACGCGACCACATCGGCCGCATCGATCGCGGAGACGTTCGCGACCGGATCCACCACGATCAGGACCACTGGGACCGCAACGATCATGGCTACCATTGGCACGATTGGGACGGCATGCGCGTCGGCCACCACTACGACGAATTCGGCTTCCATTGGTGGGGCTTTTACATCGGCGGCACGTATTTCTGGACCCGCTACCACGACGACCGCTATTGGTGGTACGACCCCTACTGGGCGCGCTGGGACTACCTCCAGGACGGCCAGTGGTGGTGGCAGGACGACTTCGGGAACCTGTACGTGTACAACAACGGGTTCTACTACCGCTACGGCCAGAGCGACTCAGGCGTGATCATGACGCCCGATCCGACGCCGCCGGTGGAGGCGCCGCCCACGGATCCGGACGCTCCGGCTCCGAGCGCCCCGGCCAACGAGGCCTCGGTGTACAGCTTGGACGGCACGCGCTCGGTCCAAGTCACCGGCGACAACCGCGACGCCTACCTCTACGACCTCACGCAGGCCGATCCGCAGAGCGACGCGGCTCAGGGACGCTACCTGGGGACCGGCGTGGCCGGCGTGGAGTTCGTCTACGACACGCAGACCGCCGACGACGGGACCACGACGCAGACGATCCGTCAGATCCGGATCACCTACGACGACCCGAGCGCCTACTCCGTCGTGGACGTCAACGGACAACGCCGCCTGGACGTCGCCGAGGACGCGCAGAACGCGACCCTGGTCAACCTCGCGGACAACAACGTGGACCCGCTGCCGCTGGCCTCGGGAGTCACGGACGTGACGTTCGTCAATCAGACGCAGCAGGACGACTCGGGCAACGCCGCGACGAGCCTGCAGCTGATCGTGCTGACGACGACGGACGCCGACGGCAATCAGACGACGCTGACGTACGACCAGGACGGCTCGTCCATCGACGCGCCGCCCGCCCCGGACGCGCCGCAGTCGGCGGCGAAAGCCGCTCCGCCGACGCCCGCGCCCGCCGCGATCGAGACGCTCCAGAAGAAGATGGAGGGCTCGGAGACGTTCCGCGCCCTGAAGGGCATCGTCACCTTCTAGAGCCGGACGCACGACCGCCCGCCCCGGCCCTCGCGGCCGGGGCGGGCTTCTTTTTGAGGTAGAATGAATCCCATGCCCAAACGGTCCGCGCAGGACCTCGAGCACGCTCCCGCGAACGCCGCTCCGTCCGCGGACCCCAAGCGCCTTTACTTCGTCAGCGGTCCCGTCGATTTCCTCCTGATCGGCGTGCTCTCCATCGTCACGTTCATCCTGCTGAGGATCTTCTACACCGGCGACCGCACCAACGCCGTCATCACGCTCGCTCTCCAGTTCGCCTGGGTCGTCAACTGGCCCCATTTCGCCGCGACGAGCTACCGTCTTTACCATTCCAAAAGCAACGTCGATCAATACCCGATGACCGCGCTCGCGGTGCCGTGGGTCATCCTCGCCGGCGTGCTCGGCTGCTTCGCGTTCCCCAAGGCTCTCGCCCCTTATTTCGTGAAGCTCGTCGCCATCTGGTCGCCGTACCATTTCAGCGGCCAGACCCTCGGCATCTGCCTGCTCTACTCCCGGCGCGCGGGCCTCAAGTTCGAGAAGGCCGAGCGCTTCGCCCTGTCGGCCTTCATCTACGGGACGTTCATCGCGCAGACGATCCGGACCGAGACGGGCCGGCAGATGTTCGACGACTCCGGCATCGCCTATCCCAGCATCGGCCTGCCGGACTGGGCCAACACCGTCGCCGACGCCTGGCTGATCCTGATGGGCGCCGTCCTCGTCTTCCTGATCGCGCGCTGGTGCTGGCGCCGCAAGAAGGCCATGCCGCCGATCGTGCTGCTGCCCGCCGCGACCCAGTTCGTCTGGTTCGTCCCCGGCTCCAACTGGCAGTCGTTCGCCGAGTTCGTGCCGTTCTTCCACAGCCTGCAGTACCTCGTGATCGCGTGGTCGATGCAGCTGCGCGAGAAGCTCGACCTGAGCCCGCGCCTGAAGCCCTCGCCGCGCTACGTGCTCACGGAGAGCGGGCGCTGGTGGGCGATCAACTTCTGCGTCGGCGCGTGCCTGTTCTTCTTCATCCCGCGGCTCGTCGGACGGCTGTTCGGCATCTCGGAGGAATTCTCGACGGGGATCATCGTCGGCGGCGTGCAGCTCCATCACTTCTTCATCGACGGCGTCATCTGGAAGCTGAAGCGCAAGACGGTGTCGTCCCCCTTGATGTCCACGCTGTCCGACCTCACCGGCGCCGCGCAGGCCGCTCCGGCGGCGGCCGTCGGAGCGGCCGCGTGAGGACGGTCGGCGCGGCGCTGGCGCTGGCCCTCCTTTTCGCGCCCGCGGCCGCGCGCGCGCAGGCGGCCCCGCGGGTCGCGGATGAGCGCGTCCTCCTGCACACCAACGCCGGCGACATCGTCCTGGCGCTCTACCCGGACGTCGCGCCCCGGCACGTCGCGCAGATCCTCAAGCTCGTGCGCCTCGGGGACTACGACGCGACCCGCTTTCTGCGGGTCATCCCCGGCTTCCTCGTCCAGCTCGCCGACGTGACGGACCGCGCCGCGCCGCTCAACGAGACGCAGACCTCCGCCATCCATCCGCTCAAGGCCGAGTTCAGCCGCCTGCATCACGAAGCGGGCGTCCTCTCGATGACGCGGGACGAGAACGACCCCGACAGCGCCTCGACTTCTTTCTCGATCCTCCTCGGCGACTGGCCGCAGGGCGACGGCCGCTACACGATCTTCGGGCGCGTCCAGGAGGGCATGGAGGTCGTCGACGAGTTCCTCAAGGTCCCCCGCGACGACGACGACCAGCCCACCACGCGGCTGGAGGTGGTCTCGGCCGAGGTCGTGACCGCGGCCGAGCTCGCGCGCCGCCCGCTCGCGGCCGCGCGCCCCGTGACGCTCTCGGCGTCGGAGACCGAGGCGGCCGAGCGCGACCTCGAGGCCGAGCGCGGAAGGGCGCTCGTCGCCGCGCTGGCCGTCATGGTGCTCCTCGTCCTCGCCGCCTACGCCGCCTCGCTGCGCTGGCCGCGCGTCGCGCCGACGCTGAACCTGATCAACGTCCTCGTCGGGGTGTTCTTCCTCTTCGCGGCGCTGACGCCGAACGCCTATCGCAGCCGCGTGCTCTCCACCGCGATCTTCCTCGGCATCCTCGGGACCTTCAAGCTCATGAGCGGCTTCGAAAGCCCCGCTCCCGCCCCGGACCGGAAGGCCTAATCGCGCTGGGCCGGAAGGCCTAATTTTCGTTGACAGGGCGTATTACAGAAATGTTAAATCTCCGTGCGAGATCGGTCCGGGGGGCCCGCTCTCGGAACGCCGACGTTCGGAGAACGAAAACATGAAACGAAGTCCCTTTCTGCTGGGAATCCTCATCACCGCGCTCGCCGGATCCGCCGCGGTCGCCGAGACCGGATTCCAGACCCTGCTCCCCGCGAGCGTCATCGAATTGATGTCCCGGCCTGGCGGCGGCGGAGGCGGCGGATCTCGCCCCATGCCGCAGCCTCGCCCCATGCCGCAGCCTCGCCCGATGCCGATGCCGCGCCCGCAGCCGATGCCCCGGCCTCAGCCGATGCCTCGCCCGGAGCCGCGCCCCATCCCCCAACCCCGGCCGATCCCGCAGCCTCGGCCCACGCCGGCGCCGCGCCCGACTCCCCGCCCCACGCCGACGCCGCGACCGACTCCTCGCCCCACGCCGACGCCGCGGCCGACTCCTCGTCCGACGCCGACGCCGCGGCCGACTCCTCGTCCGACGCCGACGCCGCGCCCGACTCCCCGGCCCACGCCGACGCCGCGGCCGACTCCCACTCCGCGGCCGAATCCTCGGCCGACGCCCACGCCCCGGCCGCACCCGCGGCCGCCGGTGAACCATCCGCCGGTGGTCGTGCACCCTCAGCCGGGTCACGGAATGCCCAAGCCGCCGACGCCTCCGTCCCATCGCATCGACCCGTCCCATAACGGCGACAACCGCGCGGTGCATCCGCCGGAGCGGGACAACCGCGGCCGGCCCGTCACTCAGCATCCCGACCGCGACGCGCACGGCCGCGATATCCCGCCGAACCGCGACCACATGGGCCGCATCGATCGCGATGACTTCCGACACAACATCCATCGCGAGCAGGACCACTGGAACGGCCGCGACCACGACTACCACTGGCACGATTGGAACGGCTGGCGAGTGTGCCACCACTACGACGAGTTCGGCTTCCACTGGTGGGGCTTCTACGTCGGCTCCGTCTACTTCTGGACCCGCTACTACAACGACAACTACTGGTGGTACGACCCGTACTTCCACCGCTGGGTGTACATGCACGAGGGCCAGTGGTGGTGGACCGGATCGGACGGCTGGATCTACGTCTACAACGGCGGCGTCTACTACCGCTACCAGCCCGGCGACGGCGGCGTGATCATGACGCCCGACCCGACGCCGCCCGTGGACGTCCCGCCGGGCGACCCGACGCCGGCGCCCGTCGACCAGACCTCGGTGTACAGCCTGGACGGCACTCGCTCGATCCAGATCACCGGGGCGAACAAGGACGCCTACCTGTATGACCTGACCGTCGCGGATCCGCAGAGTCCCGAGGCGCAGGGCAAGTATCTCGCCTCCGGCGTGCAGTCGGCGGCGTTCGTCAACGACGGCGACGCGGTCAAGGGGATCGCTCTGACCGTCGTGGACGACTCGGGCGTCCAGTCGACGCTGAACTTCGACAAGGACGGGAATCCGACGGACTCGTCGTTCTCGGCGGGGACGGCGCTTCCGCCGACGGCCGACGCGGAGACCATCAAGACCTTCCAGGAGAAGACTCAGGGGTCCGCGACGCTCAAGGCCCTCACCGACGGCGTCCGCTGGTAAAAACGCCTCAGACTCGGAAATGAGCCGCCCCGGCCGAAAGGCCGGGGCGGTTTCATTTCCGGCCGCTGAAAAAATCCTGCGAATTGCCAAAATTTCCGCTGCGAAAAATAGACGCTATTCGCATCTCGCGCGATGATGTGAATAGCGCTTAAGAAATCATGGAAATTTTTTCGGTTTCGAAGGATTCAGCGCGCGGCGCGCGCGTATTGCTTGGGCCACGGCCCTTCGGCGCCCAAAACCTTGGCGGCGCGCAGAGGCCAGTACGGGTCCCGCAGGAGCTCGCGCGCCAGCAGGACCGCGTCGGCCTGGCCCGAGGCGACGATCTTCTCGGCCTGCTGGGGGTCGGTGATCATCCCGACGGCTCCGGTCGCGATTCCCGCCTCGCGGCGCACGGCCTCGGCGAACGGGACCTGGTAGCCGGGCCCGGCGGGGATCTTCGCATAAGGGACGAGCGCGCCGCTCGAGCAGTCGATCAGATCGGCGCCGAGCGCCTTGAGCCGCCTCGCGAGCTCCACCGTCTGCGGCAAGTCCCAGCCGCCATCGACCCAATCCGTCGCCGAGACCCGCACGAACAACGGCAGGCGCTCGGGCCAGACGCGCCGCACGGCGGCGGCGATCTCGAGCGCGAGGCGCGCGCGGCCGTCGAAGCTTCCTCCGTACGCGTCCTCGCGCTTGTTGGAGAGCGGCGACAGGAACGAATGGACCAGGTAGCCATGCGCGAAATGGAGCTCCACGACCTCGAAGCCGGCCTCGAGCGCGC
>Ga0134128_10005471_pt1 | contig 15400 bp, 10 predicted proteins | sample KB31754_FD_96462 | JGI IMG/M metagenome (GOLD analysis project Ga0134128, IMG submission 96462) | Terrestrial soil microbial communities with excess Nitrogen fertilizer from Kellogg Biological Station, Michigan, USA - KB3-175-4 | ecosystem: Environmental > Terrestrial > Soil > Unclassified ... | reverse complement strand
TCCGCACACACTTTCGTCAGCGCCGCCGTCAACGTCGTCTTCCCGTGGTCCACGTGCCCGATCGTCCCAATGTTCACGTGCGGCTTCTTCCGCTCGTATTTCGCCTTCGCCATGGGTCACTCCCTCCCCCTGATTCACGAACCGCTATTTCTTGATGATGGCTTCCGCAATATTCTTCGGCACCTGATCGTACCGGTCAAATTCCATACTGTAGGTTGCGCGCCCCTGCGTCCGAGATCGAAGGTCAGTGGCATAGCCGAACATCTCCATCAAAGGCACGGCGGCGTCGATTGCTTGAGCGCCGGCCCGAACCTTCATCCCCTGCACCTTCCCCCTTCGCCCGTTCAAATTACCGATGACATCCCCCATGAATTCCTGAGGAACCAGGACCTCGACCTTCATAATCGGCTCGAGCAAGACAGGATCGGCTTTTTTGCAAGCATCCGCAAAGCCCATCGAAGCCGCGATCTTAAACGCCATTTCATTCGAATCGACGTCATGATACGATCCATCAATCACGGTCACTTTTACATCTCGCAGAGGATAACCGGCAACCACTCCTGTCTCCATTCGCTCCCGAACACCCTTTTCAATAGCAGGAATATATTCTTTTGGAATCGCCCCGCCCACGACCTTATTGACGAACTCCAATCCTTTGCCAGCCTCAGACGGCTCGACCGTCAAGACGACATGACCATACTGCCCACGGCCCCCTGTCTGCTTGATATATTTCGACTCAGCTTCGGCCTTTCGTCGGATCGTCTCCCTGAACGCCACTTCAGGCTTCCCTACGTTCGCTTCAACTTTGAATTCGCGTAACATCCGATCAACGATAATTTCGAGATGAAGCTCCCCCATCCCGGCAATGATCGTTTGTGCCGTCTCTTCATCCGTCCGCACACGGAATGAGGGGTCTTCCTGCGCCAATTTCTGAAGCGCAAAGCCCATCTTCTCCTGATCCGGCTTGGTCTTCGGCTCAATCGCCATCGCAATAACCGGCTCAGGAAACTTCATAACCTCGAGCAACACCGGCTGCTTCTCATCCGCCAAGGTATCTCCGGTGGTAGCTCCCTTGAGTCCCACTGCTGCGACGATGTCTCCGGCATGAACTTCGTCGATTTCCTCTCTCTTATTGGCGTGCATTTTCAAGAGGCGTCCGATCCGATCCTTCGTCCCCTTCGTCACGTTCAAGACCGGCGTGCCGGTCTTCAGCGTCCCGGAATAGACACGAAAAAAGGTCAATTGACCGGCAAATGGGTCCGACATGATTTTAAATGCCAATGCCGCAAACGGCTCACTATCATCTACCTTCCTCGCGACTTCCTTGCCGCTGCGAGGATCTACCCCCAGAACGGGAGGAATATCGAGCGGTGACGGCAAATAGTCGACGACACCATCCAATAGCTGCTGCACACCTTTGTTCTTGAAGGCTGATCCGCAAAGCACGGGAATAACCTTCATCGAAATGGTCCCAGCCCTGATCGCGCGCATTACTTCTTCTTCCGTCAGTGGATGACCATTCAAATACTTTTCCATCACCTGGTCATCGAACTCTGCGACTGCATCGAGCATCTTCTCGCGGTACTCTTTTGCTTGAACGAGGAGATCATCGGGAATTTCATCGACTTTATACTTCGCACCCAACGTCTCATCGTCGTAAAAGTATCCCTTCATCCTGACCAGATCGATGGATCCTCGAAATTCAGCTTCACGTCCGATGGGGATCTGGATGGGAACCGGCATTGCCCCGAGCCGATCGATAATGGATTGAACGCTGCCGTAAAAATCAGCCCCAATCCGGTCCATCTTATTCATAAAAGCAATACGAGGAACGTGATACTTATCCGCTTGACGCCAAACCGTCTCAGACTGAGGCTCAACCCCTTGCACCGAGTCGAACGCCGCCACTGCGCCATCCAGCACCCGCAGCGAACGCTCTACCTCGATCGTAAAATCCACATGGCCCGGTGTATCAATAATGTTTATGCGGTGGTCGCGCCAGAAACAGGTTGTGGCGGCGGCCGTAATGGTGATGCCTCGCTCTCGCTCCTGCTCCATCCAATCCATCGTGGCGGCACCTTCATGAACCTCACCCATCTTATGAGTCATACCCGTATAGTAGAGGATCCGCTCGGTAGTCGTAGTTTTGCCAGCATCAATGTGAGCCATGATACCGATGTTTCTTGTGCGCTCTAATGGTGTCTGACGAGCCACGTCAACCCCTCTAAAAAAACTTGTGCTGCAGATTAAGCCGCCTCACGCTGCTGCGATGTAGGAGCACCCGGATCTGCGAATCGCAGCACGGCTCAACTGCAGCACAGAATGACGCTACCAGCGATAATGAGCGAACGCTTTATTGGCCTCCGCCATCCGATGCACGTCTTCCCGTTTCTTGACCGCAGCCCCCGTGTTGTTCGACGCATCCAATAGTTCGGCTGCAAGCTTTTCCCGCATACTTTTCCCACCACGCGTACGGGCAAACTGCGATAGCCAACGAAGCGCCAACGACACTCGGCGCGCCGGTCTAATTTCGACCGGAACCTGATAGGAGGCACCTCCCACCCGACGAGACTTGACTTCAACGATCGGCTTCACATTATCCACAGCTGCCTTAAACACTTTCAGCGGATCGTTGCCGGTCTTTTCCTGGATAACATCGAACGCGCCGTAGCATATCCGTTCCGTCGTACTCTTTTTCCCGTCACTCATCAGCGTGTTGATAAACTTCCCGACCAGTTTATCTCGGTACCGCACATCGGGAAGCACTTCGCGTTGATCCAAAAACCTACTGCGTGGCATATCGACCTATCCAATCAATGTGATGATTTTCAAAACCCTTGAACTACTTAGGCCGCTTTGCTCCATACTTCGAACGACTCTGCTTTCGGTCAGCCACACCCACCGCATCTAAAGCACCGCGGACTAAATGGTATCGAACACCAGGAAGATCCTTGACGCGGCCTCCGCGCACTAGCACGATCGAGTGCTCCTGAAGATTGTGTCCCACGCCGGGTATATAGGTTGTCACCTCCATACCGTTCGTAAGACGCACACGCGCAACTTTTCGTAATGCCGAATTCGGCTTCTTCGGTGTCGTCGTGTATACGCGAAGACAAACCCCTCTCTTCTGCGGACACGACTTGAGGGCAGGACTCTTCGTCTTTGCTTTGACAAAAATCCGTCCTTTTCGGACCAGCTGATTGATCGTCGGCATCGCGTTCAGACCCTTTCAAAAGGAACGAGCACTAACCGTCAAGTGCAAAGCCGCGGGATTATAGTGACGTAATCGCCCACTGTCAAGTAGGCGACATTCCGCCGTTTACTAAGACCGAGCGGCTTCTCCTGAAACCGCCGGGACAGCTGCATCAGACGACGGAGCAGGCGCAATAGGTGTAACACCTACGGGTATCGCCTCCGATTTTTCACTAATGACGAACGTATCCCTGTACTCTTCAAACCCTGACCCCGCGGGAATCAACCGTCCTACAATGACATTTTCTTTCAAGCCCAACAAATTATCCTCGCGTCCATTGATCGCGGCTTCGGTGAGAACGCGGGTAGTTTCCTGGAACGATGCCGCAGAAATAAAGCTGTCTGTCGTGAGGGCTGCCTTGGTAATCCCGAGCAGGACGGGCTTGCCCAAGGCCGGCTTCCCATCGTTGGCGAGTACCCGTTCATTTTCTTTTTGGAAAAGGCTCTTGCTGACTTGACTGCCAGGCAAGAACTGGGTGTCTCCTGGATCTTCGATCCGCACCTTCCGCAACATTTGCCGCACGATGATCTCGATGTGCTTGTCGTTAATTGAAACTCCTTGCAATCGATACACGTCCTGGACCTCATCCACAAGGTACTTCTGCAACTCATTCGGACCCAGCACATCAAGGATGTCATGCGGATTCGCCGATCCGTCCATCAATGGCTCCCCAGCCCGCACCCAGTCACCTTCATGGACATTGACGTGCTTGCCCTTGGGAATAAAGTATTCCTTCACATCGCCCATCTTATTGTCGACAAGAACTTTGCGTTGACCTTTCACAAAACCGCCGTAAGAGACTTCTCCGTCGATCTCGGTGATGACCGCCTGTTCTTTCGGCTTCCTCGCCTCAAAAAGTTCCACCACGCGCGGAAGACCTCCCGTGATGTCCTTGGTCTTGGTCGTTTCACGAGGAATCTTTGCCAGGACATCACCAGGATATACCGTGGCTCCCTTCTCGACGAAGATATGGGCTCCGACCGGCAATAAGTACCTGGCCACGGCATTGGATCCGCCGGTCACCTTGGCTGTCTTACCGCTTTCATCTTTAATCGACACACGAGGGCGGAGCGTCTGACCGGTATGTTCGATGATGACCTTGCGCGACAAGCCGGTCACTTCATCGAACTCGTCCTTCATCGTGACGCCTTCGACGATATCACCGTACGCCACCCTCCCGCCGACCTCCGTCAAAATAGTCAGAGAGTACGGATCCCACTCGACTAATTTCTGGCCGACGATCACCGGATCGCCGTCTTTAATTTTGATCTTGGCCCCATACACCACAGGATACTTCTCACGTTCTCGTCCACTGTCGTCGACAATCGCAATCTTCGTATTGCGATTCATCACGACCCATTCACTATCTTTATTCCGTACCGCAATGCCGGCGTTGTGAATATCCGCATTCTTTTTGGCATCGAAACTCATGAACTTAATTCGCCCGGCATGCTTCGCCTCAAGCACTGTTTGCTCGACGACCTTACTGGCCGTGCCGCCGATGTGAAAGGTCCGCATCGTCAGCTGCGTGCCTGGCTCGCCGATTGATTGCGCGGCGATGACACCGACCGGCTCACCTTTTTCCACCAGCCGCCCTCGTGCCAAATCGCGGCCGTAACAAGCACGGCATACCCCACGCGGTGATTGACAGGTCAACACGGACCGAATCTTCACACGGTCGACTCCGGCCTCAACAATCGATTTCGTCAACTCTTCATTGATTTCTTCATTCCAAGACACGATGATTTCCCCTGTGACGGGGTCACGAATATCCTCTGCCGCCAAACGACCGAGAACACGCTCCTCCAATGGTTGGATAATTTCACCGCCTTCGACTAATGCGCTGACGGTAATACCGTCGCGTGTTCCACAATCGATCTCATTGATAATGACGTCCTGAGCGATATCGACCAATCGTCGAGTCAGATAACCTGAATTGGCGGTTTTCAGCGCCGTATCGGCAAGCCCCTTACGAGCACCGTGGGTGGAAATGAAGTACTGCAACACCGTCAATCCTTCACGGAAGTTAGCGGTGATCGGCGTCTCAATGATCTCACCAGACGGTTTGGCCATCAGCCCGCGCATGCCGCCCAACTGCCGAATCTGTTGCGAACTACCGCGCGCGCCGGAATCGGCCATCATGAAGATCGGGTTGAACGATTCGGCTTTCGCCGGATCACCTCCGGCCCCCAGCTCCTTCATCATCTCATTGGCCACCTGCTCAGTGACATGCGCCCAAATGTCGATCACCTTGTTGTACCGTTCGCCGTTCGTGATCAAGCCTTCCGAATACTGCTTCTCGATCTCGTTCACTTCACGTTGGGCTTTCCCGATGAAATCTTCCTTCTTACTCGGGATATGCATATTATCGATGCAGATCGACAAGCCGGCTCTGGTCGCATAGTTAAAGCCGATGTCTTTGATCTTATCCAGAAACTCGACTGTGTCTCGATGACCAGTCTGTCGATACACGGCGTCAATGAGTTTCGTCATCTCCTTTTTGGTCATGAGCTTGTTCGCATTAGCGAACGGCAAGCTCGGAGGGAGGATTTCGGACAACAGAACACGACCAACAGTCGTCTGCACCAGCGAACCGACGAGGCGCACCTTGATCCGCGCATGCTCTTCCACTTCTCTCGCATCAAAGGCAATCCGGACTTCTTCGGGAGACCCAAACACCTTCCCCTCGCCCTTGGCGCCTAGCCGCTCTTTCGTCAACCAATAACAGCCCAACACCATATCCTGCGACGGCACCGCGATCGGCTTTCCGTTAGCCGGAGAGAGAATGTTGTTGATGGACATCATGAGCACTCGCGCTTCAACCTGCGCTTCCACGGACAACGGGACGTGCACCGCCATCTGATCCCCGTCGAAGTCCGCGTTGAACGCCGCGCAGACGAGTGGGTGCAATCGGATGGCCTTGCCCTCCACCAACACAGGATCGAATGCCTGGATGCCCAACCGATGGAGCGTCGGGGCTCGATTCAGCAACACCGGGTGCTCTCGGATCACCTCATCAAGGACATCCCAGACCTCAGGCCGTTCTTTTTCGACCAGCCGTTTAGCGCTCTTAATGGTGGTGGCCGCTCCTCGGGCTTCCAGCTTGTGGAAGATAAACGGCTTGAACAATTCCAGCGCCATCTTCTTCGGCAATCCGCACTGATGGAGGCGCAATTCCGGACCGACGACGATCACGGTACGGCCGGAATAATCGACTCGCTTCCCGAGCAGGTTCTGCCGAAATCGTCCCTGCTTCCCCTTCAGCATGTCGCTCAACGATTTCAATGGACGTTTGTTCGGGCCACGAATCGCGCGCCCGCGGCGACCGTTGTCGAAGAGAGCATCCACAGACTCCTGCAACATCCGCATCTCGTTCCTGATGATGACGCCGGGCGCCTTCAGCTCCATCAAACGTTTCAATCGATTATTTCGATTGATCACGCGACGATAGAGGTCGTTCAGATCGGACGTGGCAAACCGTCCTCCATCGAGCGGAACCAGTGGACGCAACTCCGGTGGTAGTACCGGAATGACATCCATGATCATCCACTCCGGTTTATTCCCGGACTTACGGAACGCCTCCAGCACTTTCAAGCGTTTGGCGTACTTCTTTTTCATGGCCGCCGAGGTCGACGCTTTTGCTTTGATCTGTAAATCATCCCACAGCGCATTGATGTCGATCTTCCTCAATAAATCGCGAATGGCCTCTGCGCCGATTCCGACCTTAAACCCGTTCGAACCGAATTCGGAGACGAGAGTGCGTAGCTTATCCTCCGGCACCAACTCTTTTTCCGTCAGATCGGTGGATCCCGGATCCACACACACATAACTTTCAAAATAGAGGATTTTCTCGAGCTGTTTAAGGCTCATATCAAGCAAGGTGCCGATCCGACTCGGGACACCCTTTAGAAACCAAATATGAGCGACAGGCGCAGCCAGCTCGATGTGCCCCATTCGCTCACGTCGAACCTTCGACTGGATCACCTCGACACCACATTTGTCGCACACGATCCCACGGTGCTTCATGCGCTTGTATTTCCCGCAATTGCACTCCCAATCCTTGGTAGGACCGAAGATCTTGGCGCAAAACAGCCCGTCTTTTTCCGGTTTGAACGATCGATAGTTAATCGTTTCTGGTTTCTTAACTTCACCATAGGACCACGATCGGATTTTCTCGGGCGATGCAATGCGAATCCGCATCGAATCGAACGACACCGAATCCCGTTGCTTTTCAAACAATGTATATACGCCTTCCAAGGTAGTGACCTCCTCTGATGCCGGTTTTCAGCCGGCACACAAGCAGTTAGTCTTGTGTCTTGACCAACTCTACATCGAGTCCCAAGCTCTGTAGTTCCTTGACCAACACATTGAATGATTCCGGCAGCCCGGGCTCGAGGAACGGCTCACCTTTGACAATCGCTTCATACATGCGTGATCGACCAGGCACATCGTCTGATTTGACGGTCAGGAACTCTTGCAGAGTCGATGCCGCCCCATAGGCCTGCAACGCCCAGACTTCCATTTCTCCCAACCGCTGGCCTCCGAATTGAGCCTTGCCGCCCAGAGGCTGCTGGGTCACGAGAGAATAGGGACCGATAGACCGCGCATGGATCTTGTCGTCCACCAGATGGTGGAGCTTCAGCACATACATATATCCGACAGTGACCGGGCTGCTGAACGGCTCGCCGGTCTTACCATCGATGAGTTGCGACTGGCCGCTCACCGGCAGTTTGGCTTTTTTCAGCAGATCCTTAATTTCCTTCTCGGCTGCACCATCGAATACAGGGCTAGCCACTTGAATGCCCAAGGCCTTAGCCGCCCATCCAAGGTGAGTTTCTAAAATTTGCCCGACATTCATACGGGACGGCACACCCAGAGGATTCAGCACGATTTCTACCGGAGTTCCATCGGGCAGATAGGGCATATCTTCTTCGGGTAAGACCCTCGACACGACACCCTTATTGCCGTGTCGACCGGCCATCTTGTCCCCGACCTGAATCTTGCGCTTCATGGCGATGTAGACCTTGACGAGCTTGATGACACCGGGAGGCAACTCATCTCCTCGCTTTAAGCGTCCTACCTTTTCGTCATACAACGTCTGGAGGATTTCAATCTGCTCTTTCGCCCGCCGCTCGACATCTTCCAGTTCTTTTTGCTCATCAGGATCACTCAGAATGATATGCCGCACCGTGTCGTCCGGCAATCGCCTGAGAACCTCTGCAGTCAGCTTACCCTTCTTCTTCAAAATGACGTCACCGCTCTCAGGATCCATCAGATCGCGACCGACCACTTTGCCGAGCAACAGCTTCCGAATCTTCTTCGTCTTTTCTTCATCGATGATCCGCAGCTCTTCGTGGTGATCACGCTGCAACTTCATCTGATCGTCGGTCTCGATGCTCTTCGAGCGTTCGTCTTTGTCGAGTCCTTTGCGAGAGAAGATTTTGACATCGACCACGATACCTTCCACTCCTGGAGGCACGGTCAACGAGGTATCCTTCACATCGCCTGCCTTCTCACCGAAGATCGCTCGGAGCAGCTTTTCTTCCGGGGTCAGCTGGGTTTCGCCTTTGGGCGTCACCTTTCCCACCAAAATATCACCCGGCTTTACTTCCGCACCGATGCGGATGATCCCGCTCTCGTCCAAATTTCTCAGCGCCTCTTCTCCGACATTGGGAATATCTCGCGTCACATCTTCTTTCCCCAGCTTGGTATCCCGGGCCTCTACCTCAAACTCTTCGATGTGGATCGACGTGAAGGCATCCTCGCGAACCAATTTTTCACTGAGCAATATGGCGTCCTCGAAGTTGTATCCGCCCCACGGCATGAACGCCACAAGGACGTTCTTGCCCAGCGCGAGCTCTCCATGATCAATCGCCGGTCCGTCGCCAAGCACTTGTCCTTTCTTGACCGGCTGGCCGATACCAACGACGGGAGTCTGAGTAATGCAGGTATTTTGATTCGACCGCTGGAATTTGATCAGGTCATAGACGTCCAGCCCGGAGTCCTTTCCCCTCTTGCCGTCTTTTGAATCGGCCCGCACCACGATGCGGGTGGCATCGACGCTTTCCACGACCCCGGCTCGACGAGCCTGGATGACATACCCGGAATCTCGCGCCACCACCGCTTCCATCCCTGTCCCAACCAGAGGGGCTTCCGACGTCACCAAGGGAACCGCCTGGCGCTGCATGTTGGAACCCATCAGCGCACGGTTGGCATCGTCGTGTTCCAAGAACGGCACGAGCGCGGTCGCGACACTCACTACTTGCTTCGGCGACACGTCCATGTACTCAATCTTATCCGGAGCGGCCAGGACAAAGTCTCCACCGTGGCGACAGGAAACAGTTTCCGATACCAGCTTGCCGGTGCCATCCAATTTCGAGTTGGCTTGGGCGATGATGTATTTGTCGCCCTCAATCGCCGAGAGAAATTCAATTTCATCCGTCACGCGTCCCTTGACGACTTTCCGATACGGTGCCTCGATGAATCCGAATTTGTTGATCCGCGCATAGGTCGCCAGCGATGTGATCAATCCGATATTGGGGCCTTCCGGCGTCTCGATCGGGCAAATACGACTGTAGTGGGACGGATGTACGTCTCGAACTTCAAATCCAGCCCGCTCCCTCGTGAGCCCGCCTGGACCAAGAGCCGACAGACGCCGTTTATGCGTGATCTCAGCCAGAGGGTTCGTTTGGTCCATGAATTGAGACAGCTGACTGCTGCTGAAAAACTCCTTGACGGCCGCGACAACCGGTTTGGCATTGATCAAATCATGCGGCAGCACCGTTTCCATATCAAGAAGATTCATGCGCTCCTTGATGCTTCGCTCCATCCGCACCAAGCCCAGCCGGAATTGATTTTCAAGGAGTTCGCCGACGGATCGCACACGGCGATTACCCAAGTGATCAATATCGTCGATTTCTCCTTTGCCGATCTTCAGATTGACGAGGTAGCGGATGACTTCCACGATGTCCTGAGCGGTCAGAGTGCGCTGCTCGAGCGGCAAGTCCAAACCAAGCTTCTTATTCAGCTTGAGCCGGCCGACCGGAGACAAATCGTAGCGTTTGGAATTCAGAAATAGATTGTCGAACAATGCTCTCGCGGTATCGACCGACGGCGTCTCACCAGGACGAAGGCGACGGTAAATTTCGACCATCGCTTCCTCCTTCGACCCGATTTTCTCCATCTCCAAGGTGTCCAGAATCACCGGCGTCGCGGTCGCCATGTCCAGATAAATGACCTTGAATTCCTCCACATCGCTTTCAGCGATCTGCTCGACGATCTCGCCGGTCAATCGCTGGTTTTTCTCCGCCAATTTATTCTTCTTCGAGTCAACCAATTCCGTGAGAATGGCGCGCCCAACCAACTCAGCGGGCAGTAAGGGGATCTCCTTCACCCCCGAGGCCTTCAGCTTGGCAATCAGGCCTTTTGTCAGCCTGGCCCCTTCCCGCACCAACAATTCTTTGCCGCCTTTGTCCATCAACTCGGCGGAACACCGAAGTCCATGGTGGATTTCTGGATCCAGCTTGCGGAACATCTTCCCCTTCGACACGCGAATTTCTTCGACAGGGTAGTACATCTTCAGCAAGTCGTCGCTTGAGAAACCGAAGGCTTTCAACAGAATGGTAACCGGCATTTTCCGACGGCGATCGATCCGCACATAGAGAATATCCCTGGCATCGAACTCGAAATCGAGCCATGAGCCGCGATAGGGAATAATTCGAGCCGAGTACAACACCTTACCGCTCGCATGGGTCCGACCCTTATCATGCGTAAACGACGCACCTGGCGACCGGTGAAGCTGACTGACGACGACTCGTTCGGTCCCGTTGACGATAAACGTCCCCCGCTCGGTCATGAGCGGCAATTCACCGACATAGACTTCTTGTTCGCGCACATCAAGCACTTTCTTGCGAGGTCCCTTATCTTCCTTATCGAGCACCACCAGGCGGACACGCAGCTTCAACGGAACCGCGAAAGTCATACCCTGCTCAAGACATTCGCGCTCGTCGTACTTTGGCGTCCCTAAGGTGTAACTCGAAAATTCGAGCACGGCCGTGTTGTTATAATCCGGAATCGGAAACACGCTGGCCAACGCTGCCTGCAATCCATGATCCTTCCGACGCTCCGATTCGACCTCAAACTGCAAAAACTCTTCGTAGGAGCGCTTCTGGATTTCGATCAGATCCGGGATATCGATGTTGGTTCGAATGCGAGAAAAATCTTTCCGCTCGACGAATTCTTGAAGCGTCGTTTCGGACATTCCTACTCCTCCACGCTAGTTGGCGGTGAACAGCTGTCACCTGTCACGACAGATTTCCGAGATACCGTCAGACCTCGGCCGTCAGCGAATGCCGAAAGAGCCGCGACGATGACGAATTCGCTTCCTTACTTGATTTCGACCTTAGCACCGCTTTCTTCGAGCTTCTTCTTCATCGTATCAGCCTCTTCCTTGGCTACTCCAGTCTTGACCGGTTTCGGCGCGCCCTCCACGAGGTCCTTGGCTTCTTTCAGGCCGAGACTCGTCAGCTCCCGCACCACCTTAATAACTTGGATTTTCTTATCGGCCGGTGCAGACGCGAGAATGACGTCGAATGCCGTCTTCTCTTCGGCCGGAGCAGCTGCGCCACCGCCTGCCGCCGGAGCTGCAGCCACCGCGACCGGCGCCGCCGCCGTCACGCCAAACCGCGCCTCAAGCCCCTTCACCAGTTCGGCCAGATCGAGCACGCTCATGCCCTCGATCGCCTTGATCAATTCCTCTTGTGACAATTTTCCTTCAGTAGCCGGCATGTTCCCTTCTCCTTTCCGTTTATCTTGAATGGCTGCAATGACTCGTACAAACTTCGACAAGACCGCGCTCAACGTGTACACGACGCCACGAATCGGCCCTTGCATGGCCGAAAGCAACATAGCGACGAGCACTTCTTTCTTCGGTAGCTTCGCAACGGCGGCCAGTTCAGCCGGCTGGAGGATCTTGCCTTCCAGCACCCCGGCCGTCATCCGCATTTTCTCTTCGCGCTTAGCGACGCCGATGAAATCCTTCAGCACTTTTGTCGGCAACACCGGATCGTCATAGCCGATGACCACCCCGGTCGGACCCTTGAGATGCGACTTGAGTCCGTCCAATATCGTCCCTTCCGCTGCACGCGCCGCGAGCGTATTTTTCACGATTCGATATTCTGCCTTTGCCCCGCGAAGCTGCTTGCGCAACTCGGTAACCTCGTTGACCGGAAGCCCGACGCATTCCGTCAGGATGGCCAGCCGCGCACGACCGAATTTTTCAGTCAATTCCGCCACTGCCGTAACCTTCTCTTCCTTTTTCATCGCTCCCTCTCTGGTCGCTAATCGTTATCGGCTCAACGTCACCCATCCGGCGAATCGCGATGATCGATTCACGTTGGACGTATTCTCAGCTCCACTGCTTTGTCAGCGCAACGGTGTCCAATTTCACACCAGGCCCCATCGTGCTCGCAATCGTGGCACTCTTGAGATAACGTCCCTTGCATGAGGCAGGCTTCGCCTTGATGACGGATTCAATGATGGCTGATGCATTATCGTACAGCTTCGCGGGATCGAAGGACACTTTCCCGACCGGCACATGTACGATACCGGCCTTCTCAACCTTGAACTCGACACGCCCCTTGCGGATGTCGGCGACCGCCTTTCCAACTTCGAAGGTCACGGTGCCGGTCTTAGGATTCGGCATCAGTCCCCGAGGCCCGAGCACCTTGCCGAGTTTTCCGACGGAGGCCATAAGGTCCGGCGTAGAAATTGCGCAATCGAAATCCATCCACCCGCCCTTGATTTTTTCCATCAAGTCGTCAGCCCCAACATAGTCGGCCCCCGCTTGCCGCGCCTCCTGCTCCTTTTCACCTTTGGCAAACACCAGAACGCGAACCTTTTTCCCCGTTCCGTGGGGAAGCGAAGCCGTCCCTCGAACCAACTGATCCGAGCGCTTCGGATCGATTCCCAGCCTGAGCGCGAGATCGACCGATTCGTCAAACTTCGCATAGGCCGATCGCTTCACGGTTTCAACGGCCTCACGCAGCCCATGGATGCGCGGCTCGACATTCTTCATCGCCGCATTCATTTTCTTTCCCATAACCAGACGCTCCTTCGATCTCGAAATTAACCTTGAATGACGACACCCATGCTACGGGCAGTACCTTCGATGATTTTGGCCGCCCCTTCCACATCCGTCGCGTTCAGATCCGCCATCTTCTTCCGCGCAATTTCGTTCAACTGCTGTCTGGTGATTTTTCCCACTTTATCCTTCTGTGGCACCCCAGATCCTTTGATGATCCCGGCGGCCTTCTTCAGGAGATCCGAAGCCGGGGGTGTCTTCATGATGAAACTGAAGGTACGGTCCTTGTAGACCGTAATAATGACGGGGATGATACTGTCCCCTTCCTTCTGAGTCTTGGCATTGAACTGCTTGCAAAACTCCATAATATTGACGCCATGCTGACCCAAAGAGGGGCCGACAGGAGGAGCCGGATTGGCCTTGCCGGCAGGAATTTGCAACTTGATCTGCGCCGAAACTTCTTTCGCCATTTCGTTCTTTTCCTCCCTCGCGATCGACAATCAACTTTCAGCCCTCAATCGTGACTGAAGGCCGACGTCGACCGATCAACTTAAATCCGTTCAACCTGCAAGAATCCCAATTCAACCGGGGTCGACCGACCAAAGATGCTCACCATCACCTTCAGCCGACTATGGTCTTGATCGACTTCGTCGACCGCGCCGTTGAACCCAAGAAAGGGACCATCGATGATGCGAACGTTATCGCTTTTAATAAATTTGACCTGCTCCCGAGGCTCGGCCTGACCCGCATCGACCTGTTTGAGCAAGGACTCAACTTCTTCATTGGTCAGCGGGGTCGGAACTGCGCCTCCCCCGACAAATCCTGTAACCTTCGGCGTCTCCTTAATCATCTGCAAGGTCTCGTCCCCCAATGGAGACTCCAATTCCACAAGGACATAGCCAGGGAAGAACTTTCGTCGAGAAGTCCGTCGCTTCCCATCCTTAATTTCAATCACGTCCTCTGTCGGAACGAGCACCTGCCCGACTTTTTCGACAAGCCCCATTTGGTTTGCACGCTCCATGAGACTGGTCTTCACTCGCCCCTCAAAACCCGCGTACGTATGGATGACGTACCAGTTCTTTGTCATGCACCACCCTCAGGTCTTCGATGAATTATGCTAATTTCCATACCTCTTCTCGGCAGGTTTAAATGAATTTTCCGACCAACCATGAAAGGAATGAATCAATGACGGATAAGTACAGCGACATCAGAATACAGAACACGATCACCACTGTCGTAGAGCCGATGGTTTCCGCACGACTCGGAAATGAAACTTTTTTCAGCTCTGCTCGCACGTCCGTCACGAACAGCCGAACCGAGTCTGTCATACGCTTAAACATCAGTGACTCCGTCTTCTACTATCCAAACTTGGGAAATTCCAAGCGACTACCAAACCTGAACCCACAACAGACAATTCGCTGTCGCCATACACCGAACAACTCCAAAGATGTTTCCCTTCAGCCACCAAGAACCATGCTGGTAGCAGTCGGCATGCCCCGAACGTGAGTCCGACGGCACGAGCAAGTTCAGTTTGGCAGGGGCACTAGGATTTGAACCCAGACTCTCGGTTTTGGAGACCGATGTGCTGCCATTAACACCATGCCCCTGCACCCAGCGCTGAGCCTCAAGTGCCAAGACAGCAACCGAGAGTCATCCTCCCTCCCTCAGCACTCAGAACTCAACTCTCAGCCCTCTATTTCACCTCTTTATGAGGCGTGTGCTTTCGGCAGAACTTGCAAAATTTGTTTCGTTCTAACCGATCCGGATCGTTTTTTTTGTTCTTCATGGACGAGTAATTCCGCTGTTTACAGAGCGTACAAGCCATGTCGATGATTTCGCGCATTTTCTGCCCCGCAATTCGTCATCCGCCATTCGTCAAACGCAAATCCGGAAGCTCACTTCTCTCGACCGGCGGTTGACGCGTGGCGATTAACGCCCTTTCATTACGCCAGAATTTCCGTGACGACACCCGAGCCGACCGTCTTCCCGCCCTCACGCACGGCAAACCGCAACCCCTGATCCATCGCGATCGGACTGATCAACTCCGCCGTCACACTCACATTGTC